>Ga0209252_1000069_pt1 | contig 81370 bp, 75 predicted proteins | sample SaaInlV_135m_DNA_3_FD_184673 | JGI IMG/M metagenome (GOLD analysis project Ga0209252, IMG submission 184673) | Marine microbial communities from expanding oxygen minimum zones in the Saanich Inlet - Saanich Inlet SI074_LV_100m_DNA (SPAdes) (version 2) | ecosystem: Environmental > Aquatic >... | reverse complement strand
CTCATCAATATGCTGTAAATATCTTAGTAAACAACGCTGGATATAGCATCAATAAAAAATTTCATGAAACTGGTGAAGAGGAAGAAGAAAAATTCTTACGAGTTCTAGGAACTAGTGTTGTAGCACTTACCAAGAGATTTATCCCAGGTATGTTGAAGCAAAAATCAGGAAAAATTATGTTGGTATCTTCTTTGGCAGCTTTTGCTCCTCCAGCTACAGGATGGGGAGCACTTTATGGCCCAGTTAAAACTTTTGTAAATAGATTTGGTGATGCTTTAAATTTAAATTATCGGAGTCATGGCATTACATCTACCAATGTATGTCCTGGTTTTACTGTGACAGAGTTTCATTCAGCTAGTGGCATGCAAGATGCTATGGATGAAGTACCCAGTTTTATGAAAAAAGATTCTAAGACCGTTGCTAAAGGTGCAGTAGACGCCATGATGAAAGGAAAGAGTGCTTGGGTTCCCGGGCTACTAAATAAGACCATTGCTTTTTTATGCAATAATTTGCCAACATCCCTTGTTATTAAAATGAGCTCCAGCCTTGCGGGCGGAAGATATGAATGAGCATTTTAATGTTTCTGAAAAAAGAATTCTTCCAACTTTCTTATTATTTTTAGTGCTCTCTTGGCCTTTAGGTGCACATAGATTTTTTCTTAAGCGTTACGCGTCAGCAATTTTATTTATTATTACAATCGGTGGATTCGGTATTTGGTGGATTATAGATTTTATTTTAATAGTGACGGGGTCCATGAAGGATGATCGGGGGCAGGTAGTTAAAATTTGGGTAGACTGATTTAGTTTGCTAAAACAGTATCTGCAACAAATGCATTGGTTTGTCTTTCTTGACCAAATGTTGAAACAGGCCCATGACCAGGAAGAAATAAAACTTCCTCACCCAATGGCCATAATTTTTGAGTAATTGAGTTAATTAAGTCCTGATGATTGCCTCCCGGAAGATCAGTTCTGCCGATAGACCCTTGAAATAGAACATCTCCAACTGCGGCAAGATTAGATTCTGCATGAAAAAAAATGATGTGACCTGGCGTATGTCCTGGACAAAAATATACTTGGAGCGTTTCATTGCCTATGGTCACCTCATCCCCATCTTGTAGCCATCTATTAGGGATACAGTTTCGCGCTTGAAATCCGAACATGTTCCCCTGTGATTCTAGGGAATCCAGTAAAAAAGTATCTTCTTTATGCGGACCTTCAATTTCTATTGATAGCATGGATGCAAGCTCTGAAGCTCCTCCAGCATGGTCTATGTGTCCATGGGTTAATAAGATTTTTTCTGGAATTAAATTATTGTCTTTAGCTGCGCCAAGGAGAATGTCTAAATCACCACCAGGATCAACAAATGCGCACTTTTTTGTATCCTCACAAAATAAAATTGGTGCATTTTGTTGAAATGGAGTTACGGGCGTAATTATTGCTTTGATTAATGACATGATCTTATTTTATCCAATTTAACTCCCTTAAAGCACTTTTTTGTTAAGAACATTATTGTTCGTAATTATTGCGGTAAAAGTTATGGATAAATAAGTTGAATGATAGAATTAATAATGGAAATATAAGATATGAATTAAATAATTTGTAATAGCCTGATTGCTATAAAATAAATTATCTCAAGGATAAAGAGGCATCATGAAAATAGAATCTTTAAGTTATGTATCAATTGAAACTACCGATCTACAAGAGTGGGATGATTATGCTAAAAATGTAGTTGGTCTAATGAAAAATGAATCATTGAGTAATGATCACAATTTATACCTTCGGATGGATGAAAAGGCTTTTAGATTTCATATTCAAACTGGCGGGTCTAAGAAATTTATTGCTGCTGGACTGAACATTAGAGGAAAAGAGGAATTTGAGGTAGCTAAAAATGAGCTAACCAGTGCAAATATTGAATTTGCTGATTTTTCAGATGAGCTCATTGCAGCTCGCTGTGTAAAAAACGGGATTACTTTAAAAGACCCAGCAGGAAATGTTTTAGAAATATCTTATGGGGGAGCAGATGCAGATGAGCCATTTCTATCTCCTCAAGACATCAAAGGTTTTATTACCAAAGGACTTGGATTTGGTCATGTAGTTTTTGCAGCACCTGATTTAGAGGTAGCTCATAGTTTTTATATAGATACTTTGGGTTTTGAAGATTCTGATTATATGAATTTTCCAATGGGTCCTGCGCCAGATGCTCCTGAAGTTAAATTACATTTTATGCATTGCGATAATCCTAGACATCATACAGTCGCTCTGTATGAATCTCCCATTCCTCCCTCTGGTTTAATACACACCATGGTAGAGGTGAATAATGTTGATGAGGTGGGGCATGGTCTTGATAGAGCCATGCAAAACAATGTTCACATTTCATCTTCATTGGGTAGGCACTCTAACGACATGATGGTTTCTTTTTATATGCAGACTCCTAGTGGCTTTGACTTAGAGTTTGGTTACGACGGATGGCAGGTAGACTGGGAAACATTTACTAAGCAAGAAAGTAAGATACCAAGTTTTTGGGGTCACGCATTTTCTCCACCTGAGAGTTAGACCCATGAATAAAATTCTTTCACACTCTGATGTAATCAGCCAACTTTCAGACGGAATGACTATTGGTGTTGGAGGCTGGGGAGCCCGTCGTAAGCCTATGTCATTAATAAGAGCAATTTGCCAATCCGACTTAAAAGACCTAACCATTGTTAGTTATGGAGGTCCAGATGTGGGATTACTATGCGCTCACCGCAAGGTTAAAAAATTAATCTTTGGTTTTGTCTCGTTGGATATGATTCCTTTAGATTCTCATTTCCGTCAGGCACGCCAAAACGGAGAACTAGAGGTTATGGAGCTAGACGAAGGCATGGTGCAGTGGGGCCTGAGAGCCGCAGCTATGAAACTATCTTTTCTGCCAACAAGAGTTGGCTTTGGTACCGATGTTTTAAAAAATAATCCTGAGATTAAACTTATCACCTCACCTTATGCGGATGGCGAGCAATACGTCGCTATGCCAGCACTTAATTTAGATGTAGCTTTGTTGCATGTGAACAAATCAGACCAAAAAGGGAACACTCAAATTTTTGGTCCAGACCCATTTTTTGATGAAATGTTCGCTAGAGCTGCAAAGAAAACATATGTGTCTGCCGAAGAAGTAGTTGAAACAGAAGGGCTTGGCGGCAAGGAAGGTGCAATTTTTAATAGATTCGAACGTAGTTTAGTTACAGGAGTCACTCATGCTCCGGGTGGAGCTCATCCAACATCATGTGCTCCGAATTATGGTTTTGACATGGAGCACTTAAAAACTTACTCAGCAGCAGCTAAATCTTTCGAAGATTATAACGACAAGTATCTCAACATCTCGCATACAGATTATATTGAAGTAGTTGGTGGAGAGGCTTTTGTAAACAATATTCCCTTACCTCAATTTTAATATGGCAGATTCAATATCCCTATCAGAAATATGTATAACTGCTGCTTCTAAAGCATGGAAAGATGATGGAGAGCTTCTAGCTACAGGCATTGGATTAATTCCAAGAATTGCAGCTGGCCTTGCTAAACTTACCTGTAATCCTGATCTAATGATGACTGATGGAGAGACTTTTTTAATCTCTAAACCTCTGCCGATGGGTAAAAGAGATGCCTCAGAAGATTTGATTGAAGGCTACATGAGTTACAGCAGGGTATTTGAGAATTTATGGGGTGGGCAGAGACATGCCATGGTTACCCCAACTCAGATAGACTCTTTTGGACAAACAAACATAAGTTGCATTGGAGATCACAGCAATCCAAAAGTTCAATTGCTAGGGGTTCGGGGATTTCCAGGAAATTTTATCAGCCATAGAAATTCTATATTTATACCCAATCACTCAATTAAAACATTTGTTGAGGGAGAAGTGGATATGGTTTCAGGTATGGGATACAACAGTCAACATGCTCTCGCATCAAAACCAGATATATTTTTAGTTGTAACAAATCTTGGTGTATTTGATTTCAATGGCCCCGATCATCAGCTGCAACTTCTTTCAATACATCCTGGCGTTAGCATTGAGGATATTATTGAGAACACGGGTTTTAACATAGCAATCAAATCAGATGAAGAAACTACATTACCTTCTGATGAAGAGCTGAAATTAATAAGAGAAGCTCTTGATCCGATGGGTACAAGAAAAATAATTTTTGGGGAATAAAAATGACACGTGCTAAGCCAACAGTTAAGTATAAAAAGAAAGATGGGATTGCCATCATTGCAATGAATCGACCAGAGTATAACAACGCTCAAAATGGAAAGATGACATACGATCTAGACAAGGCTTTTAAAAAAGCCGTAGATGATGATGAGGTTAAAGTTATTGTTTTAAAAGGAAATGGCAGGCATTTCTCAGCAGGCCATGATATTGGAACGCCTGGAAGAGATATTGATGTTGAATATGACCGTAAGTCTATGTGGTATGACCATACAAATAAGCCGGGTGGAGAATTTTTATATGTGCGCGAACAAGAAGTCTACTTAAATATGTGCAGAAGATGGAGAGATATACCCAAACCAACTATAGCGATGGTTCATGGTGCATGCGTTGCCGGTGGCTGCATGCTTGCTTGGGTTTGCGATCTTATTGTTGCGTCTGACGATGCATTTTTTGCAGATCCTGTAGTGCGAATGGGCATTCCAGGTGTTGAGTATTTTGCTCACCCATATGAGCTCAATCCCCGAATAGCGAAAGAGTTTTTATTTTTAGGCGAAAGAATGTCTGCTGCAAGAGGCTATGAAATGGGTATGGTAAATAAAGTTGTGCCTTTGACTGACTTAGAATCAAGCGTCATGGAAATGGCAGAAAAAATAGCCCAGATGCCAAGAATGGGACTGTTACTTACTAAACAAGCTATCAATCACGTAGAAGATTTACAAGGAAAGCGCAATGGCATGGAAGCAGCATTTGCATGGCATCATTTTTCTCATGCACACAATGATTTAACCACTGGCAATGTTTTATCTGGCTTCGATGCGAAAAAGATGGCTGATTCACAGAGAACTAAGAAAAAAATACCAAAGAAAAAAGCTCCAAAGAAAAAATAATAATACCTGAGACTCGATATCAATAAGTTAACAAACATCTTGGGTTGTAAATACCCAATTATCCAAACCGCGATGGGGTGGGTCGCAACTCCAGAATTAGTTGCAGCTTCTTCTAATGCTGGAGCATTTGGATTTCTTGCTCTGGCGACCTGCGGTCCTGAGGAAGCGATAGAGATGATTGAAAAAACACTTACTCTTACCGACCAACCTTTTGGAATAAACTTTCATATGTTTCAACCAGGTGCTGATCAAATTGTTGCAACCGTTATCAAACACAGAATTAAAGCAGTAAGTTATTCCCGCTCTCCTGTGGCTGAGTATATTCAAGAGTTTAAAAAACATGGTGTAATTTGCATGCCAACTGTTGGCGCTTTAAAGCATGCTATCAAGGCTGAGGAATTAGGTGCCGATGCTTTGGTTATCCAGGGCTCTGAGGGGGGCGGTCACACAGGTTCAACCCCTACGACTCTATTATTAAGTTCTGTATTGCAAAAGGTAAATATACCTGTGATCGCTGCTGGAGGATTTCGAGATGGATCAGGACTGGCTGCTGCATTAGCCTGGGGAGCTGACGGTATTGCAATGGGCACAAGGTTTATGATGACTCAAGAAAGTCCGGTGCCGAGTCAGACCAAAGAATCTTATATTTCAGCCGAAATTGATGATATCAAAATAACCAAAAAATTTGATGGACTGCCGCATAGGCTTATTTTTAATGATTATATAAAAAAGATAGATCATTCAAATCCATTTACTCTATTGTGGATCTCTATAGGGTCTGCCATTAAGTACAAGCAATTAACTCAATCTTCCTACAAAGATCTAATTAAAGCTTTTTTTGCGATGCTCAAAGGAGATGATTTAACTATTTCGCAGTCTGTTATGTCAGCTAATAGTCCAGCAATTATTCAGAAAGCAATGGTTGAGGGGTTTCCTGAAGAAGGAGCAATGCCATCCGGTCAGGTGGCTGGTATTATCACCAATCTGCCAGCTTGCGAAGACTTAGTTTTAGAGATCATGAATGATTTTGATCAGGCTTGCTCAAAGTTAGAGGGAATAAGGAGATAGATTATGGGCGTAAATACATCAATTAAACATGGCATAGCTGAGATTGTTTTAGATTGCCCGCCAGTCAATGCATTAAATTCTCAAGAATGGTTAGATTTAGCCAAAAATATAGATTTTTTATCGCACGATGATGAAGTAAAAGTAATTTTGATTTCTGCTGCAGGCAAAGGGTTTTGTGCAGGCGCAGATGTAAAAGAGTTGCAAGAAGATCCGACTAAAATTTCTGCAGTAAATGATGGTTGTTGGAAAACAGCAAGAGCTATTCATGTTTGTAATGTTCCAGTAATTTCTGCCTGTCATGGTTTTGTCCTGGGTGGCGGCATTCTGCTTGCTGGCGCCTCCGATATAGTGCTTTCGACAAAAGAGGCTTACTTTGGTCTTCCTGAAATTGATCGAGGAGCCTTGGGTGGTGGAGCTCATTTAAGTAGATTGTTTCCCCTTCAGGCTGTTAGAAAAATGATGTTCACAGGCAAACCTATCTCTGCTCAAAGAGCCTATGAGTATGGATCTATTGAATCTCTTCACGAAAATATTGATTCATTGCATGATGCCGCAATGGAGATTGCTTCTGATATTGCCTCTAAGAGTTCCATAGCAATGAACCTTGCAAAAAAAGCTCTAAATCAGATAGAAAATGGAGATGTGGATGAGCATTACAAATCTGAGCAAACATTTACTTTAGAATTATATAAATCCAAAGATTCTCAAGAAGCTAGAGATGCATTTGTAGAAAAAAGAGACGCTAACTTTAACGATGAAGATTAATTTTACAGAAGAGCAAAATACTTTTCGCCAAGAAATTCGTTCTTGGTTAGAGCTGAACCTGCCTAAAAATAAGCTCCAATCCTTGGACACAAAAGAGGGTTTCGAGCAACACAGAGAGTGGGAAAAAACTTTAAATTCTGGAAACTGGTCCATGGTTACATGGCCAAAAGAATATGGAGGCAGAGCCCTTAATTTAATTGAATGGTTAATTTTTGAAGAAGAATATTATCGTGCTGAAGCACCAACTAGAGTTAATCAAAATGGAGTATTCCTTCTAGGCCCAACACTGATGGAATACGGAACAGATGTTCAAAAAAATAAATTTCTTAATGCCATGGCAACTGGAGATCATATCTGGGCTCAGGGTTGGTCAGAACCTGGCGCTGGTAGCGACATGGCAGCAATTAGGACAACCGCAGTTTTAGAAGATGGTTTCTTTGTAATAAATGGTCAGAAGACATGGTCCTCCAGAGCGGCCTATGCAGATTGGACTTTTGGACTATTTCGAACTGATTTAGAGTCTGAGAGACATCATGGATTATCTTTTATTTTAGCTCCACTGGATCTTCCTGGCATTACTGTTCGACCAATTCCTCAATTAGACGGAGAGCCTGGTTTTGCCGAAATATATTTTGACGATGTAAAGGTCCCAGCAGAAAATTTAATTGGTGGGGAAGGAGAGGGTTGGAAAATAGCAATGGCAACAGCAGGATTTGAGAGAGGATTAATGCTTAGAAGTCCTGCAAGATTCCAGCAGACTGCCGCCAAACTCTTATCGCTATACCTGGAAAACGAATCTACATGTTCTCCAGCTATTCAAGCCAAAATAGTGGATGCTTGGGCCCAATCTGAGTCATATGCTTTAAGTATCTACCATACAGCATCAAAGTTAATGGACGGTGGATCTATTGGCTCGGAGTCTAGTTTAGGTAAGATATTTTGGTCTGAATTAGATTATATGATGCATGAAACAGCTCTAAAAATTCTTGGTGCGAATGCGGAGCTAGATACTGAAGAGCATCAAGATGCAGCTAAGTGGATTAAGGGTTTTATGTTTTCATATGCCGGACCTATATATGCTGGCACCAATGAGATTCAAAAAAATATTATTGCTGAGCGTTTACTGGGATTGCCAAGGTAAATTATGAAATTTGTATTTACAGAGGAGCAGCTTCAATTTCAAGAAACAATGAAAGGCTTCTTAGCTCAAGAATGTACCCCTGATTCTATTCGAATGGGTTGGCAGGAAAATAAACCCTTTAATGCTAAAAGATGGGAAGCCATTTGCGACCTTGGCGTCTTAGGAGCAAATTTAAAAGAAGAAGATGGCGGACTAGGAATCGATCAAATCGCTTTAACTTTAATGACAGAAGAGATGGGATATGTTGCATTACCAGAACCTGTTGCTGAGCAAAACTTTCTTGTGAATGACATTTTAGGCTTGTTCCCTGCTGAGATTCAGGAAGCCATAAAGTCTAAGTTTAATAGCGGCATGGATTACATTGCTGTTACTCACCCTCACAATCCTCATCCTGTATTTCTAGATGATTCAAAAGCATTGATAATGTTTGATGAAACCTCATGTCATTTTCTTGAAAAAGGTGATTATGATAGCGAGGACATTAAATCAAATGATCCTTCTAGAGTGTTATCAAGAATCCATGAGATCAAAAGCTCTATTCATTCAGATCAGAATTTTGTAACTCTTAATCAAGCAGTCATCTCAAGAGGAACGCTGCAAAGCGCTGCTTTATTGATTGGATTGGCGCAAAAGATGCTAGATCTAAGCTCAGCTTATGTCTTGGATAGAAATCAATTTGGTAAACCTATTGGATCTTTTCAGGCAGTTAAACATATGCTGGCCGATGTTGCAGTAGCTATTGAATTTGCTAGGCCTGCAATTTACAGAGCATCATATTCTCTCTTCGATCACAATCCTAAATCTGCTCTTCATTGCGCGCATGCAAAATATATGGCAGTTAAAGCAGCAGAATTAGCTTGTAAAAACTGTATTCAAGCTCATGGTGCTATGGGGTATACCTGGGAAATGGATCTGCATATATATATGAGAAAAGCATGGTCTTTAATGGCTTGCTGGGGAAATGATGATCAGCAGCAAAAAATAATTTTTAATACCCTTAAATCGTCCAACGATGAGATTGGTGTGCTTTATACTTTTTAGTTAAGAGGAAAATATTATGCAAGATGCATACATTGTTAGTGCTTTAAGAACCCCAATAGGAAAGAAGAAAGGCTCCTTATCCAACATGCATCCTGCAGACCTAGGGGCTGCAATTCTTTCGGCTACATTTGATAGAGTGGACCTAGATCCTGGGCTAGTTGAGGATGTTATTTTTGGATGCGTTGATACTGTAGGACCTCAAGCTGGCGATATTGCCAGAACTTGCTGGCTAGCAGCAGGTCTGCCTGAACACGTTCCTGGAACAACTGTTGACCGTCAATGCGGCTCGTCTCAACAAGCTGTCCATTTTGCCTCTCAAGCTATTATGTCAGGCACTGCTGATGTTGTGATTGCAGGCGGAGTGCAAAACATGAACATGATTCCAATTTCTTATGCCATGCTGGCAGGTCAAGCTTTAGGTTTTGATGACCCCTTTTCTGGCTCAACTGGATGGGTAAAGCGATACGGCAACCAGGAAGTAAGCCAGTTTAATTCTGCACAAATGATTGCAGAGAAGTGGAGAATTTCTAGAGCAGAAATGGAGAGTTTTGCTTATGAGAGCCATCAAAAAGCAATGCGAGCCATTAATGCTAAACACTTTGCAGACGAAATTGTCCCAATTGGCGACTTTCATACTGATGAAACTCCCAGGGCTGAAACATCATTAGAGAAAATGGCATCACTTAATCCCATAATTGAAGGGCATGACATTACTGCTGCAATCTCATCACAAAATGCTGATGCTTCCTCTGCAATACTAATAGTGTCTGAAAAAATTCTCAAAGAGCATAACCTCACTCCATTGGCTCGCATTGCTCATATTAGTGTTCGAGCAGACGATCCAATTTGGATGCTGACTGCACCAATGCCTGCAACTGAGCATGCTGTCAAGAAATCAGGAATCAGTCTTAACGATATTGGTATAGTTGAAATTAACGAAGCTTTTGCATCTGTTGCAATGGCATGGCAAAAAGAAATGCAATACCCAATGGATCAGATTAATGTGAACGGAGGCGCGATAGCTCTCGGGCATCCTTTGGGGGCAACCGGAGCAAGGCTAATGACTACGATGATTCATTCAATGAAAAGAGAGGGCATTCGCTATGGGTTACAGACAATGTGCGAGGGTGGTGGTCAGGCAAATGTTACTATTTTAGAGAACTGCTCATGAATAACTTAATGAACCCAAAATACCCAGAAGGCCGAAATCTTTTTGTTGGAAAAAACATCTTATTGACTGCTTCCGCTGGGGCTGGCATTGGGTTTTCAACTGCAAAAAGGTTTTTAGAAGAGGGTGCAAATGTTTTTATTTCTGATGTGCATCAGGGCAGATTAGATCAAGCAATCGAAAATCTAAAGAGTTTAAATTTGGGTGATGTAGATGGCTGTCTTTGCAATGTTACCTCTGATGAAGAAATTGATGCGATGTTTAAAAAGGCTATAGCTCGTTATGCTCACTTAGATGGCGTTATCAATAATGCTGGCTTAGGCGGTGAATCTTCACTGGAGACAATGAGCAATGATGCTTGGAACCTGGTTATGGATATCACTCTTAATGGCGCCATGAAAATGATGAGAGCGGCCATTCCTATTTTAAAAGAGACGCAGGGCGTTATTGTGAATAATGCGTCTGTTTTAGGTTGGCGAGCACAAGCGGGTCAATCCCATTATGCTGCTGCTAAAGCGGGTGTAATGGCCTTAACAAGATGTGTTGCCATGGAGACTGTTGAGCATGGAATAAGAATTAATGCTGTAGCACCAAGCCTTGCCATGAATCCTCATCTTGCCAAAACTAGCTCTTCAGAGCTTATTGATAATTTGGCTTCACAAGAAGCTTACGGAAGAGGTGCTGAGCCATGGGAAGTAGCAAACGTAATTTTATTTTTAGCCTCAGACCTGTCTTCTTATATGACCGGGGAAGTAATTTCAGTTTCCTCTCAGAGAGCCTAAATGGAAAAAATTGTTTTTAAACTTTGGAGAAGCGACTCCAATTCGCTAGAAAAATTTAAAAAATCCCTGCTTGTTGATTTGCCAAAGACCTTAGAATCTTTAATAAGTGAGTTACAGATAAATATTGCGGATGAAGATGTCAACGAAGCAGCAGCATTAGCTCAAACAAATTACTCTCAAAACCCCGATGCAATAGTTTTTATTAAAGTTGCCAGTCAATACTATTCAGAAAATATTATTTCAATTCTTCAGTCTTTCGCCACAAAAGTAGAAGGCTTTATTGTTAGTGAGTCCATTATTCTTCAAGACGATAGCAAGGATCATCAAGGCAAAAGAAGCGAAGGGTTTTCCCAAGTTGTCTTTTTAGAAAAACCTCTTGAGATGACTGAATTTAATTGGTTTGATCACTGGACTCATCATCACACCAAAATTGCCATTGAGACACAATCAAACTTTACGTACATTCAAAATACTGTTGTTAGGCCCTTGCAAAAAGACTCTCCTAATTTTATAGCCGTTATAGAGGAGTGCTTTCCATCCGAGGCTATGTCTAACCCATCTATTTTTTATAATGCAGAAAATGATTCGGAGCTACTTTTAAAAAATACTGAGTTGATGATGGATAGTTGTAGCAGATTTATTGATTTTCAAAAGATTGAAGTAATTCCTACAAGTCGTTATAGAATGATTGTACGAAAATAAAACATAGGGGTGATATTTTGACAGACATAAAAGTTGCATTAGTTACAGGCGCTGCGAGCGGTATGGGAAGAATTTCTGCCAAAAGATTAGCTGCCGATGGCATTCACGTTGCCGCAGTAGATGTTAATGAAGATGGTCTGAATGAACTTAAAAAAGAATCAAATAACATTTCTATATTTCCATGCGATCTTTCTGATACTGACGCAGTTCAAGCGATGGTCCACCAGGTTCAAAGTGAAGTAGGCCCAATTGATCGTGTGACAAATGCAGGTGCAATCATGCCGATGGGTAAGGTGGCAGATCTAACAGCAAGCTCCATTAATACTTTAATGAGAATTAATTACGAAGGCACCGTCAACATTATTACAAGCATCCTTCCATCAATGATTGAGAGAAACGATGGCCAAATTATTCTATTCGGATCAATTGCGGGCACATGCCCAGTAGAGAACATGGCAGCTTACAGTGCCTCAAAAGCTGCGGTAAATATGTTTGGTGAAATTCTTGCAAAAGAATTAGAAGAAACAGCTATTCGTGTATTGTTGGTTTGTCCAGCAATGACAGATACTCCATTGATGAGATTTGTTGATGAAACCGATGCTCCTAGCTCAATTAGCAAGGCTATGAAAAAAGGTGCATTAAATGATCCTGAGGATGTGGTGACAGCCATAGAAAGAGATCTCTTAACTGATAAAGTGATTTGTTACCCAACATCAGATGCCCTGTATGCAACAAGAATTAGAAGATTTTTCCCAAATTACTGGTGGAAATTATTAAGTAAAAACTCATAATCAGGTAGCATCATGTCAAATACTAAATTAGCACCAGACAATCGAGATCTTTCTCAATTCCCGGGAGAGTATGGGCTACCGTTTCTAGGGAAGACCATTGATTTAGTTAAAGATACCCTTGCGTTTTGCAACGACCATTATGAGCGGTTTGGTCCTGTCTCTCGTTTAGACATGGTTAAAAATCAAAGAATATTAATGTGCCTAGGACCAGAGTTTAATGAAGCTGCACTCTTCGATCCTAAGGGTAATTTTAGCTCTGCAGGTGGATATGGCAGCTCTTTAGGTACCTTATACCCTGAAGGCATGCTTATCAGAGACGATAAGAAGCATAAGAAAACAAGAAGAGCTTCCCAGCCAGCTTTTAAAAATGATGCATTAAAAACCTATGTTGAGATGCTGAATCCCATTCAAGAAAGAAGAATTCAAGCCATGCCAGTAAACGAAGAGTTTATTTTTTATGACACCATTCAAACAACTCTAATGGATGTGGCCGCAAGAGTTTTTATAGGACTGGATGAAAAGAGCCCAGAGGCTCAAAGATTAAATTACATCTTTGAAACAATTAATAAAGGTTTAATCACTCCTTTACCATACAACATTCCATTCACAACTTTTAGTAAGTCGCTGAAAGCAAGAGAAGAACTTCGAGAGTTTTTTAAAAAAAATATACCTTTAAGAAGGGGAAGCGATAAAGAAGATATGTTTACTCGTTATTGCAATGCAAAAGATGAGGATGGAGAGTATCTTGATGATGAAGATATCGATGGCCACATGGCATTTTTACTGTTTGCAGCATTCGATACTACTACAAGCGCTTTAACTAATATTCTTTATTACTTAGGTAAAAATCCAGAATGGCAGGATAAGGTTCGCAATGAGATTTTTGGCATTAAAAACGAGATGCCTACCTTTGATGATGTGGCTGAAATGACCTTAACAGAATATGTCTTTCAAGAAACCTTGAGATTCTATCCGTCTGTCATGATATTAAATAGAAGAACAACCAGAGATGTTCATGTCCATGGTTACGACATTCCTGCAAATACAATGATTATGCTGAGCCCACCTTTCACTCATCGCATGGAAGAGTGGTGGTCCAATCCATTAGAGTTTGATCCGATGAGGTTTTCTCCAGAAAGAGCTGAGCACAAAAGACATGGTTTTAGCTATGTTCCATTTGGTGGCGGCGCACATAAATGCATAGGAATGCATTTTGCGTTAATGAATGCAAAATTATATTTGTTTAGGCTTCTAAAAAATTACAAAGTTACCCTTCGACCTGACTATGACCCAGCATTTATGCATGTTCATTTACCTAGGCCTGTTGATGGATTGCCGATAACTCTTACAAAGATTTAATTTGATGATTCCCAAAGGTCAATATTTAGATGTCCAGGATAATTTCCGCTTTCATTTTTACGATGAAGGCGAGGGAGAGGTTGTGGTTTTATTGCATGGCAGTGGGACCGGTGCATCTGGACATACAAATTTTAAAAATAATTTTATCGCACTAAAAGAGGCAGGCTTCAGAGTCATTTTGCCGGACCTTCCGGGGTATGGATTTTCTAGCAAGCCTGAAGATGTTATCTATTCTATGGATTACTTCAACAAAAAAATTATTGAGCTTCTTGATGCATTGGGAGTTGATACGTTTTCGTTGATTGGCAATAGTCTGGGCGGAGCACTTTCCATTGGATTGGGTCTTAACCACCCAGACAGAGTTAAAAATTTAATATTAATGGCACCTGGCGGTGTCGAAGAGATGAACGTATATAACGAAATGCCAGGAATTAAAAAATTATTAGCGGATTTTTTAGGCGGAGATATGAATCAAGAGAAAATTGAAGGCCTTCTCGCTTTATTTCCTTATGACTCATCAATAGTAACCGAAGAAATGGTGCAAGAAAGGATGGAGATTCTTCCTTTAATGAATTCTCAAGTCCTAGCAACAATGGCAATTCCAAATATGGAGAATGATCTTCATAAGCTTGCTCAACCAATCTTGGCATTCTGGGGAGTTAACGATCAATTCATTCCGGTGTCTGGTTCTATGAAAATTGGACAGAACTGTCCAAACGCTCAAATCATGCTGTTTAGTAAATGCGGTCATTGGGTGATGATTGAAAAAGAAGAGATATTTAACAATGCATGCATAAATTTTCTTTCAAACTAGGCTATGAATCTCCAAACAATCAATGACATAGCATCCGAAATTTTTGATGCATTGAATCAACAAAAGATTATTCAACCTCTAACGGATAGGTATCCAGAGATTGATATTAAAGATGCGTATCAAATTTCTAGAAAATTTCTTTCGCTTAGAGAGTCTAATGGAGAGAGGGTTATTGGAAAAAAAATTGGTGTAACTAGCTCAGTGGTTCAAGAAATGCTGGGAGTTGATCAACCAGATTTTGGTTTTTTAACCGATACCATGAGAGTTCAAAATAGGTCATCTTTTTCTATTGAAGATTCTTTAATTCAACCTAGGGCTGAAGCAGAAATTGCTTTTATCTTAAAAGAAGATCTTTTGGGTCCAGGAGTATCTAAAGAGGATGTTATTGCTGCCACAGATAAAATTCTTCCATGTTTTGAGATTGTAGATTCACGCATAGAGAATTGGAATATTAAAATTCAAGACACAGTTGCTGATAACGCTTCATGTGGAATCTTTGTTTTGGGAGAGGGCGCATGTTCTCCTGAAAAGTTTTCAATGGAAGAGCTATCAGTTGAGGTTATCAAGAATGGTGAATTTCTTTCTGAAGGAAAAGGCTCAGCTGTTCAAGGTCATCCAGCTCAGGCAGTTGCTTGGCTTGCTAATACTCTTGGAGAATATGATATTCCCTTGTTAAAAGGTGAGATTATTCTATCTGGATCCTTGGTCCCACTTGAACCAGCAAAAGCTGGAGATAAATTCTCTATGGAATTAAAGGGTGTTGGAACTTGTGAAATAAACTTTATATAACTATGGAAAAAACTAACTGCGCGATTATTGGTTCTGGAAATATTGGAACTGATTTAATGTTAAAAATTGCCAACACATCAAAGTCGCTTAACTTAATTGGTGTCATTGGCATTGATCCAGAGTCTGAAGGTTTAGCAATGGCGGGCACAATGAATATTGCAACTTCTTCAACAGGCTTGCAAGGATTTATGGAGATGCCTGAATATTCCGATACTCAAATATTTTTTGATGCTACATCTGCTGGTGCGCATCAGATGCATCACGATCTAATTTCCAAAGATGGCAAACAAATGATTGATTTAACCCCAGCAGCCATAGGCCCATATTGTGTGCCTGTTGTAAATCTATCAGAGCACTTGCAAGCCCAGAATGTAAATATGGTTACTTGCGGTGGCCAGGCAACTATTCCAATGGTCGCTGCAGTCAATCAAGTCTCCAGCGTTCGATATGCTGAGATTGTTGCTTCTGTTTCTTCAAAATCAGCAGGACCGGGAACACGAGCAAACATTGATGAGTTCACTCAAACTACTGCTCTTGGTTTAGAAAAAGTAGGTGGAGCAGATAAAGCAAAAGCTATTATTGTTCTTAATCCAGCCGAGCCACCTCTTCTCATGCGCAATACGGTTTTTACATTGTGCGATCCTATAGACCAAGACAGGGTCAAAGAGAGTGTTGAGTCAATGGTAGCGAAGGTTCAAGCATATGTGCCAGGCTATCGTTTGAAGCAAGAAGTTCAATTCGAAAGATTTGGTTCAAATAATCCCTGTGCAATTCCTGGATATGGTGAATTTGAGGGGTTAAAAGCATCTATTTTTCTTGAAGTAGAGGGGGCAGGCCATTACCTTCCAAAATATGCTGGCAATTTAGATATTATGACCTCCGCGGCAATGGGCACAGCAGAAGAATTAATTAAACTAAGCTCATGACAAAAAAAATATACATACAAGATGTAACTTTGAGAGATGGAATGCATGCCATACGACATCAATATGGTCTGGATCATGTAGTCGAAATAGCCAAAGCTCTTGACGAGGCTAAAGTTGATGCAATTGAAGTTGCTCACGGAGATGGGTTGTCTGGATCTTCATTTAATTACGGCTTTGGAGCTCACACTGATCAAGAATGGATTGGGGCAGTTGCAGAGAATCTTCAGCACGCAAAATTAACTACTTTGATTTTGCCAGGCATAGCAATTAAAGAGGATTTAAAATGGGCTTGGGACTTAGGAGTTAGGTCTGTTCGCGTAGCAACACATTGCACTGAAGCAGATGTCTCTAGGCAGCACATTGAGTTTGCGAGAGAGTTGGGTATGGATACTATTGGATTTTTAATGATGTCTCACATGACCCCCCCATCCAACTTAGCAGCTCAGGCAAAGCTAATGGAGTCGTATGGAGCAGAATGTGTTTATGTTGTGGATTCCGGTGGCGCTTTGAGCATGACGGATGTGGCAGAAAGATTTCAAGCTTTTAAGCAAGAACTAAAACCAGAAACTCAAACAGGTATGCATGCGCATCATAATCTCTCCTTGGGGGTAGCTAATTCAATAGTTGCTGTTGAGAATGGAGCTGATCGTGTTGATGCGAGCTTAGCTGGAATGGGAGCTGGGGCTGGAAATGCACCTCTAGAGGTCTTTATTGCAGCCATTGATCGCTTGGGATGGTCTCATGGAACTGATTTATTTAAATTAATGGATGCTGCAGAAGAGCTGGTAAGGCCTCTGCAAGATAGGCCAGTGAGAGTTGATCGCGAAACACTCACTCTTGGTTATGCTGGAGTTTATTCTTCATTTTTAAGGCATGCAGAATCAGCAGCTGAAACTTATGATCTAGATACAAGAGAAATTTTAGTTGAGCTTGGAAAAAGAAAAATGGTTGGTGGTCAAGAAGACATGATTGTTGATGTGGCTTTAGATCTAATCAAAAAGAAATCTGAATCATGAAAATAGGCATGACCCTTCCGGTCATGGAGCCTGGCTTAACTCGCCAAGATTTGGAAGCATGGACTAAACAAATTGATCAAGGACCTTGGTCGCATATCGCACTAGGAGAAAGAATTCTTTTTTCAAATCCTGAATTTATCTCTACTTTAAGTGCTGTGGCGGCATGGACAAATAGGGTAGAAATTATTGCAACTATATCTGTTTTAACAATGCATGATCCTGTGCTGAGCGCTAAACAATTCGCAACCATTGATATGCTTTCTGAGGGACGTTTTACTTTAGGGGTTGGCGTAGGCGGAAGAGAGGAAGACTATGACGCAATAGGTGCTAATTGGTCACACAGGAGATGGAGATTGCTTGCTGAAAAAGTAAAAACTATGCAGTCTATTTGGTCTAAAGACATTCATCCAGAATTAGGGCCGGAACTCTTCTCGGCAAAAGGTCCTGAAATTCTTGCAGGTGCTGTCGGACCAAAAGCCATGGAGATGGCAGCAGATTATTCAGACGGTTTGGCTGGGTTTTCTTTTAATGCTGACTTAGAAGAAATCAAAGATTCTTTCAATAGAGTCGTAAACGCTTTTTCAGATTCAAAAAAATCGCCTAGACTTGTTACTAGTTTTTGGTTTGGTTTAGGTCAAAATTCTAGACAAGACATTCAAATTCACCTTAATCGATATTTAGGTTGGATGGGAGAAGATTTAGCCTCTGAACTTTCAAAGACTGCAGGCTTAGCTGGAACCGAAAGAGATTTAAAAGAATTTTTACTTGAGATTAAAGATGCCGGGGCAACAGATGTGCTTTTGGTTCCAACTTCCAAGGATATTAATCAATTGAAGGCAGCTGAAGAAATAATATCTTCTATTTGATAAGATTCTTTAAAACCAAGGATTAAATTGACAAAAATAATCAACCTGATACTCGTTGATTAATTTAATTATTTATATAATAGTAAATAAAGAAACAAGAAACATAGGAAGAAATTTTGACCGATCAAGAGCTAATTGCACCTGAGCTACCAGAACAAAGAGACCCAAGCGTAAGTGACTTGGTTTCTGGGTGGTATAAGATCGCACAAAGCGATCAAATTAGCACTAAAGAAGCTCTCCAGGTTGATAATTTTCCAACTCAAATAGTAGTTTGGCGAGGTGAAGACTCTGTATTGAGGGGATTAGATTTATATTGCAAGCATATGGGTGCCTCACTTGCATGCGGAGAGGTTGAGGGTAATAGCATTAGATGTCCATTTCATGCCTGGCGTTGGGCTGGAGAAGGGCATTGTGATGAAATTCCATATGCCAAAAGAATACCTCCGAAGGCACTAACTCGTGCATGGGAGATCGATGAAATGGATGGGGAAATCTATGCATGGTTTGATAAGAACGCTAGCCCATCTGATCCAAACGGACAAAGATTTAAATAAGGAGAGACCTATGAATGATTTACCAGATAGATTTCCAAGAGGTTGGTTTGTGCTTGGCCATCAAAGAGATTTTCCAATCGGAGAAACAAATACTATTTATGGCTTTGATAGAAAAATCCAAGTTCAAAGGCTTGAAGATGGCTCTATAAAAATAGATTTAGGTAATACAGATGAATGGCCTATTCTTGAGATCAATCAAATGGTTATGGTTTGGCACGATGCTGAGAAAAAAGAACCAGACTTTTTGCCTAAAAAAATTGAAGAATGCTACTCGGATGAATGGTCCGATTATGGCATGGCTAGCTTTCTAGTTAAAAATAATTGTAGAGAACTCATAGATAATATGGCTGATAAGGGTCATTTTGGTCCAGTGCATCAGGCGCCTTTTGAGGGATTCTGGAATGAAGCGAAAGATCATACTTACACTCAGGAAATGACAGCTGATAGCCCAATTCTTGGAAGAGATTTATTTTCTCAGGCAACGTACGAAGGACCGGCTTATATGACCACTTACATGAGTGCGATACATGACGGGAATAAGGTAGAAAGTAGACTTGCAGTCACTCATATCCCGTTAACATTAACTTCCTTTCAAATTAATTTTGGTGTGATGGTCAAGAAAGTTCCAGGAATGTCAGCTGAGGACGAAGCAGCATTTATTCAAGGATACGTAGATGCTAATAATTATGCTTTTGGTCAAGATGTCGCAATTTGGGAAAATAAAATTTATATTCCCGATCCTGTTGTTTGTGATGGTGATGGGCCCTTACATAAATTACGAAAATGGTATGGGCAATTTCTTGTAAACAGAGACGATGTTCCAACCGGACTGGATTTAGCAAAAAGGGAATTTTAATTCTTCTCTCCTGAAGCTACTCTGGTGAAAATTTCCTTAGATGATTTAGATCATAAAATCCTTCAAATTTTAGAAAGCGATGGGCGGGCTCCTGCCAAGTTCATTGCTGAGCAGTTATCCGTTAACGAAGTAACTGTTAGTAAGAGACTGACAAAAATCATAGAGGGAGGCTTTTGTAAGATCATTGCAATTGCAGACTTTGAAAAGTGTGGCTTTGAACATCTCCTACCTATTGGAATAAGAGTCCATGGTGAAAAATTAGAGGAAGTCGCTGAGATTCTATCCCAATTAAACGAAGTTTTTAGTGTAAATGTTGTCAGCGGGATTCAGGACATAGAAATCCTTTGCGCTACTCAAACCTTACAAGAAACAAAGGTATTTTTAGATGAAACGTTGCCTTCTATAACGGGAATAAAGAGTATCTCTCCAGCGATAGCATCTAATGTTTATAAGTTTGAAACTGATTGGACTCCCTTTGCAAATGAAGCTTGATCAAACAGATAAGAAAATTATTCAACTCTTGGGTGCTGATGCTCGAATGTCCAACAATCAAATGGCAAAAGTAATTGGTGTGACTGAGGGAACTGTTCGCAATAGAATTCAAAAGTTAATAGAAAATAAGATCATTAAAATTTCTGTTATCAATAACATTAATAGAATGGAAAATCCTTCTGTAGCATTTGTTGGCTTGGATGTTGAAACGCGTTCAAAAGACTCTGTAGCAAAAGCTTTATCTAAAATGAAAGAAGTTAGGTTTGTTTCAACATTAATTGGGCGACATGATCTTATGGTTTTCATTCTTGCCGAAGACGTTACCAAGCTCTCCAAAGTTCTATATGAAGATATTTCTTCATTGCCAGGGGTAAGGTTCTCGGAATCATCTATTGGTTTAAAATATTATAAATATGACTATCGATGGGCAAGGATATTAGATTGAATACATTATCAAAACTTACCATTCCAGAATTAATTAAATTGCAGGCACATAAGTATGGAGACAAATATGCCTTGGTAACAGAGCAACAAAACATTACTTATGCCGAGTTAGAGGACCAATCAACCGAGATAGCCAAAAATTTGATCAATATTGGTGTAGATAAAGGGGATAGAATTGCAATCTGGGCTCCCAACATGAATGAATGGGTCTTAGCAGCAATTGCCACCCATAAAGCAGGAGCAGTAATTGTGCCAATCAATACTCGTATGAAGGGCAAAGAGGCTGCTTACATTCTCAATAACTCTGAGGCAAAAATTCTTTTTAGTGTTAATGATTTTCTTGGTGTAGATTATTTTGATCTTTTGTCAGAGGAAGCATTGCCGCATCTTAAAAAACAGATTGCATTAGATGAGACTAAATCTCCCAATGCCTCTAATTTAAAATCTTTAATGGTTTCTGGGTTGGCTATCGATCTTCCACTTGTTGAAGAGGGTGATATTGCAGACATCATCTTTACTTCTGGAACCACCGGAAAGCCTAAAGGTGTTATTTCTACTCATGGCCAAAATATTAGAGTATTTGATTACTGGTCTACCTACGTAGGACTTAATCAAGATGATAAGTACTTAATAGTAAACCCTTTTTTTCATACCTTTGGGTACAAGGCTGGTTGGCTAGCTTCTATTATGAAGGGTGCAACTGCTTATCCATGCGCAGTTTTTGATGCAGAAAAAATTATTGAAATGATTCACGAAAAAAAGATATCTATGCTGCCGGGACCCCCAACGCTCTATCAATCTATTCTGGCAAGCGAGAATCTTTCAAAAGTTGATATTTCTTCTTTACGTCTCGGAGTCACTGGCGCAGCCTCTATTCCCGTTCAATTAATAAAAGATATGAAAGAGCAGCTTGGTTTTGAGACAGTGATTACCGCCTATGGACTTACAGAAAGCACAGGTGTTGTAACTATGTGTACCCCTAAGGATGATTATGAAACCATAGCCACTACTTCTGGCTGTGCGATTGATGGTGTTGAAGTTAAATGTATTGATGCTGAGGGAAATCCAGTCTCAGCTGGCGATCCTGGTGAAATTCTTGTCAGAGGCTATAACGTTACCAGTGGCTATTTCAATAACCCAGAGGCCACCAAAGAGGCTATAGATGAAGAAGGATGGCTGCATACAGGCGACATTGGTATTCTAGATGAGCGTGGCTATATTAAGATTACTGACAGGAGCAAAGATATGTTCATTGTGGGCGGCTTCAATGCATACCCAGCTGAGATAGAAAATATTCTTTGTGATCATCCTGCAATTTCTCAAGCAGCGGTTATCGGCATTGCAGACGATCGCATGGGAGAAGTTGCTAAAGCTTTTATTGTCTTAAAGCCTAGTCAAAACTTGGATGTTGATACTCTTATGAAGTGGTGCAAAGACAATATGGCAAACTACAAAGTCCCCAGAGAAATAGAGTTTACGCAAGATTTGCCTACAAATGCTGCCGGGAAAGTGATGAAATATGTATTAAAGGATGAGTCATGAGAATCGTCATATCTGAAGATAATAATAAGTTATACAGATCTGAGCTACTTGCCTTTGATCCCTCAATGGAAATTATTGCATTAAACCCTCTGAATCCAAGGGATCCAGCGTGGGAAACTGTCCCTGAATCAGATGCTTTATTTATGTGCTATCAATTTTTATTTGCAGCTAGGGATCACCCAGAAATTCACGATGCTTTGTTGACCTTATCTAAGCGAATGAAATTTATTCAAAGTGGATTTGCTGGAATGGATTCCCCAATACTTCAAGCTGTTTTAAAAATAGAAAATATTCAAATTGCTAATGCAAGCAGTGTTTATGCAATTCCAATTGCCCATTATGTTTTTTCGCAAATATTAAGATGGAACAAGAGAGTAGATCAGCACATTGAGTTTCAACAATCTAAGCACTGGGTCCCAATAGCTGGGGATGGTGAGCTTACAGATAAAACCTTGGTGGTTCTGGGTTATGGAGGCATTGGCAAACAAGTAGCTAAGTTAGGCAAAGCTTTTGGTATGAGGGTAACTGGGATCAAGCGTAATCCAGCAAATGATGAATATGCTGACGAGGTTTTGGGGCTGGATCAGTTTGAAGAATTACTACCTTTAACTGATTACTTGGTGCTTGCTTTACCCGATAGCGCTCAAACTAGGGATGTCATCAATGCAGACGTTCTAAAAAAACTTAATAACTCAGCCATGTTAATCAATGTAGGTCGGGGCACTGCAATTAATGAGCCAGATCTTGCAGACGCATTGAATAGTGAAGAAATTTCTGCGGCTGCATTGGATACAACAAAGAACGAGCCCCTTGAGAATTCCTCTTCGCTTTGGACAGCTAAGAATTGCTTTATATCAGCTCATGATTCAGCTCACTCACTAAAATCCCTAATAAGAGCATTCGAATTATTTTTTCAGAACATTAAGAATATTCAAAATGATCAACCAATAAAAAACCTTTACTCAGAGTGAAGGGAATATTTTGGATAAGATATGATATTTCCAGCAAGCCATTAGCAACTATTGAGTGGGAATAATAAAGGGAAAAAGCTATGTTGGAAAAAAATAAAAAGGACGAATTTATAACCAATAGATTCTTCATGCCACTCCTAGTCAGTCTAGTTTGTGCCACTGCTCCCTTGACGGTTATGGCCGCTGACATAGATTCTTTGTTTTTAAGTATCAAAGACAGCATACCGAAACGTCAGCATGGCCAAGGACAGTATGATCAGCTCATTATTCGAGGTGCTTACCTCATCGATGGGACAGGCGCCCCAGCCACTGGGCCGGTGGATGTCACCGTTGAGAATGACCGAATCGTCGAGATAAGAACAGTAGGAGCCCCCGGGCTAGTAATAGACCCTAAAAGTCGCCCTAAACTAAATGTATTAGTTAACAAAAATGTTCGAGAAATTGACGCTCATGGTAAATATTTATTGCCAGGATTTATTGACTCTCATACTCACATTCATTCTCCTGATGAGAATCAGCAAGTATCCGCGGACTATATCTTTAAACTATGGCTTGGCCATGGTGTTACAAGCACCAGAGAGGTTTTTGGAATGACTGGCGAGAGTCGGCTTCTAGCCTTAAAGGAACTGAGCAATAAAAATGCTATCACCGCCCCCCGCATTACTGCATTCCCCTATTTTGCTATGCCTGTGGATGGGGGAGAAAAACTAGCGCCAATCAACACCGCTAATGATGCTCGTGAGCGCGTCCAGTATCTCAAACGTATTGGCGCAGACGGTATTAAGTTTATGGGGGCGCCAGAAGAGATTTTATGGGCTGCACTAGAAGAAGCTGAAAAATTAGAGCTCAACACCACTATGCATCATGCTCAGTTAAATGTAGCTCACGCAAATGTCTTGGATACCTCCAGTCGCGGCTTAGATTGCATGGAACATTGGTACGGCTTACCGGAAGCGCTGTTTACGGATAAGGTAATTCAAGACTATCCATCAGATTATATTTACAGCAATGAACAGCAACGTTTTGCGCAGGCCGGGAGATTATGGAAGCAGGCTGCAGGGCCAGGCACAGAGCGCTGGAATCAGGTTATGGAAACCTTACTAGAACGCGATTTTTGCTTAAGCCCAACCTTCACTATTTATCTAGCAAGTCGCGATTTCATGCGCGCCTATACCGCTGAGTGGCACTACGAATATACTGCCCCTGGATTATGGGACTTCTATCGTGCTAGCAGAGAGAAGCATGGGTCTTTCTTTTTTAACTGGACCACCGAAGATGAACTTGAATGGAAGCACAATTACAAACTGTGGATGCAATTTGTAAATGAGTACAAGAATCGAGGCGGTAAAGTGGTAGTTGGCAGTGACACTGGCTATATTTATAGTCTCTATGGTTTTGGTTATATTCAAGAATTAGAACTGCTCCAAGAAGCCGGGTTCCATCCTCTTGAGGTGATTCGGGCCGCCACTAAAATTGGTGCGCAAGTACTTGGACAAGATCAAGATATTGGCACAATACAGGTTGGTAAAAAAGCCGACATGATCATTGTTGACGAAAACCCGCTACACAACCTCAAATCTCTTTATGGAACAGGCGTGCCTAAACTTAACGAAGAAACTCAGCGAGTCGAGCGAGTTGGTGGCGTACGCTGGACAATTAAAGACGGCATTGTCTATGACGCGAAAGCCCTTTTGGCAGAGGTACGCGCTATGGTCAAAGCAGAAAAGGAAGCGCTTGGCTTAGACCCCAAAGTGCCACTGAAAGTAGAACACTAGCAACTATCGAGTTCAGATAAAATAACAACGACTAATTTAAATTCTAGTCTATAATTACTATTATTATTATATGCGTATATAATATACAAAAAAGTGATTTCTCTTGCTTGCATACTTAAACTGCTAAGCAAGATACCCAATCGAAGGTTTTTGAAAATGAAAATTTCATATGAATTCTATCCGCCTAAGGATATGAATTTTAAAAAAGTTGTTGAGGAGTATGCTCGTCTGAGTATTTTTGGGCCAAGATTTATATCTATTACCTATGGAGCCCTGGGGAGCTCTCAAAAAAACAGTATAGGCTTAATTAAAGCTTTTAAAGAAAGCCACAATATAGATATAGTAGCTCACCTCACACTGGTTGGAAAAACAAAGAATCAATTAGATCTAATTATCGATGAATTTAAAGAGTTAGGCATTACTAAGATTGTTGCCCTCAGAGGAGATGTTGCCGAAGGTAATTTTTTAGCTCACAAAGAAGGGTTTGCGAGCACCTCAGAATTTGTAGAATCTTTAATAAACAGCGGCATGGAAGTCATAGTTTCTGCTTATCCTGAACCGCATCCTGAATCGTCAGGCTTTAATTTTGATCTAAATCTATTGAAGAACAAAACTCTTGCTGGAGCAAAACAATCTATTTCGCAGTTTTGCTTCTCTCCACATGACTACCAAAGACTCATCACAGCGATGAAACATCGCAATATTGATAGCGAGCTTATAGCCGGCATTATGCCTATTTATAACATTACTAGCCTATGCAATATGGCCAAAAGATGTGGCACTAATATTCCTTCTGAAATTATTAATCAGTTTTCAGATGACGTCCAAAAAAATGAAGAGGCATCTATCAAAATATGCATTAAGCAAATTGAAGATCTTCAATCGATGGGCATTAATAGTTTTCATTTTTATGCCTTAAATCAATCTGAGTTATTACAAAAAATACTTTCTCGAATAAATCTCTCATGAAAGAAAACAACAGGCCATTGGTTAGAAATAGAATTACAGATCTATTAAAAAATCAAATTCTTCTTTTGGATGGGGCAATGGGAACCATGATTCAAGGTCATGATTTGCAAGAAAAAGATTATAGGGGCAAGCGATTTGCTGACTGGCCGAGTGATCTTAAAGGCAATAATGATCTCTTAACCCTTACACAGCCAGATATTATTTCAAATATTCATAAACAATTTATTGAAGCTGGCGCAAATATTATTGGGACGAACACTTTTAATTCTAATGCCCCATCTATGTCGGATTATGGCATGGAGGATTTAGTATATGAATTAAACTTTGCCGCAGCTCAGATTGTCAAAGAAGCTATTGATTTTCAGAAAAAAACTGATGAACAAGACATTTTTATAGCGGGTGTCTTGGGGCCAAGCAGCAGGACTTGCTCTCTTAGCCCAGATGTTGAAGATCCCGCATATAGAAATATTTCTTTTGACCAACTCGTTGACACCTATACTATAGCTGTAATGGCACTTCTAGATGGCGGTGCTGATTTAATTCTGGTTGAAACTATATTTGATACTCTTAATGCAAAAGCAGCATTATTTGCAATTGACTGTGTAGCTGAAAACCGCAATATTGATATCCCAATTATGATTTCTGGGACTATTACCGATGCATCTGGCCGAACCTTATCTGGGCAAACAACAAAAGCATTTTGGAATTCTGTCCGGCATGCCAAACCAATCTCCGTAGGATTAAATTGTGCATTAGGGGCTGCTGAACTTCGCCCATTTTTACAAAGAATTTCACAAATTGCTGATTGCTATGTAAGTGTTCACCCTAATGCTGGCATGCCAAATCAATTTGGCGAGTATGATCAATCTGCTTCTGAAATGGCAGAAATTATTAAACAGTTTGGTGAAGAAGGGCTCTTTAATATTGTTGGTGGTTGCTGCGGAACTACGCCACTGCATATTAAGCTAATAAAAGAAATAGTAACAAATTTAACTCCTAGGGTGATTCCTCCATCACCTAGATCAATGCTTCTTAGCGGTCTAGAGCCTCTAGAAATCAACTCTGATAGTTTGTTTATTAATATTGGAGAGCGCACCAATGTGACAGGCTCTGCTGTTTTTAGACGATTGATTGAAGCTGGGGATTATGATGCCGCGCTTCAGGTAGCTCGACAACAGGTAGAAAATGGAGCTGAGATTATCGACATAAATATGGACGAGGGAATGTTGGACTCAGAATCAGCCATGGTTCGGTTCTTAAATCTAATAGCCGGTGAGCCTGATATTTCAAAAGTTCCTCTCATGATAGATTCAAGTAAATGGTCAATTATTGAAGCTGGTCTTAAGTGCGTGCAAGGCAAATCTATCGTTAATTCCATCTCAATGAAAGAAGGGGAGGAAGCATTTATTCAGCAAGCAAAATTAGTTAAACGCTATGGTGCGGCTGTTGTCGTAATGGCTTTCGATGAGGAGGGGCAAGCAGATACCCTGAAAAGAAAAGTAGACATTTGTAAGCGAGCTTACGACCTATTAACCGAAAAAGTCGGCTTAGATCCCCATGATATTATTTTTGATCCAAATATTTTTGCCGTTGCCACAGGGATTGAAGAACACAATATATACGGACTCTCTTTTATTCAGTCTTGCGCTGAGATAAAAAAACTCTGCCCTGGAGTATCCCTATCAGGAGGCTTATCTAACGTGTCATTTAGCTTTCGCGGTAACAACGTTCTTCGCGAAGCCATGCATTCAGTTTTCCTTTTTCACGCCATTAAAAATGGTCTGACCATGGCCATTGTTAATGCTGGGCAATTGGCCATATATGATGAATTGCCTGATGAACTGCGAGAGGTTGTGGAGGACGTGATTCTTAATCGTAACCCAGAGGCTACAGAAGCATTATTGAACCTTGCCCCAAAATATGCAGACAGCAACAGCGCCTCAGTCAGAAGCATTGATCAGGATTGGCGAGGCCTTCCCATTAATGAAAGACTAAAACACTCATTGGTCACAGGCGTTGATACTTTTGTTGTTGAAGATGTTGAAGAATCTAGGCAGTTAGCAGAGAAACCCTTAGATGTGATTGAAGGCCCTTTAATGGATGGTATGAATCACGTGGGAGATTTATTTGGAGCCGGCAAAATGTTTTTGCCCCAGGTTATTAAATCTGCGCGAGTCATGAAAAAAGCAGTAGCCTATCTTGTGCCTTTCATTGAAAAGGAAAAAGGTGGCGGAAAAATGCAGTCAGATGGCAAAATTGTCCTCGCAACTGTTAAAGGAGATGTTCATGACATCGGTAAAAATATTGTTGGCGTTGTTTTGCAGTGCAATAACTTTGAGGTGATTGATCTGGGGGTCATGGTGCCGAAGGAGAAAATATTAGAAGTTGCAGATAAAGAAAACTGTGATTTTATAGGTTTGTCAGGTTTAATTACCCCGTCACTCGATGAAATGGTTAGTGTTGCAAAAGAAATGGAGCGCAGAGGCGATACTCGACCTTTGCTCATAGGTGGAGCCACAACCAGCCCGGCTCACACATCCGTTAAAATTGATCCTGCTTATTCAGGAACAGTGGTGTATGTAAAAGATGCCTCTAGATCTGTTCGTGTTGCAAAGCGACTCATGACTGAGCGCGATGCGTATGCTGAAGAGTTGGCATTAGCGCATACTAACAAGCGTGACGCTTATGCTTCAAGGGCAACCACACCCTTAAGGCCTTTTCCTGAGGCCATAACTCGCAAAGCAACTCTAGATATGAGGCTGAAAGAAGCTGCTCCATTAAAGCTAGGTATTACTGTGCTTTCTCCAAGCCTTGAAGAGCTTCATGAGTTTATTGATTGGATGCCGTATTTTAATGCCTGGGAGTTTAGCGGTCGCTTCCCTGATTTATTGTCGGATCCGGTTAAGGGCCCAGAAGTTCGAAAACTTTGGGACGATACCCAGTTAATACTCAAACAATTAATGAATGAGAAATGGCTTAAGCCAAAAGGAGTGATTGGGCTATTCCCTGCGCGCTCACTTGGAGATGCTATTGCCATAGAAACTGATGATTCCTCAGAGGAATTATTATTACATTGCCTTCGTCAGCAGAAATCCAGAGAAGACCTAGTATCCAACTCCCTGGCAGATTTTATTGATGAGAAAGATGATTATATTGGTGCTTTTGCTGTAACTGCAGGCCATGGCATTGATGAGCATATTGAGCGTTTTGAGGCAGGGCTAGATGATTACAATGCTATTATTTTAAAGGCATTGGCTGATCGCTTTGCTGAAGCATTTGCTGAGTGGGCTCACAAAAAAGTTCGATGTGAGCTTTGGGGCTATGCAAAAAAAGAGGAGCTCGACAATAAAGCTTTGATCAGCGAAAAATATCAAGGCATTCGACCAGCTCCAGGATATCCATCTTGCCCTGACCATCGGGGTAAATTAGCCATTTGGCAGCTCCTTGATGTTGATAAGAACATAGATCTTAGTCTCACAGAGTCCTTAGCTATGTGGCCAACAGCAAGTGTTAGTGGCTTCTATTTCTCTCACCCAGAATCCCATTACTTCCAATTAGGAAGAGTGGATAAGGATCAGGTTGAAGCTTACTCCAAGGAAAGAGACGAGAGCGTAGATGAGAACGAGATTTGGCTTGCTCCTGTTTTAGGATACTAGCCAATTATTTGAACTTGATAAATATTTTAATTATTACAGCCTCTGAGCCCCATTATCATGAATAAGTTTTTGACCTTAATGATGTGTATTGCCTCTATTATTTCTGGCTTTTCTGCCGCTCATCAAGTAGATGGAGATATGGAAAATATTCTTGTTAGCGCATCCTTGCTCCCTATTACCTCCAAGCGCTCAGCTAATGCGATTACTATTATTGGCAGCGATCAAATAAAAAATAGAGCGGTCGTAAGTGTCAGTGATTTACTGCGTGATGTTGCAGGCCTGGCAGTTAGTCGAAGCGGCGTTCAAGGCTCTCAAACACAAATTAGAGTGCGGGGAGGAGAAGCCAATCATTTGCTTGTATTGATTGACGGAGTAGAGGTCAATAATCCATCGCAAAACGATGAATTCAACTGGGGCAATTTAGTTGCATCCGACATTGAGCGCATAGAAGTTATTCGTGGACCCCAAAGCTCTATGCTAGGGAGCGATGCAATGGCCGGCGTTGTAAATATTATTACCCGAAGCGCTGATCAACCCTTAAGTACTAATATCTTTTCTGAAATAGGGAGCTTTAATACTCAAAATAATGGAATAAGTATTGGTCTTAAAGATGGAGCTTTTGATATGCGCCTTGGGATAAGCGACCTTCAAACTGACGGCGATAATATTTCTCGCTCAGGCTCTGAAAAAGATGGCTATGAGAACACCAATCTAAACTTAAAATCTGGATGGAGGGTTAGCAATCAACTGAACCTAACTCTTGCAGCCCGCCAATCAGATGGGATAAATGAGTTTGACGCAGACATTAATTTTGATAGTTTGATCGACGATCAAGATGATTTATCGAAATTCCTCAGCAGCACTAAACGACTCAAAGCAGACTACTCATCTCTTGATGGTCACTGGCAGCATCAGCTATCAATAGCAAGGTCAACAAATGAGAACGCTGAATTTAATGGCAACATACCAGGCACAGCAACTTACTCAAACAAAGATCAACAAAGGTTGGTGAGCTCCTTGCTTTGGAGCGAGCTCAATCATCGTCTGTCTTTTTTGGTCGAGCGTGAGGAGGAGAAGTTCCAACAACGAGGAGTGATTAACGATTATGGAATTTTTGGTATCTATGACCCCAATCAAAAAAGAAGCCGCGACACTGATAGCATGGCTTTAGAGTACCGAGCTGATATCTCGGACAAACTCACAGTGGCCGCCAGCACTCGTTATGATGATAATTCTGAATTTAATACTGGCAACACTTCAAGGATTGAGGCTATCTATCAAATCAACGACAGTTTACGCATGAGAAGCGCCTATGGAACAGCAATTAAAAACCCAACTTTTACCGAGCGCTTTGGTTTTTATACTAACTTTATTGGTAACCCATCACTAGAACCCGAACAGTCCTCTAACTGGGAACTTGGCATTGATCAGCAGTTTTTGGGAGGCCACTCTAGCATCTCCTTCACATTATTCAACTCTGAATTAGAGAATGAAATTGATGGTAATTTTGTGGATCCAGTTACGTTTCGCTATACCTCGGTGAATAGGGCGGGATTAAGCAAGCGACAAGGTATGGAGCTCATCACACTAAATCAATTCAACGATGCTGTATCCTTAAACTTTTCATACACCTACACCGATGCAGTTGAGTCTGATGGAAACGATCGCTACGTGGATGAGGTTCGGCGCCCCCGTCACACTGGAAGCTTAAATTTATCTTGGCAGGTCAAGGACACTCTGCATATCAATACTAATGCTCAGTACAATGGTTCTCAAATAGATGTTGTCTATCCTGCAAACGTAAAACTAGCAGACTACACGCTCATCAACCTAAGCGCTAATTACAAAGCCACTCAAAACCTAGACATATATATACGATTTGATAATTTGTTTGATGAGAGCTATGAGGAAGTCTTCAGCTATCAAACCCTTGGATTTAGTGCGAATGTTGGGATTCGCTATAAACTCTAGATCCTTTGATCTTATGACCTACTGATATAGTTGCAAATCAAATATAGTGAGCATTTATGAGCGTTGAGCAAGATAAACAACAAAAAATCCATCAAAAAAAAATGATGGCTCTGAAAAAGAACATCGACGCTTCTGTTGCTGCCGCAGACATTGATCGTGGCGTTGGCATACTGCTGACAGGAAATGGAAAAGGTAAATCAACATCTGCTTTTGGTATGGTGATTCGAGCTCTTGGGTATGGTTATAAGGTAGGAGTTATTCAGTTTCTAAAAGGAGAACAGTTATCAGGTGAGGAGATTTATATTAGTGAAAAATGTCCTTCCGTAGACTTCCATCAAATGAGTACTGGTTTTACATGGGATAGTCAGGATCGAAAAGGGGATATAGCTGCTGCCAAAAAAAGCTGGTTGATTGCTGAAGCAATGTTAAAAGATCCTAGTTATCATTTGATTGTATTAGATGAGCTGACCTACATGCTAAGTTTTAAATATCTACAAGAGAGTTCTGTAATAAAAGCCTTGCAAGACCGCCCAAAAAATCAGTCTGTGGTTGTAACTGGAAGAGCTGGAGGCTCTAAGTTAAAAAAGTGGGCAGATACAGTTTCTGAAATTAAAGAAATAAAACACGCATACAACCAAGGTATTATGGCAAGAAAGGGAGTAGACCTATAATCATATTGGTTACGCCAATACCTACATTATAATAATCCTATGAAAGATCATCACATAAGAATTAAACAAGGAAAGACTATGATTAAGAATTCAATATTTCTAATATCTTTATTAGTAGCAAGTAGATTTATAGGTCTTCCAGGAAACTTTACCCCTCTATTAGCGCTAGCAGTTTTTATGCCAAGGCTAACAAATAATAAATATATACAGTGCCTTTTTCCAATTAGTATTATTGCATTCACTAATTTATTTCTAGAGCCGGTCAGCCTAACTATCTTTATAGCAATGCTAATTATATTTGCTATAACTCCTTTAATTAGCCAGCTAAGTAAAAGTCTTTTACCGGGATATCTTAGTGCCATTTTAACTTGGCACATTTTTGTTAATGGAGCAGTATGGTTATCAAGTGGCGGGTCATTAATTCAAACATACATTGCAGCTATTCCATTTGATTTTAAGTTAGCTGTAAGCACAGGGTTATATATTGCTCTATTTCATTATGCAGATAGGATACTCATCAATTTATCTGCTAAGGAACTGGTTAATGAGTAAGAATAGCTAAGCTGCCTGAAACCTTTATCTTACGAGCTTTCATCAACATCAAACTGTTCTCTAGGTTTTGGTTCTATTAGAAATCGGAGTAAAGCAAACCCTTAGCGCTAACCTTGTTCTAAATTATCTTCGCTCTGGTGGAAGAGGGGTGTTAAGAAAAGTAAAAAAGTAATGGACCAAAATAAGAATCGCTATATCTTCCGTGCTGACTAAAAGCCTGCTAAGTCCCAGGCCACCCATAAAAGCAACAACACAATTTATCAACTTCCAACGCAGTGTCACATAATGAATGAATGCGAATAGAAAGTTACTAAATAATACGGCAGACATCATGCCAAATGTGCCACTTAGCAGAATAGGCAACATCATCCTGAAAGCAAATTCCTCAACTACAGAAATAAACAGCAGGTAAGTTAACCAAGCTACATGAATCCATTCAATTTTATGCCCTCTCTTTGAATAGAAGAAAATAAAAAACAACGATATAACTGTCAGAATAAAAAAATAAAAAACTGGAGAAGATGTTAGTGGTTTTAAATAGATGCTATTTGCAAATGACTCAATTGATATGAAAATACAAATTCCTGCAATAATGGCCATAGTTAATAAATGGCGAGCTAACACTTGATTAAATGTTTTGATAAGGCGGTTTTGATCTTTAGCTGGACGTTGTAGTCGTCTTTTCAGGACTGAATTTTGCATCATCACTTTAGCTATATTTCTTGATTGATGTTGGCAGTGTAAACATTAATTATTACGTTGCAAGATATCACCAATATTAAGTAGGAATAAAATTTCTAATATGGAAAAATAGCTAAATGATATCTCACCTAGTTTTGCATTTCTTTGCTCCTTTATTGATTGCATTTTTATTTTTTAGAGAGAATTGGAAGCTGTCTTATTTAGTTATGATGGCAACTATGCTGGTTGATTTAGATCATTTATTAGCCAGTCCCATTTATGATGCAAGCCGTTGCAGCATAGGCTTCCATCCCTTGCATCAGTATTGGTTCATAGCTTTATACCTAACGATGAGTTTTTATCCTAAAACTAGATTAATTGGAGTTGGTTTGATCATCCATATGGCTTTAGATGCACTGGATTGTTTTTAACCATTTCCAATGCCTCCAAAAGAATGGTGCCCTCTGCAGGAATCGAACCTGCAACTAATCCTTAGGAGGGATCTGTTATATCCATTTAACTAAGAAGGCTTAAAGTTAATCTATGCGTCTGTGATGTCAAATATATCAATATTTGGACCATCAACACTCATGTCACCAATTGCACCGACAGTTCCATCTTCTGTTCTAAAAGCCAGGTATTTCTCATAGTGTTCTTTTGAATCCCAAACCTCTGTTAAAACATATTTGTGTGGGTTTTCAACATTTAATGTCAGATTGATATTTTGACATCCATCAAACGCACGCGTAACGTGAAAAGCCTCAGAACAAATTTCTGTTAATTTCTCTACCAAACCATCTTTTAATGTGCCGCTAAGTAAAACGCTGACTGACATAATGAACTCCTAGAATATAAAAACTTAATCACTTCCCCCATGTTAAATTAAAGGCCATTTAATGAAAAGTTCTACTATAAATATACCTTTGGAGTTAAAAATATTAGAATAGATCGCAAGGACTATTACCATGAGCACAGAAATTACAATCACACTTCCTGATGGATCTCAGAAGCAGGCTCCTGTTGGTATCAGCGGTCTTGAAATTGCAAGTATGATTGGAGCTGGGCTAGCCAAAGCTGCCATTGCCTTCAGTGTGAATGGCGAGCAGAGAGATTTAAGTGATATTGTTTGTCAAGATTCAGATATTTCTATCTTTACCGTTGACTCAGATGAAGGTCTTGAAATCATGCGCCATACAGTCGCTGCTCAGGTTTTAGCTAGAGCGATAAAAAACTTATATCCCAGTGCAAAGTTAGCAATTGGACCCACAATTGACGATGGTTTTTACTACGACTTTTTATGCGATCAAACCGTTTCGATTGATGATTTACCTAAGATTGAAAAAGAAATGGAGAAAATAGCCGCATCAAAAGACCTGATCAAAAAAACTATCCACTCCAAAAATGATGCTATCAAAGGTTTTGCTGATTTGGATGAGTCTTATAAAGTGAAAATTATTGAAGACTCAGATCAAGAATCAGATTTTCAAATCTACAGCCAAGGCGATACTGGGTTTATTGATCTTTGCAGAGGCCCTCATTTACCTAGCCTCGATAAGGTAGGTTCTTTCAAGCTAACAAAAATTTCCGGCGCATATTGGAAGGGCGATTCAAACAATGAAATGCTCACAAGAGTCTATGGCACAGCATGGAAAAACGATAAAGACCTTAATAAATACTTAACTCTTCTAGAAGAAGCTGAAAAAAGAGATCATCGTAAGCTGGCAAAACAAATGGATCTCTTTCATATGCAAGAAGAGGCACCAGGCATGGTGTTCTGGCATCCAAAGGGCTGGTCAATTTATATTGCTCTCCAAAACTACATCCGCAAAAAGCAGATTGCTAACGGTTACGATGAGATTAATACCCCCTTGGTAGTAGATAGAAAACTTTGGGAAGCCTCCGGTCATTGGGATAAGTATCGCGAGAACATGTTTATTACCGAGATTGATGAAGAGCATGCTAATGAAAAAAGAGTAAATGCCCTTAAACCAATGAATTGTCCATGTCATGTTCAGGTTTATAATCATGGCTTAAAATCTTACCGTGATTTACCCATCCGTTTAGCGGAGTTTGGTGCTTGTCATAGATACGAAGCATCGGGAACTATGCACGGATTGATGCGAGTTAGAGGGTTCACTCAAGACGATGGGCATATTTTTTGTACAGAGGATCAGATTGAATCTGAGACTGCATCTTTTATTGCGCTGCTTTCAAATATTTATACTGATTTAGGTTTTGATACTTTTGATATTAAATTGTCTACGCGCCCTGAAGTAAGAGTAGGGTCTGATGCAGTATGGGACAAAGCAGAGAATGCTCTTGAAGCAGCTATTAAAAAACTAGATCTTCCTTATTCAGTCGAAGAGGGTGGCGGAGCATTTTATGGTCCCAAACTAGATTTTGTTTTGACTGATGCAATCGGTCGAGAGTGGCAGTGTGGAACTTTTCAAGCTGATTTTAATCTTCCTGAGCGTTTGGATGCAGAGTACGTTGGTGAGGATGGAACAAAACATAGGCCTGTAATGATGCATCGAGCAATCTTGGGGTCTTTTGAAAGATTTTTAGGCGTTCTTATTGAGAACTACGCAGGCAAGCTGCCTCTTTGGTTAGCTCCAACCCAAATCGTGTTTATGACCGTAACCGATGAAGTGTCTGACTATGCCTCTAGTCTCAAGGCTCAATGTGATGCTTTAAATCTTAGAGCTGAATTGGATCTAAGAAATGAGAAAATTGGATACAAAATTAGAGAACACAGCAATGCAAAAGTGCCCTTGATGGCTGTAATTGGAAAAGAGGAGATGATCTCGAATACTGTTTCAATCAGAAACCTTAGTGAGAATAAAACTGATACTTACTCAGTAGAAGAAGCTATGAACTTATTAGTTGATAGCTCTTCATTGCCTTCTTAAAATTATTGTCTCCAGCCTTCTCTATCAAATACTCTCATGTAAGTTAACTGATCATGATCAGATTCATTGGCTACTTTCACAAAATCACCCGATTGCACAAGAATAACATCTCCCTGTGTTAATGCGTATGAATCTTGATGTTCGATTCCTTGGCTAGGATCTTTGCCATGGCCTTCCATTGAGTTCATATACTCAATTACTTCCATAGTTCCGCGGCCATTCACAATAATATAAACAACGTCAGATTCAACTAATTTATGCCCAACAGTTGATCTTCCTGGTTGAATGACGGTCTTACTTGCAATGACTTTACCCAGAAGATCATTTGTCCATACTGAGTAATCATCATTTACCTTTTGTGGGCTTCCGCCAACTCGAAAATTTACATATTTTTTAGCCATGACTTTTATAAAATAATTAACTTGTAGTGGATTGAAATTTATTTCATTAAAAAAGTCAATAAATTTAATAAATATCATTAAAATAGTACTTAAAGCTAACTATTTTTGTAGCTAAGCTACTAAAGTAGTGAGCTTGAGCTAAATTATGCTTTTAACCCTTGTATTTTTGGGAGAAAATGCAGATATGTTTTAAACTATGCATACTTTAAAAACATTTAAGGAAATAATATGACTGACTATAAAAATCCTGCAACCATTGCTTTGCATACTGGTTGGAGAAAAGATGAAACCACTAACTCTGTAACAGTTCCTATTCACATGACCTCAAGCTATCAGTTTGACAATGCTGATCATGCTGCCAATCTTTTTGCTTTAGGTGAACTTGGTAATATTTACACAAGAATCATGAATCCAACCAATGCAGTCTTTGAAGAAAGAATCGCTGCTCTGGAAGGTGGAGTTGCAGCCTTATCTGTCTCTTCTGGTCAAGCTGCTTCCACCATTGCTGTTCAAAACATTGCAAAAAATGGAGACAACATTGTTGCCTCATCTCATCTTTATGGCGGTACATACAACCTATTTAAAAATGTTTTTTCTGACATGGGCATTGAAGTAAGGTTTGTTGATCCATCTGATCCTCAGAACTTTGCCAATGCTTCAGATGAAAAGACTCGCGCTTATTACGGAGAGGTTTTGCCTAATCCTAGTTTTGAAGTTTTTCCAATTTCAGAAGTAGCCGAAATTGGTCGGTCTATGGGCATACCATTAATTTTAGATAACACTGCTGCTCCTATAATATGCAAGCCATTTGAGCACGGCGCTGCAATTACCATTCATTCAACTACTAAATATATAGGAGGTCATGGAACCTCAATTGGTGGAATTATTATTGATGGTGGTAATTTTGATTGGGAGGCGCATCCTGAGAGACAGCCTGCATTGAATACGCCAGATCCATCTTATAACGGCTTGGTCTGGGTTGATGCTGTGAAGGCAATGGGACCAATTGCATATATATTAAAGGCAAGAACCACTCTTTTAAGAGATCTAGGCAGTTGCATGAGCCCGTTTAACGCTTTCATGTTTATTCAGGGCCTTGAAACTCTTAACCTAAGGATGAGAGAGCATTCATCCAATGGTCAAAAAGTTGCAGACTTTCTTCAAAACCACCCAATGGTTGAGCGTGTTTCTTATCCAGGCATTGCAACAGGCCAGCCAAAAGAGAGAGCTGAAAAATATCTATCTGGTGGCAACGGAGGTCTTCAAGGCTTTGAAATTAAAGGCGGAATTGAAGCTGGAAAAAAATTCATTAATTCTCTGGAGATGCTATATCACGTTGCTAATATTGGTGATGCAAGGAGTTTAGCGATTCATCCTGCAAGCACAACCCACTCTCAACTCAATGAGTTAGAGCTCTTAGCAGCAGGAGTAGGTCCAGGGTATGTAAGGCTTTCTATTGGAATTGAACATATTGACGACATTATTGCAGACATAGAGCAAGCATTAGCTAAAGCAAGTTAGTCAACTGGGGATGCGAGAATTAATCCCAGATGTTAGTTATATCGTAGTTGGATCTGAGGATAGGCTATCAAAGATTAAATCTTATCAAATTGAAGATGGGACAGAATGCATACTCTGTCCTTTTCCTTCTTTAGCAGAATTACCTTCAATTTTAGATTCAAAAATTGCAGCATTAGATTCTAAAGTCATTTCACTGATTCCGGTAGGAGCATTTCCTAGAAAAATAGCTAGATCTCAATTACTTCATTTTGCACGATCTGAGTATCAGTTTTGGGGTTGGTATCATTTTGGAAGCAAATTTAAAGGCGCCCTTCAGAGTATTGGAAAGATTAATACTCTTTTAAATAAGGTGCCCCAAATAGAGCAGGGAATTTTTTTCTCTAAATCTTTATATTTCTCAGTAGGTGGCGTTGGGGAGATTAGTGTTAATCCATTTGCAGAGCTCGCAAAACGTTTTTATCTAAGACTTGACCCGCAAAATCCACTTCCATCACTTACAATAAGAGGAAAATCTATATTAAATTAATTTTATGCAATTAGTTACTGCGAATAATTTAGGATATTCCATTAATGAAAAAAGGTTATTTCATAATCTTACATTCTCATTAAATTATGGCTCTGGCCTCCATATTAAAGGTGGCAATGGATCGGGGAAGAGCACATTGTTAAGAATAATCTTAGGGCTTACTTCACCTAGCAAAGGAAGCGTCGAGTATTGCAAACCTAATCTTCAAGTTTCATATCTTGGTCATAAAAATGCAATCAAGCATTATTTAACCCCAATACAGAATTTGGAATTAATTTTTGGATCATCTGCTTTGCAGAATGCTATGAAATGGATGAATACCCTTGGATTAAATAATGTGCAGGATGAATTAACTGCTAATCTATCTTTTGGGCAGCAAAAAAAATTAGCTTTAATTAGAATTTTTGCGAGCGAATCTGATTTAATTGTTTTAGATGAGCCATTTGTTGGTTTAGACAATGCATCGAGAGATTTATTAAACGAATTCTTGCAAAAAAAATTAGCCTCAGACACTAGCCTTATTCTTACCTCTCATATTGAGCCCAATATCTTATGCAGTGAGTTAGTTCTTTCGGGTGATACAGATGATTAATTTTTTTTCTTTAGAAGCTTTTAAACTTAGACATAAGTTAAGAGCTTGGTTAGGACCATTGCTGATCATGATTTTGGTCTTAATTGCGTTTCCTTTGAGCATTGATATTTCTCAATACGATTTAAATAAATTCTATTTTTCAGTGATCGTGGTTTCTCTTTTAATGATTTCTTTTTTAGCGACAGAGTCTATTTTTTCTGAAGATTATGAAGACGGTTCGCTTGAGCAGATTCACCTAGAGGAAAAAGATTTTTATAAAATTACACTCGCTAAAATACTTGTCCATGTTTTCTTTATTGGAATTCCTATGGCGCTTATTGGCTCTATATTCTCATTTGCTAATGGAGTTTCTTTTGCTGAGGTTCCAAAAATTTTCGTTACCCTGTCTATCTCAACATTAATTTTATTTAATGTGTTTGCTTTTGGAAGCGCTTTATCAATTAACAAGGGTTCAATGCTTGGAGTGGTAGCAAGTTTACCTTTAGCGCTTCCGGCTATTGTTCTTTTGGGTCGAGGAGTCAGATCAGTGCAATATGGGCAAGGCTTTTTTGAGGTCTCAGTATTGATGGCAGGAGTAGCTTTAATAGTTACAGCACTAATGCCTATTATTATCTCTGCTACCCTAAAAACCCATCTCGAATGAGTGACTTCAGTTTATAATATTCTTTGTGCTTACATCATTTATCCATAGATTCTCCTCGCCAAAAAGTTTTGTCGAAGTCACAGCGCTTTTTTTCCCTTATGTTATGTTTTTAGGCTTTTCATGCCTTGCACTCGGATGGATATGGGGTTTAGCGTTTGCTCCAGAGGATGCCATTCAAGGTAACTCGTATCGCATCATTTTTCTCCATGTCCCGGCCTCAATAATGGCCCAATTGATTTATTTTTTTATGTCTATTTGCGCATTGATGCATCTTGTGTGGCGAGTAAAGTTAGCAGCTTATCTTATTAAGTCAGCTGCTCCAGTTGGAGTGCTGATTACTTTTATAGCTCTATTTTCTGGCTCTGTATGGGGAATACCTACCTGGGGAACCTGGTGGCAATGGGATGCAAGAATAACATCTACTTTGATTTTATTTATTATGTATTTAGGAATTATCACTCTACACAGCTCATTCTCCAATGCTGAAAAAGCAGATCGTTTAATGTCTATTTTAGTGGTGGTCGGGGTTGTTAATATTCCCATCATCAAAAAATCAGTAGATTGGTGGTCTACGCTTCATCAACCTGCATCTATCTCAATTTCAGATGGAGCCTCCATTGATCCATCGATGCTTTACCCTTTAACTATTTCAATCTTAGGCATGGCATTAACCATGATCGCTCTGGGTATTCTCGTGAGTAAGCTTTATATTTTGACGAGAGAGAAGAATAAAAAGTGGGTGCAGGCATATGCTTAATTTTTCTTTTACAGATTTTCATGATTTCTTAACAATGGACGGCCATGGAATATATGTATGGACTGTTTATTTGGTTACTTTTACATTAATTGCAGTAAGTTTTTTGATTGTTCGTCGTAAGCTCAATATCTTTAAGAGAAAATTAGAAAATGCTTCAGAATAGAAAAAAAAGACTTCAGAAATTTTTTATTATTATTCTTCTATCTGCTCTAGGGACCTCACTAGTTTTATTTTCACTGAATTCAAAACTCGATCTTTTTTACTCGCCTTCTGAAATGCTGGCAGCAGATATCAAACCAGGATATCGCATCAAACTTGGAGGAATGGTTGAGATAGGTTCAATCCAGCGCGAAGGAACTACAATTTTTTTTGTAGTTACAGATTTTGAAGCCAAGGTACCTGTTTCTTTTGAGGGGGTTGCTCCAGATCTATTTAAAGAAAACTCTGGGGTTGTTGCTTTGGGATATTACTCAGATGGGTTATTTGTTGCAGAGCAGATATTTGCTAAGCATGACGAGAACTACATGCCTCCAGAGCTAGCAAGACAGGAGCCTAAATGATAGGAGAAATAGCTCATTTTCTAGCATTAGCGTCTGCCTTGGGTCTTATTTTGGTCTTAATCTTTAATGCCTTTTTTTACTCAGCAGGCAGACATGCGAATCAAGATATTCTGTCTTACAAATTATTTCATCAGTCATGCTTATTAATTTTTATTTCTTTTGGACTTTATATTTATCTTGCAATTACTGATGATTTTTCCATTAGCTATATTGCAAATCATTCAAATTCACAACTGCCCATATTCTATAAGATCACTTCAATATGGAGTGCTCATGAGGGGTCCATGTTCCTATGGATAGTTTTTTTAACTCTTTGGAGCACATTGTTTATAAATTCTCTTTCCTTTCAGCATCAGTTAAAGAAAGGAACTATGTTGATGCTCACTATTATTATTCTAGGTTTTTTACTATTTCTTTTAATAACATCCAATCCTTTTGAAAGAATTCTACCTTTTGGTGTTTTGGAGGGTGCAGATATAAATCCAGTACTTCAAGATCCTGCGCTCGCAATTCATCCGCCTTTGCTGTACTTGGGCTATGTAGGGTTTGTCATATCTTTCAGTTTTATTACAGCCTATCTTTTTCATGGCGATATTCATTACCCATGGGAGAAAGATATTAAAAATTGGTCTTTGATTGCTTGGATTTTTTTAACTGTAGGGATTACTCTTGGAAGTTGGTGGGCTTATTATGAGCTTGGCTGGGGAGGATATTGGTTTTGGGATCCAGTTGAGAATGTTGCTCTGATGCCATGGCTTGCAGCAACAGCGTTTATGCATTCACTCTTTGCTTCCTCAAAATCTAATATTTTAAAAACATGGACCTTATTTTTAGGTATTTTAATATTTGCCTTAAGTCTATTCGGCGCGTTTATAGTGCGCTCAGGAATTATTGATAGCGTCCACTCATTTGCAAATGATCCGCAGCGAGGTTTATATCTATTAGGTTTTTCTGGCTTTATAACTCTTATCTCCCTCGGAATATTTGCATATAGGCTTCCAAATATGCAGTCATCAAAACTAATAGTGACTGGCTCTAAAGAGTCGTTTTTATCTATGAATAATATCTTGATGTTAACCGCTATTTTTTCAATCTTTTTAGGTGTTACATACCCTTTAATTCTTGAATTTATTAATGGCGATAAGGTGAGCATAGGCCCTCCTTATTACAATACTATTTTTGCGCCATTAATTCTTCTGACATCTATTTTTATCATGATTTCATTAGAAGCATTATGGCAGAGGGGCATGCAAGCCCGAACATTATTGGTCGCAGTAACACCTACCTTTGTTATATCAAGCCTAATTTTATATTTCATTTGGTATTTCGTACAAATTTTCTCATTTCTTGCCTACATAGGTATTTACTCTGGCTTATTGATAATAATTAGCTACCTTTTAAAAGGTGCCATATCCTTAAAAAATAAGACATATATTAACAAAGGCAGCTTTATTGCTCATCTAGGCCTGGGTCTTCTATTCTTTGCTGTGTCAATGAACAGCATTTTAAGTTATCAAAAAAATATAAATTTGTTTCTTGGTGAGCAACAGTTTATTAATAATTCAATCTCAGAATTTAAATTTTTAGATCTACAAAACATTAAGGCTTCAAATCATGATGTTGTTTCAGCAGAAATATTCATTGTTCATGATGGACAGCCTATTTTTCTCAATCCTGAAAAAAGAAAGTATTTTGCAAGAGGGCAGATTACATCAGAGACAGCTATCCACGCTTCAATTTTAAAAGACACTTACCTGACAATAGGTGATCAGTTAGACGATGGCAGCTGGACCTTTAGCTTGCAGATTAATTATTTTATAAAGTGGATTTGGCTCTCTTCTGCTTTAATGGTAATTGGAATTCTAATGACAATATTTAAAAAGAAAATTTCATGAACGCAATCTATAGGTCCTTAATTATTTTATTGCCATTAATAGTTTTGATCACTTACGGTACGATTTTAATTACTGATCAGGATGATGCTTTGGTATATTTCGAGCCAAAAGAATTTCCTCAATTTGATCTTCAGGACCTAGAAGATCGCGAGATTGATTTGGCTGCATTTAATGGAATTAGTTTGCTGAATGTTTGGGCTAGTTGGTGCATTACATGTCTGGTCGAACATCCCTTTTTAACGCAGCTATCGAAAAATGAAATTACACTCATAGGCTTAAATTATAAAGATTCTCAGGTGAAAGCTAAGCAGTGGCTTGGGAAGAGGGGAGACCCATATATATTTTCAATTTATGATCCAAGAGGCGATCTTGCATTTGACCTAGGAGTCACCGGAGCTCCGGAAACTTTTTTAATATTTAACCAGCAAATTATTGGCCATATTCAAGGAGAGCTTAATCAAGAAAAATGGCAATCCACTCTTGTTCCCTTGATTAACGCAGCCACTATGGGTAATCAATGAAATTACTTACCATAGCTCTTTTTGGCTGTATTTTTTTCGCTAACTGTCTTACAGCCGATGCGATCTATGAATTTGATAACTCTATAGAAGAGAAAAGGTTTTATTCTTTGATATCTGAAATAAGATGCCCTAAATGCACCAGTGGGAGCATTGCTAGCTCTGATGTGCCAGTATCTAGAGATTTAAAGCAAAAGGTATATGAATTAATTCTTGCCGGATCTACAGATAAAGAAATTAAAGCTTATGTCACTGATAGGTTTGGAGCCTCTTCTGACTATAAGCCAGCATTCGAAGGTGCCAATTATCTATTATGGCTTGGACCATTTATTTTTTTAGGAATTTTAATGCTAGTTTTTCTATCAAACAGAAGGCTTTAATGTTGATACTTCTTGCGGTCTTATTTTTATGCTCACTGCCTATTATTAGCTATTTGCTGAGCCCAGTTTCGCCTCAGAAGCCCCTTATTTTTCTTTTAACAATTCTATTGTTAGGAGCATTTTCTTTAAATCACACTTCTTTAAAACCTTTGTTCGGTCAATGGGCAAATGCACATCAATCTGATCAGATATATAAGATGCTTCAAGATGATCTCGAGGTTTCAGATTTAGTTCTAAATGAATTTATTTCGACAATGAATTCAACAGAAGATTCTTTTTTACTAGGGGTTGAGATTTTTTATAAGTCCTTGGATATGAAATCTTTTAATTCTTCTGAAAGCATTATAGGAATCTTAAATACGAGCTTTCAAGATCAAAGCTTTAAAGTCTCTATATACAGCTTACTTTCAGATCTCAGAGATGCAAAATATCCATTAATTGGAGATGCAAAACTTTTATTGGTTGCTGCTGAGCCAGCTAGTTGTAACGCTACAAAACTTACCGCTGTTGTTAATATTCCAAACGGTCCAGATGTTAATATCGCGGCAAAAGATTTTTTATCACCAGATTTTTCCCAGACCTTATTGCTTGATAAATCTGATGCACAGGTCAAAGGTTTCGATCTTCCCTCAGCTTTTTTATATCAGGAGATTATTCAACTAGAACTAGTGGTTTTTTGTTCAAAAAATACGTTTCATATATTTAAGACGCTTGATTTGAAGTACTCTGAAAATAACGAAGAACAAGTATTTATTTATGCTAACGAATGGTTAAAAAAGGAACAATAGTTTAAAATGGGTAAAGGATAAATTTAATGCAGCTCAAACACATTAAACTGGCTGGATTCAAAAGTTTCGTGGACCCCACGAGGATATCTTTCCCCACAAATATGGTCGCCGTAGTTGGTCCCAATGGATGCGGCAAATCAAATGTCATTGATGCTGTGAGATGGGTTTTAGGCGAACTTTCAGCTAAAAATTTAAGAGGTGACTCTATGTCAGATGTCATCTTCAATGGTTCAGATTTAAGAAAACCCTCAGGTCAATGCAGCATCGAATTATTATTTGATAACTCAATGGGCAAATTGGGTGGGGAATACGCAAAATATAATGAAATTTCCATCAAGAGATTGATGACCAGAGATGGACAATCTAACTACTCTATTAACAATACCTCATGCAGACGCAAAGATGTTCAAGACATTTTTTTAGGAACAGGCCTCGGGCCAAGGAGTTATGCAATTATTGAGCAAGGGATGGTATCCAAAATTGTTAGCGCCAAACCTGAGGAGATGAGAACCTTTATAGAGGAGGCTGCTGGCATTTCAAAATACAAGGAACGAAGAAAAGAAACAGAACAGCGAATCAAGAAAACAAAAGAAAATCTATCAAGAGTCTTGGACATCAGAGATGAAATTAAACGATTGATAAATAGACTCCAAAATCAGGCCAATGCTGCTGAAAAATATAAGAAATTTCAGATTGAAGAGAAGGATTTAAAGTTAAATATATCTATCTTAAATAGTCTTAGCGCTAAGGCACAAAAAGATAAGCTGTCATCACAGATATCCTCTTTGGCAAATCAAATTACTGTAAAGTCAGCTGAGGTTGAGACTCAACAATCAACGATTGATCAAATTCGAACCGAGCACTCATCAGTTTTATCGGCCTTTGAGATAGCGCAAAAAAACTTTTATTCGATTGGAGCAGACATAGCTAGATATGAAGCTAATATTCAAAATTTAAGCAAGACAGAGTCACAAACAAAAGCTGACCTGGCAACCGCTAAGGAAAGTTATTCTAGGGCTATTGAGAAAGAGTCGTCATTCGACACATTAAATCCAAAAGAAAATGAACTTAAACTGAATATTGCTATCCTCAAGGCCCTACAAGCTAATGAGCAAAAGCAGAAACTAGAAATTCAAATTAATGATCTTGAATCAAGTATTCTACTTAAATCAGACGAGGTTCAAAAACATCAAGGAACCATTGAGAAAATTAAAAATGATCATGCTTCGCTTTCTGCAAGTTTTGATGAAGCCCAGAGTACTTTTTCTTCAATCAGCACTGATATTGCCAGGCAAGAAGCTAATCTTCAAAATTTAGAGAAATTAGAAGCTCAGTCACTAAGCGATTTAGAGAGAGCAAAAGCAAGTTATCAAGCTGCGCTTGAAAAAGAGTCAAATCAAGAAAATTTAAGCCCTAAAGAAAAAGCAATGAACTTGCTTGATAATATTTTAGAATCACTTGGTAATCTTGGCTCAAATGGCGATTCTATTAAATCTAAAGCTTTAGAGTTAAAAGCAGCCCTCACCAGCATCCTAAAGATTGCCTCTGACCAATCGAAAAGTATGACTGATGAATATTTGCAGCGACAAAATAGACTCGAGGAAACACTTCTTCAAACAGCAGAAAAGAAATCTCAGATTGAAAAAGAGTTAGTATTATTTTCAGCCAAGAAGGTGGAATCAGAAGGGAGTCTCGATAGTTATAAAAGCAAGAAATCGGAAGTTAATGAGTTGATCAGAAAATCTGAGGAGTTGAAATCAGGCTCATCAATTGAGTTGAGATCTCTGGAATCCCAAAAAAATAATTTAAAATTAGATCTTAGAACCTTTGAGGTTAATCTAGAAAATGCATCCATTATTTTAGAAAAAGCTGAGGTTAAAATTTCAGAAATCAATCCATCGGACTTTGCTTCACTTGATCTAGCGAACCTAGAGAATTCTCTTGCAGAAATTCAAAGCAGCATTTCAGCTCTTTCATCCATTAACTTGGCAGCACCAGATGAGTATCTTTCTAGGCAGAATAACCTCACAGAGTTACTTCAACAAACTGAACTGAAAAAAAATGAAGCTAACCAAGAGCTAGCTATCTTAATTCAAAAAAGCGCCTCTGCTGAGGGTGAATTAAATACAATTCGACAAAAGCAATCTAAGGTGGATGAGTCTATTCGAGATAACGAGAACAAGAAGTCTATAGCTTCATTAGACCTTAGGGCTCTTGAGGAACAGTCAAATAATTTAAAGTTAGACTTCAGAACCTTTGAGGTTAACCTTGATAATGCTTCGCAAGCACTTACAAGAGCAGGCCTTGCCATAGGAGATATCAACCCTGAAGAGTTTAAGGATATGGATATTTCCAATCTAGAGCAGTCCCTTGCAGGGGTTCAAGCTAAAATTATTTCACTTGGCGCTATTAATTTAGCTGCGCCTGATGAAATTGCAGAGGAGTCTCAGCGCATGGAGGAGCTAGATGCTCAGCTTGAAGATTTAAATGAGGCGCTTGAAAAACTGCAGGGTGCTATCAAGAAAATAGACGCAGAATCTAAATTAAAGTTTGATGAAAGTTTTCATGCGGTAAATTCTAAAATTCAAGAGATCTTCCCTAAATTATTTGGTGGTGGTAGAGCTGCCTTGGAATTACTAGAAGGAGACTCACTTAATTCCGGAATTACATTGACAGCTCAGCCACCTGGGAAAAAGAATGCAACAATTTCTCAGCTCTCTGGAGGAGAAAAAGCAATGACAGCATTATCATTAGTATTTGCCTTGTTTGAATTAAACCCTGCACCTTTTTGCTTGCTAGATGAGGTCGATGCTCCATTAGATGATTTGAATGCTACTAGATTTGTTGCCATGGTTGAGGAAATGTCGGATAGAGTCCAATTTATTTTTATTACTCATAACAAGATTTCGATGGAAAAAAGTGATCACTTAATGGGTGTCACTATGCAGGAAGCAGGCGTTTCAAGGGTTGTGTCCGTTGATGTTAAGGAAGCGCTCAAATTAGCCGCTTCTTGATGGTTTCTAATTCAGAAGTTTTTTTGATTGTTGCTGCCTTGCTGGCTTTTCTTCTTATTTTATATATATTTTTTAAACAATTTTTTACCAGAAAACTTTCACAGACAAGCATTCAGAATTCTGAATCCATGCTATTTAATGGCAATGCAGAGCAAGGAACCTTGAGTTTTGATGATAGCGATGATCAAGAGCAAATAGATCAAGCGCTCATCATTCTTAATTTAATCTCTATGGACAAATCAAATTTTGATATTGATCAGGTATTAATGCTCTTTAAAAATTTAGATGCAAGGCATGTTGAAGGATTTTTGAGTTATCGTGACGAAAGTGGTGCAGAGATTTTTAGGGTTGCAAGTGGAATTAACCCAGGTGTTCTAGAATTAGGCACTCAAACTCATATTTTATTTATGGCGCTAGATCTTTATCAGGTTCGAGATCCTCTTAAAGGGCTCGAAAAGATGCTTGATGCTGCAACTAATATTTCAGAAAAATTACATGCCAGCATATGTGATCAGAATAGAGCACCTTTAAGCAAACAAATGATAGAGCACTATAAATCTAAGGCCCAAGAAATAAGCCATATTAAGTCGATGCGTAAAAGTTCATAAAATGAGTAGCAGTCAGGGGCAATATAAAAAACTACAAAACGATATTCGCAATCACGATCATGCTTACTATATTCTTGATGATCCAGAAATATCTGATGGTGAATACGATGTACTATTTCAAAATTTATTAAAAATAGAGATAGATAATCCTGAATGGATTACCCCAGAATCTCCATCACAAAGAGTTGGAACAAAGCCAGAGACTGATTTTGCAAGTATCTCACATCGAAAGCAGATGCTATCTCTAGCAAATGCCTTTAATGAAAAAGATGTCTATGATTTTCATGAACGAATGATTAAGAACCTTTCTGATACTACTAAGCTAAGATATTTTTGCGAACCTAAGATGGACGGTGCGGCGATATCTTTAGTTTATGAAAATGGTATTTTAATTCGAGGAGTCACTCGAGGGGACGGAACCGTTGGAGAAGACATTACTTCCAACATTAGAACTTTAAAATCTATTCCCCTGACTTTAAAAGAATCTAATGACTCCTTTCCCAAGCTGATAGAGGTTCGAGGAGAAATTTTTATTAGCAAAGCAGATTTCTTAAACCTAAATAGTGCTGCTGCACTAGAAGACCAAAAAGTCTTTGCAAATCCAAGAAATGCTGCTGCAGGTAGCCTGAGACAGCTTGATCCAATGGTTACCAGCTCAAGACCATTGGCCTTCTTTGCTCATGGTGTTGGTGCATGCGATGGCAGCACTTTTAATTCTTTAGAAGAACTATTTAAAAGCTTCGCTGACTGGGGTCTTCCTGTTAATCAATTAAATAGATCTGTTGATTCAATAGAGGGATGTTTAGAGTACTTTCAAGAAATAGAAAGCACTAGAGACAAAATTCCTTTTGAGATAGATGGTGTGGTATTCAAGGTTGCTGATATTGCTGTGCAGAATAATTTAGGTGAAATTGCACGTTCACCTCGATGGGCTATCGCGCATAAGTTTCCAGCAGAGGAGGCAACCACAGAAATTGTTGGTATTGATTTTCAGGTGGGTCGAACAGGGATACTGACGCCTGTGGCTAAGCTTAAATCTATTAATGTTGGCGGAGTCAATGTAAGTAAATGCACCCTTCATAATATTGATGAGTTACAAAGACTCGATCCAAGAGTGGGAGATCAAGCAGTCATTAAAAGGGCAGGTGATGTTATTCCCAAAATGATCAGGGTAATACCTTTAAACAAATCCAGGGGATCGCCGGTTTCCATTCCGAAATCTTGCCCTTGCTGCAATTCTAAGGTGGTTACTAATTCTCAATCTGATTGGCATGTCTTAAGCTCGGATAATAAACCATTAAAGAAATTTTCCAGTCTATATGAGGCTAATGAATATATTGAACATCACGCTTCTCAAGGGCTAGTGATAGAAGAGCAAAAAATTAACAGCCCTTTTATTAAATGCTCAGGAGACAATCTATGTCCTGAAATCATTCAAGGTAAATTTACACATTTTGTTTCTCGCAAAGCCATGGATATAGATGGCCTGGGCCAAGAGATACTAGCCACATTAATTCAAAAGAAATTTGTGAAAGAGTATGCAGATATTTTTAAACTTGAGGACCATCGCATCCAACTTGCCTCGCTGGAACGTTTCGGAGAAAAATCAGTCGATAACTTGATCAACTCAATTCGGCTTGCTTCTAAGGTTGATCTTTTTAGGGTCATCTACTCCCTTGGAATTGAAGAGGTTGGAGAAACAACTGCTAGAAACCTTGCCATGCATTTTGGGGAATTTAATGCGTTATCTAATGCTACTTTTAAGGAATTGCTAATAATTCAGGACATAGGCCCAAGAGTTGCTTCAAAAATTAAGGACTACTTTGATGAAAGGGGCAATCAAGAAATCCTAGAGAATCTCTTGCCATTGCTGGAGATCACCTTACCTAAATCCAAGGGTGAAGAGGGCAGTAAATTAAGCGGTTTGCAAATTGCTATTACGGGGAAATTGATCTCAATGTCACGTGATGAGCTAAAAGATATGCTATTAGAGAATGGGGCAAAAGTTACATCCTCTATTTCAAAAAATACCAACTATCTAGTGGCTGGAGAAAATGCTGGCTCTAAACTCATAAAAGCAAAAGAGCTTGATGTTAAAATATTAGAAGAAAATGATATAGGTAGTTTTTTCAATGATCCAAAAAAATTCTTTTAGAGCCGCTATTCTCTTACCATTCTTGCTCGTATCTTGTGTAAGTTCTCCGCCTGAGCAACCAGACGATATCTGTAAAATTTTTAAAGAAAAGAAAAGTTGGTATAAGGCAGCAATCAAAACTGAAAAAAGATGGAAGTTACCTCCTTATGTTTTAATGGCTTTTTTTCATCAAGAATCTAGTTTTCAAGCAAAAATTAGACCAGAACGACAAAAACTTCTTGGCTTTATACCGTGGTTTCGGCCCTCATCTTCTTTAGGCTATTCTCAGGCTTTAAAAAATACTTGGGAAGAGTACCAAAATGAAACTGGTAACACATGGTCGAGCCGAACTGATTTTGCTGATTCAGCAGATTTTGCGGGTTGGTATGCCAGCAAAGGTTTTTATCAAGGCTTTTCTGCAACTGATGCAAGATCCTTGTATCTTGCATATCACGAGGGTTATGGAGGATTTAAAAAAAAGACGTACCGTAAGAAGCAGTGGCTTATCAAAGTAGCCGATAGAGTTCAGGCTAGATCAGAGATGTACCAAAAACAATATTGGGGTTGCGCTAAAGAATTGAAAAAGAAGAGATTCTTCTTTTTTTAAGCTAAACCTCTAATATCTCTAGCTTTAATTCCTCGGCCTGGTCTTTAAAACTTTCACCGGCCAAAATTGATTTTTTAGACTCCTTGGTAAGATATTTCTCATTTACCCTGACTAGATCCTCTATTGAGCAATTAATAATTCTTTGTCTAAATGCTAGGCGATCGTCTATGTTGATGTCCTCTAGATTGAAGTTAAAATCATTTTTTGCTTCACCAACTGGGGACAACGGTTTATCTATCGAAGAGACAACACCCAAAATAGCTTCTTCCAAATGCTGCTCATTAATTGAGGTTTTAGCCCATGAAATTGCATCTTCAAAGGCCTGAAAGGTTTCTTTGCATTTAGGATCTCGATATGAAAATAATTTAAATGTATTAGTAGCAGTGTCATTTGAGGCACCAGCACCATAGGCACCACCTTTTTCTCTAATTGCAGTATGAAGGAATCCATTTCTTAAAACAGTTGCCAGGACAGACAAAGCTGCAGAATCAGTGTGCTCTCTTGCCACCCCCGCAAAAGCTTGAGCGCAGTAGCAGACTTGAGAGCCTGTGATCCAGGCTATTTGAGACTTAGTCGCATCAATCAACTGCTGTTCTTGATTAGCTTGAGATGCTTCAAACTCTTCTAATTTATTTTTTAAGGCATCTTTTGAGCAAGCAGTAAAAATTTTATGTGGTTGAATAGAGACTTTGCTATGAATATTTTGAAGAATATTAATAATATAGCTGGCATCTCCGTCTAGCTGAATCTTTGAAATTAATTCTTTGGTGCGGTGAATCATCTGCAAGCCCGATAGATGAAAAGAAGTTGTTGCTAAAGTATTTAATGAGCTAGCCGCTGAATTCATTGCCAGATAATGACCATTTTGATTCAATGATTCGTCATTCCTAGCAACAAAGATATTCAATAAATCTAATACTCTCTTCTCTTCATCGAATCTCACAGATTTTATGGTATTGAATATTAACTCTTCCATAGCATTAAAATTTTCTTCGAGACATTTTGAGGCAATGCTCAAAAATAATGTTCCTGGCTCTGAAGATTCTTTGGTTTGAAGTTTTATTGCTGCGCTTATACCGCCACTGATTTTTGATTGGTGAGCTTGAATTTCTTCATATGATTTATCTTGGATACCAACTTCAGTAATAATAAATGTATATAAAGATGAAAATAACAATTCTTCATTAGTTAAGCTGCTGCATGGAAACAGAAAATCTGAATAAACCAGCCCATTGGTCCCAACTTCATAAATTGATCTATTGCCAACTACTTCATTTGACTCGGAATACTCTCTTTTGAGAGGAATGTCTTCTATAGTCACCTTTGGAAGAAGGCTGGCATCATCCTCTGCTTCTTGTCTTATTTTTAGATCATCAGCAAGCTTAATAATCTTATTCTTGTCTAGATCTGAAAGAGTATCTTCTTTTTCTTTAAGTTTAGATGAGAAATACTCTTCAAGATTGTCATTAAAGCTAGAATCAGGCTTCAGCTCGTAAGTTAATCGATGAGAGTTTGAAAGCAAAGTAGATTCAATTAGACTTTCTATGTAACCTTCTGTGCTAATTTTTTCTTTGAGCTTGGTAAAGTTTTCATCTACATCTAGCATCGATATAGGATTATCGTAATGAATACACGCATTCATGCATCCAAGCATTAATTGCAATCCATAGGGCATTCCGCCTCCAGATATCTCTCTTTGACCAATTTCAAGCTGATGCAGCGCAGAAGAAATTAATTCCTTGGGAACACCATTTTTGACTAAATCCTTTAGTGTTGTAAGAATTAATTCTTCAATATTTTTTGCTTGATCAGCAGCAACGCCTTCTAAACCTGCCATAAAGACAATTTCTTTATTGCTCGGCTCAATGCCAAGAAATGGGGAAGGGGATTTCCCAAGATCACTTTGCTCTAAAGCCTTTCTTAAAGGGGAGGATGAATTATCAAGCAAGATATTTGACAAAAAATACTTCTCTAATAAGTTTAGGGGGTCGTGGCTATTTCCAATCAGCCAGCTTATAACCACATGATGATTGTCTTCATCTCCGGGCAGGGGTTGATAGGTGCCTTGAGCACTCACTGGAGCTGTAAATATTTTAGCGGGTTGAATAACTAGCTTTTGTGAAGCTGGAGTGAATTTATCAAATACATTCCGTTCTAAATGATCGTGAATCTCATCAATCACCACATTCCCAAATGTAAAAAAAGTTGCATTACTTGGATGGTAGTGTTTTTGATGAAAAGCAACTAAATCCTCATGCGTTAAATCAATAATCTTTTCTGGATCTCCGCCACTATTGTGATGATAGGTAGTTTCTTCAAAAAGGTGTTTTGACATCCCGTGCCATAATTGATCTGTTGGCGAGCTCATAGCACCTTTCATCTCATTGAAAACCACACCCTTTATCTCAAGATTTTGATTGGAGTCAAGCTCTAATCTATGGCCTTCCTGAGAGAAATCCAATGGATCTAATTTAGGAAAAAAAGCTGAATCCACATAAACATCTAGTAAATTCTGAAAATCTTTATTATTTTGAGTTGCAAATGGATAAGCCGTCCAATCACTTGAGGTAAAGGCATTCATAAATGAATTTAATGATCTCCTGATCATCATAAAGAAAGGATCGCGGACAGGATATTTTTCAGAACCGCACAAGGAAGTATGTTCCAAAATATGGGCCACACCAGTTGAATCTTCTGGGATGGTGCGAAATGCAACCATAAATACTTTCTCATCATTAGGCGAATCTAAATGAATGTGTTGTGTATTAAATTTAGAATGCTGATAAATCTGCGCATTTACATTTAGTAATTCAATTTCTTTGGATTCTTTTAATTCAAACATAGCTTTTCATAGAAAGTAAATGCATTATATTAGACATATTAACAACAGATTACTATTACAAATGACATATAAAAAGTATCCACTTATTGCCGCTATATTGTTTTATTTTTCGGCCTGCACTTCTTCACCATTCATAGAATTAAACAGCAGGGATAATTTTCAACTTGAAGGCGGTACTATATTTTCAGTATCTTTAAATCGGGATAATTTGCCGGTTGAGATGGATCCTATTTTGATCGAAAATCTGGGTGAGGCAGTTACAAACTATCTTGAGGGCATAGGACATCAATCTTCTTTAGACGCCCCAATTATTATTGAGCTTAGCGTTGATAGTAAAGATAAAATTAAAGTCGATGATTTCCGTTACTATGGCTATCCAATTCATAGATCATACTTGTATGATACTGATCGTATTAATTCTGTGCCCGAGTTTTATTTACGAATCTCTATCAAAGATGTTGGTCAAGATAAAACTTTATGGACTGGATTAACAAAATGGAGAAAGGGATCAAGCTTTGCTCCAGTGGATATGCCTTCGGCAGAGTTATTAATAGAAAATCTTCTGGTTAATCTGTAAATCTCATCGGATCAATTGATAAGGCAATTCCGGTAGAAATAGGATTTGGAGACTGACTTATTTGAGATGCAATGAGCTCTCCCATCAATGGTGCTAAGCTAAACCCTCTACTGCCCAAAGCACCGATAGCATAGATATTTTGATCATTCGATATTTTACCTGCAATGGGCAGTCTGTCTTTGCTCCCAAGCCTGAGTCGCGCCTCAGTTATTGCTCCATCAACAGACCCTAAATTAACTTTAAAATTTCTCTCTGTTCGTGAAATTAAATCATTGGTTGCTTCAGAAGAGGGGAGGAGATCTTGAAAATCTTTTTGATGAGTTGAGCCAATCCAGGTCACGCCATCAATAGAAGGCAAGATATATCCCTCGGAATTAATTGGAAGTGAACAAGCAATATCTTGACTGTTTTTTAAACCTACAAGCTGACCCTTTGAAATTTTTAAACCAGGCATTACATTCAATAATCCTGCGCCGCTTGCAATCACAACTGCATCGTATTGATTATTATTTTCTTGGTTTGAAAAATTTACAGATATTTTAGAATTATTTTCATAGGTATTTTCAAAGCAATGCTCTGTATAAATTTTAATCTTTTCATGTCTAAGCAAAGCTTGACAAAGTGCTTGAGGAAAAAGATACCCGCCTTGCAAAACTTTTAAGCCTTTGGATTCTAATTTAAATTCTTTTTTCATTTCAGCCTCAGTGAACTGTTGAAAAATATCTTTTCTATCTAGCTCTATCATTTGTTGCAGCCAATCTTCTTGGTATGCATTAAAATGCGAGAAAAGCAGCCCAGTTCTTTTGTATTCATTTTGAAATTTCGAGTAAAGACGATCAGCAAAAAAGTAACTTTGAGCAATCAAATGAGCATAGGAGCTATTGTTTGCAGAAAATCTAGGATACATGGCTGCAACTGGATTGCTTGAAGTGCCGCATGCAGCTTCTTGGCCATATTCATATACGTCGACTTGCATTCCATGATTCGCAGCAGCATGAGCAGCGCTACTGCCAGCAATGCCTGAGCCGATTATGGCAATCTTTGATAGCACACCAGAAGAAAAGTTTTGAGCATGCTTTCTAGGTAATATTTTACCAATGAGCTTATGTCTTTTATTTCCAAACCCCTTAACTTTAGAGACGTCGTAACCAAATTTTGTGAAATTTCTTTTTACGAATCCCGCTGATGTAAAAGTCCCAAAGGTTGCCTGATTAGATGATAATAAAGCAACAAGCTGGCTAACTGAGCTATTCCACATAGCCTGATTCTTTGAGGGATCAAACCCATCTAAATACCAAGCATCAATTAGATTGTTTGAAAATCCTAGAAGGTTCTGCAAAGCAAGCTCTGCATTATTTTGAATAAGTGTGAGTCGTATATTTAATTCAGGCAACTCTATTCTTTGCATGTCATTGTGTATTGGCGAGTAGTGACTTAAAAAATAATTACCAACATCATTAAGTTCTGGAAAATTTTTCAGCACTTTAGATATGTCTTCTTTTGACGGTAAGGCTTCTTCAATGGAAACATAATTTAAGACTTCAGGAGAGGACTGACATTTAGATTGACTCCAAATCATTGCAGTGACAAAAAAATTCAAACCAAATCCAAACCCTAATTCCCCTATGCTAAGTTTTTGAGATTGTTTGAATCGATCCTCAAGATTATTGGGAGTGATAAAAACATCTTTAATTTCTTTAATTGCATCGGCTTGAAAAAATCTATCATCATAGCTAGGAGAGTATGGTAAACCATCAATCCAATCTATCTCTTGCCGTTTAGTTTCAAATGGGTTGTTAAAAACGCTATGATGTATCGGCATTAGGAGACGCTCATGAAATTATTTTTTAATTTTTTTTATCTATTTATTATAGGTGGTCTTTTTATCTCATGCTCAAAAACAGAGCCATTAGCAGTTGAGCCTAACAATGATGATCTGTTGGTACAAAATCTATTCGAACACTCAAAAGAATTTACGCAAAATATTTATTCATATGAAAATGGTATTCATGCAGCCGTAGGTTTCGGAATAGCTAACTCTTATATGATTGAGGGCAATAATAGCAATATTATTATCGATTCAACTGACAGTGTGTATCAAGCAGAAAAAGTGTATGCAAAGTTTCAAGCAATTAACAGCAATCCAATCTCTGCAATTATTTATACTCACAATCATGCAGATCACACCTTGGGCGCAAGTTACTTTGTTGATCAACAATTAGATGCACCATTAATTATTGCTCACGACTCAACAGCAAAAGCAGTTGAGAAACTTTTTGGTATTTTAAATCCTATTATCTCCTCTCGCTCCTCAAAAATGTTTGGCACTCAACTACCAGAATCAGAGGTAGTTAATGTGGGAATAGGCCCATTTCTAAGTGCTGGAAAAAGTGCTCCTGGTTATGTGAAGCCTACCCTAACATTCAAAAATGAATTAAAAATAACGCTTAGTGGAATTGCCTTTGAGTTTTACCACGCTCCAGGCGAAACAGATGATCAAATTTTTGTTTGGCTCCCTGAGTTTCAAGCATTATTTCCCGGTGATAATATTTATAAAACCTTTCCAAATCTTTATACCATTAGAGGGACTTCACACAGGGATGTTAGGGCCTGGGTGAATAGTTTAGATCATATGATTTCATTTCAACCAAAGCATTTATATCCCAGTCATACACGTCCTTTATCAGGCTCAGATGTATTAGATGTTCTAACCCTGTATAGAGATGGAATTCAGTTTGTGCATGATCAAACTATTAGACTGATGAATTTAGGCTTTTACCCTGAGGAGATCATTGAGCAAATAAGCCTCCCACAAAATATTACCTCATCTCCATTTTTTAATGAGTTCTATGGCACAGTGAGATGGTCGGTTAGAAGTATTTTTAATGGTTATCTGGGATGGTTCTCAGGCAATATTTCTGAACTTGATCCCACATCAATCTCTAAAAAAGCCGAACTTATGTCTGAAATGATTGGTGGTTCAGATAATCTTTTTCAGCAGTTAGAAATGGCTATAAATAATGAAGAAATGCAATGGGCGCTTGAGCTATCTGATCTTTTGCTTACGCAAAATTATCGAACCAAAGAAGTTAAGGCTTTAAGGGCTAAAGCAGCTTATTTTATTGGCAGAATGTCCTCTAATCCAAATAAAAGGAATTACTTTTTAAGTGAGGCACAAATATTAAGGGATGGAGAAAACGAAAATCTAGACGTTAGACCTAAAGCAAACATGTTAAAAGAGGTGCCAATTAATATGTTTTTTGAGGTGCTAAGTGTTCGACTTAATCCTGCAAAAGTTCCAGAATCTGAAATCACTAATGCATGTTTTACATTCTCATCTGGGGTCATCATAACCATTACAATAAGAAATCAAATTGCACAGATGACCAGTCAAATTCCCGATGAGTGCGATCTTCAAATCAGCACTTCAGAAGATACATTTAAGCAGGTATTAGCAGGGCTTCAAAACCCTGTGACAGCCATTGCAAGTCAAGAAATAACTGTTAATAAGAATGTGGAATTTATTCAATTCCTTTCTAAGTTTACGCCTTAGTTGGAATATCTTTAAACGCTAGGCCCTTATCAGCTCTAGGGTCTTGAGGAAGCCCAAGGACTCTTTCAGCAATAACATTGCGAAGAATCTCATCTGTTCCACCTGCAATTCTCAACCCAGGAGCCCCAAGCCATGCTCCTTGAAAAGAACTCATGCCATTGTCATCATCGATAAGCATCCCTGCCATATCACCTGAATCAATCCCAAAGTTTCCAATTGATTGAAGTTTATTGGCGCTAACAATTTTTGTAATAGAAGCCTCTGGTCCAGGTGCCTCGCCCTTGGATAAAGCCGAGATCGTTCTAAATTTAGTATATTTCAAGCCATTCGCGTCACAGAACCAGTCTGCCAATCTTTCTCTAACAGCATCATTTTTAATTAATGCCTCTCCAGCATCATCTTTGGTCTTAGAAAGAGTTAAAGCTTCTTCTATATCAGATCCACGAGCATCGCCTACAGCAAGCCTCTCGTTCATTAAGGTTGTGATCGCAACTTTCCAGCCATCTCCAATTTCTCCAAGCCTTTGAGAGTCAGGTATCCTGACATCATCAAAATAGACCTCATTAAAACCAGAGCCACTGCCAGACTGACCGGTAATCTGTTTAATGGGTTTCACAGTTATTCCCGGTGACTTCATGTCCACAAAGAAGAAAGTTAAGCCTTTATGTTTAGCTAAATCAGGATCATGCCTTACTACTAAAATACCAAAATCAGAATAGTGAGCTCCAGAGGTCCAAACTTTTTGACCATTTATAATCCAATCATCTCCATCCTTCTCTGCCTTGCTTCTTAAGCCTGCTACGTCTGATCCAGCTGCTGGCTCTGAAAAAAGCTGACACCAAATTTCTTTTCCTTGAGCCATAGGAGCAAGATATCGATTTTTTTGCTCTTCAGTTGAATACTGCATCATTACTGGGCCACACATACCAAGACCAATTTCAAAAATACCTCCAGGCACATTAAATTTTGCTTCTTCTTGACCCCAAATAATTCTTTCAATTGGGGAAGCCTCAATGCCCCCAAATTCTTTTGGCCAATGCAGCATTGCCCAACCTGCATCATATTTTTTTTGCTGCCATTCTTTGGCAGTTTTTAAGTGGCTTTCAAGAGAAGATTCCACATTCATATGCACCTTATCTGCTTTAAGTTGCGCATTAGCTTCCAACCATTCTCTGCATGTAGCCCTAAATTTTGCTTGTTCTGGTGTGTCGTTAAAATCCATAAATTACTCCTTAACTAATGTGTTTGTTTTTTCTAAATTTTGTACTAGCTTCTCTTTCCATGTAGCCTCTGATCCCAAAAGGACAGAAAGAACTTTTGATCGCTTGTAGAATAGGTGACAATCATATTCCCAGGTAAACCCATTGCCGCCATGAGTTTGAATATTCTCCTTAGAACATAATTGAAAAGCTTTTGTTGCACTTACCCTAGCTGTTGCTGCAGCCAGAGAAAGTTCAGAAGATTCAGAGGATAATGCCCAAGCACCGTAATAGCAGTTTGATTTTGCAAGGGTAATAGCAATGTACATATCAGCAAGCTTATGTTTGATAGCTTGGTAAGAACCAATTTGTCGCCCAAAAGCAAATCTTTCTAGTGAGTAGGCTTTGGCCATATCAAGAGCTGCCTGCGAGCCACCAACTTGCTCAAAAGCAAATAAGACAGCTGCTTGATCTAGAAGGTGCTGAATATAATTCCAGCCCTCACCATGTTGTCCAAGAAGAGTTGATGGAGTGTTGTTGAATTCAACTTTATAAAATGACTTAGAAGTATCTATATTTTTTTGAGGTGTAATCGCAATAGAGGAGTCCTTCAGATTTACAAGCCTTAACTCTATTCCTTGAGATGATTTAGCAACCACAATCATGTGCGATGCAATCCCAGCATCAGGCACTGCAATCTTAGTACCATTAAGCTTATCGGCCGAAGCATTTACTTGAATATTTGCTTCAGTGGCTTGATGAGAGTCCTCCGCAATTCCGTAGGTTCCAACCACCTCTCCAGTCACTAATTTTGGAAGTAATTCTTTCTTTGTATCCTCGCTTGCGTATTTTATTAGCGCTTCAGTGAAAAAGTAGACCGATGAAGCAAATGGAACTGGTGCAAGAGATCTGCCTAGCTCTTCTGCTACGACACATAATTCAAGGTGACCAAGTCCAAGTCCCTCATATGCTTCGGGAACTCTAATGGCTGTCCACCCAAGTTCAACAATCTTATTCCATAATTCATGATCTGCATCTTGAGACTGATCCATAACATTTCGAGCATTACCAAGCCCACCTTCTTTTTCAAAAAATTTTCTTGCTTCTTCTTGAAGATATTTTTGGTCATCTGAGAAATCTAAATTCATAATAGTATTAAATTGTTTAAAGTTAAGGCTTATAATTAAAGCTCATATATTAGAACACATTATTAAATACAATTTAACCAGCTAATTATTTCTTACAATGGCCATTAAAATTTCAGCATCTAAAGAAGAGCACGCCATGGGAAATAAAAATTCTAGTGGTTTATTTCTTGGAGTTGTTTTTGTTTTATTGCTTTGCGGCATTCTTGCTTTATCTCTTTGGGTGAGTGAGATGTCACGCTCGGCAAATCAAATTAATGAGCTCGTTGAATCAAGACTTGCTATTCTTGAAGAGCAATTACAACTTGCTGATTCTACCTCTACAGAATTTTTAAGTGATATTAATACCCAATTGCAATTCCTGGACAAAGAGATCAGAAAGTTATGGGACCTGAGCAACAAAAGAAATAAAGCTAATATTTCAAAACTCACCCTAGATATGTCCAAGCAATCAAAATTATTAAAAGATATTGCGATTACGCAAACCAACGATCAAAAAAATATTCAAAAAATTGACTCGCAACTAAAAAAATTAGACCAGGCTGCCAAAAAAATTACTCAATTAAATCAAAGCAATAGCAGCACAGAGGCTAAATTACTGGAGCTTAATAGGAACCTTCTGCTTTTAGAGGAAACAGTTCAGGCGTTTGATTCTTACAGAAAACAAAATAATGAGCTGATGCAAGAGTTACAATTGCAGTTATCAACCAGTAACACAGTAAACCAATAAAATTTACTTTTAAGTAAAAAGTTTGGGATTTAAGTAAAAAGCAGGTATATTTTCATAAAAACATTCTTCAATTATGGGGGGGGAACCATGAAGAGACTATTAAGCCTATTAACTGTTGTAACTTTTGTTGCAATCCCGAATTATTCTTATGCGCAAAATGCTGAGTTAGTTCTAGAAGAGGTTGTTGTTACAGCAACTAAGAAAGAAGAAAATGTTCAGGACATTGCTCAGACTGTTAACGCAGTAACAGGAAGCACTCTTGATGATTACCAGATTAGAGATTTGAGTGAATTAGCTCAGGTTGTTTCAGGTGTAGAATTTACAAAAATTGATCCAAGAAGGGCGACCATTATTATGCGTGGTCAAAAACTTGATCCAGATGGCGGGAATGATCAACCTATCCAGGGATACATCGATGAGGTTCCTCTTAGAGCTCAAGATGTATTTTCTCAAATGTATGATACAGAGCGTGTAGAAATACTCAAAGGTTCTCAAGGTACTTTGCAGGGAGTGGTTAGTACAGCTGGAGCAATTCAAATTTATACTCGATCTGCTCAAGTGGGAAGCGGCGAGAAAAATGGCTACGTTAAGACAATGTGGGCCGATAACATGACTTCAATGGTTGAAGCAGCTAGCGATCTACATTTAACTGACACTCTTTCAATTAGGGTTGCAGGTCTAAGGAATGCAAGTGATGGAAATGAAATTAGAAATATTAGAACTCAGATGAATGAATCTCATCATTTTGATTCAGGTCGCATAAGTCTCTCATGGCAGCCTTCGGATGAACTGAGTGTTAGATTTAAGTATCAAAACAGCGAAACAGATTCTATTTATCCTCAACCAGTTGCAGGTTCCAATGGAACTCCTTCATATGAGCAAGTGGTCAATGGTTACGTTTCACAAATAGCTTTCTTTGAATCTCTTGGTTTTGCACCAGCCGGTTCAGCAGCTCAGTTAGCTTACTTGCATAGACCTACTTACAATGATATTCCTGCAGGTGGTCTAAAGGCTACTGATGGAGTAGCCTTGCATTTTCAAAACCCTAGGCAAAATAACAGTGCTGAGATTCACAATCTAATGATTGACTACGACATGGGCAGTCATGCGCTTGCTTTAAGATTCTCTAACTCTCAAAACGATGCCATGGGCCTTATTGATAGAGATTATGCAGGAGCTTATGTTTACGGTTATCCTCAAGAAGTTAGAACTAACACAGGTATTGAGACTGTTGAAATGAGAATTTCAAATCAAGACAGCGATAAGCTTGAATACACAATTGGTTTCTTCTCAAGAGACTCTCAGACTTTCACAACTGCTGACTTAGATCGCTCCTTTAGTATTACTGAAGTTGCACCTGCGATGTTCACACCAGCCGTTGGGTTTGATTATAAAACTCCAAACCAAGCTTGTAATGCTGCAAGAGCTGCTCCAGGTTCAATGGCAGCTAAGAGCTGGGTTTTAACTTGTATGGAAATTCCTTTGGACAACAAGACAGAGGCTTATTTTGCAAACTTTAAATACAACTTATCTGAAAAAACTTTTGTTCAATTTGGTTTCAGAGAGCAAGAGATTGTTGGTTACAGAGCTCAAAACTTATACCTTCCTTTAACAGCTCTCTTGACTCAAGCTTCAGGCGGCGGCATGACCATTCCAAGAATAGCTGCTGCAGATCAAAACTCTAACGTTGATTCAACTACAGGAAGTTTTAAAATTGGTCATTACATCAACGAAGATATGTTACTTTATGTAACTACTGAGACTGGATTTAGAAGTCCAGGACTCACCATTTCTCCTATTGCTGTTAACCCATCTTTATTAACTTTTGTTGAAGAAGAAAGTGATATGACTGAGATTGGTATGAAAGGAACATTCATGGATGGCAGATTAAGAATAAATGCTGCTTACTTTGATTACACAATTGATAATTTCCAATCTAAGTGGGATAACGTTTCTGCTAGAGAATACACAAGAGCCGGCCCCGGCAATGTGACTCAAGTTCAAGGCGGTATTTTTACTAACAACGATGCTGAAGTATCAGGTCTAGACATTGAATACGCATACGTTGTAAATGAAAACACAGTCTTAGGCGGAAGCTACTCATCTAATGACAGTGAGTACGCTGCTGGTTCTATCGGTTATGCAAATAATCCAGCTTACACTGGCTTTGCAGCTGCTACTCAAGATGTTAGTGGCACACCAGTAAGTGATGCTGCTGAGTCATCTTTAAACTTCTACTTAGATCATACTACTCCAGCTTATTGGGGCGGTGAAAGATACACTCGATACAATGTTAGCTGGAGAGATGAGCGAACAAGTGCTATTAATTCAGAGGTTAAAATTAAAGCGTTGTACCTCGCAAATATTATTGTTGGATGGAGATCTGCCGATGATGTTTGGGATGCCAGCTTCTTTGTAAAAAATATTACAGACGATGTTGATCTATCAAACATTCAAGGGTATTACTCTGATTATGCATTACCTGGCGGCAGTGGTTTAGCTTCTAAGTTCTATGCAGGTAATACTAATATGGGCAGACAAATGGGAGCTCAGATCGTATACAACTTTTAATAAGTTGGTCTATTAAGACTTATATTAAAACGGCAACCTAGGTTGCCGTTTTTTTTAGATATCTATTTATCATGAAAAAAATATTTTTTTTACTTTGCCTTACCTTTTCATCGCAATTTATTGATTCTAATGAGAGGGAGCCATACCTAGCTGAAGATAGAATGCCATGCGAGGTGCACGTAAGAAATCGCATGCCACTTTTTGGTGATCTGCATGTCCATACAGCTCTCTCACTGGATGCGAATACCCAAGGCACACTTAATACCCCAGATGATGCGTATAGGTATGCAAAGGGTCAATCTTTGTATCTTCAACCCTATGGCCCCGATGGCAGCAGCTCTCGCAGCTCTAGACTGAACAAGCCTTTAGATTTTGCTGCAGTGACAGATCATGCAGAACTTCTTGGGGAAGTAAGGATGTGTTTAGATGACAAGTCATCAAAATATAGCAGCTTGCAGTGCAAGGCATATCGGCATTTCCCTAAATTGTCTTATTTTTATATGAACGCTAAAGCTAGCATGAGAAAACCTTTAGGGTTTTGTGGCGAATCCAGAGAATTCTGCTTAGACTCTGCTCAAGCTCCTTGGCAAGAAACCGTTAAGGCAGCTGAGAAACACTATGACAGAACGAGCAATTGTACGTTCACCTCTTTTGTAGGATATGAATGGACTGGCGCAGCATATTCAGGCAATAACCTGCATCGAAATATTATTTTTGATAATTCAAATGTGCCAATGGAGCCTGTAAGTTTTTATGAAGCTCCGACCAGAAAGGAGCTATGGAATCTTTTAGATCAAACCTGTTCTGAAAATTGCGACTATGTGGTGATTCCTCACAATTCAAACTTAAGCAATGGCTATATGTTTGAAGAGCCTGATCAAGATGAAATCCTGATACAAAGCACTAAAGAACCCCTGGTAGAGATATTTCAGCATAAAGGAAGTTCGGAGTGCAACATTGATCCTAATGATCCCTTGTGTAATTTTGAGCAACTGCCTTACAAAGACTTTCGTTCAAAATTTCAAAATGATCTTTCCTCATCGCCTGACTCTAGTTTCGTGAGAGAGGCATTGGGCAATGGCTTGCTATCTCAAGATAGGCAATCAATTAATCCTTTAAAGTTTGGAATCATTGCCAGTACTGATACGCACTTAGGAACACCGGGCGCCGTTGATGAAAGTACATTTCAGGGTCATGGTGGTGCCGGTAAATCATTTAGATCATCAATTCCTGAAGGCTTGCCAGATGACATTGAGTTTAACCCTGGGGGTTTAGCAGTGGCCTGGGCAGAAGAGAATTCTAGAAGTGCTATATTTGATGCTTTTAAGCGTAAAGAAGTTTATGGAACATCTGGTCCACGCTTTATTGTGCGTTTTTTTGTTGGCGATAACCTTGATAAAAACTTGTGCAATAGCCCTGATAATATTTCTTATGCTTACGCTAATGCAACGCCAATGGGAGGAACGATTTCCTCTGATTCTCTTTCTCAGCCATCGATTTTTATTTCCGCAAGTGCTGATAGTTCTATCAAAGATCAATTTATTGAAAAACTTCAAGTTGTTAAAGGTGTTGTTAGAAATGGCGAGCTCCTCACTACTGTTCATGATGTTGGTGTGACTAATGCTCAATCCAAACTAGATATTGCTAGCTGTAAAGTTACTGGCTCTGGAGAGAAGGCCATGTGCAGTGTGTGGAATGATCCTAATTTTAATAGTTCTGAAAATGCTTACTATTACGTTAGAGTAGTCGCGAATAAATCTTGTCGATGGTCTCATAATCTTTGTTTACAAAATCCAGAATATTGTGAGGCAGACTCAGATGCATCAATACCCAAAGTTATTCAAGAACGAGCTTGGACTTCTCCAGTGTGGCTTGAAACAACATAGCTAGTTTGACAGGTCTAGGATAAATATGTTCCCCTATAACCATGAATAAATTAGCTCTACAGTTATTTTTAGTTTTGGCATTTATTCCAATCGCCATTCTTATTAGTTCAATTATCATTACCCTTGCACCCTTATATTGTTGGGGGCTTGCAATTAATGCCTACAGATTTGGAAATACTAAAGAACTTTATTTTTGGTTGGCTATGGGCGTTGTTGCATTCTTTTTGGCTCTTTTCGTTCTGGGGGTTCTCTAGATGCTAAAGATTTCTATTTTATTTTCAGCCTTTTGCTTATTCGTAATAGGCTGTTATGTAATGTTTAAACCTGATTTATCTGACCTAGGATTCATCCCTGTTCTTGCGACGAATCCTGAGACTGCATCAGAGTTTAGGTCCCTATTTGCCGGTTCATTTATTGCTTATGCATATCTTTTAGTGAGATTTACATTTTCTTATAACTCTCTCTCCATTGCTGTTGTTATTGCCTATATTATGGGTTTTATTGCACTTGGCAGATTGGCAAGCTTTTACTATGAAGGCTTTAATATATTTGGCCTCTCTGTATTTCTTGGAGAAATTTTCTTAATGATAGTCTTGTTAATGGCTCACAGAAAAAGAAAGAATGAGATTTCATATTTCTAAAAATTCCCATATCAATAAAACTACTTAACATTTCTGAATTCTGTAATATAATTCTTTTTCTTTACGGGGATGTGATGGAACTGGTAGACATGCTTGGCTTAGAACCAAGTGCCGAAAGGCGTGGGGGTTCGACTCCCTCCATCCCTACCAACTATTTTTATAGCTTTTAAGTATAATTAAGCCTAATTCGGGCCTCCTACATTATGAAAGACTCAAATCATCTATTAAATGATCAACAAGCCATAGAAAGGATTTTTGATCATATTGATAATAATACAACCGATCTTGGTGATGAGGTTTGGAGAGAGCCAGTCGAGAATTATTTTTCTCAAGATAGATTCAATCAAGAAATTCAATTATTGAGAAGATTGCCAGTTCCTTTTTGTCCTTCTGCAGCTCTCCCTGAAAAGGGTAGCTATATTGCAAGGCAGGCGTCTGGAACACCGCTATTAACCGTTAGAGGTGATGATGGGACAGTGAGGTCATTCATCAATGCCTGTAGGCACAGAGGCATGCAAGTTGCTCAAGGAAGTGGTTGTTCCAATAAAGCATTTGTTTGTCCATATCATGCTTGGTCTTATAGCTTAGATGGCAAATTAAAAAATATTCCAGGCGAAGAGGCTTTTCCTGGGATTGACAAGAATGACAATGGTCTTGTGCAAGTCGAAGCCGTTGAGAAAGGTGGGATCGTATATGTTCAACAAGAGGGCTCGATAGAGAAGAATTTTATCGACACTGTTTTAAATTACTTTCAACCTGAACAAGAGATGTTTGATCAGAGTGAGGCGAACGATAAAACCAATTGGAAGCTTTTAACTGAAACCCTTCTTGAGGGCTACCATATCAAATCGCTGCATAAAAAAACTTTTTTCCCATATGGTCTAGATAACATCAATTTAGTAGAAACTTTTGGTCCTAACTCTAGAGTTATCTTTCCTTTTAGGCGCATTGAAAAACTCAGAGAAATAAAACCTGAGGACAGAAAAATTGATGGAACCGTGACCAAGGTTTATCACCTTTTTCCAAATGCTAGTGTTTCCATGCTATCTAAACATTCAAACCTAACTGTGATGGAGCCAATTGCTCCCAATGAAGTCAAAACAATCACATACTCAATGGCCAATGTTAATAGTTCAGGCCAGAGAGTCTCGAATGAGGACGCTCAAAAAGATCTAAAGTTTGTCAATGAGCAGGGTCAAAGCGAAGATAGGGAAGCTGCCACAGCAATCTTTAAAACAGTCACAGCCAAAGCAAATTCACATCTAACATTCGGATATTTTGAGAAGGCCATAGTTAATTTTCACCAGCATTTAACCAAAATGCTGTTGGTATTATTGTTGATTTCTTTCTAACTAAAATTTTACTCTTCTATTAATGTAACTCTCTCAAACCTTTGTTATTATTAAGTCTATGAAAAATTTACCACTGTCATTGCTGTCACTTCTTTTTATTTTTTCCTGCTCCGAGAGTGATTCTTACTCTGCTAGAGTTTTAAATGCAGATACGGAAAATGAATCATGGCTATTGCACGGAAGAACTTATGATGAATCTCGCTTTAGCCCTTTAAAAGATATTAATGATTCTAATGTTGCAGGCTTAGGTCTTGCGTGGTCATTTGAAACAGGCACAAACAGAGGCCATGAGACGACTCCAATCGTTGTTGATGGGATGATGTTCATCACTGCGCCCTGGAGTATTGTGTTTGCTTTGGATGCAAAGACTGGAAAAGAAATTTGGTCATTTGACCCAGAAGCAGATAAAGACTGGGCAAGAAATGCTTGTTGTGATGTTGTAAATAGAGGTGTCGCAGTTTGGGAGAATCAGGTAGTCTTTGCAACCATAGACGGCCGTTTAATTTCACTGGATAAAACTTCTGGGGCCGTCAACTGGGATGTCTTAACGATTGATAAATCTAAACCATATACAATTACAGGGGCGCCAAGAATCATTGATGGCAAAATCATTATAGGCAACGGTGGTGGTGAGTATGGGGTGAGAGGTTATATCTCTGCATACGACGTTCAAGACGGCTCCATGTTATGGAGATTTTTTACAGTGCCCGGCAATCCTGATGAGCCTTTTGAATCAGAGGCTCTAGCGAGAGCTGCTGAGACTTGGTCTGGTGGTAAATGGTGGGAAGTTGGTGGAGGCGGAACTGTCTGGGATTCTATGGCGTATGACCCAGAATTAGATCTTTTATATATCGGTACTGGGAATGGCTCCCCGTGGAATAGGTATGTGAGAAGTCCTGGCGGTGGAGATAATTTATACCTTTCATCCATTGTGGCCATTAATCCTAACAATGGAGAGTATGTTTGGCACTACCAAACTACTCCTGGAGATAGCTGGGATTACACTGCAACGCAACATATGGTTCTTGCTGATATGGAGATTGATGGCAAGCAAAGAAAGGTCATCATGCAGGCCCCTAAAAATGGTTTTTTCTATGTGATCGATAGAACATCGGGTGAATTTATTTCAGCGAATAATTTTGTTCCAGTGAACTGGGCATCTCATGTAGATTCGAAAACTGGAAGACCTGTAGAGATTCAGCAGACCAATCATAAATTACAACCAGCTTTAACAACTCCTGGCCCGCTTGGCGGCCATAACTGGCATCCCATGTCCTACAGCCCAACAACAGGATTGGTATACATTCCTGCCCAAGAGACATTATTTATTTATTCCACAGATGGTGAGTTTAAATATAATCCTAATACTTGGAATCTAGCTCAACAAATAGAAATGAGCTATCTTCCCAAAGACCCCAATGAATTAGCCATGGTTGATTCAGCAACGGTGGGGTATTTATTAGCTTGGGATCCAAAAGAACAGAAAGAAGTTTGGCGAGCTCAATATAAAAGACCGTGGAGTGGAGGCGTGCTTTCAACTGATGGAAATCTAGTTTTTCAAGGCACCTCAGACGGAAGATTTATTGCTTATGCAGCTGATACAGGTGATTTACTTTGGAGTGTTGATACTGGGCAGGGTATTGTCGCTCCTCCAATAACTTACAAGATAGATGGCAAGCAATATATTGCAGTGCAGGTTGGATATGGTGGAGCATATGCTTTAATGGGTGGACTGGAAGCAGCAAATGAAAATCCATCTCGAGATGGCAGAATGATGATTTTTGAAATTGGTGGAGCCCCGCTTGCAGAGCCAATTGCAACAATAGCGCAATTAAATCCAACAATCATTGAAGTGAATTCTGATGCTTTGGTCATTGCTCGAGGTGAATATGAGTACCATGAGCATTGTCAGTTTTGTCATGGTGCAGGTGTTATTGGCGGAGGAGTTTTACCTGAATTAAGGATGTTAGATGCTCAAGGCCACGCTTCATTTTTAGGCAATGTTCTAGGTGGGATTCACGGAAGTGGAATGGCTTCATTTAAAGATGTGCTTAATGTTGAGCAAGCTCAACAAATCCATGAATATATTAAGTCCCAAGCAGTTTTAACAGGTGTGGCGGTCCCAGCTGACCAATAGTCGATAGTATGACTGAGGTTAGTCTATAATGCTGAATGGATAATAAATACGACATAGCCAAAGACTGGCTGCCAAGGTATACAGGCATGCCTGTTGATGATTTTGGAGACTACATACTCCTAACCAATTTTCAAAACTATGTAGAGCAATTTGCGGAAAGATTTAATGCTGATATTCAAGGTGAAAATAAACCTATGTCTTCTTGCACTAATGCTGATGGTTTGAGCATTATTAATTTTGGAATAGGCTCTCCTAATGCAGCAACAATTATGGATTTATTGGTTGCTCGAAATCCTAAAGGAGTTCTGTTTCTTGGTAAATGTGGAGGCCTAAAAGAGACGTCAGAAATTGGAAATCTTATCTTACCAATTGCTGCAATTAGAGGCGATGGAACTTCCAATGATTATTTTCCGCCAGAAGTCCCAGCATTACCCTCATTTAAGTTGCATAAATTTGTATCAGATAAGATCCTAGATTCTGGCACTGATTACCGCACAGGTGTTATTTATACAACTAATAGAAGGGTTTGGGAGCATGACAAGGCTTTTTTAAAGAAGCTTAAAAAAACTACTGCGATTGGAATTGATATGGAAGTAGCGACAATTTTTATTGTTGGGCATTACAATGAAATTCCTCGTGGTGCATTGTTGCTAGTTTCAGATGTACCTGTAACCCCCGATGGAGTCAAAACAGAGGCTTCAGATAAGGCGGTTACGTCTAAATGGGCAGATCAACATTTGGACATAGGCATTCAAGCCATGACTAACATTGGCCAAAGTCGAGATAAGATTAAACATTTTCGTTATTAATTTGCTTTAATAAATTCCTGAAAATAAGCAAAGATTTCCTGAGGAGATTGCTGCCTAGCAGTTCGCATCCTATCATTTGAATCTAAATTTAAGGTCTTGCCATTAATATCTAAAATAAATACTCGAGGTATACCTGTTTCTATTTTAGGATCAAAAAACTTAAATAACTCTGTATTGATTTCATAATCCCCAATATCTACATTCAAGATAGTGCATCTAGGATTTAGAAAATTTTGAACACTCGGCAATTGAATAACTGCCTCTAATAATCGAGCATCAGGGCACCAATTTGCTCCAAAAATTATAATAGGTTGCTTTCTTTCTTGTGCAGTATTGGCTATGAATTTTTTTAAGAATTTGACATCAAGATTTCTGCATTCAAACGGTTGAGGATGAGGCTCTTGAGGTATATCTGAAGAGTTTAATAAATTTTCCATGCGTACAATTTTGATACAGATATAGTTACTATTTAGATTAAAAGTGTATCCTAATAATGTAATGAACAGACTGTTAAAATTTTGCTTAGTTATTGCTGCTGCATATTTAGGATTGCATGCCTTTATTGCGATTTTCTTATATGACCAATTCCAGATTCCTTTTCAAGTAACAGAATTTAATCTTAATCAAATAACAGAGTACAGAGCCCGTGTGCTACTACCTAGTTTTTTTCTAACCTTGATTTATTTTATATACAGGTATTTTACTGGGAAGAATCCTACCTCAGCACTTTGGCCGGTTTACGTTGCTTTGGTCTCATTTTTCTTAGCTCAAATGATAGGCTTCTTAACCTTCGTTCCAATGTCCTTTGATCCAATAATAATGTTATTGGTAACAATATTTATGCTTGTTATAGTGCGCAAGGCTAATAACGAAAGAAAAAAAGAATTTTTTTAAGGATACAAATATGATTTGGGTTATAAGAATTTTTTTATTGGGTTATGCAATTTTATACTTTGGTATCGGTGCCTGGGCTATCATTGATCCCGTGAAAGATGCACTTGATCTTTCTGAGATTCCTTCTTATATGAATGCGGTTGGTTTAACAGTATCAAGCGAAATTGGTTATTCTGAAGTTGCAGGTTTATATGGCGGCATCAATATGGTCGTTGGCTTGCTTTGCTTTTTGGGTTTATTTAGCAGAGGCATAGCCGCGTATGCTTTTTCAATCCTTGCTTTTTTAACTTTGAGCATCGCATTAGGAAGATTCCTTTTTGCTCTCATTCCATCAACACCAACTTACTTGAATGCATTCTTTATTTTTGAGGTAACAACTTTTATTTTGTCTTTAAGTTCTTATTTGTATTTAAGATTATTATACAATCCCAGAAAGAGCGCTAATATAGAGAATGTAACTAGCGATTAATATTACGCCTGAAATTGAAAATATATTCTTTCTAAACTGAAGTTTAGTTAAAACAACAGCCAATAAAATAAAGACTATGCTAAGGGCTAATAAAATATAAAAGTCTCTTTGCATGACCATTGGGCTTACCTCAACAGATCCAAAGAATCCAATCATAGGAATAATAAATACTAAATTGAATACATTTGAGCCGATAATATTACCTACAACCATTTGATGCCTTCCTTTTCTAAGAGCAACTATTGTTGCAGCCAGCTCTGGAAGGCTGGTTCCAAGTGCAATAATTGTAAGTCCAATTATTATCTGGGGAACACCAAGCAATAGAGCAGTACTTTCTGCATAAATCACTGCAATATTTGCACCGGCAATCAAAGCAACTAGGCCAATTAAAGAGACAAATAGGCTGCGCCCAAATTCGCTTGAATCTACCGAGTCTTCTTCTGCTAAACCATCTGTTTTAAATAAAACAAACATAAAAATCATTAATATGCCGACAAAACCTATGCTTTCGCTAAAAGAAATTTTACCATCCACGAGAGTAAGTCCGAGCAAGATTACTGATAACCCAAAAGGCACGAAATTCCATAATTGTGTTTTAGAGGGCCCGGTGAGATAGAGGCATGAGACACCAAAAATTAAGGCAATATTTGAAATATTTGATCCGATGGCAGTCCCAAGGGCAATTTCTTCATTTTGATTAATAATGCTTGATATACCAACAAATATTTCAGGAGCGGAAGTTCCAAATGCTATTAAGGTTAACCCAATCACTAAATCACTAATACCCATATGCTTGGCAATAACTGATGCGTGATCAACAAATTTATTTGCTCCCCAAACTAGAATCGAAATTCCAAGAAGCAACAGAAAAATGTTGGTAGCTAATTCCATGCATCTATTTTAAAGCCAATGGTATTGAATTCATATTGATTTCAAGCGAATATGATCAATAAATTAATACTAAGGATTGCGATATGAAAATTAACGAGCTATTTAATGTTTCTGGAAAAGTAGCAGTAGTAACTGGCGGATCAAGAGGAATTGGAGAAATGATAGCTGCAGGCTTCTTGGCGAATGGGGTAAAGGTTTACATTACAGCAAGAAAAGAAGCTGCTTTAATAGAAAAAGCCAGTGAATTATCCAAAATCTATCAGGCAGAATGTATCCCAGTTCCCTGTGACCTAAGCACCATGGATGGGATGGAAGAGTTTGCTGGGTTTATGCAATCAAAAGAAGAGCACATTGATTTTTTAATAAATAATGCAGGAGCTTCTTGGGGCGAGCCGTATGCAGATTATTCTGAAAAGGGCTGGGATAAAGTCATGGACTTAAATGTTAAAAGTATTTTTTATCTGACGCAAAAACTGACGCCAATGCTAACCATTAAAGCATCAAATGAAGACCCTGCAAGAGTTATAAATATTGGGTCGATTGATGGCTTGAATGTTCCGGCGCTAGAGAGTTATGCATATGGAACTTCAAAAGCTGCAGTTCATCATCTAACACGCGTTCTGGCCAAAAAATTGGTAGGAGAAAATATTTTAGTCAACGCTATTGCTCCAGGTCCTTATGAATCGATGATGCTGGGTGCCGCAGTCAATCATGACTACTCACTGATAGAATCTAGAAATCCAAGAAAACGTATTGGTTCACCTGAAGATATGGCAGGTCTTGTTATATTCTTATGCTCTAGAGCTGGAGCCTATACTGTGGGTGCGGTCATTCCGTCAGACGGCGGCTTGGTCGGCACTGCCGGCCACGATTTAAGTCAATCATGAGTCTCTATGAAAAATACTTTCTTCCTAAATTATTAGATTTTTGTTGCGGAATGGAGGGTTTCCAGAATAAGCGCTCGCAGATTGTACCTTTGGCTCATGGAAGAATTCTTGAAATTGGCATAGGATCTGGTCTCAATTTTGACCATTATAATTTTGATAGGGTTGAGGAAATTATAGGAGTTGATCCCGCGGTTTCTTCAGTTGCAATGGCTAGATCAAGATCATCTCAATATAACTCAAAAATCTCTTTCATTGAATCAAGCGCAGAATCAATAGATCTGCCATCCAGCACTTTTGACTGTGTCGTAATTGGTTATAGTCTTTGTACTATTCCCGATCCTTTGAAAGCCTTGGCAGAGGCGCGGAGATTGATGAAGCCTGAAGGCTCACTATTTTTTATGGAGCACGGCTTAGCTCCTGAGCAAAATATTCAAAAATGGCAACACCGTTTAACACCCAGTTGGAAGAAGATTGGAGGTGGCTGCAATTTAAACAGAGATATTGAAGATTTAATTTCAACAAGTGGATTTCAATTTAAATCATTGAAAAAGAAATATATTAAAGGACCAAAGATTGCAGCTTTTCAGTATTACGGGGAAGCAATTAAGAGTTAGTTAAACCAACTTCTTTAAATGATTCTGCAATAAGATTTCTCATCCAGATATGAGAGCCATCATTATCATCGCTATTATGCCAAATTAAGTATTGCTCTAAAGCTGGCACTTTAAACGGTAATTCAACATAGCTTAACCCATGCTTCTTAGCAAAAGTCTCGGCACACAGTAGACACAAATCAGATGATCTTACGATCTCAGGAGTAACTAAATAGTGTTGAGCTCTTAGTGCCATCTCAGGTTGTAATTGCATCTTCTGCATTTCCATTTCAACAACAGAAGCTCCTCGCTTTCTATTTGAAATATTAATATATTTTAGCTTCAGCATTTCTTCTAAAGTGAGATTCTCCACCTTACTTACGTCATGATTAGCTCGATGAGCCACAACAAACTTGTCAGAAAATACTTTCATTGAATTGGTATCTTTTGAATTTGGTATGAAAGGGTCTACTGCAAAACTGAGCTCATTAGTCGCCAGAGCATGAGGCACTTGATCTCTGCCTGAGTAGTAACTTTCAATTTTTATATGCGGAGCTGCTTTACCTATTTTGGCCATCAAGATCGCTAATATACGACCTTCGTTAATGTCACCTAAAGATATTCTAAATGTTCTCTCACTTGACTCAGGGTTAAATTCATCCGGCTCGTTTACGCTTTTTTGCATGAGTTGCAAAGCATTTTGAATGTCTTGAATTATGTTTTCAGTCTTTTGCGTTGGAACCATTCCACTACCAGTTCTTACAAAAAGCGCATCATCAAATTTTTCTCTTAATCGAGCTAAAGCATTAGATACAGCAGGCTGGGTAATGCCTACAACTTCTGCAGCTTTGGTTAAACTTCCTTCTGTGTAGATTGAATTCATGATCACGAATAAATTTAAATCAAACGAACTTATCTTCATATTTTCTTCATCCTATAGCTTTGATTATCTTGAGCGGCTATCATATGAATAAGCTAAAAAGACTTAACATATAACATTCACAGAATTTATAGTAGCAGATAATATTTGCTAATAACAGGAGCAACAATGAAAGAATTAAAACCAGAGACTCAGGCATTTTTAGATAGAGTATCCAACTTTATTGATACAGAAATTAGACCAAATGAATCTTTGTATCAGCAGCAAATGGAAGAGGGCGGCAGATGGTGTGTTCCTCCTATTATGGAAGAGATGAAAGCTAAAGCTAAGGCTGAGGGCTTATGGAATTTCTTTTTACCTGGATATGAAGGTGACTTTGGAACTGGCCTAACCAATTTTGAATACTCTCATCTCGCAGAGAAAATGGGTGCAGTTGGAATTTCCTCAGAAGTTTTTAATTGCTCTGCTCCAGATACTGGAAACATGGAAGTGCTTGAAAGATATGGAACTGAAGAGCAAAAAGATCAGTGGCTCAAGCCTTTACTTTCTGGTGAGATCAGATCTGCATTTGGAATGACAGAACCAGGTGTTGCTTCTTCTGATGCAACGAATATGGCTGCAACAGCTGTGCTTGATGGCGATGAGTATGTAATCAATGGAGAAAAATGGTGGACTTCTGGAGCAGGAGATCCAAGGTGTAAAGTTATTATCTTTATGTGTGTTACAGATCAAGATCCTGATTCTCCAAGGCACAAAAGACATTCACAAATTTTAGTACCTACAGATGCTGAGGGAATAGAGACTCGTAAAATGATGGAAGTATTTGGCTGGGATGATGCCCCGCATGGCCATGCCCATCTTAAGTTTACTAATGTGCGTGTTCCAAAGAGCAATATGATTCTTGGCGAAGGCAGGGGTTTTGAAATTGCGCAGGGTCGTCTTGGGCCAGGAAGAATTCACCATTGCATGAGAGCGGTTGGCTTGGGTGAGAGAGCTTTGCAGATGATGTGTGAAAGATCTCAAAGCAGGGTGGCATTTGGTAAGCCTCTTTCTCAGTTAGGTGGCAACATGGATATCATTGCAAATTCAAGAATTGAATTAAATATGGCAAGGCTTTTAACACTTCAAGCAGCTCACATGATGGATACTGTAGGCAATAAAGTTGCTGCAAGTGAAATTGCTCAGATTAAAGTTATTGTTCCTAATATCGTTTGTGATGTTATTGACAGAGCAATTCAAATGCATGGAGGAGCCGGAGTTTCTCAAGTATTCCCGCTTGCAAGATTCTATGCCGGAATGAGAACCCTAAGATTGGCAGACGGTCCAGATGAGGTGCATAGAAGAGCTGTTGCAAGGCATGAGCTCGGAAAATATCCCAGTCCTAGCTAGTGTCTGTTAGTTCTAACTTAATTTTTTATGATACTGAAACAACAGGACTCTTAAAGGACTTCTCTCAAATTCTTCAATGCGGTTCAATTCAAACGAGCCGCAGCTTAGAAATATTACACGAGCAGAATTTAGGATGTGCGCCTCTGCCATGGGCGATCCCTCATCCTATGGCAATGGTAACCAATAAAAAGACTAATCTTTTCCACTCGAATGTTTCTCATTACGAATTAATGAGAGATCTTAATAGGCAGTGGCGCCAATGGACGATCGATGAGCCAGCAGTCTTTATTACCTTTAACGGCATGGCATACGATGAAGAACTTGTTCGCAGACAGTTCTATTGGAATCTATTTGAATCCTATTTAACAAATACCAATGGAAATGGAAGGTTAGATATCTTGCTGATGATGAACAATGTTGCAGCATTTTCACCCGATGTGTTAAACATCCCTTTGTTTAATGGTGGTCCTGGAGTGAGTTTAAAACAGGCAGATATCGCTGAGGCAAATGGCATAGAGATTGGTGACGCGCATGATGCCATAGCAGACTGCAAATTAATGATTAGTCTCTTGGAGAAAATTAATGCCAAAAAACCAGAATTAATCGATTTCTTTTTAAGCATCTCTACAAAACCTGGAGTGCAGGCTGCTGTTCAGCAACCTGGATTTCTTGGATTGGGCGAGGTCTTTAGACGCGAGATATTTAAATATCCAGTTGTGCCATGTGGAAGCAAAGCACCAAACGATTTAATGTTTTTTGATTTAAGCTTTGATCCAGACGAAGTTTTTGAAATGGATACTCAAGAAATATACTCATTAGTTCAGAAACCTAGTAAATCAGGCCCTTTTAAAAAGTATGGTATCAATAAAACTATTCCTATCTGTCCAAGTAGCATGATAGACAACAAAGATATCTTTGATATGGATTTTGCTATTTTAGAGAAGAGAGCAGAGCAGGTAAGAGAAAACACTGAATTTCAAACACTAGTGAGCCAGGCTATGGCAGACAAGATTGATAATTGGAACAACGAGTATGATCACATTGAGCAGATGATTTATGCTGGCGGTTTTCCATCGAGGCAAGACAAAGAGCTTATGGCTGACTTTCATAGAATTGATTCAGCCGAAGAGAGGATCAAAATTTGTAGGAATATTACTGACGAGAGGCATCGGTTGTTTGCAGAGAGGCTTATCTGCCAGTTCTATCCCCAAGAAGCTCCTGAAGACATGTCAGGGCGCTATCAAGAACTAATACACCAACGTTTAAATGAAGAGGGTCCTTGGGGTTCTATGGAAAAGGTAATGACTGAATTAGAGAAGCTTTTAGACAAAGATCATCCAAAAGAAACTCAAAATATTCTTGAGGAAACAAAAGAATTTCTTACGCAAAGATCTGCCTCCACAGATTAACTAAGCTGTATAATAATTTGATATTTAGACCCGTAGCTCAGTTTTGGTTAGAGCGCCGCATTGACATTGCGGAGGTCGATGGTTCGAGTCCATTCGGGTCTACCACTTTTAAAAAGTTTAAAATGATGTCACTTGATCATCAGTGTGAATTAAAATAAATTAAGCCAATGCAAAATTCAGAAACATACTTTCATAATTTTGAATCTATTGATCAGAACAAAAAATCTATTCTTTTCATCGCAGGCGCAGGAATGGATCACCGATTGGTTAGAGCCATAAAGTTGCCAGAGTCTGAATATAATAAGCCTTTAATAATTGATCTGCCTGGTCACGGCGATTCAAAAGGGTCCTCAAGTAATAGCATTGAATCCTACAGCCAGTTTTTAATTGATGCTTTGGAAACCTATGATCTTAGAGATCTATCTATATGTGGACATAGCATGGGTGGGTTAGTTGCTTTGGACATGGTATTGAAGCACAACTTTCCAGCTAAATCATTGATTCTAGTTAACAGTATTTATCCTACAAGGGTGGCTGATGCGCTCCTTGCTAAAGCTAAAGCAAGTAATGGGGATGCGGCTAACTTTATTATTAAATATGGTCTTTATAGAAGACTTCTTGGTATAAAAAATGCTTTTTCTGAGGGAGATGATCTCGTGATGCTAGACGACCTAGAGGCATGCAATAACTATCAATTAGATTTAAATGATTTAAAAAACTTTGGAATGCCTATTTCAATAATCTTGGGCAACAAAGACAGATTAGTTGACTTAAAGGCTGTAGAAAATTTTACGGCCATGGTTCCAAGCAATACTTACACAATGAATGAGGTAGGGCATTTCTCATTTTTTGAGGATCCTGTTGAATTAAGCAACTTAATTTCTAAGATTGTTTAATAACTTAAAAATTTAAGCCCATACAAATAAAATCATAGGAATCGATACAGAGACTCCTATTGACTCGAGCGGTCGACCAAGATTCCAGTAATTTTTACCCTTAGATACCCTCTACTCAGACTTTTACATAAATGATAAATTATCATAAATGATAGGATGTCACTTTATTTTTATATTAATAATGATAAAATATCACTATTTTATATACATAAAGCACTGCTCAGGAACGCTGAATTAGATTCTTTGGCCATTGTCAGTGACTGAAAGAGCAGAAATGAACAAAAGGCTGAGTCTTACAACATACTTTTATATTAGTGCATTTCTAATATTTTCTGGATTATTTTCATTTCAAGTTCATGCAACCGGTATTGCAAGCGTTAATTCATATGTGGAAATTAAAACTAGTGCAAGTGATTTTAGGGCGCGAAAACAAAGCAGCAGTGGCCAAAAATCTTCCTCGGGATATGACTTTGTTATTGCTCCTGAGAGAACAAATATTTGTCAGCAAGGCCAGAGCAGCTCTGTCTGCACCAGTAGATACTACTTTACTGGCCTTGGCTATGTGCCAAATGGAAGTGCCACTTCGATTATATTTAGTAACACACCAGCTAATTCTTACCTAGTTTTTATTAATGATGATCATAGCAAAAATGATCGAACCGCCAAGATTGGCCAAATAGTATTTGATAATGAAATATTGGGATACTGGACAAGTCCTTCAAGGACTGTGTCCTTTTCAGAAGTCAGTAAATCAGGCGCAATCTATCCAACCTCAAATAATAATGGTTACAGTGCAAGGAGCACAGAGAATCATCAGCATTATGGTAGCAGCACAACTAGCTCAACCATAGGCGGTGATTGGGTATCAATTGGCTCTGATAAAAGGACATTAAGATTTGGCTCAAAAAATGGTAACCCAGGTGACTATATTCGAGTTATTACTAAATCAGCTAATCCGACTGTTGACTTCAATATTACTAGCTCCAGTGGGGCCGAATCTGTTTCTTCTGCAGCTTTAACTGTAGATTTATCTTCCTCGTCCACTCAAAACGTTACAGTTAATTATGCTATTACTGGAACTGCTACTGGATCAGGCACTGATTACACTCTAGCCAATGGAACTCTCACAATAAACGCCGGAGCAACAACCGGTACTATTAATATCGCTAGCATTGTTAATGATGCTTTGGATGAGGTCAATGAGACGGTAATTGTCACCTTATCAAGTCCTAGCAATGCAACGTTAGGTAGTGATAGCGTTCACACTTATACAATCACTGATGATGACGCCAGGCCAACTTTGGATTTTTTTACATCGGTATATAACAAAGCTGAGTCTAATGCATCACAAGATATTCGGGTTGATCTTACTGCTGCCTCTAGCCAAACTGTAACAGTTAATTATACAGTTTCGGGTACGGCCACCGGAGGTGGGGTTGATCATTCGTTAGCCAGTGGCACCCTAACGATTGCTGCAGGTTCAGTGGTTGGCTATATTACGATTCCTAGTATTGTTGATGACACGATCGATGAAGGGAATGAGACCATCATATTGACGTTATCAAGTCCAACAAATGCCTGGATTAGCGGAACGAGCGTGCACACCTATACGATTGCAGATAATGATACTCGTCCAGAGGTTGAGTTTAGTACCACCAGCTCGAATGGGGCAGAATCTGTATCTTCCAAAGCAATCACGGTGGATTTATCTTGGCAATCTAGTTATAACGTGACAGTTAATTATGTTGTAACCGGAACTGCGACAGGCTCTGGCACCGACTATACTTTGGCCAATGGCACCTTAACTATCAATGCCCTTGACACAAGCGGCACAATTAACATTGGCAGCATTGTTGACGACTCAATTACTGAGGGTAATGAGACAGTGATCGTCACTTTGTCAGGCGCCGTCAATTCTCAACTCGGCAGCAATGATGTCCACACTTACACCATTACCGATAATGAAAGCGCTCCAGTAGTTGATTTCAATACCACCAGCTCGAATGGAGCTGAATCTGTATCTTCGAAAGCTATCACGGTAGATTTATCTTCCTCGTCCACTCAAAACGTTACAGTCAATTATGCTATCACAGGAACTGCGACAGGATCCGGCACCGATTTTACTCTAGCCAATGGAACACTCACCATTCCAGCTGGGGCAACAAGCGGTACCATTACAATAGCTGGGATCGTTGATGATGGTCTGGATGAAGCCAACGAGACCGTTATTCTGACTCTATCAAGTCCTGGCAATGCCACACTCGGCAGCGATGATGCTCACACTTACACCATTACCGATAATGACAATGCTCCAGTAGTCGATTTTGAAACGACT
>Ga0209252_1000065_pt1 | contig 82088 bp, 73 predicted proteins | sample SaaInlV_135m_DNA_3_FD_184673 | JGI IMG/M metagenome (GOLD analysis project Ga0209252, IMG submission 184673) | Marine microbial communities from expanding oxygen minimum zones in the Saanich Inlet - Saanich Inlet SI074_LV_100m_DNA (SPAdes) (version 2) | ecosystem: Environmental > Aquatic >... | reverse complement strand
ACCGAAAATCCCAACGCAAGTGGATATTAATTCGACCGATCTCATGTATCCCAAAGCATGGGGACAGCCTCAATTGCGGGAAACGATCGCCGCCTATTATAACCATTATCATGCCGCAAAAATTGATGCCGAAAATGTGATGGTTTTCGCCGGTGGTCGTCCTGGACTTATGGCAATATTATTATTTTTAGAATCAGATATTTCCATTCGAATCGCCTCTACAGAATACACACCTTATTACGATATGCTTCGGTTATTGAAGCGAAAATATGAATTGGTGGAGAGTGGGGTAGAAAATGGGTTTTCGCCTTCTGCGTCAGATTACATTGGAAATGATAATTCGAATCGAAATTTGGTTTTGTTGAGCAATCCCTGCAACCCAACAGGAATTACAAAACAGGGAGAAGATTTAAAAGAGTTAGTTGAATCCGCTGCGTTTGGAAATACAGGTTTATTGGTGGATGAGGCATACGAATTATTTCATGAGCCGCCCATAAGTGCACTGCGGTATATGGATAATATTGATGAATCCAATTTGTTTGTAAGCGGTGCCGCAACGAAAGGGCTTCAAGCACCGGGAATTCGGATTGGATGGGTGATAGCTGCTAAAAAGTATATTGAAATTTTGGGTAATTTTTCTTCATTTGGCATGGGCGGTGTGTCTCGGCCATCTCAACTTTTTACAATGAAACTCCTCAACCGGGAGCGAACCGACTTATCATTCAAAGCTATTCCTGAATTTTATGGGGGCCAACGTAATCGCTATGGCAAAGCTTTCTCCGATCTTGGGTTAGAATTGTTTTCTGGGAACGGAGGCTTCTACCATTGGTGTAAACTTCCCGGTAATCTTACCGCCGCTGAACTCAACGATCGCCTTTTCCCTCATGGTGCGGCGATTCTAAAAGGCACGGACTGTGATATGGCGCGCTTCGGAACGGAATCACCACTTAATCAATTTTTCCGGTTTTCTTTTGGGCCTCTTAAAACTGATTCATTTGATACGGATATTAAAATATTGGGAAAAGTTTTGAGTTAAATTATATAGACAACCATTTTAATATAATGGTGTCTTAATTGAAATATGATCAATTAAAACGGGGGTATAATGGGGCTAAATAAATTATTTAATAAAATCGGATTTCTTTTTTTACCGTTAAGTTTATTCGCGGGTGAATTATCGAGACCAGAATTCAAAGCTGTAAAGACCAATGAATCTATTCGGATAGATGGTCAACTAGATGAAGCTATATGGTCTTCAAAAGATTTGATAACTGGATTTACACAAAAACAGCCAAATTCCGGACAACCTGCCACAGAAAAAACTGAAGTACGTATTTTCTATGATGATGAATTCATTTATGTGGGTGCGCGAATGTATGAAACTGATCCTGAAAAAATTGCAGCTCAAATGTTTCGCCGGGATGGAGATGGGTATTCGGATTGGTTTGAAATTATTCTGGATAGTTATTATGATTTACGGACTGCTTATGGATTTCAAATAAACCCAAGGGGCGTCCTGAAAGATCAACTGTATTACAATGATGGGAATGAAGATCCCACGTGGAATGCAGTTTGGTCTGGTGCATCAGTGATTGACAATGACGGTTGGACTGCAGAATTAAAAATTCCATTTAGTCAATTACGTTATAATGGCAAAAATGAAGAAAAAACCTGGGGTTTACAGTTTTGGCGTTCTATCGCAAGGAATGGTGAACAATTATTTTGGTCTCCCATTCTTGAAGAATCGCAAGGGTTCGTTTCCCAATTTGGTACATTATACGGAATAAAAACAGCCCTCCAACCCAAGCGATTAGAAATTCAACCCTACTCTGCAGGGAAAGTATTAAGGCAGGACGGAAATACGGATGATCCTTATTATCAATTAAATGATCCTTCAGCCAATATGGGTTTGGATTTTAAGTATGGTCTCGGTTCGAATTTCACCCTCACAGGGACAATTAATCCTGATTTTGGACAAGTAGAAGCAGATCCGGCTGTTATTAATCTTTCTGCCTATGAAACTTTTTTTCAAGAACGGCGACCTTTCTTTTTAGAGGGGGTTGATATTTTTGATTTTGGCAGTAGCCCCATGAATATAGATATTGGTCCCAGTTCATCCATTTTTTATTCTCGAAGAATTGGACGAAGACCTCAAGGCCGTGTAACCGATTCGGAAGCTCTTTATACAGATTATCCGGAAAATACCACAATTCTTGCAGCGGGCAAGCTCAGCGGAAAAACAAGTTCCGGTTGGTCTATCGGCATAATGGATGCCATTACAACAGAGGAAAAGGCCACCTATACCACCAGTCAAGGAAAAGAGAAAACGGAAGCGGTCGAACCGCAGGCCAATAGTTTGGTGACTCGAGTAAAAAAAGATTTTCGTGGCGGAAAATCCAATGTTGGATTTTTATTCACAGCCAATAATCGAAATCTCAATTCAGATCAATTTAAAAATTTATTGAACAAAAATGCCTATGTAGGTGGTATTGATTTCTCTCATCGCTTAAAGAACGAAGATTGGATATTGAATGGTTATGTTACAGGAAGTCGAATCAGTGGGAATGAAAAAGTCATAACAAATGCCCAGCGTTCTCCAATCCGGTATTTTCAACGGCCGGACGCCGATCACTTATCAGTAGATTCTACAGCAACATCATTAAGCGGTATTGCCTATAAACTGGAGTTGACAAAATTTGCAGGTAAACATGTGCGTGCTTCTATTTCGATTAATGAAGACAGCCCCGGTTATGAAGTAAATGATTTGGGGTATCAACAGAATGCAGGATATCGCGGCATCAGTTCTTTCCTTATGTATATGGAGAATACTCCGGGTAAACGTATTCGAAATTGGAATTTATACAGCGGTACATGGTATTACAGTTCTGTTGATAATGAACCTGGGAATAAAGGTTTATTTTTTGGTAGCAATGTTACCATGAATAATTTTTGGAATATCAATACTGGTGGGAATATATCCCCTAGAGGTATTAACTATGGGTTGACCAGAGGAGGTCCTATTGCGGCGGTTCCCGCAAGTTGGAGTTTACGAGGGAATATAGGCACGGATCGGCGGAAAAAAATAATATTACGGGTGCGTTCTAATTATCGTGAAGATACTTCCAATGAATTCGATAAATCCTACGGTTTAAATCTGACAGTGAAACCATTTTCAAATATATCCTTTAGTGTGAATGGAAATTATTCTAAAGAACGGGATACGGATCAATATGTAATCAAAATATCCGATAAGTTCAATACCAAGACGTTTGGAAACCGATACATTCTTGCTGATATTGAATCAGAGCGTCAAAGTATTTCCATGAACGTTGACTGGACATTCACGCCAGATCTCACATTGCAATTTTTTGTATCGCCTTTTGTTATGGCCTATGATTTTACTGATTTTAAAGAATTGCGAAAAGCAGGTACATTCGATTTCGACTATTATGGGAAAGATATAGGAACCCTAACCCTTGATCAAAATGGGAACTCAACCATCGATCCAGACGGGGTTGGACCGGCGGAATCTTTCACCATCGGAAACCGTGATTTCAGTTTTCAATCGGTACGGCTTAACGCTGTATTACGTTGGGAGTATAGACCAGGTTCAACATTGTTTTTTGTTTGGCAACAGCAAAGGGATAACTATGTTCCTCGAGATGGTGAGTTGAATATTGGCGATGACTACAGAACGCTATTTGAAAACAAACCTGTAAATACATTTGTAATTAAAGCGTCTTATTGGTTGGGGTATTAAGTAATTTAATTTTATGAAAAAATATGATATAACTATTATAGGTGGTGGTATTGGTGGTGCTGCTTCTGCGCTTCGAGCCGGACAAAATGGTATGGAAACACTATGGCTTTTAGGTTCTAACAAAACAAGAAAAAGAAGTCGATCTCAATGGGTGATGAATTTGGATAATATTGTTGGATTCCATGAAGATGTTATCAAAAATCAAATCATCAAATCGTTGAAAAAGAATAAGCAAGATGAAGCCATTGCCTTAATTGAAAATGAACATTACCATATTAACAATCGAATCCTGATTCAGAATACCATTCAGCGAATTGAAAAAGATATTCCCCAAGTGACCATTATTGAAAGTGAAGCTAATTCATTGCAAAAAATGGGTGACGAATTTGTGATTGGCTTCAATGATGAATCTGCCGAAAGTACTGCCGTCATTTTATCCACTGGTGTTATGGACAAACAACCCCATATACAAAAACAAAATAGAAAAGGAGAATGGGAAGAAACACCCAAATGGATTTACCCATTTGCCAATCGGGAGCAGGTGCTTTACTGCATTCGTTGCGAAGGTCATTTGACTAAAAATGATTCAGTAGCCATAATCGGTCAATCAAATACGGCTGCGGAATTAGCCATGATGCTTCATGAAAGATTTAAAAATAAAGTATATATAATAACCAATGGTAATGCGCCTGTCATATCTGATGACCGGCAAAAGATACTTACGAATTATAATGTTGAAATTATTGAAGATCCCATCGTGGGCCTTTTAAGCGAAGGAGTGAAGCAACTCCATGGTTTTGAATTCAAGAGCCATGATTCAATCTCCGTTCGTTATGCATTAGTTTCACTCGGATTACATCGTGTATATAATGATCTTGCTCGCCAGATGAATGCGCGTCTCATGGATGAAAGTCAACCAGATGAAAAACGTCATGTGTGGATAGATCGCAAAGGAGAAACATCAGTGAAAGGATTGTTTGCTGTGGGTGATATGGCTAAACGGGAGGATGAACCCATGATGAAACAAGTGTATACTGCTCAGGAATATGCCGTTCGAGCAGTGGACACCGTCGATACGAGGCGTAGAAAGGCAATTCGTAAAAAACTCAATTTTTAGTCAACCGAAACCCATGGTATGCTAAAAATCCTGTAATAACCATTCCCACCCAATTAAACAAAATTGGTAGTTCCCAACCGCCAATAAGCACACTTTCTCCCGAAATAATTCTTAACAAATGAAGTAGTGCCACTGCGGTGAAAACAATCCCTGTTAATAATATGTATGTTGATCGATTCATGATTAATCCCATTTTTGGTGGAATTTATCGGTTTCCAGACCAAGTCCCAACAAGAGAAAACTGAATCACCGGTTCAGTGCCATCGGGAAATTCAGCCCGTGACGCCCACCAAAAGATTGGAATGGCGAGTCTCCCATGTAACCAATTCCATTGGTGGTGCGTTGGCGTCACATCCAGACCGGCTTTTACCTCATTCAACCAACGTGTTTGGCGATTGGTTTCCCAAGGAGAAAGTGGCGCTAAAAGTTTTTGCGATTCTATTTGAATAAAAGGTGCAAAGTTGAATCGATCATTGGTTTGAATCAGGGAAGAAAAACTAATGGATCCCCGCTTGTCGATAAAAACATTGGGGTCTTCTTTTAGGTTTTCTGTTATTATTGCAGTGATGGATATGGCGGATAAAAAAAATGGATTTATTGCCTGCCAAGGCATGGAAAAACGATTGATCCATGATATTGAAACAGCAGGGACTGATGCCAACTGAAAGGTGAAATTATCATTGGACAGTTTCGGTTGATTTGTATTATTCAATTCCACAGCGCCAAAGCCCAATCGATTGGGCAGAAGGAAGCGCGTTCCAAATCGATACCCTGTAACATCCACGCGAGTTTTTTGAGGATCAAATGATAATTTCTCCTGAAGAATGGCTGAATTAAAGTCAACCTGTCCATATCCAATAATTGTTTTTGTAATATATTTTGACGCTTGAAAATAAGTGGAAAAGGCCGGCCCGTAACGGATATCCAAATGATTATCCTTTCTGGCCAATGATTGGATACCAACAATCCAACGCGTTTTGCTAAAATCATCAAATTCAGAAGGCCAGTGGGTTCCCCAGTGGGAAGAGGAAAGTCCGCCTCCTTGATCGATGGCGCCCACGAGGGAACAACACACTTGGCCTTTTAGGTTCGTCAAGCCAATAGCGAGAATAATGGCAAGTAAGAATCGGAATATCATTTGTAGATCTGCGTCTTGGGATAAAATGCAGCCTGTGAAAACCAATAGGATATGAATGAATTGGCCGCCTTCAGATTGGTGCCATTGTTCAGTGATTTTCCCAAAATATTCCATTGGTTACCCTGAGTATCTGCCAAAATAATTAATCCAGTTGAAGGATTCCATGATTGAATAGAAAGTGAATCATTGGCTTCAAAAGCGATTGCAATATTTTCATTTCCCGATATGACAATAGCAAAATTTTCACCGGCAATAGTTTCGTTAATCACCCGTGCCGTGGCAATCGATGAAATAACGTATGCTTTCTGTACAGATTTGGTAATAATGGATAACACCCTTTCCTTAGCTGGTAACCGATCGTCCAGAGTTTCAACGGGAAAATAAATAAAATCACCGCAGTCTTCTGAATTGCAGGATTTGTACCGACCATAGGGATAAGCATCGTAGTTTCGTGCGTATCCCGTAGACGAATTCACCACCATAGAATTGGGAAAGAGAGTTTTCCAATTCTTCCATGTTGTTTCCAACATTGGTTCCAATGAAAATTTATCGCCTTGTTTTTCCCCAGATGCTGAACCCAAAAACATTTGCGGCCAATAACTATCACTATCTCGGTCGTACATAATCAGATTGCTGTTATAGAGCATCCCTGAAACACCGAATTCAGTCTTTGTCTCAAAATGAAGCGCGCTTCCCGTGAGTGGACAATATGAAATTGTATAGTCTTCCTCATTTACAATTTCGTGCCAATCGAGAATAGAGTGAGGATAAGCAACATATTTCTGGCCATTCCATATGCCAACCACCAAATCATTGTCATCTAAAAATTGGAGATTTGCACCGTCAATAGAAGATTTCCCAGGACTTTCAAGGCTAGGAATACAGTCCTTTCCCGAAAAGCATCCTTGTCGTACATAGTCCGTGTTAATGAGCCAGTCTGAATTATCCAAATTAACTGAGGAGGAAACGGGATTACTGCAGGCTACGAGTAAAAATGTTGTGGATAAAATTAGCTTCTTTAGCATGATGTACTCACTTTACTGTTAAAAAATTTTGGTATCAGGGTAAAAGGCCGCTTGTGAAAACCAATATGATATAAAGGCTTGGGCCTGTTTTAATGATTCCGTCGATCCTTCCTTAGATCGGCCTAAAATATTCCAAAGGTTTCCTGAATTATCCTCAAGGAGAATAATTCCATCCTCAATATTCCATTGATTAATTTTTAATGGACTTTTAGTTTCGTAGGCCACCGCAAGATTATCTATTCCGGATATAATAACTGAATGATGTATACCGCCGATGAGTTCGTTAATAATCGTGGGTGAATCAAAATTTTCAATCACATAAGCTTTTTGTTTTTTATCCGTATTAACAGCAATGACTCGCGTTTTTGCTTTGAGCCGTTTATCCAATGATTGGATGGGGAAATAGATAAAGTCACCGCAATCCTTAGCATTGCATTCCTTATAAAACCCGTAGGGATATTCTGCATAATCCCGAGGAAACCCATAATCTCCATTTAAAATTATTGAATTGGGGAAGAGTTTTTTCCAATTGGCCCAAGTGGTCTCCAGCATGGGTTGCAGATTTAATTGTTCCCCGGACCGACGGCCATTGGCTGATTTTAATAACATCTGGGGCCAGTAACTGTCGGATTTCCTGTCATACATGATCAGGTTACTGTTATAAAGCATCCCCGATACACCAAACTCACCCCCCGTTTTAAAATGAAGAGCGCTACCCGTTAGGGGACAGTAAGAAATGGTATATCCGTTTTCATTGGCTATTTCATGCCAATCTAAAATATTATGAGGATAGGCAATATATTTACCACCATCCCAAATCCCCACCACCAAATCTTCTTCGTTTAAATAATCTACGATGGGATCGTCATGGGTTGTTTTTTTAGGGTTTTCTAAACTTGGGATGCAATCCTTACCTCCGAAGCATCCTTTGCGAATAAAATCGGGGTCAATCAGCCATGTACCATCTTTTGCTTCTACCTGAGAGCTACCTGACGTATTACCGATAAAACTATTGTCTTCGCACCCTACTATCAGGATGGCTGTAAATAGCGCTATAAGTTTTTTCATAATCTGTCCCCCAATGACTTTTTTACACTATGAGATTACCGGCCTTTCACACAATTATTCTGTCATGTTGCAGACATTTGGTGTAATTTTTGGGTATGTGGAGAAATATGAAAATTTATGTCCTTTTGATATCACTTGCACTTTTCGCCTGTGAGGATGAAAATGACGATAATCAATATGAATACACGGCTTATTATGGAAAAAGTTTAAGAATATGTGTTCAGGGGGAAATGGAAATAAATATTGAAAAAGATTCCACCATCACCGGCACATGGAAGACAGAATTGGTAGAGGGATTTTCAGGAAATGATGTGGGCCCCCAAATTGGGACAGGTGAATTAATAGGCGGTATTAATGATGGAAAATTATATCTACAAATGAATCCCGGCTTTATTGATAATAATATAGATTTAACGGGTGGGGGTATTGTTGATGAATATTCTGGAACATGGGTTTGGATATCATTTGCTGGGATTACCTCCTCCGGATCATTCGAATTAAAAAAGAAATAAATCTGGTCAGATGAAAAAATCTTAATATGGATTGAATTGACTAAGTCAATTCATGCATCAATCCCCATTTATCGAGACAGTACAAATTTATCTTTTATCTTTTATCTTTTATCTTTTATCTTACACCGCCGATTAAGTTTACACTTGCCCTTCCCTGAGGAGGGATTTAATTCAAAATAGACAGGATTATCTGATGGCTGATTCAGCACCCCGTTTTTCATCTCGATTTACTTTTTTAATTAGCGCTCTGGGTATTGCCGTAGGGACGGGTAATATTTGGCGTTTTCCACGTATTGTAGCCACCAATGGAAGTGAAAACGGCGCCGGCTCTTTTCTCGTGGCGTGGATTATGTTTCTCTTCTTGTGGAGCATTCCACTCATCATTGCTGAATATGTGTTGGGACGCCAATCCCGCAAAGGAACGGTAGGCGCTTTTGCCCATTTTATGGGAAAACCATTTGCATTCTTAGGCGGATTTGTCGGTTTTGTCTCAACCGCCATCGCCTTTTATTACTCCGTTGTTGTAGGTTGGAACATCTATTATTTCGGTAGTATGACTTTTAATGCTTTACCGAATACAACAGAAACTTCTTGGGAAATTTGGAATAATTTTCAGAATGGATCATTCCCAATTTTGTTTCATGCCATTGCCATGAGTGTAGGCGGATTTGCTATTTATAAAGGTGTTTCATCCATCGAAAAAGTGAATCGCATATTAATTCCAACCTTATTAGTAATTGTGCTTATTTCCGTGGTGAGGGCGCTTATGCTTCCTGGATCAATGGCTGGCATTTCCTATCTTTTTACGCCCGATTGGGCCCAATTGAAAGAACCGCGAATTTGGCTGGAAGCCTTAACCCAAAATGCATGGGATACGGGCGCCGGTTGGGGGCTGTTCCTCACTTATGCCATCTATATTAAAAAGCGTTATGGGGTTATTAAAAACGCCTTTACCGTTGCCATAGGGAATAATCTTGTTTCTCTCATGGCCGCAGTTATGATTTTTAGTACCGTTTTTTCTATTTTGGGAAATGAAATGGGTATGGATAAAAAAGAAATTTTAGATGTGATGAAATCTTCCGGTCCCGCTGCCACTGGATTGACTTTCATTTGGATGCCCCAGTTATTTGCGAAGATGTCATTGGGGAAACCATTAGCCATCTTGTTTTTTCTTGGACTAAGTTTTGCTGGATTTTCATCATTGATCTCCATGCTTGAACTGGCAGTTCGAAACCTTATAGACTTTGGTGTTAAACGGGCAACCGCCGTTGGCTGGATCGTTGGCGTTTGTTTTATAATGGGTATACCTTCGGCGCAAAACCTAAATTTTTTAGGTAATCAGGATTTTGTATGGGGTGTGGCATTGATGCTGTCTGGCATTTTTGTGGCCGCTGCCGTTATTAAATACGGGTTATCCAAAATTATTCGTGAGGTAAGTGCAGAAAGTGAGAATGATTGGCCCTTCCCCGTTTGGTGGAAAGGAACGATTAATTATGTGGTACCTGCATTGGGTGTCGTTTTATTTAGTTGGTGGATGTGGCTTTCGGCCACGGTATATGCCCCCGACGATTGGTATAATCCCACTTCATTGTACAGTGTGGCCACTTGTGTGGTGCAATGGGGCATTGTGATATTTGCGTTTAAAATGGTGAATAGCTGGATAAATCAACGGCTGGATAATCCATTGAATTAACGTTGTAGAGTCGATCCGTCGGATCGACTCTACAATTTTTATTTTTCCTGACAACCTTTTTGGAACGAACCTGTCTAAGGTGTGTTTTACAAATTATGGGGAAAGGAAATCAAAATGAAATTTAAACGAATTATGCCAGTCTTATTCGGCATAGGAATCCTGGGAGCGGGGGCGCCTAAATCAAGCGTGAAATCGGAGGATCTTCGATCCCGTATATTTGAAATTACGCGAACATCGGATCTAATAGAAATTGATGGAGACTTTGATGATAAAGGATGGCAAAAGGCAACAACGACAAATAATTTTTTAGAATTTCAACCGGGGGACAATATTAATCCAATGGAAGAAACTGAAGTAAAACTGACTTATGATAAAAATTATCTTTATGTAGCTTTCACGGCCTATTCAAATCCGGAGGAAATTCGCGCCTCCTTTCAAAAAAGAGATCAAGCATGGGGCGATGATTTTGTTGCCATTGTTATTGATACTTATGGAGACGCCAATTCAGCCATTATGATTGCTTCCAATCCCTATGGTATTCAAATGGATGCCCTAAACCAAGGAGATAATGAAGATGAATCTTTTGACATCATTTATGAATCCAAAGGGAAAATAACGGATGAAGGATATCAGGTTGAAATGGCAATACCTTTCTCAAGTCTATCTTTTCCCAAAAATCATATTCAAGAATGGAAAATTACTTTTTATCGCAGCCTTCCTCGGAGTACCCGTTCTCAGATAGTTTGGGGTGGTTTTGACCGTTCCAACCCCTGCTGGTTATGTCAATTGGGAAAGCTAAAAGGGATCGAAGGAATTGAACAAAAAGGCCGATTTGAATTTCTTCCTACCGTTGTGGGCTCACAATCTTCTGAACTGGATAACAATGATAAAATCCAAGATGCCAATCCATTTGGTGAAGCATCCTTGGGAATCAAATACAGCTTTAGTTCTGACCGCACAGCAGAAGTAACCATTAATCCTGATTTTAGCCAAGTTGAAGCTGACGAAGATCAAGTGGATGTAAATACAACTTTTGCACTTTCCTTTCGCGAAAAACGTCCATTTTTCAATGAAGGCGCCGATCTCATGGATACGTGGATTAATGCCATTTATACACGGTCTATCAATAACCCTATCGCAGCGGGTCGGATAATTAATCGAGGTCAGAAAAATACTTGGGCATTACTTTCTGCCATGGATGAAGATTCGCCCTATATCATTCCTGGGGAAGAGCGCAGTTATACAGCCATGGGGAAGAGAAGTCTTTCCAATATTTTTCGCTATAAACGATCTTTGGATAGCGGAAGTTATTTTGGTTTACTTGCCACCAATCGCCAAATGATGGATAATGAAGGAAACGGTTCTGTATTTGGCTTCGATACCCGTTATCGTTTTAATGATATGTATCAATTAGAATTCCAAACTGTGTTCAGTCATACCAAAGAACCGAATGATTCGTTGGTGGTATCCGCTAATAAATTTGGAGACAATAATACGTTTACATTTGATGGAGAATCTTTTACAGGAAATGCAGTGGAAATCGAATTTCGCCGCCAAACAGAACATTGGATTTTAGAAACAGGTTACGACCATAATTCACCCACCTTTCGGGCGGAGAATGGTTTTATCCGCAGTAATAATAACAGGCGCGCTTATTTGAAAAGTATTTGGATTGCTTTCCCCAATTCATTCGTTACGAAAGCTGTGGGCGGAATTAATACTGGCGTCCGGCAAAATTTTGACGGTGAAACAAAAAGCCAATATATTGCCTTTTTCGGGAATGTTGAACTGCCTCGCCAGTTCCGCGTTAATATGTCATACAACTATGAACCATTTGCGAGGTTTAAGGAGACAGAATTAAAGAATCTTTCCTCCTTTAATTTGAATATCAACAGCTCATTCAGCAAATCACTCACTTTTGGTGGCGGATTGAATAACGGTGAATATATTGTCCGCTTTTTGAACACGCCCGAAAAAGGAAAAAGCAGTGCTATGTGGCTTTGGGGTAAAATAAAAATAACGGATAAACTGATGGTAAGTCCCCGATACAATACACAAAAAATGACTACACTGGATGGTAAAGAAGAATACTTTTCCGGGTATTTGGCTTCTTTGCGAGTGAACTACCAATTTAATGAAGCCTTCGGTTTTAAATTGTTGGGCCAGTATAATGATTTCAGCAATTCATTTACCGTACAACCATTGTTGACTTATCAGCCCAGTCCATTCACCATTTTTTATATTGGATCTTCCCAGAACCAATTTGTAAATACACTATCCATGGATGCGATTGAGAATGGCCGTTTGAACAGCCGTCAATACTTCATGAAATTTCAATACTTATTCAATTAAATTTCTCTAAAGGCCGGGGCTGAGTCGTCACACTGCCCTTCAAGATGATGCCCCGGTTTTTTTCTTTCTATCTTTAGAATTTCATATAGCCCACCTAACTTCCCATTCCATTAAATGAAATTAACAGGAGGTTAAATTGAAATTTTCTCAACGATTGGTTGCCTTGGTGTTGACCCTATTATTTTTAATTCCTCAGATTACTATTGGACAGTCTAATAAAAAGGCTGCTCAAAAGTCCATCGATAAACGAACCAAAAAATATGAACAAATTGCCATGTCCATTTGGAAGTTTGCCGAAGTGGGATACCAGGAAGAAAAGAGTTCCAGATTACTCAAAAAAACTTTATCCGATGAAGGATTCAGTATTGAATCCGGTGTAGCTGAAATACCCACAGCTTTTGTGGCGGAATATGGTTCAGGAAAACCCATCATTGGTATCTTGGCGGAATTCGATGCACTCCCGGGCATATCTCAGGAAGTAGCTACTGAAAGAAAGGCGATTGTTGATGGCGCTGCCGGTCATGCTTGCGGTCATCATTTATTTGGAACAGCATCCATAGCTGCAGCCATTGCGGTAAAAGACTATTTAAAGAAAACGGGACAAAAAGGGACGATCAGACTCTACGGTACACCAGCTGAAGAAGGCGGTTCCGGGAAAGTTTATATGGTTCGCGCTGGACTTTTTGATGATGTGGATGTTGTCCTTCACTGGCATGCCGGTGATCAGAATATGGCCAGTCCAAGATCATCAATGGCCAACCGTTCAGCAAAATTTAGATTTCACGGTTATTCCGCCCACGCCGCCGGCGCCCCGGAAAAAGGGCGTTCATCTTTAGATGCGGTGGAAGCTATGAACCACATGGTGAACCTCATGCGGGAACATATTCCCGATGGTTCACGCATTCACTATGTCATTACTCATGGCGGCGATGCCCCCAATGTGGTCCCGGACTATGCAGAAGTTTATTATTACGTTCGTGATTTTAATGTAGATATTCTTGAGGGCATCTGGGGAAGAGTTATAAAAACTGCAGAAGGTGCAGCCTTAGGGACAGGTACTCGGCTGGAATATGAGATTATCCATGGGAATCGTCCTGTATTGGCCAATAATGTGGCGCAAAAAATTATGTATAAAAATTTAGTAGAGATTGGCGGAGTATCGTACACAAAAAAAGAAAGAAAATTTGCAGAGGAGATTTACAAGACACTTCGGTCACCGGACAGAGATATATCTTCTGCGGCGGTAGTTCAGCCCTATAAATTTTCTAAAGGGGGAGGTTCCACCGACGTAGGTGATGTGAGTTGGATGGTGCCAACTGCAGGACTTAGAACTGCCACATGGATCCCGGGAACATCAGCACACACATGGCAAGCTGTAGCTGCAGGCGGTATGGGTATCGGTATGAAAGGTATGATGAATGCGGCCAAAGCAATTGCCGGTACTGCCGTTGATTTATACAACAATCCGGAAGCGGTGAAAGATGCAAAAAAAGAATTAATTGAAAGGAGAGGGTTAAAATTTAACTATTACTCTCTTTTGGGGGATCGAAAACCGCCACTAGATTATCGAAAATAATAATGCAGATGCGTTTTCCCTTTACTTTTTTCACCTGCCTTTTAACGATCGTAGTCTTTTCATGCAATTCTGGAAAGGATGCGAAAACCAGTCTCACCTTAATTGATTATAATGAACACGTTCGCCCTATAATAAATAATAAATGCATCGCCTGTCATGGTGGTGTGAGAAAATTGGCGGGTGTTAGTTTTTTATTTGAAGAAGAAGCATTGGGAAAAAGTAATAATGGTAACAGGATTATATTTCCCGGGAATGCAGCTAGGAGTGAATTAATCGCACGGGTGACCCATCGCGATTCAAATGAAAGAATGCCTTTGGGTGAGGATCCTCTATCCCCCAATGAAATTGATATTTTAACGCGATGGATAGATCAGGGTGCCAAGTGGAAAGATTATTGGGCATTCATACCACCGAAGTCAATAACGCCACACAAGAATGAATCCAATGGGTGGATTAAAAACCCTATAGATCAATTTATCTTGGCGCGGTTAAATGAGGAAGGCCTAAAGCCCTCTAAAGAAGCGGATAAAGAAACACTGTTAAGAAGAGTTAGCTTAGACCTCATTGGGTTGCCTCCGACGATGCAATCTCGGGAATCGTTCTTCAATGACGATTCACCAGAAGCTTACGAAAAACTTGTAGATTATCTTTTGTCATCCCCCCGTTTTGGGGAACATTGGGCATCTATGTGGATGGACCTGGCACGGTATGCAGATTCTAAAGGATACGAAAAAGACGCCCATCGTGAAATTTGGAAATACAGGGACTGGTTGATTGATGCCTTTAATCAGGACATGCCCTTTGATCAGTTTACCATTAATCAACTTGCTGGAGATCTGCTTCCGAATCCCACAAATGATCAAATGATTGCTACTGCTTTTCATCGAAATACCATGAACAATGATGAAGGGGGAACCGATGATGAAGAATTCAGGGTTGCAGCTGTTATAGATCGGGTCAACACAACCTGGGAAGTTTGGCAGGGGATGACATTCAGTTGCGTCCAATGTCACAGTCATCCTTATGATCCATTTAGACATAAAGAATATTACCAGTTTTACTCTTTTTTCAATAATACAGCCGACTCGGATTTGCCAACAGAAGAACCGGTTATGGATGTATATACCAAAGAAGACGAGTCGAGAATCGCCCTCATTAAATTATGGATCAGTGAGAATAAAGGAAGCCCATATAAAAGTGCCCAATTGTCGGCAAAAGAAATTTCATTGGACAGTATAAAAGCAACTTCCCTTCCTATTATGAAAGCGACAAAAGCAGATAATCGCAGAGAAACACATATGTTTGTTAAGGGAAATTGGTTGGACAAAGGGATTCAGGTATCATCGGGTGTTCCAGCCTCTATGCCGCCAATTAAAATTCAGAATAGCCCGGATCGATTGTCAATGGCCAGATGGCTGGTTTCTGGAGAAAATCCACTGACTGCCAGAGTAACTGTGAACCGTTTTTGGGCCAAACTTTTTGGGCGGGGTATTGTAGAAACACTAGAAGTTTTTGGATCACAGGGTGCATCACCTACCCATCCTGAATTACTCGATTGGCTTGCCTTGCAGTTTCAGGGAGAATTTAAATGGGGGATGAAATCCCTACTGAAATTGATGGTCACTTCTTCAACCTATATGCAGTCTTCAACAATTACATCTGAAAACCAGGATAAAGACCCATACAATTATTTATTGGCTCGTGCATCCCGGATAAGGTTAAGTGCGGAACAGATCAGAGATCAATCTTTGGCAGTGGCCCATTTGTTAAGTAAAAAAATGTATGGCCCCAGTGTAAAACCCTATCAACCAGAAGGGGTATGGCAAGTAATTTATAACGGCGTAACTTGGGAAACATCTGTCGGAGAGGATGCTCATAGACGAGGATTATATACTTATTGGCGACGAACAAGTCCGTATCCATCCATGATGAGTTTTGATAGTCCCAGTCGTGAAATTTGTGTGAATCGGCGTATTCTTACCAATACTCCCTTGCAGGCATTGGTTACTCTGAATGACCCTGTTTATTTGGAAGCGGCGAATGCACTGGCAAATTTGATTGAGGGGAGGGGAAGCAATCTTGATCAGCAGATTATTGAGATATTTCAGCGGGCATTACAGCGTGAACCGACTCAGTCTGAAATAAATATACTCAAAGGTGTTCACGCGAAAGCTTCTTCAACATTAAATATGGATGAACCAGGGGGGGCGTCTACAGATGATTATGGTGAAACGTTGAAAACGCCCATGGCAGTGGTGGCGAATGTAATTTTAAATTTAGATGAATTTTTAACCCGGCAATAAATATGATGAATAAATACCTAGAGGCATATATTCGAAAAGTAGAATTTGAAACACGTCGGCATTTTTTAAAACAATGTTCTACGGGGCTGGGTGCGATGGCTTTGGGATCCTTGGCAGGGTGTAATCAAAAAGTTGTTGGGGGATTGGATAAACTAGCAAGAATGGGAAATCCTCTTTTGGCAAAGCCGTCAATGTTCGCTCCAAAAGCAAAACGGGTTATTTATTTGCATATGGCTGGGGCGCCATCTCAACTTGAATTATTTGACTATAAACCGGCGTTGCAAGAGTTAGATGGTCAGGATTGTCCCCAATCCTTATTGGAAGGTAAACGATTCGCATTTATTGAAGGAACACCAAAAATGTTGGGTCCTCTTTATCCCTTTAAACAATATGGAGATTCCGGTGCTTGGGTTTCTGATCGCCTTCCCCATTTTTCCACAATCGTTGATGATGTATCCTTTTTAAAGGCTATGCATACAAATGAGTTTAACCATGCGCCTGCCCAGCTTTTAATGCAAACGGGCTTCCCTCGCCTAGGAAGACCCAGTATGGGATCATGGGTGACTTATGGTCTCGGATCTGAAAATGAAAATCTGCCTGGGTTTATTGTACTTGTCTCTGGCGGGAAAAATCCCAGTGCGGGTAAAAGTATTTGGGGGAGCGGATTTTTACCTTCTATTTATCAAGGTGTTGAATGTAGGAGCCAAGGTGATCCTGTGATGTATCTTTCCGACCCGAAAAATCTGACTCGTGGATTGAAAGAAAAAATTGTAAAAGGAATTAATAAACTGAATGAAAAACACTATAATGAAGTTGGAGACCCTGAAACCTTAACGCGGATTTCACAATATGAAATGGCTTTTAAAATGCAGATGTCTGTGCCGGAAGCAATGGACATTTATAAGGAACCAGAATATGTACATCAAATGTATGGGTCAGAACCGGGAGGATCTTCTTTCGCCAATAACTGTGTTTTGGCCCGCAGGTTGGCCGAACGCGGCTGCCGGTTTATTCAACTATATCACTGGGGTTGGGATGGTCACGGTGCATCGGCGAATGAAGCGTTAGACTTGGGTTTCAAGGATCGTTGCAGGGAAGTTGATAAAGCTATGACGGCCCTTATTATAGATCTGAAACAGAGAGGTATGCTGGAAGAGACACTAGTTGTATGGGGTGGTGAATTTGGTCGAACCCCCATGCGGGAGAATCGCGGTGGCAAAGAAATGGTATATAAGGGGCGGGATCATTTGCTGGAAGCTTTTACAATTTGGATGGCAGGCGGCGGCGTGAAGCAGGGAATCTCTTACGGAGAAACAGATGATATTGGTTACTATGGCGTGGAGGGGAGAACACACGTTCATGACTTACAGGCGACCATTCTACATCTCTTGGGACTTGACCACGAAGAATTGACTTACAATTTCCAGGGACGGCCTTACCGATTGACGGATGTATCCGGTCATGTAATTAGTGATATTTTGGCTTAGAGATTTTATGCTTGAAGTCAGTTCAATATTTGTGCATCCATTCATTCAATTTATTGGGCGCTTTCATCCATTAATTATTCATCTACCAATTGGGTTTCTCATTATTGCTTATATTATGGCGGTGGTCGGATATTTTAATATAGAGAAAAAATCTTATTTAAATGAATCTGTACCTTTAGTTTTGTTTTTGGGATTGCTCAGTGCCATTATTGCAACTACCACAGGCTTTATTTTATCAAGAAGCGGTAGTTACGAGTTAGAAGCAATAATGAATCATCAATTGGCAGGGATTTTCACAACCCTACTAGCAATAGTCACATATATTTTTCGACATAAAAAACTATATTTACCACTTTTTACTGTAACGATTTTGAGCATTTTTATCTCGGGACATTTGGGTGGTGAACTCACCCATGGCAAAGGATTCATAACAAAAGTATTCATTTCATCTAAGAACAAAAGTGATAGTGTTGCCAACGAAGTTAACTTGGCTGATATTTCCATATATCCTCATGTCATTGCACCGTTGCTGGAGGACAATTGTCAAAGCTGTCATAATAAGGAAAAGCCAAATAACGAATTAAATTTGGAAACTTTTGAGTCGCTCATAAAGGGGGGCGTAAGCGGCCCGATTGTTGCGGTAGGAAATGCCTCTGCTAGTGAAATCATTCGACGCATTTCATTGTCAGGAGATGATGACGATGCCATGCCACCAAAAGGTAAAAAAAAGTTAAATTCAGATGAAATTGAATTGTTAAAAATTTGGATAGATACAGGGCTTCCCAATAATGTAATGGTTGCCGATTTAGATCCTCGTAGTGGCATGAAGAAAGTTATTCAAAAATTGATTGAAAAAAATCGATTTTCCACAGAAGCTAAATATATCAATGTACCAAAAGCATCCCCCCCCAAAATTAACCAATTAATTGAAGCGGGTTTTGCCGTTACCCCCATTGTTTTAGATTATCCCCAATTGCAGGTGTCGTATTTTAACCGTCAGGATACCATAACTAAGGCAAAGATTAATCTATTAAAATCTGTAGCACAACAAATCGTCCAGCTCGATTTATCTGGAGCGAATATCCTAGATTGGCGGTTTCTATCTAGGTTTAATAATTTGGTCAAGCTACACTTGAAAAATACATCTATTTCTGACAAGGATTTACAAAATATAAATAGTGAAAACTTGACTCACCTGAACTTGTTCGGAACGAGTATTTCCGAGGAATCAATAAATTCTCTGGTAACTTTTGATAGACTTAAAATGCTCTATATAGGTGAAACCGAGATTACATTAGAAAATATATCAACCCTGAAAAATACACTTCTGGATTTGTCCATTAATTTGGGCGAAGGAAAAGAATCGATTTTAAAAGGAGTAGAATTACCTACGCCCAGTTTTGCTTTGGATCAAAAATTTATAGATGAAACAAGTCAATTAAAATTAAATTCATCTATTGAAGATGTAGAATACTATTATTCGTTTGATAGTACTATACCTATGGATGATTGGGAAAAGTTGGACCGTGATATTTTAGATATTGATCGTTCAGTAGAATTAAATATATATGCAAAAAAGGAGGGATGGCAACGGTCTAAGGTGCTAAAACATACCGTTTTCTTTCAAACTCATAAATTTAAGGATGTAGTCTTATCCCCAGACCCAAGTAACAAATATTTCGGAAAAGGTGCTGCTTCTATAAATGATAAAAATTTGGGTTCTATTCATTTTGATGATGGTACTTGGTTGGGCTATGAAGGAGAAAACGCAGAAATCGACTTGGCTTTTCATGATGAATTAGTTGTGAAAAAGATTTCTTTAAATATGTTGATTGACAGTGATTATTGGATTTTTCCTCCGGAAAAAATTGAGGTATTTTCCTCGAATGACGGACAGAATTATAAAAAAATTGCCATGAAGTTTTTACCTGACCCTCAACTAAAAGATGAAAATTTTAATAAGACAATTAGTTTTGATTTATATGACGAAACTGCGAAATTTCTCAAATTAAAGATTGTCAATAGAGGTCTGTGTCCAGATTGGCATCAAGGTCGCGGAAAAAAAGCTTGGATATTTTTTAACGAAGTGATTGTCGAATGAAAATTGCTATTATTGGCGATAATTGTAGAATTAGGGGCTGCATTATTAGACCGCTTCAGTTGGTTCCCCATTTTAGGAGATTGACTCACCATGCTGATGGAAGGAAATACTTGTGACGGTTCAAAAGATTTTCAAGATTAAAATATTGATTGAACCTCATTTTCTGTGGAAACTCTAGCATATCTGAAAGGATAAAATCCATGCACAAGCAATCGATGAAAACATCTATATTTCTCTTCACAATGATGACTTTTCTATTTGGCAAATCAGCAGATACATTGAAGGTTGGGGATATGGCGCCCGATTTTACACTCTTATCTGAAGAAAATAAAAAGATTACCCTAAAGGATTATCGCGGAAAATGGGTGATTGTTTATTTTTTCCCTAAAGCTGATACACCAGGATGAATCAAGGAAGCGTGCGGGTTCCGCAACGCATTCAGTGAGTATGAAAAAGAAAATATTACCGTATTCGGTATCAGTTATGATTCACCCAAAGCATTGTCGGCATTCAAGAAAAAGTTCAATTTGCCCTTTACTTTATTGTCCGATAAGGGAAAAAAAGTTTCTAAAGCATACGGTACGAAAGGCAGATTTTGGGCTAGCCGTGTGACCTTTGTATTAGATAATAAAGGCCGTATCGAAAAAATTTATAAGAAAATGAACGTCAACACACACGCGGGGGAAATACTTGACGACATCTTGGGTAAAGAATAGTTTATTTCTCATTCTCTTGGGATGGTTGAACGCCCAGGAGCTCAACTATATACACGGCTTCATTACTGATAAAAGTTCGGGAGAAGCCCTCATTGGTGCCAATGTTTACCTCTCCGGGACTGATTTGGGGACAGCCACCAATTACGACGGTTATTATGTTGTGAGTGAAATCCCATCGGGCGATTATGAAGTCGTCATTTCTTATTTGGGTTATAATACTGAGAAGAAGCAAATTCCCCTTAATAATGGTGATGACCTTGAACTGTCCATTGCCCTGGAAATAACTCCCATCGAAATGAGTGCCATTGAAGTGACCGGCAAAGAGGTAGATCGGCGTGTAAATATTCAGATCAGTCGTAATACGCTCAATATGCGCCAACTTAAAAATGTGCCTCAACTTGGAGAAGCGGACCTTTTCAGAACACTTCAAAGTTTACCCGGCGTTCTTACTGAATCTGAATTCAGTACAGGCCTTGTTATTCGCGGCGGTAACTCTGACCAAAACTTAATTTTGTTGGATGGCATCACCGTTTATAACCCCTCTCACGTAGGCGGATTATTTTCCAATTTTATTGTTGATGCCATTAAAGAAGCGGATCTCTTAAAAGGTGGATTCAATGCAGAATATGGCGGCAGACTTTCCGCCGTCCTTAATGTTCGTAGCCGTGAAGGGAACCGAAATGAATTCAATGGAAAAGGGTCAATCTCACTCCTTTCGGCCCAAACTACTTTAGAAGGTCCCGTTGGAAATGGCGCTTGGCTCATGTCCGGAAGACGGACCTATTTTGACCAGATATTTAAGGGAACATCCATGGAGTTTCCCTATTATTTTTATGATTTACAAGGCCATGTTTTTCAAGATGTTGGTAAAAATGATAGACTCTCAATGTCTTTTTATTTGGGGAAAGATGACCTCTTTTGGGATGAGTTATTGCTTAAAGGACAATGGGGCAACCAGACAGTTAGTATGAATTATCGCAAATTTTTCAATACAAAACTGGTGTCCAACTGGCTCCTTGCCAAAAGTCGCTTTAACATCTTTTTTGGCCTTGGTGGAGAGTCAGGGGTAAATGAAGAAGATTATATTGATGATTTTAGTTTCCGGACAGATTGGACGTGGTTTGCTTCCCAAGATATTCAGGTGCGGTTCGGCGGTGAAATGAAAGACTTGGATTTTGTTTACAGTAGTACTTTTTTGGATAGTACTATTTTCGATACACGAACTCATCCAAAGGAAGGGGCCGTATATACTAAAATGAAATATTGGCCCACATCGCGACTGATGATTGAACCTGGGATTCGGGTGAATTATTATGACAAAGCTAGGGAAGATATTTTCATTGATCCTCGTTTCGGGATGAAATTTTTGCTAACTCAGGACCGCTACATTAATTTTTCTGCCGGCGTCTATCATCAATTTATGGAAACAATTCAAGATGATTTTAATCCAAAAATTTTGGACGCTTGGTTTGCAGTTGATTCATCTGTAGCTCCTGCATCAGCTAATCAGATCGTATTAGGATATGAGGAATATTTTGGATCGTCATATCGCTTACAAGTGGAAACTTATTACAAAGATTTGAAAAATTTACTCACCTTTGTAGATGAACGATCCACCGTGGATGAGATCGTTTCTGATGAAACTTTAGATGACCTTGTTGATGTGGGCGATGGGTACGCTTATGGGTTTGAAATCTTCCTAGAAAAACGATTGGGAAGGATAAACGGATGGGCTTCTTATTCTTGGTCCATAGCGCGGAAGAAATTTCAAAATAAGGAATATTATACCAATTGGGACCGGCGCCATGTTTTTAATATTATTGGCAATTTTAGGTTAAATCCCAAATGGGATATTAATGGGAAATGGACATTCCAGACCGGCCAGCCTTACACACAAATCCTTGGTTATTATATTGAAAAAGTGCCGGATGCCTCTACACAGATTTTCCGCACAATCCCCGGAGCTCGGAATGGTGGCCGTTATCCGCTCTATCATCGATTAGATTTAGGTGCTGTTTACCATACAAAGTTTAAAGGGAAAAGCATGGATGTGTTTATCCAGATTGTAAATACATATTGGCAAAAGAATGTATTCCGTTATGCCTACCGCTTTGGTAGTACAATTAATGGTACCGATGATGATGGTGATAAAGAAATTGACGAAGATGACGAAGGTCGTCCGCAACGAGGCGCCATCAATGGATTACCAATTATACCCAGTATTGGAGTGACTTTTGAATTTTAGAATTATCTATTTAGCCCTTCTTGGGCTTTTTGTGTCCTCCTGCGAACCAGTGGATGATACCGAGTCTTATAAAGAAAAAATAGTGGTGTTTGGGAATCTCCGAGCAAACGAAGGATTGAGTGATACAATATTTGTTTCACGGACTTACGATATTGGTCAACCCCATGAAGCAGAAGCGAATTGGATTTCTGATGCGGATGTATCCATAAAGGGACATGTATTCACCCATCCATTTAAGCCGATAAAAAATTCTCCAGGGCGATATATTAAAAAATATGTGGGCGAAAAAACATTACCGAATATAAAATATGAGCTATCTGTGAAATGGGAGGGGCAAACACTTACATCGGAAACTATTATACCTGACACGCTTCATATTCGTTCAGTTCTTTCATCTGATTATCAATGCGACGGTAAACCGGTAACAGTGTTTCCAATCAATTTGTATTTGGATGAAAATACAAAAAGTGACATTCGGCAAGCGATAAATACAGGCGATTTCTCTAAAGTCAAAATGGATACTGTTGTGTATAAAGAGGGCAGTTGCTATACCACCAGTTTTGCTTCGATTCCCATGTTTGTTGTTAAATGGGATGCAGAAAGCAATCCGGGTATGATGCGCCTTGTTAGCTACGCCCTCCAAGATGATGCAGGGAATGCTATAGTAGATACAACCCTTTCAGCCCATATTTTTAAAGGACACATGATGGTAAACGGTGAAGGACAGTATTATTGGGCGAATCCCATCGTATGGCATTTGAGCCAAGAATATTTGGATTTTGGTTGGCTATCCTTTAATTACACCGGTGTTCATTTGGTTGAGGTCCAAGTGGCGGATGAATCATTTAGGAAATATTATAAAGGGTTTCCACTTGGTCCACCCCAAAATCAATATATTCTCCCCGAAAGCAATATTGATGGCGGTTATGGTTTGTTTTCATCCACCTATTCAAAATACTTTTTAGTCTATGTAAAAACGGAAGAAAAATGAAAAAACTAATCTTTGTTTTATTTGTAATTATCGGCTGCACTGAAAACGATAGTAAAAACCCGAAAGGTTACCAAACTGAAAATGTTATTTTGATTACACTGGATGGTGTTCGCTGGCAGGAAATATTTACAGGCGCCGATCAAAATATTATCAATGATTCAATAATGGTGAAAGATTTAGCAGGCACGCGAGCGAAATTTTGGAAATCTGATGAGAATGAAAGGCGTGAAACATTGATGCCTTTCTTGTGGAAAACCATTGGGAAATCCGGACAAATTTATGGGAATAAAAGGAAAGGCAGTGTCATGCGATTAACAAATCCGTATCTATTTTCTTATCCGGGATACAGTGAGCTGTTGGTAGGGTTTAATGATGACAGTGTAAAGAGTAACGACAAAATATTGAATCCCAACATTAATGTACTTGAATTCATGAATGAACAATCTGGATTTGAAAAGAAAGTTGCTGCCTTTGGTTCTTGGGATGTTTTTGATTGGATTCTGAATAACGAACGTAATGATTTCACCATCAATTCCGGAGGATTTCCACTTAAAGACAGCCTCTTAACGCAAAAACAAAAATGGATGAATGAATTTGTTTCTTATATGCCCTATGAAGGCTATGGATTGGGTGTCCGATGGGATGCACTCACGCATGAATATGCAATGGAATATTTAAAATTTAGAAAACCGCGTCTGCTATACATTGCTTATGATGAAACGGATGAGTATGCGCACCAAAAAAAATACGATCGATATCTAAAAATGATAAATCGATTGGATGGTTATATTCGAGATACCTGGACGTGGGTTCAATCCAATGATATGTACCGAAACAAAACGACTTTAATCGTAACCACTGACCATGGCCGAGGCGATCACACAGACGGGCGTTGGGGGTCTCACGGAGCAAGTGTACCGGAAGCGGAGTTTGTTTGGTCAGCAGTCATCGGTCCTGATACACCGGCTTTGGGTGAAGTAACCCATACGGATACGATTGCCACTAACCAGATTGCAGCAACCATCACCCATTTATTGGGATACGATTATAAAAGCAATCGTAAAGTGGGGAGTTCCATAAAAAGTATGCTAAAATAATTTCAGGGTGTTCCCACCCCGTGGACCCACACCAGTTGTCCACCAAGATAAGACGTAAAAGAAACAATGATAACCATTAGAATAAGAAAAGCTAAAGCAAGTATATCAATGCGTCTGTCTTCCATATTTTTAAAGAATAAATAAACCCATCCCAAACAAAGAATTATAGAACCCCATGTAACGATGTTTCCCATCAGTTCGTGGCGGTTCATGAGTTCAATAATTTCAGTAGAGTAGCCCACTTGTCCCGCCTTAGTCGCTTCCCGTTCTCCTGTAATGGCAGCAAAAATTGAAAATGCAGCGGCTAATCCAAGAAGCCACATACCCACGACACGACAAATCCAATTGGGCCGCCATAAATGGATGGAATGTAGAATGAGAGCCCCGTATAAAAGTGCGATGGGAAAGTGAACTATGGCAGGGTGAAGTGGTATGTTCATTGTAATAAATTAAAACAAAAACCCCATCTTTCGACAGGGTTTTGTATGTAGCCCGTAGGAGAATCGAACTCCTGTTGCCAGGATGAAAACCTGGAGTCCTAACCACTAGACGAACGGGCCAATAGGTCTAATTCTTTCGAATTAACGGAGGCGAAATTATAAGGTTTGGTAGTTAATCACCAAACCAATTTTGTCAATTTTCAGATACGTCTAAAATATCCAGTAGTTCACCGCGCTCATGTAATTCCATTGCAATATCAGCACCACCAATCAGTTTCCCTTTAACGAATAACTGGGGGATTGTAGGCCACCCGGATTCCTCCGATAATTTTACCCGAATCATGGGGTCCTCTAAGATATTCACATCTTTGTATTCAATGCCGTAATGATTCAAAATTTGAACCACTTGGTTAGAAAATCCGCACATGGGCATATCTTTTGTACCTTTCATAAAAAGGATGACAGGGTTTCCGCTAATATCATTTTTGATTTGTTCTGCTAATTCCATTACTTTTCCTATGAATTATTTTTCGCCCACTGTTGGGGCGAATACGTTTTTAACTGAAGTGCATGAATCTCCTTCGTCATATGGTTCCCCACTGCTTTATATACGGCCTGGTGTTGATCTACCAAAGATAAGCCATCAAAGGAATCGCTTATTACAACTGCACTAAAATGATCCTTGGTACCGGTTGTATCTACAACTTCAACTTTGGCGCCGGGGATGCCTGCTTCTATTAGTGTTTTTACTATTTCTGGTTCCATAATAATCTATTGATTTTTGGCGGCGAAAATTACAACTGGTTACGTCAGAAAATATCAAAAAATATGTGATATTCATCATAAATGGAATAATGCCAAATGATTAAATTCCCGCGCTTAAATTCAAGCAATAATTCATCAATTATCGGGGAAATTTATTCAAATGCAATTCAGGATATTATCCATCCTATTATGCCTAGGAAGTACACTTCTTTTAGGCCAATCGATACATGGCTTCGTTCGGGAAGATGCCAATGGCGAACCACTCTTTTATGTAAACGTATTCATCAAAGATTCTTATAAAGGCGCAGCCACCAATCAAGACGGTTACTACGTTATTCCAAATGTCCCACCCGGAGATTACGAGGTGATTGCTTCAATTATCGGCTATCAAATGAAAACCCAAAAAATGGTACTGGGTGAGGGAGAAGATATTCGCTTGGATTTTCGTCTAGATGTGGCAGTTATTGCAGGTGAAGAAGTGAATGTATCTGCCGAGCGAATTAAATTCCAGAAGATGGTGGAGCCGAGTCGTGTCACTTTGGATATGCGTGAGATCAACGCTGCGCCGGCTTTTATTGAGGCGGACCTTTTTCGTACGCTTCAGTTGCTTCCCGGCGTCCAAACCACCAGCGATTTTTCCAGTGCCCTTTATGTACGCGGGTCCACACCAGACCAAAACCTGATTATGCTTGATGGCATTACCATTTATAACCCCTATCACTTGGGTGGATTATTTTCTACCTTTAATACGGATGCCATAAAAGAGGCAGACTTCCACGCCGGTGGATTTCCTGCACGGTATGGCGGACGCATGGGATCCATCCTGAATGTAATCAATCGGGAAGGGAATACAGAAGAATTTCAGGGGAAGGTGAATATTTCTCTTTTATCAGCAAAGGGATTGATCGAAGGCCCCATCAAATGGAATGGCATGAAAGGGTCCTACATGTTAGCTGGGCGCAGAACCTATTTTGATGTGGTCGCAAATACGCTCATTAAGGCCAGCGGGGGAAGCGGTAAAGTGCCCTACTATTTTTACGATTTCCAAGGGAAGGTCAACTTGGATATCAATGAGAAGCATCGCCTTACATACAGCCAATTTTATGGTGATGATGTATTGAGTATAAAGGGGGATGGGTCCTCCAGTTTTTCAGAAAATAATGATGAATCTGGTACAAATAGGGATAAATCTTTATTCGATTGGCGCTGGGGAAACCATACAAATAGCCTCACTTGGCGATGGATTAAAGGATCAAATCTGATTCTGAAAACATTCGCTGCCCAAAGTCGTTTTCGTTTTAATATTGATTTGGATAACGAATCTTGGTCAACCAATATTGAGGACGGTGATAGCACCCAATCTTATAGTGGTTTATTCTTTGATACATTTGATAATATTCTGGATCGAACCCTAGAAACAGAATTGACATGGATAGCATCGGACCACCACACCATTTCTAGCGGGGGTCAATTCAAATCCATTAATTTCGATTTAGGGATGGAGTACACCTCGGCCAATATTGACACATCCATTCATGTTAAACCGCTGGAAATGAAATCACGCGCTTATGAAAGTGCTTTTTATATCCAGGATAAATGGACTATAAACGATCGCTTATCCACACAGTTTGGGCTTCGATTATCCCATTATTCCCTCCACGGAAATATTAATACTGAACCACGGTTAGGACTTAAATATTTTATTAAACCTAATTTGGCCGTCAAATTTAACTGGGGTCGATACTACCAATATTTGACCATTGCAAATCCACGGGATGAAAGTCTTCGCTTTATTGATATTTGGATGGGGACGCCGGAGGATCAAAAAGCACCATATTCTGACCATACAATCGCCGGATTGGAATATATTACGCCGGACAATATCATTTTCCGCTTGGAAGGATATTACAAATCATTTGACAATATGATTACCTTAAAACAAGGATCATCCTTCAAAATTGATGGAAACATCCAGTACAATCCCTTTAATGAATTTTATAAAACGGATGCCCATGCTTATGGTTTGGAATTTTTAGTAAAGAAAAATTCAGGAAAATATGGCGGATGGATTGGTTACACCTGGGCCCAAACAAAATGGTTTACTGAAATTGATGGTTGGTTCCGTCCCAACTTTGATAAAGAACATACTTTAAATATGGTCGGGTATTGGCAGCGGACCGAACGGACAAAGATAAGTTCTTCCTTAACCTTTTCTTCCGGTCTACCTTTTACACCCATCCAAGGATCTATCCCCGGATGGACCCATTACCAAGATTATGGGAACGACAATTTCTATTCTTGGGGAGAATACCTTGTGGGAGAAAAAAATAGTCAACGATACCCATCTTATTTACGATTGGATTTGGGAATAACGCAAAAAACAAAATCCAAAATGTTTGGCGAAGGGGAACGTTACATTCAGGTATTGAATTTGACCAATCACTTGAACCATTTATTTTGGATTTATCGAACAAATTCAAATGAAAAGTCTGCGAACTATGGTCGCGTACAACGAAAAGGATTTCCCATGTTTCCCCTCATGGCCACCTTTGGACTAAGTTTTGATATTTAAGGAAAAATCATGAAAAAAATATTTACAATTACAATTATTTTTGCATCCTTGGCTTGCATGGCACCAAAGGCAGAATGGGAAAATATTGAATCGGAAGAAGCCAATAAACTGGTTGCATTCGGATTAATATCTCTGGATGATACTTTTACCAGTTTTGTCGATGTTCGTAGGACCCTTTCCTTGCAAGAACCGGACAGAATTATTGTGGGGTATGATACAGTTGACTTTAAAGATTCTACCGTTATTTACCCAATTTATCAAAAAGCGGATTTTGTGAAAGAGGCTAAAGTGACCATATCTGATGGTGTAATAAATTATTCTTTTCACTTAAATGACGATTTAAATCGATGGGAAAATTATTATGTAGATTCAACGGGAACATTTAAACCGAAAGCTGACACCGATTATTATTTAACGGTAGAAGCACCGGGATTGGAAAAATTAACCGGTGTTGTAACTACACCTAAATTTCCCAAAATTGACGGATCTTCTGTTCCTGATACAGTTTATGTGAAAAAACCTTATTCCGTAAAGTTTGACTTAAATGGAGATTATAACGGAAATATATCTACTAAGTTAAAAACAGAATTCAAATCAATGTGTGGTGTGGGCCATACAACATACCTTCCACCAAAAACGTCCAAATGGACAACGCCACCAGTTGATTGTAGTAATTTGTGGTGGGATACAAGCGAAGATAAACCAGACTCATTAATGATAAATTTGCGAACACTTGATGAGAACTTTTTCAAATATTTTGTCAAACGAGATGGAAAAGATTTTGTGAATTTTCTGTCCGGCGATGGCATGGTTGGGCATTCGTTTGGAGTTGAAGGGGGCTTTGGTTTATTTGGTTCTTTTGCTTCCGATAAAATTTACAGGGTGATAGCTCCTTAAGATACTTCCTTATTTCAACTTTATTCCCCAATTTCACGTCCAACATTTGAGGAATTAATGAAACTTTATAGTTGGAACGTGAACGGCATCCGTGCCGCAGAAAAAAAGGGCTTCTTAGATTGGTTGGATGAAACACAGCCTGAGGTTGTATGCCTCCAAGAGACCAAGGCCAGAATTGATCAACTTGGTACCTCACTGATAGAAGACCATGGCTATCATACCTTTTGGCATTCAGCTGAAAAAGCGGGTTACAGTGGCGTGGCGACTTTTTGCAAGAATGAGCCCCATTACGTTCAGGAGGGGCTTGGCATCGATCGGTTTGATGGGGAAGGCCGCGTACTCATTACAGAACATGATGACTTTTTACTTTATAATATTTATTTCCCCAACGGTCAAAAAGATGAAACTCGCCTGAAATATAAGCTTGATTTTTATGACGAACTTTTACCCATAATAAATGAACAAGTGGAAAATGGGACAAATGTTATTGTGACCGGAGATTGGAATACGGCACACCATCCCATTGATTTAGCCCGGCCGAAAGATAATGTTAAAAATTCTGGGTTTATGCCCATTGAGCGAGAGTGGTTGGATACTTATGAATCCCACGGGTGGGTAGATTCATTTCGCCATTTTCATCCAGAACCGGATCGCTATTCATGGTGGACATACCGCTTTGGCGCTCGGGAAAGAAATGTAGGTTGGCGCATCGACTATTTTTGGGTGAATGAAGGATTTGTAGATCAGCTTGAAGATGCGGATATTCATGACGACATTATGGGCTCGGATCATTGCCCAGTGTCACTCACACTAAAAGGGGAGGGCATCTAATGCAAAAATCAGAAATTGTAAAAGACTGGATTAAACGATATACAGGAACCATAGCTGAGGACTTTGGCGAATGGATTCTCCTGACTAATTTTCAAAATTATGTGGAAAAATTTGCTGAAAAATATCGTGTAGAAGTAAAAGGGAAAGGTGGCCCAATGACCTCGGCCACTAACAACGATGGTGTGAGTATTATAAATTTCGGGATCGGCAGCGCAAATGCGGCTACCGTTATGGACCTTTTGTCAAGTGTTAGTCCAAAAGGTGTGCTCTTCTTGGGCAAGTGCGGTGGTTTGAAAAAATCAACCGATATTGGCCATTTTATTCTTCCCAGTGCGGCCATCCGTGGCGAAGGGACCGGTGATGATTATTTCCCCAAAGAAGTGCCCGCCATGCCATCATTCAAGATTCACAAACATGTATCCGAATTATTGGTGAACCAAAAATTGGAATATAGGACTGGCGTTATCTATACCACCAACCGGAGGGTTTGGGAGCATGATGATGCTTTTAAGGATTACCTAAAGAAAATTCGTGTTTTGGGGATCGATATGGAAACGGCCACATTGTTTATTGTAGGTTTTGCCAATGGCATCGATCGAGGCGCCCTTCTATTGGTGTCAGATGTACCTATGACTCCGGAAGGAATTAAAACAGAAGAGTCTGATAAAGAGGTAACAAAAAAATGGGTGGATCTTCATTTAGAAATCGGCATGGAAGCCATGGAAAGTATCGGCAAAGAAGGGGAGCAGATTAAGCATTTTACTTATTGAGCTAACTTTTCGAAGGTTTGGAACCTTCGTAAAGTTTCTCTACTTTAATCTATCATCATATCCACTGCAATAGCATCGGCAAAAGAGTATCCTTCGCTCGTCAATTTTATTCGGTCATTTTCCTTTATAAAATAATTTCCCCACTTTGAATGATTCTCGATGATTGATTGATCGAATGATTTGCGGTACATATTTGGAATTTTGGAGAGATTTACACCATTTTTGATTCGAAGCCCAAAGCCGATCATTTCATTTGTTCTGTCTTTATCCGATAATTCATAATCATCTTGGCGCGGCAAATTGCCGTCGCCTAAATTTTTAATATAACCGTCTAAATTTCGAATATTCGAAAATCGGTTTTTTCCGTCAAACCCATGGGCCGATGGACCGAACGCCAAGTATGGCTCAATTTCCCAGTAATGAAGGTTTTGTTTACATTCCAAATTGGGTTTCGACCAATTGGATATTTCATATTGTTCGAATCCATTATCAGTCATGGTGGATTGAGTCCATTGGTAAAATTCAGCACTTTGGTCATTGCTGGGCATGGTGACTTTGCCTCGATTCACATATTGGTAAAGTTGGGTGCCTTCTTCAACTGTTAAAGAATAACAAGACATATGTTCCGGTTCTAAGTCTATAATGCGCTGAAGGTCGCGCTGCCAAATATCTATGGTTTGTCCCGGAATGTTAAAAATAAGGTCACAATTAATGTTATCAAACCCTGCATGTCGTGCCGCATCGAATGTTTTGAATACTTCTTCTGGACCGTGAATCCGCGTTAAGAATTGGAGCAGGCTTGGCTCAAGTGATTGAACACCCATGGAGATTCGATTCACGCCTAATTCCCGGTAGGCTTTTAAACTGTCCGCTGGCGCTTCACCGGGATTGGTCTCCATAGTGAATTCGGTTACTTGAGATATATTGAACTTTCTATCCAATGTCCGAATTAATTTTTCTAATTGATGAGGAGGTGTTAGGCTTGGCGTACCACCGCCGATGAAAATGGTATCAATAATCCAACCGCTTGTATCCGTTTCGCACATGTCAATTTCCTTGAGGAGTGCTTCAAAAAAAGCGGGGATTGCATCATCGCGATCCGCTACAGAATAAAAGTCGCAATACATGCACTTCACCCGACAAAAGGGCATGTGAATATAAATGCCGGCTTTAGGCATGGTTTGAATGATTAATCGGCTAAACTGTGAAGGTCATCCCGGATGAGGATGAGAATGGCGGACTGGGGCATAATGAGATAATCCTCATTTTCGATTTTTATTTCGATAGACGCTTTATTTACAAATAATACCATATCGCCTACTTCAGCTTGGGATGGAATATATTTCACCGACCCACTGTCGTTGGTTGACCAGGGTTCATCCATATTGTCTTCTGGATTACCCAATGGAATTCCCGGGCCTACTTCTACCACCACACCGCTTAAGACTTCCTGCTTTTCAACCACGCTTGGCGGCAAGTAAATCCCCGCCTTTGATTTTCCTTCACCTTTGTCTGGGCGGATCAAGACACGATCGCCCACCACAAGTATCTGTTTATTTTTACTTCGCATGAAAGAAATTAGGGGTGATTTGTGAAGTGGTTCAACTCCATTAAAATTTTAAAACTATGAATTATAGCGATTAAGAAAGGAAAAAATATAGGTACATCTACCTACATATATAGTAGGTAGTCTACTCTATTGACAACTCCCAGATTGGGTACTATATTTTGGTGAATTATGCAATGTCTTAAAACATATCTTGGGAAAAAAGATTAAATAGACCATGAATCACTCAATTCTACCCATTATTCTATTGGTTAGTCTTTTTATAGCTTGCGAAGATAAAGCAAAGCCAGATAAAACGCCGCCAGAATTAATGATTATTTCACCTGCCGCAGGGGAAACATTTCGTGATACAGTTTTTATACAAGTTGATACAAAAGATGAAAAAGGAATAGCATTTGTTGAGTTTTTTATAAATGACTCGCTACACTTTACTGACAGCACCCTTAATTATGAATATAATTGGGATACTAAAAAAGCACCGAATGGTGAATATACTATAAAAGTTGTCTCAGTTGATGAGGCAACAAATAAAATAGAAAAATCAGTCACTATTTCAATTTTGAATCTCCCTGGTGACTATTACCCAGATAAAATTGTCAATTTTTATCTTTGGGGCATGGAAATAGAGAAACCTTTTATCTATGCTGCCCTTGATCGTGAAGGCTTATGGCGTAAAAATTACATAAATGAATTCAGCGACTGGGAATACCTGGGATTCTCGGACACAAATTTTTCTGCAGGTGCAGCAAATGTTTCTGTAAATGGAGATCATATTATAGTTGCAAATGGAATTAAACATTTCTGGCATAGCACCGATGGGGGAATAACCTGGGCGAACACAAAATTAAACTATTACGGTGATGATCGAGAAAAAACACTCTATTTATATCGTGTTGAAATGTCGCCCCATAACCCAAATATTGTTTTGGCTCAGGAGGGTGGTAGGGGAATTTTTCAATCGGTTGATGGAGGATATAATTGGGATTTAGTTTATGGTGCTGTTGACAATAGTCAAGGATTCAGTTACATTGACTGGCATCCATATAAAGAAGAATATGTATGGTTGTGGGGTAGAATAAATAGGTCGGAAGAAGGGGTCGTTACTGTAATAGGTGCAAATGGATTATCCTTAATACATGAAACTGACTTTAATTCTGATTTCAATCCAAAAACTGCTTTTATATTTGATTTGGTTTTTAATGCCAATAATCGGGATGTTCTTTATTCGATTGGTAGTTGGTATGAGATATATAAGTCAATGGATGGAGGATTGACATGGACCATTATTAGGGATAACCCTGACAGAGATGAGTTTTATAAATATCTTTTGGAAGATCCAAATTCATCAAACAGTTATTTTCTTTTTTCTGGAAAAAATATTTTTTATTCGAACGATGAATTCAATACAATACGGTTAGTTAAAACCTTAGATCAGTCAATTGATCATCCGGTAATCAAGGATAATATATTATTTTATTATACAAGAGAGGATATAAAGTTTATATCTCTTAACAGTATCGAAATTAATTAGTTTAACAAAAAAAAGGCTACAATATGAAAAACATAAAACTATATTTGGTTGGAGTCGGGATTGTTTGTTTTAGTCTTCTCCAGGCTCAGATTGAGGTGAAATCTGTTGGAGATAATAAGTATGGAAAATGGGGCGAAAGATGGTACACTAATGCTGATGGCAGGAAAGGCGACCAAGTGGATGTCAGGCACATTATCGTAAAATTTAAAAAAGGAAATACAATCAAAGGATTCAATTTCTCAAAATTTGGTTTAAAACATTTAAAAATAGTTAGAGGTCCCTACGCTGGAGGGTTCTACGAATTATTAGTTCCGGAGAATCAAAACGCATTTGATAATGGAAAAAGATTATATAATACTAAAGCTTTTGAATATGTATTTATGAATACTTATTCTAGACTTTCGACACATGAGACGCCTAATGATGATTACTATTCTCAGGAATTGCATTGGAATTTGGAGAGAATAAAAATGCCCGAAACATGGGATATTACAACGGGTTCAAATAATGTTACGGTTGCGGTAGTTGATGTTGGTGTTGAATATTCACATCCTGATTTAGTTAATAATATCGGGCCTGGTGGTAAATGTTTTACTATGGGTTGTGAGGATGAAGCACCTGAAACGGGATACTACCATGGTACAGCCGTTGCAGGTATAATTGCCGCAGGATTAAATAATGGGATAGGTGTTTCAGGAATGGCTGGTGGTTGGGGCACGAGTGGTGTAAAAATAATGGCATTAAGGGTTGGACCAGATCCCTTTACGACTGGTGGTGGTATCAGTAACAGTGCAGCCGCAGAGGCCATTGAATGGGCAGCGGTAGAAAAAAATGTAAAAATAATTAACGGTAGTTTTAATTCAAAAACTATTCATGCTGATTTAGGTGCAAGTATTGATATCGCTGTGGCAGCAGGTGCTTTAGTTGTGTTTTCATCTGGGAATGCAAATTATAGTACAAATGTACAATTCCCTGCCAATAAACCAAATGTAATTGCAGTTGGAGCAACTACAAAACTTGATATTCGAAAAAAGGATGGTGATGGTGCTGACCCAAATTATTTGCCAGGAGATTGGGAGAGCTGTTATGGTAATGAATTAGATGTCGTGGCGCCGGGTGTATCTATTCCAACAACAGATCTTGTTGGAATAGATGGGAAAAGCAGCGATAATTACTATCCATATTTCAACGGTACATCCGCAGCCGCACCCCATGTTGCAGCATTAGCGGCTTTATTACTTTCGGTTGACCCAACACTTACAAACACCGAATTAGGAAATATTATACGTAATACAGCAGATAAAGTACCTGCCATGAACGGTAGTAATTATACACAAGAATATGGCTATGGCCGTATTAATGCATATTCAGCCTTGTTATCAATAACTCAAACAGCACCTTCTGCTCCTACCAATCTCATCATTACCAACCCTACTCATTACGGGAATCACCCAGATCTTCAATGGTGGGCAAGTTCAGGGGCCACTTCTTATAATGTTTACCGTCAGGAGAGTTACGCTCCGCCTTGGGACTTAATTGGCAGTACAACATCCACAACATATACAGATGACGAAGTATTTATATTAAATCAATATTACTGGAATTCTGATGAATATATTTATCAGGTTAAAGCTGTTAATAATGTGGGAGAATCATCCCCCTCTAATACTGCTTCAGTCTGGGGCGAAAGTTATTATAAACAAAGAGATGAATTCGCCAATAAAATCAATCCTATTCCCGAAGCCTATGCTTTGGATGCGAATTACCCCAACCCCTTCAATCCCATAACCACAATTAAATATGAGTTGCCGGAAGCCAGTTCTGTCACACTTGTCATTTATGATTTGAGGGGCAATGAAGTAACTCGTTGGACTAATGGGAATGAATCTGCAGGCTATAAACGCAAAACCTGGAATGCCACGGATAAGAATGGTAACAAAGTACCGGCTGGTATTTATTTGTTTAAGTTGACTGCTAAATCAAAAGAAAGTGGGCAGATTTTTACTGAAACGCTTAAGATGGTACTTTTGAAATAGGTCATGACAAATTTAATCCTTTTGGCTCTTTTTAAAGAAAGGATATTGCATAATCTTGAGAGCAAAAAATGAATAAAATGAATAAGTACATTTACTTATGCAAATATAGGGTGTTTACTCTATTGTATAATTCTTGGTTCGGTATGTAATATTCATACGTCATGTTTATTCACAAGCGATTAATCATCTCCACAATCATTTTTTCAACTCTATTTATTTTTGATTCATGTAATAAAACCCCAGTCGGCCTCATTGATTTGAATGATGGGGATTATATAATGTTCATTAGAAATACAAATAAAAATAGTGAAATATGCGTGATGAGGTCCGATGGTACGGATTTAAAGGTGATTACCAGTTCGAATAAAGATAAACATGGAATAAATGCTGTAAATTATTGGGGTGGGCGTTGGAGCCCTGATAAAACCAAAATAATTTTAAGATCATTTCCAAATGAGATAAGTGACTATTATCCCATGTATTTAATCGATTTGGATAATCCTTTAAAACGCACCCGATTAGATGAAGAAGGGCATGAATTTGTCTGGTCACCAAGTAGTACACATATCTATTATATTACAAATCAACCATGGATGAATAGTACGGAGATTAAAAAACTGGATATTTTTACCGATGAAAAAGATGTGCTTTGGATCGAGGGATATGAGGGTTTCAATCCATTAATAAATTATTGGTATCATTTATTTGACATTAGTTCAATTAATGTATCATCTTTTTTAATGCACCAGCAACGAATAACTTATGATACGATGGGAAAACTAAATATTGGTGAACAGGATTTGATATTATTTAATGTACTTGCTGAAGAAAAAAAGTATTTAGCAAATTTTAATTTTAATGACCAGAGTGTGAGGTTATCTCCGGATGGGAACTATATTGCCTATATGATCCCAAGTGATGACGTTGAAGGAGGACAAATTCACCTTATGACAGTTGAAGGAGATAGTCTTAAGCGGCTTACAAGTGGAGAAAATAGCTATTGGTATGGTCATTTAGCCTGGTCCCCTGATGGCACCCAAATAACCTATTCAAAAATAAAACAAAATACAGGGGGTATTAGTCCTAAGGAGATTTATGTTTTAGACTTAGTAACGGGAATTGAAACAAGGTTGACGGAAAATGATACTTATAATAATATTGTGATTGATTGGCGGTAGGGTCCTTTCACTTTAAAATAATAGGAGATAATCATGAAAAGCAAACGAGAGATTAAATGCGCTGTTATTGGGCTCGTTTTGGGTTTAGTCATTGTAACCGGGATATCATACGGTCAACATGATTGGGTCGATTCAAAATCGATTGATCAACATGATATTAAAATAAAATATAACCCCAAAACAGGTTTTCCAGAGAGAGTGAAGGGATTGATTGGAAATTTCAATAGATATGGAATGATTTCTGAAATAAATATCAAAGGGCTCTCAAATACATTCATTAAGGAAAATAAGGGGATATTTAAAATAAATCCCAGTACTTTAAAACTCGAAAGAGCCGAGAACCGAAAAGGTAAGTGGCATATTAGTTTTGTGCAAATTGTTGATGATATTCTTGTCTTTGGCTCAAAATTTGGCTTTACTGTTTCAAATAACGGAAATGTACAATTGGTTGGGATTAAATATTTCCCTGACGTAAAAATGAGTACTGTTCCAAGCCTTGCAAAGGAAAATGTTTTGGAAATAGCTGTGAATAGATTTCTGAAATTAGAACAAACCGATACTCTTGTAGGAGAACCTGACATTGAATTGATTATTCTCCCAATTGAAAATGATAAAAATTTTACTTATTTCCTTGCATATCATATTCGTTTAATGTCCGGCCATTGGGCGGAATCAATTTTTATAGATGCAAATAATGGTTCAATAATCAAACAGTACCCTGAGGTAAGTGAATTCTATAATGTCACAGGCAGGCTTCAACAATATTATTGGCCACGTGATTATTATGAACCTAAAGTATTAGCTCCTGTAGGACTGAAGTCAAGAACATTAATAACAACATTTTTGGGTGAATTCCCTAATTTTGAGATTTGGATGGATCTTACAGATGAAAATGGATATTACTCTATATACATTGAAGATTTCCCCCCTTATGATTTAAATCTCCTATTAGGCAATGGAAATATGGAAATCACCGGTGCAGGGAACAATTTGATGAGAAATGTAACATTAAATGGTTATAACTATAATTACACCTGGGAAATGGATAATTCTCCAAATACAACCAGTAAAAACATTGGTATGAACGTTTGGTGGCACTTATCTAAGGTTATGGATTTTTTTAGTGAACCTCCATTTAATATCATGGTTGGACCTGTTGCGGTAGGTATAAACGGTGGGTCGAGCGTTACAGGCCAGGCGATAGGAACTACCTAAATTGATTATGGTACTTCGAATAATGTATTTTGGGGTGGTGTAAGTGATGTTTCCTATCACGAATATACACATTTAGTTTTTAACAAAATTTATAGTTCATATCAACCATATAATTTTGAATTTATGGCAATTGATGAAGGAATAGCCGATTATTTTGCATCTGCAATTACGCTTGATCCTCAACATGGTTATTTAAGTATATTTCCTCAATTTATTACAACAAGAGAAAGGAGTTTGCAAAATAATCTGAAGTGGTTTGGGGAAGAATTGAATCCATATTCTGACGTACATATATTAGGGACTATTATTGGAGGGGCATGTTGGGATTTAAGAGGTCTCATTGGTGATGATAGCTTCGTTAATGAGTTGGTGTTTGATGCTTTACAATACGAACCTTTGGCTTTTACATTTGAACAATTCGCTGATAATATTGCCTTAGCTGACGATAATGATGGCAATATATTTAATGGTACTCCGAATTACGCTTCAATAAAGCAGGCTTTTCAAACTAACCATGGTATTCCTGTAGTAACGCTGTTATCAACATGCCCAACATGTCCCGCTACACCCACAGGGTTAAGCATGACAAACCAAGGCTCAATAATGCAGAACCCCCAATTAACGTGGAATGGAAGTTCCGACGCGACATCTTATAATATTTATCGATGTGAGGGGTATTACAACCCGTGCACATTTCAAGTTATTGGATCTACGTCTAATACTTCATTCATCGATTTTGGCGTATTTATAACAAGTCAGGCTGTGGCAACTGGGAATTATATATACAGGGTAAAAGCAGTGAATAGCAATGGTATGTCCAGTTATTCGAATATAGTGTCTACTTGGGGTGAAACCTTTTTAAAAATGAGGGATGAAATAACAAGTATAAATGAACCAATTCCGGGAACATATGCTTTGAATGCGAATTACCCCAACCCCTTCAACCCCACCACCACAATAAAATATGAATTGCCGGTCGCCAGTTCTGTTACCCTGGTTATTTATGACCTGAGAGGAAATGAAGTAACTCGTTGGACTAATGGGTATGAATCGGCAGGCTATAAACGCAAAACCTGGGATGCCACGGATAAGAATGGCAACAAAGTTCCGGCGGGGATATACTTACTTAAAATGACTGCTGAATCAAAAGAAAGTCATCAAATTTTCACTGAAACTCGGAAAATGGTTTTACTTAAATAAATTACCATTTATGTTCGTCGTTCATACTTAATTGACGATATGATTATTATAGTTTGGTTTAAGATAACCAGAGATGGTTGTTGTACGGCTACTAATCCAAAAAATTGAATTGTTGTAATTTGATATAAGATTGTCGGAAATTTGTCAAATGGAAGTCCAAGTAAAGATTGTAGAAACAGCGCAAGATAAAGATTCGGTACTGTCAATACGAAAAGAAGTGTTCATAAAAGGACTCAATATTCCTGAACAGATGGAGATTGATGCCAATGAAGATAAAGCCACTTATGTATTGGCAAATGTGGATGGACAATCGGTAGGTACAGCCCGTTGGCGGAAAACGGATGTGGGCATTAAGTTGGAACGCTTTGCCGTGTTAGAGGCATTTAGATCCAATGGCGTTGGCAAAAAGATGACCCAGTTTATTTTAAATCATTTGGATCAATCTGAATTGATTTATCTCAATGCTCAGGAATCGGCTATAGGGTTTTACGAGAAACTGGGTTTTAAATCCACAGGGCCGAAATTTAAAGAAGCCAATATTGTTCATCAAAAAATGATTTATCCACGTGGAGAATAAAGGAAAGCAGTCGTTTTTCTGTCTTAAATTCTCGCTTATATTCCATTTGATTTCAATTGATCAAAAACTAAAGAAATAAAACAAATGTCCGGTTCAGTCTATAGGCGCATGGGACAACTTCTGTTCCGCTTTTGGCCCTACATCATCATATCATCAGTTTCAGCAATCGTTTTTGTATTGTTGAATAGTACCTCTATGTGGCTGGTCGCCTCACTGATTAATAATGTATTGACTGATTTTGACACGATTGTTCAATCCCAAATGGAATGGGCCGCCAAGCCGACCTTGACCATGAATGAGAAATTAAAATACTGGACAAATCTTCTCATCCTTCGAGAAACGCCGGCAGAATCGTTAAAGGTTTTATGCCTCACTTTATTGGGTGTATTCTTTACAAAGAATATATTTTTATATATCAAAAATATTCTGCTCAGAATTGTAGAATTAAAACTGGTAAAAGATATTCGAGATCGCCTGTATCAACATATTCAAACTCTCTCTCTCGGTTATTTTCATAAACGACAAACAGGGACAATCACTTCTATTGTGATGAACGATGTGGGTCAATTGCAAAGTGCAGTTGGTGTAGTGTTTCAAAGATTATTTGTTGAACCCATTAATATTTTCATATTTATAACGCTTTTATTTATTATCAGTTGGAAATTGGCCATTATCGCAATTGTCATCCTACCTTTGGCTGGAATCACTATAGTAACCATTGGAAAAAGTATCCGGAGAAAGTCGAGACGAACCCAATCCAAAATTGCTGAAATCATGCAAATCCTCACAGAAACATTATCCTCGATTCGAATTGTAAAAGCATTTGTGAATGAAAAAGAAGAAGTAAAAAAGTTTACGGGTGAGAGTCAAAATTATTTTAAACTATTATTACAAAGAGCCCGCTTAGATTTAATCTCTGCACCGATAACAGAAAGTTTCGGCGTTATCATTGGAGTGGTGCTGTTATGGTACGGCGGCATGGAAGTATTGTCAAATGAGGGTTTAAGTGCCGAAGATTTCATCCGCTTTATCGTTATTCTATTTTCGATTTTGGGCCCTATCAAACAAATGAGTAATGTGAATTTGCGAATTCAAATGGGTGCCGCATCGGCGGAGCGGATATTTGAGTTATTAGATACTCCACCGGAAATAGTAGAAAAGCCAGATGCAGTCGATTTGGGCAATTTCCAGAAATCGATTGAATTTGACAGTGTCCATTTTGAATACAACGATGGCGATGATCGTGTATTGGATGAAGTGAGTTTTACCATTAACAAAGGTGAGGTTGTTGCTATGGTGGGACCCAGTGGTTCTGGGAAATCCACTATCGCTGATCTGATTCCTCGCTTTTATGATGTATCTAAGGGTGCCATTCGGATTGATGGCCATGATTTGAGAGATGCAGCTTTAGCCTCCATCCGCGGGAATATGGGAATTGTAACCCAAGAGGTAATTTTATTTAACGATTCCATCCGAAATAATATCGCATATGCCCAACCAAATGTTAGTGAAGATGCCATCCGAAAGGCTGCAACTGCCGCCAATGCCTTAGAATTTATCGAACAAACACCTAAAGGATTTGAAACATTGATCGGTGAACGAGGTGTGAATTTATCCGGTGGACAGAAACAGCGGTTGGCTATCGCAAGGGCTTTGCTTAAAAATCCTCCGATTTTAATCTTAGATGAGGCCACTTCCGCATTGGATACAGAATCAGAAAAGATGGTCCAGAATGCAATTGAGGAGCTTATGAAAGACCGTACCGCATTGGTCATAGCCCATAGACTATCTACGGTGCAAAATGCTGATAAAATTATTGTGATTGATAAAGGCCGAGTGGTGGAAACTGGTACCCATAGTGAGCTTTACAAGAATGGCGGATTGTATCGTCGCCTTTATGATATTCAATTCGACTAAGGCCAATGCAATGGGAAAAAAATTAAATATATTTTTTAGTAATTCTATCTCTTCTCATAAATGGGGCGGTGGCGAAAAATGGATGGTGACGGCAGCCAAAGGATTGAGCGAAAGAGGCCACCGCGTGATGGTTTCTGGAAAGAGCAATTCAATTTTTCTTTCAAACGCACGCAATTATGGATTGGAAATTATTCCATTGAACTTTTTGGAAGATTATAATCCATTCAAAATTTGGTACACCAAACGAATTCTCGAACGAGAAAAAGTAGATGTCATTGTTTTGAATTTAAAGAAAGATATCCGTGTAGCCGGGATCGCTGCCCGAAAAGCAAAAGTGCCGGTAATTATCGCTCGAAATGGAATCCAGCTTTTCAGAGACATATGGAAACATAAAAAAACGGCCGGATTGGTGGACGGGATTATCACCAATACAAATTCAATTCGTGATGTATATAATCAATTCTCATGGATGGATGGGAACAAGACCAAAGTGATTTATAATGGACTGAAAATGAACGGGGCCATTGAACCGCAAAATATTCATGACATTTGGAATATTCCAAAAAACCATGTGGTTTTTGTGGCGGCAGGCCGATTAACCATTCAAAAGGGATTTGATCTCTTAATAAATGCAATCAGTGATGTGAAGGATTCATTAAAGCCATTTTCCGTTCTTATCGCCGGTACGGGAAAGGAGCGAAAAACTCTGGAGAACCTAATTACAAAAAAGGGGTTAGTCGGAACAGTAAAGTTAATCGGGTTTCAACATGAATTATCTAGAGTTATTCAAGCTGCTGATTTTGTCATTATGCCCTCTCGCCATGAAGGTATGCCGAATGTTGCCATGGAAAGTATGGCCTTGGGAAAGCCCGTTTTTGCCTCCAATGTAAATGGTGTGCCTGAATTGATAAACCACCGAAAAACGGGTTATATCATGGATGAATTAACAGTGGATGAGATTTCAAAAGCGATCCGTTTTGGTATGGACAATCACGGCAGTGAAGAAATAAAAAATTGGGGTATAGAAGCGAAACAGCAAATCTCTAACCAGTTTACATTTGATGGTATGTTAGACCAACTAGAATCATATTTTTATACCCATATGAATATTTCACACCGTTAGTAATTGTCCTAAATGACAAAAGTACTTTTCGAAAATCATCATCTTTATTATTTACCCAATTTTCTTCCAATCATAGATGAAATGCGCGGTAGGGGCGGATATGAAATAGCGGCCTCAATTCCGACCATGATGGATTCGAAAGAGAAGGATATATTTTACAAAGCTTGCCAAAAACTAGATATTGAAACCGAAGTCGGGGCCGATGAGAATGACCGATTAGATAAATTGAAAAAGGCAAAATATGATGTAGTTGTGGTGGGTAATGTGGGTCAGCTCAATCCCATTGTTCATCCAGAAACTTTGGCCGTCATGGTTTATCATGGTATTGGGTTGAAGCAGTCCTACTATAATGATATAGATAAAAGGATTGATCTCCGTTCGGTGGAATCAGAACCACGAATGAAAGAATTGAAATCCCATGGACATAATAATTTGACTCTCACTGGATTTAGTAAATGCGATCCGCTCGTTCTAAAGGAAGATTCTAATGAATTTGAACTTGAAAAATTCGGGTTAGATCCAATCAACAAAACAGTCCTTTATGCACCCAGTTTTTACCCATCGTCTTTGGATCAATTAGCGCCTGTATTGGGGCAAGTTAGCTTCGAAACCAATATTATTATTAAGTTGCATAATTTCAGTTGGTATCAGGATCGATATCTCTATCAGAGTAAAGAAATGCAGAAATTAGCCCAAAAGTATGCCAACATCTATTTAGCGCCAGCAGAGGATTATAACATCATTCCGTACTACAAAATGGCTGATCTAATGGTGTCGGATATTTCATCCACTATGTTTGAATATCTTTATTTAAACCGTCCCATCATTATGGCCGAGTGCCATACCCTAAGGTTGAAACATAGAATTTTGAAAAATCGTTTTTTGAAAAAAATGGACCTCAGTCGGATGGAAGGAATTGATTTTACAATTCGAATGGATAAACCTGAAGATTTACCGGCCCTTGTTTATCATGGTCTTGAATATCCTAATGATTTGGTTGATGAACGGTTAAGTGCCCAAGAGGAATATCTATATAAAGTTGACGGGAAGGCTTCTTATCGATTGGTTGATGCCATCGAAGATAAACTGACACGAAATAATAAGGATTAAATAAGTTTAGTACTAATATGGAAATGTCAAAACCAATAAAAGATGGAGAACCAATCGTCTTCCTTTTCATCCATGGTTTGCATCATTTATACCATATGGTTACAATACCTTTTGAATGTGCTCAGATTATAAGAAATCATCCGATTATAATCATTTCTGTTAGTGAAGAGCATACAAGGATATTAGAGGAAGTTTCAAATAAATACCCAAATAATAAGTGTGAAATAATTACATTATCTCCCCCGATTCGCTATCGTTTTTTAAATTATAAAAAAAAATCTTATGTTTCACCTTTGGATTCCTTTCGTAAGATAAAACCACTATTAAAGAAGGCAGGGGCTGTTATTAGCACCTCCCATCCTACACCGCGTATTTTAAAAAAAATTGGTATTTCAAAACCGATAATGATTTATATAGATCACGGATGCGGGGATCGAAAATATAGTTTCGAAGCATCATTACGTGAATATGATTATTTACTTATTTCTGGAAAGAATACGCAAAAGAGATTAGCTGAAGAAAACGTAGCTAATCCAGAAAAAACAAATATTATTGGTTATCCAAAATTTGACAATACCATAGACATTAAAGATTTAGGTCAAAAGTTATTTCGTCATAACAGAAAAATTGTTTACTATGCGCCTCATTGGGAACCGACACTGGCTTCCTATAAAAAATATGCACATAAAATTATGGAATATTTTAAAAATGATGACCGCTACAATTTAATTTTTGCGCCACATACACTATTGAAACATTGGTCTCATAAATACAATTATAATATGGACTTTCATTCAAGTGATAATATTCATGTTGATTTTGGAAGTCGTTTAAGTACTGATACATCTTATGTACAATTAGCAGATTACTTTATTGGGGATGTTAGTAGTTTAATTTATGAATGGATAGGTATTCGTCCGCGACCGGCCGTGTTTTTAAATGCCCATGATGTAGACTGGAAAAATAATATAGATTACAGACATTGGGAATATGGTCCTGTTATAGATGATATTGATAATTTATTAGGGGCCATGGAACAAGCAGTACAGCCTCATTGGCTTAAGTTGCAGGCTGAACGGGTAAAAGAATATATGGATACGAATGAACAATCCCCTTCGAAACGAGCAGCTCTTGCAATTATGAATCGATTAGAAGTAACCAGTTGAATTACACCTATATTATTCCATTTTTGGTTAAAAAACAGGGAAGGTGTAATAATTGAGAATTGGTGTATTCTGTCCGAATTGGGTGGGCGATGCTGTTATGGCATTACCTTTTTTAAATGCCTGCCGAGATGCAAACCCTGACGCCACCATTATTGCGATTTGCAAATCATGGGTGGCACCCATTTATGAAAACCACCATACCATTGATGGTATTATTTCATTCCATAAAAAAGATCTGACCGGATTCAGAGCTACCGATAATGCTGGGCGAAGTTTGAAAGCGTTGGATCTAGACCGATTCTATTTGCTGTCCGATTCATATCGAGCCGCCTATTTGGCCAAAAAATCAGAAACAGCTGTCCGCATTGGTTACCCGGGGCAGGGCAGGTCGGGATTACTTACTAAAATTATCCCCAGGCAAAAAACAAAAATGCATCGATCATATAAATATCTCAATTTATTAGGGCACTCAAATGGTGAAATATCTATCGGAAGTGACGGTATCGTACTGCAAGATAAAGAAAAGGAGTGGGCCAAAGATGAATTGGTCCAATTAGGGATTTCAGATCCGATTGCATTTTTCCCATTCAGTGTAGCAACGTCTCGTAGTTTACCCCAATTAAAAGTTCTAGAAATACTGGAGAAAACAGCCGAACCAATATTGATTTTAGGAGGAAAAGGGGACCAGTCTAGGGCAGAAATTTTGGTGGATGCATCTCGAAAAGATAATATCCATACTGTTGCAGGCCATTATGGATTAAGAAAAAGTATCGCCTTGATATCCATTTGCAGGGGCGCAGTTGGGGCTGACAGTGGATTGGGTCACATTTCAGCTAATTTGGGTGTGCCTACCGTATCTCTTTTTGGCGCCGGCGATTCTAAATCAACTGGACCAATGGGGCTGAAAACACGAATTATAGATGAGAATGTTCATTGCAGTCCATGTTTAAAAAACAAGTGTCATAATAGCATCGAACCATTATTATGCCTGGAAAAAACCCATCCTGATTTACCTTGGAAATTATTATCAGAACTCTGGGTATAAATCCAAAAGGGATATTGACAGAAATTAATAAGTAATCATTGAATAAAGTTGGGGCAGAAATTATGTAATTTTGCGCCTATTAATTAAATATTTTTAAAAAGGAATCAAAATGGAAAATGTAAAACCTAAAGGAAAACTGGGTATTCTTATTCCTGGAATGGGAGCGGTTGCCAGCACTTTTATCGCAGGAGTTGAAGCAATTAAATTAGGAAAGTCAAAACCTATTGGAAGTATGTCACAGATGGGAACGATTCGGTTAGGAAAAAGAACAGAGAATCGTACACCAATAATAAAAGAGTTTGCACCACTTGCAGATTTGAATGATTTGGTTTTTGGTGGATGGGATATTAACGAAGAAAATTTATATGAAATATGTGTTCGGTCAAATGTATTAGACAGAAATTTAATATATTCCATGAAAGAGTCTTTGGAGAAATTAGATGTATGGTCAGCCGTATTTGATCAAAATTTTGTTAGAAGGTTAGAAGGCAATTTTGTTAAAACTGGTCCAGACAAAATGGATTTAGCTAACCAAGTTGAAGAAGATATTAATAATTTTACCAAAAAACATGATACGCGGGCGAATGTGATGATTTGGTGCGGTAGTACTGAAATATATTTTAAGCATAGTGATGTTCATTCTACACTTGAAAAATTTGAAGCAGGACTTCGCAATAATGACCCGGACATTTCCCCCAGTATGATTTACGCCTATGCTGCGATAAAAAATGGTATTCCATTTGCGAATGGGGCTCCGAATTTGACTTCCGATATCCCGGCGTTATTAGAAATGGCAAAGTCAACAAAATCACCTTTGGCAGGAAAAGATTTCAAAACAGGTCAAACCTTGATGAAAACTATTCTTGCTCCTGGATTGAAAGCTAGACAACTTGGAATAGAGGGATGGTTTTCAACAAATATTTTGGGTAACAGGGATGGGGAAGTATTAGATGATCCAGACGCGTTTAAAACAAAGGAAGAAAGTAAACTGGGTGTATTAGATTATATCCTTCAACCGGATTTATATCCAGACCTTTATAAAGACTTATATCATAAAGTTAGAATTAATTATTATCCTCCCCGCGGAGATAACAAAGAAGGCTGGGACAATATTGATATTTTTGGATGGTTGGGTTATCCAATGCAAATTAAAGTCGATTTTCTTTGTCGTGATAGCATTTTAGCGGCACCAATATGTTTGGATTTAGTCTTGTTTTTAGACTTGGCTAAAAGGGCAGGTATGGGTGGAATTCAAGAATGGCTCTCCTTCTTTTTTAAAAGTCCCATGACCCTTCCAGAGTTATATCCTGAGCATGATTTATTCGTTCAGCTAGCGAAACTTAAAAACACTCTTCGACATATCATGGATGAAGAATTAATAACCCATCTTGGACTGGACTATTACGAAGAATAGCAGATGAAATTGATTATCATTGCCGCCGGTCAAGGTAGCCGAATCAGGTCTATGACGGATGGCATTCCCAAAACTTTGTTAAAGTTGAAGGGAAAATCATTATTAGATCGGGTTATTGAAAACGCCGTTTCAGTGGGAATCAAAGATGCTGTAATTGTTACAGGGTATAGAAGTCCAGATTTGGTATCATATGTTGATAGCCAAAATTATGATATAAATGTTGAAACCATTTATAACGCGAATTGGGATAAGGCAAATGGTCTAAGTGTTTTAGCAGCAAAGCCCTTAATACCCCAAGGAGAACCCTTTCTAATTTCAATGAGTGATCATGTGTATGATGCCCAATTATTAGAGAAAATTATTTTGAGTAGTTTAAAAAAATACGATGCATTAGTGGGCTTAGATTTTCGAATTAACGAGATATATGATATTGACGATGGAATGAAAGTTTCAGTTGATAATAATACAATTTCAAAAATTATAGGTATGTCAAAAACCCTTCCTGAGTTTGATGCAATAGATTGTGGTGTCTTTAAATGTAAATTTGATTTCTTCAATGCATTGGAAGCTGCCAATGAATCAGGTAATTGTAGTTTAGCTGATGCATGTAATATGTTAATTGCTAAAAGTCGAATGGGGGGTGTGGATATCGGTAATTCATTTTGGATGGATGTTGATACGCCAGAAGCTTTTGAAGAATTAGTTAAATAATTTGATTGCTTAATTTTTAATATGCCAGCGCAATTTAATTTATCAAAACCAATCTATTATTATGCTAATCAAATATATGAATACTCATTTGTAAAATTAATTTATAGCCATCTTGGAGGGACTTTTTTAGTCCGGAAGCCCAATCGAGAATTCCGTGCAAAATGGTATTTCCGCCAGAGTCAACGTAAACTATCTAACAGTCTGGCTTTTGCTGAACGGCCAAAAATATTAGTGAAAAATGTGAATGATATTCCCTTTGATTTGCCGGGAGTAATTATTTCAAACAGCAATACGATAGTTCAACGTAACAAGGATATTGTCAAAGCGATTTTTATGGGGCACGGCACTGGAGATAAGCGTTATGGTGGGAAAGCCAGTGCTTTAGAGTCATATGATTATCATTTTATCTCTGGACCAAAACATATGGAGAAGTTAAAGGATTCGAATGTAAACATTCCGGATAAAAACTTAGTAAAAATTGGGAATGCCCGTTTTGATGAAATTGTAAATAATGAAATTGATATTTTGGCTTATGCAAACTATTTGGGTATTAAAGATAAAGATCGAAAAACTATATTATATGCCCCAACCTGGAAATGGGGAGCCGGTACGCTTCATAAATATGGATATAAATTCTGCCAGGAGTTAACCAAAGAATACAACCTAATCATTCGACCCCATTATTTCGATCGAAAATATATACTAAAATTTAAATTATGGGCCAAGTCCAAAGGCCTAAAGCATATATATTTTTCGAATCCAGCAAATATATTATCGAATGATACCATGTTCGATTTTGCTGTTTCAGATATGTTGATTAGTGATACGTCCTCAATTCTTTATGAATATCTAATTACTCGAAATCCGATTATTATAGCGAATACTAACCATGTAGATTTACATAATATGCCAGCGGAAATGGATATTTCTACGATAGCAAATCGTATGGGGGAAAAGGACGATATAATTAAAGTGGTGGAAAATGTTTTTGCCAACCATCATTCCAATAATTTCGAAAAAATGCTTCATCATTGTTTTTATTTTAATGATGGTAAATCCATAGAGAGAATTTCAAATTTTTTATCTTCAACCAGCTTAGAACGAAATTAATTATTTTTATAATATATTTCTATAACAATAAGTATTCGGAGCTAATTTAACTATTATGAAAGCTATAATTCTTGCTGCTGGTGTTTCTCGCCGGCTTTATCCACTTACCTATGAAATTCCCAAATGTCTGATCGAGGTTGGGGATAAACCTATTTTGAACCACCAGTTGGAAGCTTTAGAATCCTGCGGTATTACAGATATAATTATGGTGTTAGGTTATTATCGTGAAGCTATCATGACCCATGTTCAATCCCAATTCCCGGATATAAATTTTGAATTCGTAATCAATCACCATTATTTTGAAACAAATACGGCCTATTCACTTCGTCTCTGTAATAAGTCGCTTAATGGCAATCCTTTTGTTCTCATGAATGCTGATGTACTTTATCCAAAAGAAGTTCTGAAGCGGGTGATCAATTCAGCTTATGATACTGCATTAGCTGTTGAAATCAAACCTTGTGGCAGAGAAGAAGTAAAGGTTATTGAGGGAGAGAACAACCGTTTAGTGGCTATAGGGAAAGAATTAATTGAAAGTAATTCACTGGGTGAATTTATTGGAGTGGCAAAGTTTTCTGCTGAATTTTCAGTAGCGTTTGAAAATTCCCTAGATCGATTGATTGCAGCTGGAGGCACAGCCGATTATTTTGAAGCGGCCATTCATCCACTCATGGCTGACCACAAAGTTTATTATGAAGATGTATCAGATTTGCCATGTATTGAGATTGATTTTATCGAGGACTTGGAAAAGGCTCGTAAACTGGTTAATTCGGACTGGTTCAAATAAGATTTCGTGTTCCCCGATCATTTGATCATCGACTTCGACAGCACTTTCATTGCCAAAGAATCTTTGGATGAATTGGCCCATACTTCACTTATAGACCATCCGGAAAGAACCGAACGATTAGAAAAAATTGAAAGTTTGACCAATGCTGGTATGACTGGAGAGATATCCTTTGATGAATCTCTATCACAACGAATGTCCTTGCTTGACGCTAACCGAGATAATGTTCGTGCCGTTACTATGGCTTTATCCAAAAAAGTAACACCATCATTTGAAAGAAATCGGTCTTTTATTCAAGAAAATGCATCACATATTATTATAATCTCTGGTGGTTTTCGGGAAATGATCATTCCAATTGTGTCGATGTTTGGCATTACTACCGAGTACGTATTTGCCAATGAATTTATTTATGATGAAAATAATCATATTGAAGGGGTGAATTCAAAAAATGTCCTTGCTCAACCCGGTGGAAAAGTTGCTCAGGCAAAGGCATTAGGACTATCGGGGAAAATTCATGTAATGGGGGATGGCTTTACAGATTACCAATTGAAATCGGAAGGGCCGGCAACACAGTTTTATGCCTTTGTAGAAAATATCCGCCGGGAGAATGTTTGCAGTCTTGCGGATGGCATTTTATCCAATTTTGATGAATACGTCAATATTGTCGTCGATTAGACAGATATTTATTCTTCAAATTTTAGTAAATTGCATTTCAATTTAGACTAATATTTTTGAATTAAGGTTATTATGCTTCAGAAAGTACTTACAGAAAAAATCTCCCAATGGCAGGATGAAATCCGGTCAATTATAAAAGAAAAGGGGGATGTGAAAATTAGTGATGTGACGGTTTCCCAGGCCTATGGCGGGATGCGTGGCATCAAGGGGCTCACTTGTGAAACGTCTGCTGTTTCTGCCGATAAGGGGCTCATCATCCGTGGTTATCCATTATTGGATATCACCCATATTTCACCGGAAGAAGTTTTCTATCTTTTACTTACTGGTGATTTGCCAGATGCGAATGCGCTTTCCGATATACAAAATCAACTAAGGGAGCACCAAGAAGTCCCAGATTATGTTTGGAATATTTTGGAAGCAATGCCGGAGAATTCCCATCCCATGACCATGTTCACCACGGCTATCCAAAGTATGCAAGTGGACAGTCTTTTTGCCAGCAAATATGATGAAGGTATACCCAAAGCTGATTTTTGGAAATGGACATTAGAAGATGGGCTTCGATTGGTGGCTAAACTTACAGGCATCGGTGCCGGTATTTATAGAATGCGGTTTAATAAAGGTGGCCGAATCGCCCATAATAATTCTTTAGACTGGGCAGGAAATTTTGCCCATATGCTGGGGATAGAGGATGATGATTTCAAGAAATTGATGCAACTTTATCTTATGCTCCATTGCGACCATGAAGGTGGAAATGTAAGCGCATTTAGTGCCTTGACTGTGGCATCGGCACTTTCGTCTCCTTATTTATCAGTTTCAGCTGGACTTAATGGTCTCGCTGGACCTCTCCATGGATTGGCGAACCAGGAATGTTTAAAATTCGTATTGGAAGTACGAGATCATTTTAATGGCGCACCTTCTACCGAAGAACTGAAACAATTTTGCTGGGACAGATTGAATAATGGACGGGTTATCCCTGGATATGGCCATGCAGTTTTACGCTGCCCTGATCCTCGCTTTACTGCCTTTGTAGATTTTGGAAAAGAACATATTCAAGATGATGATATTTTTTCAATCGTCGGTTCTCTTTTTGAAGTTGCTCCACCCGTTCTTCAGGAACAAGGGAAAGCAAAAAATCCATGGCCTAACGTGGATGCCGCTTCCGGATCATTGCTTTATTATTATGGCCTGAAAGAATTCAATTATTATACGGTGCTGTTTAGTATATCCCGCGCCATGGGAATGATCTCTCAGATGGTCATTAATAGAGCACTTGGGATTCCCATTACGCGGCCCAAATCTGTTACATCTGAATGGATAAAACAAAATGCCTGATTGGCGAATTTGTATTCCCTTTGAGAATATTGTAAATTCAGTAAACTGGAGACATGATTATGCAAAACGAATTTGATGATGAATTAACCCGAATGGATGAATTGGAAAATGCTTCTGATATGACACTTAATAAAGCTTTGTCTCTTGATGATACCATTTCAAGTCTTGAATTAAGGGACCATCCCACTGTGCAAACGGGCACAAGCCTTCAATCGGTTATTGATATTCTCCGAAAGAAAAAAGTGGGCTGTGTCATGGTTGAATCTGGTGGAAAAATTGTAGGCGTTATGACAGAGCGGGATTTCTTGTTGCGGGCCATTTCCAAAGGATTGGATACGGAAAAAGAGATTATTGATGATTACATGACTTCCAATCCAGAAACACTCCAGGCCAATGATCCCATCGCCTTTGCCCTAAATAAAATGCATGTATTTGGTATCCGCCACATTCCAATTATAAATCAGGATAATTCCATTCATGGCATGGTTTCTGTGAAAGATGTGATTGCCCATATCGGTAACTATTTTGCAGATCAAATTGTGAATTTACCCCCGCAACCAGACCGAAAGGCTTTGGATCGTCCAGAGGGGGGATAATATTCTCTTCATTAGTTTTTTTGATCCGTCAAAGTTTCGACGGTTCATTCTAATAAATTTCGCCATCCTTTTACTTTCAGGATGCGCATCACACCCAACCATCAATCCCCATTTACCGGAAGCGGGTAAAGTGAAAAAAGGATACGCACTTTCTACAGAAAATGTGTTTCCCTATTTGTGGTATCGCAAAGGAATTACGGACAAAAGTGAAATCGGATTTAGGATCGGCTTACCCATATATGGCACGGGTATTGATTACAGTCGCGTCCTCTATCAAAAGGACAATAAATGGGATATGATTAATTTGGCCTGGTCCGTAAACCCGAACTTTAATATGGATGCCACATATTACAAATTCAAGACAAAGAAAAGTGCTAACGGCTTTTTGAAATCCCGCTGGTGGGGTATTCGGGGTATGATTATCCGAAATGGAATTACCAATCATGCCAGCAATCGGCTGGGCTTTCTTATGGGTTTTCAAAGTAATCCACGTTGGGGAATGGAATTTGGTTATTTTCACGATCCCACATCCATGCCAATTACGCAATTATTCAATCCAAACTGGGATCCCATAGGCGATGGTGTATCAAACCGATTTGCTGATAAGCCCATGAAAGATTCCGCCACGGGATTTCCATCTGAATATTCACGCTTGACGGGACTATCTCTCAGTATCTTCTTTGATCTGGATGCGCCGAAGAAGAAAAAGTAATTATTCTTTTTTAAGATTCTCATTACAATCCTCAAAATTGTCCTTACCAAAAAGAATTAAATCCTACTTCGATCGGGCTGTCACCTCAATCTATGACGGTCCCTCAAACGCCCATCCCATTATTGCTCTGAATGCGCTGAAAAACACCATTGGGGATGACCGCCATAACCCATCCCAACCATTGCTGGAGGCTATGGCTGAATTGGCGGAAAAGTATCCACAACGAAAAGATGACAAGGCAGTGTTGGATGCGGTCGCCAAAGATGGTCTCGGCCTCACAGTTTTTATCGCCGATCTGGAGGACGCCTGCCAAAGTGGGAATCCAATAGAAATGGAGCAGGAAGCAGCGCGCCTCCAATGGGTGAGTGAGAATGGTTTGGCGGGGATTGATTGTTTACTGGAAGTGGCCCTCCAGGATTTTGATCGATTGGGACTATTTACCTATCATCTTCAGCGGGCCAATACTTTCAGTCCGGACGTGAAAAATACATGGCCTTATACCCGATGTTTACTGAAACAAATTTGCAAAGAATCCTTGCCCGACCCCCATGATAAAGTTGACTATGAAATAAGTATAATGGGTCAAGTGTCAAAAGATAAAATGCAATTAATTAAAATGGCTGCAGCCAATCGTTTGTGGAATGGGGATTATGTCCGTATTGAGGGCTATCGCCGGGAGCTCTCCTATTGGTTCAGTAGGGTATCGGTTGAAATTGGTTCGGGCAAAAATATCATGAATGGACTTGAAGATTATATGAAAAATGGCGGTAACTTTTTTATCAAATTGGCAGAGGGATTGATTGAAAATCCCGTTTGGGAAGTAAATATCATCCAGTTGGAAGCATTGCGGTATTTTGCCAAAAATTCTCAGAATAATCTGCCTAACATTTCAACCCACTTAACAAAATTGACAAAATGAACATTGGCGGCTACGACCTCTACAGCATAGAAACTAGCGTTTTCGCCCTTGATGGGGGTGCCATGTTTGGCATCATCCCCAAACCACTATGGGAAAAAGAAGCGCCTGCGGATGATCAGAATCGTATCACCATGGTCACTCGATCTTTACTCTTGGTTGGGCATGGTAGAAAAATTATTGTGGATACGGGCAATGGCAATAAATGGCAGGATAAATTCAAAGCTATCTATAATATTGATACGGAAACGGTGAACCTGAATTCGTCTTTGGCGAAACATAATTTTACAGCGAATGAAATTACAGATGTCTTTTGTACCCACATGCATTTTGATCATATCGGTGGAAACACCAAATTTGTAAATGGCAAACTAGAACCGGTTTTCCCTAACGCCACCTATTGGATGCAAAATGAAAACTGGGATTTGGCCAATTCACCATCTGAAAAAGATCAGGGCAGTTTCATGGAAGCGGACTGGTCCGTGTTGGCGGAAAATGGCATGATCAAAATCGTGGATGGAAAAGAATCCTTTTTACCTGAAATCACCATGGAAATGTCTTACGGACATACCACCGGAATGATGCTGCCCAAGATTCAGGATAGCAGCAATACAATTGTTTACATGGCGGACCTCATTCCAATGGCAGCCCATATCCCTTTGCCTTGGGTTATGGCTTACGATATTCTGCCTGTCCTCACCGTTCAGGAAAAGCAATTATTTTTACCCAAAGCGGTGGATGAGAATTGGATACTATTTTTTGAACACGATCCTGTTCATCAGGCCTGCACCGTTCATTTTGACGGGAAGCATTACCGCTTGAAAGAATCAGTCACCATCAGTGGGTGAAGCAGTAGAGATGGAAGTCCTTTTTCAAAAGGGGCTGGCGGAATATGAAAAGGGCGATTATTTCGAGGCCCACGAAGCTTGGGAGGATCTTTGGTCTGATTACAATTTTCCCGATCGGAAATTCATCCAAGGGCTGATTCAGCTTGCTGTAAGTTTTGTCCATTTGGGAAATGGCAACTTGACCGGTGCCCGGAACCTCTTGAAAAAATGTGAAAACAAATTTGCCGAATACGCAGGCATCCAAAGAAATATCAATATAAATGAATTGAAGTCTTCCATTGAAGCAGTAGAAATAGTTTATGAAGATATGGAAAATGCGTCAGAATTTGACTGGGACCTTGTCCCGAATTTGAAAGGATAATATGAGTAATATTGCACTCTTTGTGAAAGATTTTCAGAAGGGGACGGAACTGTCGGAGCGGCTCACCGCCATCGATATGGAAGTCACTTTTACTGAATCTATTTATGATCTTCCGGATCAGTGCAGGATTGGAATCGTTGATCTGGACGACGAGAAATTTGGAAATGTTCAATTTGTTTCTAAACTGAACAGTAAGACCGGAATGACCCTGCTAGGGTATATGAATAAAGTGCATAAAGAAACTCGGGATAAACTGAAAGCGGCCGGATGTGATTTGGTGATTTCTAAAGCATCTATAGTAACGAATATCCAATCTTTGGTTAAAGAACTCACAAAGTGAGGGAGAGTAACACCAGAAAAGTTGGACGGGCAAAAGCGGTTTTTAAAACTCTATTGGGGGAATACCCTAACGCCAAATGTTCTCTCCATTATAATTCTGCCCATGAATTGTTGGTAGCAACAATTCTCTCCGCTCAATGTACAGACCATCGCGTTAACCAGGTGACACCGGCACTATTTAAAAAATATCCATCGCCGGAAGATTTTGCTTATTGTGATGTCATGGAACTGGCGAAAGATGTTCATTCTTGTGGATACCACAATCAAAAAGCGAAGTCTATCCAGGGATCCAGTTTAAAAATTATAGAAGAGCATGAGGGGCAAGTCCCCAATGATATGGATGAATTGGTGAAGCTCCCGGGAGTGGGTCGCAAGACCGCCAATTGCGTTTTGGGAGAAATTTATAATGTGCCCTCTATGGTGATTGATACCCACATGGTGCGCATCATGAATCTTTTGAAATTCGTCAATACTAAAGATGCGAAAAAAATCGAATTTGAATTGATGGTATTATTCGAGGATAAAAACTGGGTCAAACTCACCCATTTAATTATTGATCATGGCCGCGCAGTATGTATCGCGCGGCGACCCCAATGCGGTACCTGTGTGGTTAATGAACTGTGTCCATCGGTTATTACTTAGAAAAAACATTTCAACAAAAAAATCTGAAAAAACACATGTCAATCGATCCAAATTCCAAGAGTTCACTTGATAAACTTAATGCCCGGATTGAGAAAACGCTGGATTCATCTCGAACCGAAGCTGCTGAAAAAAGGCATAATAAAGGCTATCGAACTGCACGAGAAAACTTAAAAGATTTATGTGATGCCAATTCATTTATTGAATATGGTCAATTGGCCGTGGCGGCCCAGCGCAAAAGGCGTAACCTAGATGATCTTCAAACAAAAACTGCTGCCGATGGTGTAATCACGGGAGAACTTGGCGCTATGGGTTTAAAAAGAATTGGAAGCGGAAAAGGATCCAAAAGCACAGAAAGCACTTTACGATAAACTCGTCCAACAAATGTATGATACAGGCAAAGCCACCGAAGCGGCATCATTTTTAGAAATAGATGCTGTTATTGATCCTGCAGACACACGCACAATTATCATAAATGCACTACAATAAATATATTTTACTATCTTGTAAAAAAAGTATTGTACCTAGTTATTCCTAGTCTCTAAGCTTGCGCCCACGTTATCACAGTATTGATAATGGATTACTTGAATAAGATGATGAATAATACAATATCAGCCAGAACAATCCAAAGCGGCCCCATCGGTGTGCTTAATCTTGATATTGAATCGTTGCGAATTAACTCGCTAATTATTGATCTCTTTATTCTAGTGATTATTGGACTCGCCGTCCAAGTCGCCTGACCGAATATTTGACAAACGGTAGGTGAAGATGACGGTGGGACAAAAACTCCCTCCCAATACCCCTACCCAAATGAATATTCCATCTGATTAGACTTGATGCGTGTCCATAAATTTTTGAAAATAAATGGAAGCATTAATGCGATCAGATACAATAAAAAAAGGGTTTGAACATGCCCCCCACCGGAGTTTGCTCCGGGCCACTGGTGTCATTCAAACCGAATCAGATTTTGAGAAACCGTTCATCGGTGTGGCCAATTCCTACATTGACCTGATTCCCGGCCACGTCCATTTACAGGAATTTGGCAAGGTGGCCAAACAAGCTATTCGGGAGGCCGGTGGCATCCCCTTTGAATTCAATACTATCGGCGTGGATGATGGCATTGCCATGGGTCACATAGGGATGCGTTATTCCCTTGCCAGTCGAGAGTTAATTGCGGACAGTGTAGAAACGGTAGCCGAAGCCCATCGCTTGGATGGCCTCATGTGTATTACTAATTGCGATAAGATTGTCCCAGGGATGCTCATGGCAGCCGTTCGAATAAATATTCCCACTGTTTTTGTCTCCGGCGGGCCCATGAAAGCGGGAAATCTTGATGGAGAAAAAGTTGATTTAATTTCTGTTTTTGAAGGTGTGGGTCAAGTTCAATCGGGTGCTATTTCTGAGGAGAAACTTACTGCTCTAGAAAAAGAAGGCTGCCCCACCTGCGGTTCCTGTTCCGGCATGTTCACCGCAAATTCTATGAATTGTTTGATGGAAGCATTGGGGATTGCTCTCCCGGGGAATGGATCTATTTTAGCTGTGGATGATGGTCGTTTAGATTTGGTGAGAGAGGCAGGGAAACGAATTGTTGACTTAATAGATAAAAATATAAAACCAAGAGATTTGGTTACGTCTGAATCAATCCGAAATGCATTTGCTCTCGATATGGCCATGGGTGGCAGCACCAATACGGTTTTACATACATTGGCCATTGCCATTGAAGCGGGCCTCGAATTTGACTTAAAAGAATTAAATGAAATTGCAAAAAAGACGCCTTATATCTGCAAAGTAAGTCCCGCCACCAAAGATGTTCACATGGAAGATGTGGATCGCGCCGGTGGCATTTCGGCAATATTATCTGAATTATCAAAAAAAGATAATATACTTGATTTGGATTGTCCAACTGTTACGGGAAAATCGTTGGGGGAGAATATCCGCGGCGCAGTATCCAAGGATGAGCGGATTATTCGGACTGTGGATACCCCCTATTCTCAAGAGGGCGGATTGGCCATTCTTTTCGGTAACATAGCTCCCGATGGATCGGTGGTAAAAACGGCAGCGGTGGAAGAAAAAATGTTGGTTCATTCCGGCCCGGCCCGGATTTATGCATCACAGGAGGAAGCTTTATCGGGCATCATGGATAAAGAAGTGCAACCCGGTGATGTGGTGGTCATTCGTTATGAAGGACCTAAAGGCGGTCCCGGTATGCCGGAAATGTTATCCCCCACCAGCGCCATAATGGGAATGGGATTGGGTGATAAAGTAGCCTTGATTACAGACGGGAGATTTTCCGGTGGAACGCGGGGTGCTTGCATTGGTCACATTTCACCAGAAGCAGCCAATCGCGGGCCCATTGCCGCAATAAATGAAGGAGATACAATTCATATTAATATCCCTGAAAAAAGCATCAATGTTGAACTGAGCGACGAAGAAATCCAATCTCGCTTGGCTGCGCTTCCAGAGTTTGAACCAAAAATAAAAAATGGATATTTAGGACGGTATGCCCGTATGGTGACATCGGCAAATACCGGTGCTGTATTAAAGTAGGATTAATTATAAAAATGGATAAAAGAATATTAACAGGTGCTGAGATAATTTGGGAATGTATAGCCAAAGAAGGAGTCGATGTAGTCTTCGGCTATCCTGGTGGCGCCATACTCCCTGCCTATGATGCATTGGAAAAATACCGTGACAAAATACATCATGTTTTGGTGCGCCATGAACAGGGGGCAACCCATATGGCTGATGGGTATTCCCGTGCCAGTGGCAAGGTCGGCGTTGCAATGGCGACTTCCGGTCCCGGCGCAACCAATATGATTACGGGCATGGCCACGGCCATGATGGATTCTGTTCCCATGGTTTGCATCACCGGCCAGGTTCCCTCATCGGTCATTGGTTCGGATGCATTTCAGGAGATTGATATCACCGGTGCGGCAATTCCGGTTACGAAACATAATTATCTTGTTATGGATATTAACGAATTGGCTGACACGATTAAAGAAGCATTTCACGTGGCGCGCAGCGGTAGGCCTGGCCCTGTTTTAGTTGATATTCCAAAAGATATACAAAATCAATCTATTGAATTTAATTACCCGAAATCACTGATTGATATGCCGGGAGAAGTGAAGCCACCAGGTGCTACGGAAGAACATTTAAAAACATTTGCAAGAATGATAGAAGAAGCAGAACGTCCATTCATTCTGGCGGGCCATGGCATCATTATGTCTGAAGCAACTCAAACTGTGATTGAACTTTCTGAGCAAGTCAACATTCCTATTGGCACCACATTATTAGGTATTGGCGGTGTTCCGGCCAGCCATCCGTTAGTCTTTGGAATGATGGGTATGCACGGTGAAACTTGGGTAAACCAAGCTATCCAAGAGGCGGACCTTTTGATTGCTTGCGGCATGCGTTTTGATGACCGTGTTACGGGTAAACTGGAAAATTATTCTCCCAATTCAAAAAAGATACATGTTGAAATTGATCCAGCTGAGATTAATAAAAATATAAATGTTGATTTACCAATCCATGGAGATTTAAAGACGGTTCTTACTCAAGTTTTACCATTAGTTAAGAAACAAGATAATCGGCCATGGTTACAGAAAATTGATGGTTGGCGGAGTGATTCTAAAGGGAAAGACATTATACATCAGAATACTGACGCACTCATGGCCGCTCAGGTGATTCGAAAAATTTGGGAAGGGACTAAGGGCGATGCCCTTATTGTAACGGACGTGGGCCAGCATCAAATGTTGGAAGCGCAATATTATGAACATGAAGATCCACGGACATTACTTACATCTGGTGGATTGGGCACCATGGGATTCAGCCTTCCGGCGGGTATCGGTGCTAGTTTTTATGAAAAAGATAGAGAAATTTGGATCATTGTTGGTGATGGTAGCTTTCAAATGACCATGACGGAATTGGGTACGGCCGTTCAGGAAAATTGCAATATTAATATTGCAATTATAAATAATGGATACTTGGGAATGGTGCGCCAATGGCAGGAAATGTTTTATAACGCCCGCTATTCTGAAACGCCCATATTAAGTCCTGATTATGTGAAATTAGCTGGTGCTTACGGTTTAGAAGCCTATAAGGTTGAGGAATTAAAAGATGTTATTCCAACCATGCGCAAAGCCCAAAAACAGCAAGGACCATCTCTTATCGAATTTATCGTAGAAAAACATGATGTTGTTTATCCCATGGTGCCAACAGGTGCAGACCTACATCAAATGATTGAACGTCCGTTAAAAGAATCCAATGGAGAATTGACTCAAGAAAAGAAAGAATCGATCAAATGAAACAGACATTGATTGCCTTAGTCGAAGATAAACCAGGTGTACTTAACCGAATTGCCAGTTTATTCCGCCGAAGGAATTTTAATATTGATAGCCTTGTGGTTGGCAAGAGTGAAAAAAAAGGCATTAGCCGCATGACCATCGTTGCCAATGAAGTGGATAGACGTAAAAGAGGTAATATCTATTTTAATCTTTTAAACCTCGTGAATGTTGTAGCAGTGAAGGATGTTTCTGAATTGGCTTGTGTTACGCGGGAATTTATTTTCATCAAAGTTCATGCCGGCCCCGAACGATTAAATGAACTTAATCTGCTGGTGAAAAAATTTGGTGCCCGCATCGTTGATATGGGACTTGAAACAGTCATCATTGAAACGGCGGACGAAAAAGAAGTTATCGATGAATTGGTTGAAGCATTACAGCCATTCAACATTACCGAAATCATGCGTACAGGAAAAATATCCATGCGCCGAGGTAGAACCCATAAAGTATTATCAGAAAAAATTAACGCAACGGCGGAAGAAGTGAATTGGCAGCCGGAGCAAATCCATACATACCATAACTAAGGACATATAACTCATGAAAGAAATCAACATTAATGGACACCGTGAAACAATCGTAGAACGATCCGACTATCCTGTAGAAAAGTGTAAAGAAATTTTGGATAAAGAAGTGACTGCAATTCTGGGATACGGTCCCCAAGGGCGGGGGCAAGGTCTCAATATGCGTGACCAGGGATTCAATGTGATTCTTGGTTTGCGCCGTGGTAAAAGTTGGGAAAATGCCTTGGCTGACGGCTGGGTAGAAGGTGAAAATTTATTTGAGTTGGAAGAAGCGACCAAGCGCGGATCCATCGTCCAGTTTTTAATCTCCGATGCGGCCCAGATCCAGCTATGGCCCATGGTAAAAGACAATTTAGATGAGGGGGATGCCATATATTTTTCCCACGGTTTTGGTATTGTTTTCCATGAGGATACCCATATCATTCCGCCGGAAAATATTGATGTAATCCTTGTTGCTCCAAAAGGGAGTGGATTAACTGTTCGAAACCATTTTCTGGATGGCCGGGGCATTAATGCATCCTTTGCCATTCATCAGGATTATACAGGAAATGCGAAAGACCGCTGTATTGCCACTGCCTTTGCATTTGGTTCAGGCCATTTGTTTGAAACTACTTTTGAAAAGGAAGTTCATAGCGATCTAACTGGTGAACGATGTGTTTTAATGGGACTACTGCAAGGTGCCTTTTTGGCACAATATGAAGTATTAAGAGAACATGGTCATTCACCATCGGAAGCCTATAATGAAACGATTGAAGAAGCACTCCAGAGTTTATATCCATTGGTGGCTGAAAAAGGTATGGACTGGATGTATGCCAACTGTTCCACCACAGCTCAGCGCGGCGCATTAGATTGGGCACCAAAATTCAAAGATTCCATTAAACCTGTTATTGAAGAATGTTACCAAAGTGTATTGAGCGGCGAAGAAGCCCGAATCTCTATTGAAACAAACTCTAAGCCGGACTACCGCGAACAATTGGAAAAAGAATTGGCGGAAGTAAATAACCAGGAAATGTGGCAGGCGGGGAAACAGTTGCGCCCATTAAGACCGGAAAATATTTAAATAAGGAATAGTATTATGAAATCCTATCAATTAACTGTTTTACCGGGGGATGGCATTGGTCCAGAAATTATGGATCCGGCACTTCAGGTTTTAGATTTGGTCGGCCAGGAATTCAGTGTGCAGTTTGATTATGAAGAAGCATTATTCGGCGGCTGTTCCATTGATAAACATGGTGTACCGGTGACGGACGAAACATTGGAAAAATGCAAAAAATCCGACGCTGTACTTTTGGGCGCAGTGGGTGGACCCAAATGGGATTCACAGCCCCATGAGAATAAACCGGAACAAGGCCTTTTGAAGTTGCGAGAATCCTTAGGACTTTATGCCAATCTTCGTCCCGCCAAAATATACAATGCTCTTTTAGAAGCATCTTCCCTACGTCCCAGCGTAATTCGAAAAGCGGATGTAATGGTTGTGCGTGAATTAACCGGTGGAATCTATTTCGGAAAACCGCGTGGTATGGATAAAAATAAAGGATGGAATACACTCACTTATTCACGAAAAGAAGTTGAACGTATTGCCCGCTCCGCGTTTGAATTGGCACGAAAACGGGATAACAGAGTCACTTCTGTTCATAAAGCTAATGTGTTAGAAAGTTCTCAATTCTGGCGGGATGTTGTTGAAGAAGTCCACAAAGAATATCCCGATGTTTTTCTGAACGAGATGTATGTGGATAATGCCGCCATGCAATTGGTGCGGGATCCCAAACAGTTTGATGTAATTGTGACCCAAAATTTATTTGGCGATATTCTTAGTGATATTTCTGCTATGGTCACGGGAAGCCTGGGAATGCTCCCATCTGCAAGTCTTGGAGAAAAACATTCACTCTATGAACCGGTCCACGGAACTGCGCCTGAGATCGCCGGACAAAATCGGGCCAATCCATTGGCCATGATTGGTTCTGTCGCCATGATGCTGGATTACACATTTGACTTACCCGATGCAGCGACCATGATCTATGATGCCATAAGTGAAGTGCTGGAACTTGGTTTTCGCACGGAAGATATTGCCACCCGCAATACCTCCGTAGTAAGTACAACCGGTATGCGTGATCTTATCTTGGAAAAATGCGCCGACAAATCTGATTCAATTATTGAAATGGTAAGGATGTCTTATGAAGGATAAAATTGTTATTTTTGACACAACGCTCAGGGATGGGGAACAAGCGCCCGGTTGCTCTCTTAACTTGGTGGAAAAAATTGAGATCGCTAAGCAATTGAATAAACTGAATGTGGATGTAATTGAAGCAGGATACCCCGTATCATCCAAAGTGCAATTTGATGCGGTACAGCGTATCGCCGATGCTGTGGATACGGTGGTGGCCGGGTTGGCCCGAACTGTTGATAAAGATGTGAAAGCTGCTTATGATGCTTTGAAGCATGCAGAAACATTTCGAATCCATACTTTTGCAGGCACATCGGATATCCATATGATGGGAAAATTCGGCAGCGACCGTTACGGAAAAACTCTGGAAGAAAAACGTCAGCATATTTTAAAAATTTCTTGTGATGCGGTGGCATTAGCCAAAACATTTACAGATGATGTGGAATTTTCCCCGGAAGATGCGGGACGAACCGATATTGGATATTTATCTGAAATTGTAGAAGCAGTCATCGCTGCCGGTGCCACAACGGTGAATATTCCAGATACAACTGGATATACTATGCCCTTAGAGTTTGGTGAAAAAATTGCCGAATTAAAACGGCGCGTTAGCAATATTGATCAAGCGGTAATTAGTGTCCATTGCCATAATGATCTGGGATTGGCCGTAGCCAACTCCCTTTCTGCCATAACCAACGGTGCCCGCCAAGTGGAATGTACCATCAATGGTATTGGTGAAAGAGCAGGGAATGCATCCTTGGAAGAAATTGTCATGGCCCTTGCAGTCCGTGAAGATTTATGGGATGTGGAAACAAAAATAAATACATCCGAGATATTTAACGCCAGTCGTATGGTGTCTTCATTTACGGGTATGGTTGTTCAACCTAACAAGGCTATTGTGGGTGATAATGCGTTTGCCCATGAATCGGGTATTCACCAGGATGGTATGTTGAAAGATAACAAAACCTACGAAATTATTAATCCAGAAGAAGTGGGAGTCCATGAGTCTAAAATTATTTTGGGCCGACATTCTGGTCGTCATGGATTGGATTCTCGTCTGAAAGCCATTGGGTTTGATCCATCAGAGGAAGAGCTGAATTCGGTATATCAACGGTTCCTGGAATTGGCCGATAAGAAAAAAGAAGTATTTGACGACGACCTGCGCCTCCTAATGGGTCAAGAAGTGGTCCAAAAAGATTACCGCCATTTCCTGGATTATCTTCACGTTAATCTTGGAACAACAACAATTCCAACTGCAACAGTTCGAATCAAGTCTGACGATAGATTGGTGGAAGAATCTGCTACGGGCGATGGTCCGGTGGATGCCTGTTTCAATGCCATTGATCGTGCGTTGAATTCGAAATTCCACATTGAATCTTACCAAGTACGCTCCGTAACTGTTGGGCGGTCTGCCCAAGGTGAAGCGCATCTCCGTTTGAAAAATGGTGAACAATCTTTCTCCGGCCGCGGCGTTTCTACAGATATTGTTGAAGCCAGTGCCAAAGCATATCTACAGGCCATTAATGAATACAGCATTCAGAGCGAAGTGAATGAACTTCTTGCTGCTGTGACAGCACCATAAACATGACGGGAAAAACACTATATGATAAATTGTGGGATGCTCATTTGGTCCACGAAGACGACAATGGGAATGCACTGCTGTATATTGATCGTCAGTTAATTCATGAAGTAACCTCGCCTCAAGCTTTTGAAGGACTTCGCTTGGCCAATCGAAAACCATGGCGGACATCAGCAAATCTTGCGGTGGCGGATCATAACATTCCAACTAAGAATCGAGAGCAAGGAATTGCAGACCCTATTTCTGCCCTACAAGTTGATACATTGGTAGAAAACTGTAAATACTTCGGTGTACCCTATATTCCCATGGATGATGACCGCCAAGGAATCGTTCATGTGGTGGGGCCTGAGCAGGGTGCAACCTTGCCGGGGATGACTATCGTATGTGGTGATTCACACACGGCCACGCATGGTGCTTTAGGTGCTTTAGCTTTTGGAATAGGTACATCTGAAGTGGAACACGTTATGGCTACCCAATGTCTAGTTCAGCGCAAATACAAAAATATGTTGATAAAGGTAGATGGAGATTTGCAAAAAGGGGTGACCGCCAAGGATTTGGTTTTGGCCATTATTAAAAAAATTGGCACTGCAGGCGGCACGGGTCATACCATTGAATTCGCAGGAGAAACGATTCAAGCTTTATCAATCGAAGAGCGGATGACAGTATGTAATATGGCCATCGAAGCTGGTGCCCGTGCAGGGCTTATTGCTGTCGACGCAAAAACAATTGAATATGTAAAAGGTCGGCCTTTTGCCCCAAAGGGCACTCAATTAGTTTTGGCTGTGACTTATTGGAAAACACTTTCTTCGGATACAGATGCCAAATTCGACACTATTATCGAATTGGATGCGGACGGCATTATACCCCAAATCACTTGGGGCACATCCCCAGAGATGGGACTGGACGTAGGTGAAGCCATACCAATGACCGGCCAAAATGGTATTGAAAATGCACTGGATTATATGGGACTTTCTGATGGTGGCTCATTGTCCGATTATAAATTGGATAAGGTGTTTATTGGTTCTTGCACCAATTCTCGCATTGAGGATTTGCGTGCCGCAGCCCAAATTGTAAAGGGAAAAAAGGTGGCCGAAACAATCAAGTTGGCTATGGTTGTTCCCGGATCAGGAGAAGTGAAAAATCAAGCTGAATCTGAGGGACTGGACAAAGTATTTGTGGATGCTGGATTCGAATGGCGTGAACCGGGGTGCTCCATGTGTTTAGCCATGAATGCTGATCGACTGGAACCGGGGGAGCGATGTGCTTCTACATCCAATAGAAATTTCGAAGGACGACAAGGACAAGGGGGACGCACCCATTTGGTGAGTCCAATCATGGCAGCCGCTGCCGCTGTTCACGGCCATTTTGTTGATGTAAGAGAAATGCTGAAGGCGTTATAATTATGGATAAATTTTTAAATTTTACTGGATTAGTTGCGCCTATCGATCGTCCCAATGTGGATACGGACGCCATCATTCCGAAGCAGTTTTTGAAATCAATCAAACGGACTGGATTTGGTCCCAACCTTTTTGATGAATGGCGTTATTTGGACAAGGGTGAACCGGGAATGCCCTGTAAAAATCGACCATTGAATCCGGATTTTGTCTTAAACCAGGATCGCTACCAAGGCGCTTCGATTTTATTAACGAGAGAAAATTATGGTTGCGGCTCCAGTCGTGAGCATGCCCCATGGGCCATTCAAGATTATGGTTTCCGTGTCATCATTGGCCCCAGTTTTGCGGACATTTTCTACAATAACTGTTTCAAAAATGGATTGCTGCCCATTGTATTAAGTGATTTTCAAGTTGATGAACTTTTTCAAACTGTTGATCAAACTACTGGATTTGAATTGGCGATTAATCTGAAAGACCAAACAATTCAACACTCCAATAGTGAATCCATTTCATTTGAAATTGATGAATATAAAAAACTCTGTCTCTTGCATGGTTTAGATGAAATAGATCAAACAATGGGAATGAAAGATAAAATTCAATCTTTCGAAGAAAAGCACCGGAATTTTAATCCATGGGTATTTGAGGATTTGGTTCTCTGATGAAACCAAGAATATTTGAAATATTTGATACCACTTTAAGAGATGGAACCCAAGGAGAGGGCGTTAACCTTTCCGTTGAGGATAAAATCAGAATTGCGTTACGTCTTGATGAATTTGGGGTAGATTTTATCGAAGGAGGATGGCCCGGGAGTAATCCAAAGGATGAAGCATTTTTTAAACGGATTCGGGAAGAAAAATTAGAGGTTGCACGAATTTGTGCTTTTGGTTCCACAGCCCGTTTCCCTGATAAAGTAAAATCAGATGCCAACCTGAATGCCATGTTAGTGGCTGAAACATCCGTAGTTTCATTATTTGGCAAATCATGGAAACTTCATTCTGAAATTGGATTGGAACTGGATGAATCAGAGAATGAAGCATTAATCTATGAATCCATTCGATTCTTAAAATCTGAAGGACGCCATGTCATTTTTGATGCAGAACATTTCTTCGATGGATATAAAGATGATTCTGAATTTGCACTCCGTATGGTAAAAGCAGCCGAGAAAGCTGGAGCCGACACTGTCGTATTATGTGACACCAATGGTGGTTCACTACCTTCAGAAATTTCTCAGATTATTTCAACCACTAAGAAAACCATCAGCGCCCCCTTAGGTGTTCATGCCCATAATGATAGTGAAATGGCGGTGGCTAATACTTTGGTAGCCGTTGAGGCTGGGGTGGGTCATGTGCAAGGGACGATTAATGGATTGGGTGAACGCTGTGGGAATGCCAACCTTATGAGTATTATTCCTAATCTCGTTTTGAAACTGGGTTTGAAACCGGTCCAAAATTTAGATTTATCCAAACTTTCTTCTTTATCTCATTATGTATCGGAGGTGATGAATTTGGCACCGGATCAGCGGGCGGCATATGTGGGCCGATCTGCCTTCGCCCATAAGGGTGGCATTCATGTAAGTGCCGTCCTGAAAAATAGCGCCATGTATGAACATATTGAACCGGAAATAGTGGGGGCCCAAAGACGCGTTTTGGTTTCTGACCTTTCCGGACAGAGTAACGTCCGCTATAAAGCATCGGAGCTGGGGGTGCGTCTCAATGGAGACAAAGCACTCACCAAAAAGGTTGTGGATCGGATAAAGTCTTTGGAACATGCGGGATACCAGTTTGATGGAGCGGAAGCATCATTTGAACTAATTCTACAAGAAGAGTTAGGCGCTTATAAACCATTCTTTGATGTATTGGATTCACGCATCAATGTGAATTATGATGAGGATGGGCACAAGCGTGCTGATGCGATGCTGAAAGTAATTGTAGATGGAGAAATTGAACATACAATTGCCGACGGCGTCGGGCCTGTAAATGCATTAAATCTGGCGCTTAAAAAAGCATTGGTTCGATTTTACCCTGAAATCGATGACGTAAAACTGGTGGATTATAAAGTGCGTGTTTTGGATGAGCGCGCCGGCACCGAATCGAAGGTTCGTGTGTTGATTGAAAGTAGTGATGGAGAAGAATCGTGGTCAACTGTAGGCGTTTCAGAAAATATCATTGAAGCCAGTTGGCAGGCGTTAAGAGATAGTTTTAATTATCGGTTATTTAATACAATAGACAAAAAAGTACTTAATTCTAGAGTTGAAGAATTAGCCGGTCCGTCAAACATCCCTGTTTGACGATTCCTAAGGCTTCGTATATAACAACGACAAACATGGATGATTGTCGGAAAATAAATGCTCAGAATTTCTGAGACGTTTTTCTTTTAAATTGTAACCATAATCCTTTTGTCCACAGAGGGCAATAGCCTAAATTATACCTTCAATAATATTTGTAGCATACAATAAAAAAATGAACAATCCCTATTTAACCAAAGTTTTCTATTTCAACGCCGCCCATCAATACGGTCATGGGGACTGGACGGATGAAAAAAACTGGGATGTGTTTGGTCCCGATTCAAAAGTCCATGGACATAACTATACATTAGAGGTCATGGTGACCGGTGAGATTAATCCCGAAACAGGATTCATTGTTGACTTGGGCCACTTGAAGAAAATTGTTGAAACACATGTAATCGATATATTGGATCATAGCCAAATTGAAAAAGAAGTGGATTGGTTCAAGGATAAACAGCCCAGTTCTGAAAACTTGGTTCAGTTCATTTGGGAACAGATTGCCCCCCGATTGAAAGGGGCCAAACTACATAGAATTCGACTCCGGGAAACACCCACTATTTTTACTGATTATTACGGTCCGAGCTCCGCGAGTTAATGGACTTTAAAAACCGACTTTTCCTCATTTTGACGGGCATCTTTATTGCCTCACTGATTAGCGCAAACCTTATCTTCCAAAAATTTTTTACATGGACACCGTTCGGCCTTTATACTTTTGAATTGTCCGTAGGCATACTTCCCTATCCGGTTACATTCTTGGTCACGGATCTCATTTCAGAATTGTACGGAAAAAAGAAAGCCAACCAGGTTGTGTTATCGGGATTGGTGGCTTCTGTATTTGTTATGGGTGTCGTTATCCTTGCCAACTTTGTGCCCCAAACCGAATGGTCCCCGGTGGGAGATGAAACATTCACAAAAGTATTTGGATTATTTGGACCGGCAGTATTTGCATCCATGGTGGCTTATTTAGCGGCCCAATATATTGACATCAGAATATTTCATTTTTGGAAAAGGCTCACCAAAGGAAAACATCTTTGGCTAAGGAATAATGGTTCAACAATCGTCTCCCAATTGGTGGATACATCAGCCGTATTGATTCTGTTATGTACGGCCGGCGCCATAGATTGGGTAAGATTCTGGCCCTTATTGGCTAACGGATTTATGTTCAAGGTATTGGTGGCATTATTGGATACACCATTGTTTTACCTAGGGGTATGGGCTTTGAAGGATAAAATCCACGAAGATCCTGATGAAGTCGATTGGGCTAAACATTCATTTGCAGAAGAGGCATAACTATGACGAAAAATTTTGATCGGTTAGAAAACATTACCAAGGATTTACTCGAAATTATCGGGGAAGATTCAAAACGGGAAGGGTTGGTAAAAACACCAACGCGCGTTGCCAAATCTTGGGAATATTTTTCTCAAGGTTACCGCGCCAATTTAAATGATATTATAAATGACGCAGTTTTTCACGAAGATTGTAGTGAGCTAATCGTTGTTCGAGACATTGAATTCTTTTCCATGTGTGAACACCATATGATTCCATTTTTTGGTAGAGCCCATGTGGGCTATTTGCCCGATGGGAAAGTGATTGGCCTTTCAAAAATTCCCCGAATTGTTGATATGTTTTCCCGCAGACTTCAATTGCAGGAACGGTTGACATCTCAAGTAGCTAATACGCTACAAGAAGTACTTGATCCAGTTGGCGTAGCCGTTGTCATGGAAGGCCGTCATCTCTGTATGCAAATGCGCGGTGTTGAAAAACAAAATAGTTATGCATCCACATCTGCCATGTTGGGTCAATTCAGAAAATCGGCAGAAACGCGAGCAGAATTTTTAAGCATTATAGGAAAATAAAATGAGCCTAGCCAATACACCAAAACCACCATATTATGCGGTCATTTTTACCTCGATTCATACACTTGAAGAAAAGGAAGAATATGATACAGCATCAACTCGAATGTCTGAACTTGCACAAAATATGCCTGGATTCTTAGGGGTAGAATCAGTGCGTGAATCTAATGGGTTTGGTATTACATCGGTCTATTGGAAAGATAAAGAATCCATTAAAGCATGGCGCAATCACAGCGAACATAAAATAGTTAAAAAACGCGGTAAGGCGATTTGGTATGAAAAATATATTGTTCGGATTGCAAAAGTAGAAAAAGACTATGGTAAAATTTGATATTGCTGTTTTAGGCGGTGGCCCCGGGGGGTATGTTGCTGCCATTCGTGCGGCCCAATTGGGTAAAAATACAGTCATTATAGATGAAGATAATTTGGGTGGTGTTTGCCTGAATTGGGGATGTATCCCCACCAAAGCATTGTTGAAAAATGCTGAAATTCTCCATTATGTGAAAAATAGTAAAAAGTTTGGGATTAATATTCCGGAATATGATGTGGATTTTAGTAAAACAATCAAACGAAGTCGTGATGTCTCCAACCGTCTTTCTAAGGGAATCGAATTCTTGATGAAGAAAAATAAGATTACCCATATCAACGGTAGAGGAGTATTGAAATCCGCCAATGAAATTGAAGTGACCAATGGCAAAAAGAACGATTCGGTAAAAGCGGACAGTATTATTATTGCCACTGGGGCGCGGCCAAGAATTTTTCCAGGAATGGAGCCGGACGGGAAACAGGTGATTACCTCCAAAGAAGCCATGATTTTAAAGGAGCCGCCGAAGAAAATGGTCATTATCGGCGCCGGTGCGATTGGGGCAGAGTTCGCCTATTTTTATAATGAATATGGCACTCAGATTCACCTAATTGAAATGATGTCCAACATCCTCCCAGTAGAAGATGTGGATGTCTCTAAAGAAGTGGAAAAAAGTTTTAAAAAATCCGGCATTAAGATTTACACAGAAACAAAAGTGACCCAAATTGAGAAGCTAAAAACCAGAGTGAAGGTTCATGCTGAAAAGGGTGGAAAGAGCCAAACCATTGATGCGGATATTGTTTTGAATGCAGTTGGGGTCACGGGGAATATTGAGAATATTGGTCTAGATGATATTGGAGTCAAAACAGACCGGGGCGCCATCACAATTAATGAATTTAATCAAACTTCCGTCCCCAATATTTATGCCATTGGTGATGTCTCGGGACCGCCTTGGTTGGCCCATGTAGCATCGGCCCAAGGCCATGTAGCGGCGGAGCATGCTGCCGGTGAGAACGCTCATCCAGTGGATTATTCAAATATTCCCGGATGTACTTATTGTCAGCCTCAAGTGGCCTCCTTGGGAATGACAGAAGCGGTAGCCAAAGAAATGGGACATGATATTAAAGTAGGACGATTTGATTTTCGTGCCAGCGGAAAAGCTCTGGCAATCCGAGAATCCACTGGGTTTGTAAAAATTATTTTTGACGCCAAATATGGCGAATTGTTGGGTTGCCACATTGTGGGCAGCGAAGCGACTGAATTAATCGCCGAACTAGGTGTGGCCAAGGCGTTGGAAACAACTTGGCAAGAAATTGCAATGACGGTTCATGCCCATCCCACTTTATCGGAAGCGGTCATGGAAGCGGCCTTGGATGCATTTGGCCAGAGTGTTCATCAGTAATGCTTCGTCAAGCTCATTGTCACAATTATAACTAAGAATGAAAAACCAAATTAAAGTCATAGACTTAGGCCAAATGGATTACCAATCTTCTTGGGATTTCCAAAAGGAATACCACCAAAAAGTGTTAATAGGACAGGCGCCAGATACATTGATATTTGTAGAGCATGAACCAGTCTATACGTTAGGCAAAAACGCGGATGAAAATCATTTGCTTCAATCAGCGCCAAAAGATGCAAAAGTATTCAACGTAGAACGAGGTGGCGATATTACCTTTCATGGTCCTGGGCAAATTGTGGGATATCCGATTTTGGATCTTCACCGATTTAAAAAAAATGTCAGTTGGTATATGCGAACTTTAGAACAAATGATGATCGATACGTTATTCACTTATGGTATTGAGGCAGGATTGAAAGAAGGGCTAACTGGTGTTTGGGTTGGTGATGAAAAGATTGGCGCCCAAGGTGTTCGAATCTCCCGTTGGGTTACGATGCATGGGTTTGCTCTTAACGTGAATACAGATCTCAATTATTATGGGGGGATAATTCCCTGCGGTATTTTTGAATATGGTGTCACATCCATGGAAAAGGTTCTGGGGGGAAAACAAGATTTATCCTTAGTGAAAAACAAGATAACACAATCATTTAATGATGTATTTCATATGCAGGAAATAGTAGAGGTGAATTGATGCCAAGATTGCATGGATTCCAGAAAAAAGAATTATTAGAGATTTACCGAAAGATGGTTCTGGCCCGGCGGTTGGATGAAAAAATGATGATTATGATACGGCAAGGGAAATCGTTTTTTCATATTGCTTGCTCTGGTCATGAAGCAGCCCAGTTGGCTGCATCTTCAAATTTGAAACCGGGTGAAGATTGGATATATCCCTATTACAGGGATGCGGCCTTGACCTTGGGTCTTGGGGTGACGAGTAAAGATCATTTATTGGGATTTTTGGCGCGGAAGGATGATCCTGCATCCGGTGGTCGCCAAATGCCCCAGCATTTTGGGGATAAAGAATTACGAATCGTGAGTCAATCCAGTCCCACTGGCACCCAATTTTTACAGTCTGTTGGTTCGGCTTTGACCCGAAAGTGGGAAGGGAAAAAGGAAGTGGTCTATGTGTCCTCTGGTGAGGGGACTACAAGCCAGGGTGAATTCCATGAAGCGTTGAACTGGGCCAGTCGGGAAAAGCTTCCGATTATTTTTCATGTAGAAGATAATGAGTATGCTATTAGTGTTCATATTTCTGAACAAACTTCTGGCGGATCGGTTTATTCCATGGTGGCTGGTTACCAAAATTTGGCTCGTTATAATGTAGATGGAACAGATTTTTTTGAGACTCATTTGGCTTTTCAAAAAGCAGTGGATCGTGCTCGAAAAGGGAAAGGTCCTTCAGTTATTGTTTCCAATGTTGTACGATTATTACCTCATTCCTCTTCTGATGACCAACGAAAGTACCGCTCAGAAGAAGATCTTGAAACTGATAGAAAAAGGGATCCAATTTTACGGTTTGAAGAAGCCTGCATCGAAGGGAAAACTATTCAACAAAAAGAATTTGATAAGATCCGTGATGAAGTCAAAACTCTTGTAGATAAAGAAACAGAGTGGGCGGAACAGCAAGAGCATCCTGAGAAATCAACAGCTATGGATTATATTTATTCCCATGAACCGGCTTTAGAAGAAACCAACTTTAATGAAATCAGCGAAAAAGTTGTATTGGTGGATGCTATCAATCATGCCCTTTCTGAAGAGATGGGGAAAAATGATAAAATGGTGATATTTGGAGAAGATGTTGCGGATCCCAAGGGTGGTGTATTTACGGCGAGCCGGGGACTTACAAATAAATATGGAAAAGATCGTGTTTTTAACTCTCCATTAGCTGAAGCATCTATTGTTGGGACTGGAATTGGCATGGCTTGCGCAGGGTGGAAGCCCGTTATTGAGATACAGTTTGGTGATTATATATGGACGGCAATGATGCAGATTAGGAATGAATTGTCCACCATGCGCTACCGATCAAATAATGCCTGGAGTTGCCCCGTTGTGATTCGCGTTCCTGTAGGTGGGTATATTCACGGCGGACTTTGTCACAGCCAATCAATCGATGGATATTTTATGCATATTCCGGGAATTCGAATTGCCTATCCATCAAATGCGGCAGATGCCAAGGGATTGCTAAAAGCGGCTTGCCGGATGGATGATCCTGTGTTATTTATGGAACATAAAGGACTATACCGCCAGGGATTTGCGGCGACACCAGAGCCGGACGAAAATTATATACTGCCATTTGGTAAAGCGCGAGTATTGCAAGAAGGCGCTGTTTTAACCATTATAACCTGGGGTGCCATGGTGCAAAAATCTATCGAAGCGGTTAAAAAAGAAGGCATTGATCCTGGGATTGTGGAAATCATTGACCTGCGGACACTCAATCCACTGGATGAAAAAACAATCAGTGCATCCGTTGAAAAAACTGGTAAAGTTTTAGTGGTTCATGAGGATAATTTAACCAACGGTCCAGGGGCAGAAATTGCAGCAATCATTGCCGAACGACATTTTGAAGACTTGGATGGCCCCATAAAACGGGTAGGTTCAGCGGACTGCCATGTGCCTTTTAACTGGTTTTTAGAAGAAGAGATTCTTCCCCAAACCCTTAATATTCAAACTGCGCTAAAAGAATTACTGGAGTACTGATGATTGTAGATGTTGTTATGCCAAAAATGGGTGAATCAATTACTGAAGGCACCATTATAGAATGGCGCAAAAAAGTGGGTGATGCCATAGAATTGGACGAAATTTTATTGGAGATTGGCACAGATAAAGTAGATTCTGAAATTCCCAGTCCAACAGCTGGTGTCCTTGTTGAAATCCTCGCCGAGCCCAATGATGTACTGGATGTGGGTGCTGTTATTGCACGGGTTGAAACAGAGGCCGGCGCAGCGAAACCGATTGCATCGCCACCAAAGAAAGAAAAGCCGGTGGTTGAACCTGACCCCATTGTTGAAAAACCTGTAGAAGCGCCAAAACCAGTGACTCAAACACGACCTCCAATACAGGCTTCAGGGGAAAAGAAATTTATTACACCAGTGGTTAATAAAATTGCTGCAGAAAATGGTATTGGTTTTGAAGAACTGATGACCATTTCCGGTTCAGGCAAAGGCGGTCGAGTGACCAAACTGGATATTTTAAAATATTTGGAAAGTCGCACTGCCGCACCAGCGCCTCAACAACAAAGCAGTATCCCGAAACCGGCAACTGCACCGGCATTCACTGGTGATGAAGCCAGAGTTGAAATGGATCATATGCGCAAACTGATTGCTGGTCATATGCGAAAAAGTATAGAAACATCGGCCCATGTTTATGTCATGACAGAAGTAGATATGTCCGCTATTGTGAATTATGTTAATTCCCAGGAAGATGCTTTCTATAAAAAGGAAGGATATAAACTTACCTACACACCTTTCATAATACAGGCTTGCGTTAAGGCATTGACTGCCAATCCAGATATGAATGCATCCATCGATGGATCAGCGATTATTTATCATAAAAATGTAAATATTGGAATGGCCGTGGCTGTGGATAAAGGTCTCATGGTTCCTGTTATGGCCAGATGTGAAGAGCTTAATTTTCTTGGGTTATGCCGTAAGGTGAGAGATATGGCCGTGCGTACTCGCAACAAACAATTGAACCCCGATGAACTCCAGGGATCCACATTTTCCATTTCCAATTTTGGCGTATTCAATGTTACTATGGGAACACCAATTATCAACCAACCAAACGTGGGAATCCTCGGTGTGGGTGTGGTGAAAAAACGGCCTGTGGTGATTGAAACAAACGAAGGGGATACAATAGGGATCAAAAGTATGATGTTCTTATCCTTAGGGTTTGATCATCGATTGGTAGATGGTGCCGGCGGCAGTCAATTTATCGAATCTGTCAGGCAAAATATTGAAAACATTAATTTAGAAAACATAATCTAATGCCTATTGATCACGTATTAAAACTCTATTCAGAATCGATCCGTTCGCCCTATCTACACTATGGATTTTGGGATCATCCTGAAAATGTGAATGTGGATAATATTTCTTTAGATGAAATGGTGGCTGCCCAGGGACGCTATATCGAACACTTGACTTCCTTCATTCCCGAGGATGTGAAAACTGTCCTAGATGTGGGCGCAGGAATCGGTGGCAATTCCAGTTATCTTTTATCGCAAGGGTATTCAGTAGAAGCATTGTCTCCAGATGAATACCAAGAAAGTGTATTTGCGAAAAAATATAATGGTGAGGTAAAATTTCACCGGACGAAGTTTGAGGATTTCGAACCGGAAAAACAATATGACCTAGTGCTGGAGAGTGAAAGTGCTTGTTATATCCAGATTGAGACGGGGTGGAAAACAGCTCGAAAAACCATTAGAGATGGGGGCTACCTTTTGGCCTCCGATTATTTTCTTCATCACAATGATGGTAGCGGTGATTGGCATATCAAGGCCGCTCATGATGAAAAAATCTATATGGAAAAAGCAAAAGAATATGGTTTTAAACTAATTCGCGAATATGATCAAACAGAGAATACCATGCCAACCTTGGATGGTGCTAAAGCATTCATGGAGCGGTTCATTTATCCAACGGTAGAGTTCTCTTCAAACTATTTGGATAAAAAGCATCCTTTTATTTTAAAGGTAATTAAAAAAGCATTTGGTAAAAAAGTAAATAAAAAGCTGAAACAATTCTCATTACTCGAAAGTGATGATTTTAGAAAATACAAACGATATATGATTTACCTATTTCAGAAAGTGGATTGATGGAAATAACCGCCAAAAGAACCATTTCCAAAAAACCAAAAATTCGTCTGCAATACGGGGAGGATTACAAATTCGTCCAGGAGGTTGTGAGTACCAACAAACTCAATACTGTTTGTGAAGAAGCTCGCTGTCCCAATATTTATGAATGCTGGGGCCGCGGTACAGCCACTATTATGATTCTCGGGAATACTTGTACTCGTTCATGTGGATTCTGTTCTGTGAATACAGGAAAGCCTCAAGTCCTGGATGAGATGGAACCGGTGCGAACGGCAATGGCGGTGAAGAAAATGAATTTGAGTCATGTCGTGATTACCTCAGTAGATCGGGATGATCTAAAAGGTGATTATGGTTCAAAGATTTGGGCAGAGACAATTAAACAAATTCACCACCACGTCCCTGAATGTACCGTTGAAGTTTTGACGCCTGATTTTCAAGGATTCAAACCGGCATTGGAAACAGTATTTGAAGCAGCGCCAGAGATTTTTTCTCACAATGTAGAATGCATCGAACGGATTAGCCGACAAGTCCGCGCACAGTCAGTTTGGTCTAGAAGCCTAGATGTTTTGAAACAATCAGTGGATTATGGGTTGCTGACCAAAACAAGCATGATGGTTGGTCTTGGTGAATCAAAAAGCGAGGTAGTTGAAACTATGAAAGAAGTGGTGGATTTGGGTGTAGAGATTTTTACCATTGGTCAATATTTACAACCGACCAAGAATCACCTACCTGTGAATCGTTATGTTGAAGATGAAGAATTTGAAGATTACAAAAGGATAGGATTAGAATTGGGTTTTCGTGTAGTGGAATCAGGTGCATTGGTGCGGAGTTCTTACCATGCAGATGAACAAGCGCGACTAGCAAAGGTAATAATATGAATCAATATAAAAATTTAATCTATAGTTTGGTTGTGGTATCTGGATTTATTTTAGTTTGGATGGTTTACGGGGACCAGGGAATCGCTCCTATTCCTGAATCTGAAATTGCTGAAGCCGATATTACTGAATCAGAAGCACCCTTAATCTTGGTTGATGGAAAGGTACCACCAAAACTTTCGAATTTTGTGGCCCACATGCAGTTCATTGATGAAAGTACCTGTTTGAAGTGTCATGCAACGGAGCGAGAAATGAATTTTGGGTCTGGCGTAATGCAGGTAAAAAAGATGCCCCACGAATTTCGGGAAAACTGTGTCTCTTGTCATATCTTACCAAAGTAAACCGATATGGCAGAGAAATTGGTGAAAATTGATGTTTTTACGTCATAAAAGCAAAGTATTATTGATGGCACAAAGTTTGACTCAACTATGTCTGACTTAAATTAAGGAATGTCATGAGCGACGAATTTGAAAAAGATTTAAACGAAGATTTGCTGGAAGAAAGCGAAACTTATCCTGTAATGCCTTTGCGGAATACGGTATTATTTCCGCAGCAAGTAATTCCGATTTACATCGGCAGGGATAAATCCCTGAAGCTAATTAACGAATTGCCACCCAAGAGCAAGCATATTGTTGTGGTGGCCCAGGAAGATGGCTCCATAGAAGATCCTAGCCCAGAAGATTTATACTCTTTTGGAACGCTCGCGGTTGTCCTGAAAGTTTTTGATATGCCGGACAATAGTAAATCCGCCATTGTCCAAGGGATCGATCGCGTTAAAATTTTATCCTATAAAGAAAAAGAACCATATTATCGTGCTGCTGTTCAACGTGTTGCAGACACTTCTCCGACGGATGATATAGAACTCGATGCCATGGGAAGTAATCTTCGCCAGGTATTCGGTGATTTGATCCAGGTAGCGCCCAACCTGAGTGAAGAGCACACGGGCATGTTATCCAACATCCAGAAGCCATCACGATTGGCCGACAGAACCGTTTCATTGCTTACAGTTTCTAACCCTGAAAAACAGGAGATATTGGAAGAACTAGATGTAAAAAAACGGGTTGAAAAAGCAATCAAAATTTTAACCAAAGAAATTCAACGTATCAAACTGGGCGAAGAAATTCAAACAGAAGTGCATGATGAAATTAGCAAATCCCAACGGGAATATTATTTGCGTGAGCAAATGAAAGCCATCAAACGGGAATTAGGTGAGGATGAATCCCAGGTTGAAATAAAAGATATTGAAGAGGCAATTAAAGAAGCTAAGATGCCCGAAGAGGCAGAAAAAGTGGCACTTAAGGAATTAGACCGACTTTCGAAAATTCCATCTCAATCACCGGAATATACTGTTTCCAGGACTTATTTGGATTGGCTAACAGAATTGCCTTGGTCTGTAACCTCAGAAGACAACATTAATATATCCGATGCAAAAACCATTTTGGATGATGACCATTATGGGCTAGACAAAGTTAAAGAAAGAATCTTAGAATATTTAGCTGTTCGAGCGCTTAAAATGAAAAAAGACCCAGAAGCAGGCGTTCGCGGGCCAATCTTGTGTTTTGCGGGGCCTCCGGGGGTGGGAAAAACATCATTGGGCCGTTCGATTGCGCGATCTATGGGGCGTGAATTTGTACGTATGTCATTAGGTGGTGTGCGTGATGAAGCGGAGATACGCGGTCATCGTAGAACTTATATTGGTGCATTGCCAGGTCGGATCATTCAATCCCTGAAAAAAGCAGGAACGAGCAATCCCGTATTCATGCTGGATGAGATTGATAAACTGGGTATGGACTTTCGTGGCGACCCTTCTTCCGCATTGTTAGAAGTTTTAGACCCAGAGCAAAACAGTACATTTGCAGACCATTATTTGGAAGTGGATTTTGACCTGAGTAAAGTTATGTTCATTGCCACTGCTAATTACCAGGATCCCATCCCGCCGGCATTGAGAGACCGGATGGAGATTATCGATTTCTCCGGCTATATCATGGATGAAAAAGTTCTGATCGCTAAAAAACATTTGATCCCAAAACAGGTGGATGAAAATGGATTGACTAAAAAAGATGTCTCCATGGACGATTCGGCTGTGAAAGAATTGATCAATTCATATACGAGAGAGGCGGGAGTAAGAAATCTTGAGCGTGAGATTGCCAATGTTTTTCGGAAAGTGGCCAGAGATAAAATTGAAAAAAAGTCAAAAAAGATTAAGGTCAATAAAAAGAAAGTAACGGAATATTTAGGCGCAGCACGGTTCTACTCTGAAATTGCAGAAAGAACAACCAAGCCTGGTGTAGTTACCGGTTTAGCTTGGACAGCAGCTGGTGGAGACATTCTGTTTATTGAAGCATCCAAAATGAAAGGAAAGGGTAACCTTACCTTAACCGGTCAACTGGGTGATGTGATGAAAGAATCTGCCACCGCCGCTATGACTTACGTCCGCTCACACACAGATATTCTGGGCTTGGATGAAAATTTCAATGAAAAGACCGATATTCACGTTCATGTACCTGCAGGTGCAATTCCAAAGGATGGTCCCTCTGCCGGTGTGGGTATGTTTACGTCCATCGTTTCGTTGCTGACAGGACAGTCGGTTGAAGATCGCGTTGCCATGACAGGGGAAATTACCCTGCGAGGGAATGTGTTGCCGATTGGTGGCGTAAAAGAAAAAGTAACTGCTGCCCATCGTTCGGGAATTAAAACAATTATTCTTCCCGATCATAACCGCAAAGATTTAGAAGACATTCCAGAGCACATTAAAAAAGATCTTAACTTCCATTTTGCCAAAGAAATGATGGATGTGATTGATATTGCTCTCCCCGGTTTAAACGGTCGGATTAAATCTAAAAAATCTTCTTCAAAGACTAAAAAGGTAGCGTAACTTTTTCGCCGAATTTGAGAGGTGATTTTTACCTTTTAAGATTCATGAATTTACGGGCGTTTAACTTCCGCCTTCGTTCCAATAAATCGGAATTACGGCGGACAGGCAGCTGGTACTAACCAGCTTCGTAAACGATCTTGTTCATTT
>Ga0209252_1000055_pt1 | contig 90845 bp, 75 predicted proteins | sample SaaInlV_135m_DNA_3_FD_184673 | JGI IMG/M metagenome (GOLD analysis project Ga0209252, IMG submission 184673) | Marine microbial communities from expanding oxygen minimum zones in the Saanich Inlet - Saanich Inlet SI074_LV_100m_DNA (SPAdes) (version 2) | ecosystem: Environmental > Aquatic >... | reverse complement strand
CAACGTCATCAACGCCGGGGGCATGGATGACGCACAAGCCGCTATTAATACTCATGAAGGGTTGTGAATAATTGAAGTGTTAAGGCATGATCAAGAAGGCCTATATGGCCTTCAACGCACTACCCAAGTCATCCATCAAATCGTCTAAAGTTTCAAGCCCAACTGAAAGCCGGACTAGACCATCTACAATACCAATTTCATTACGTATGGCCTCAGGTACAGCCGCGTGAGTCATGATGGCTGGATGCTCAACTAGGCTTTCTACACCACCTAAACTCTCGGCAAGGGCAAATACGTCAGTGTTCTCTAGAAAGGTCGTAGCACTGGCTAAACCACCCTTTAAGACAACGCTTATCATCCCACCAAAGCCATTCATTTGGCGCATTGCCAACTCATGGTGAGGATGACTTTCAAGCCCGGGGTAATAGACTCTTTCAACAGCCTCATGATTCTCCAGATAAGTCGCTACCTTCATAGCATTTTGGCAATGCCGTTCCATGCGCACAGCCAGTGTTTTCAAACTTCTCAGCACCATAAAACTATCAAAGGGGCTCATAATAGAACCAATCGCATTAGAGAGATAAAACATCCGCTCCACTAAGTCTTCTCTGCCTTGGGCGCAGACGGCAATACCACCAATCACGTCGGAATGGCCATTTAGATATTTTGTAGCCGAGTGGACAACAATATCGAAACCAAAGTCGAGCGGTTTCTGAACGTAGGGCGAGCAAAACGTGTTGTCACAGACCGCAATTAAATCATGTCTTTTAGCGAACGCAGCGATAACCTGCAGGTCAACTAATTTCAAGAGTGGATTAGTGGGCGACTCCACCCAAATCATCTTCGTATTTTCTTGAAGCGAGGCTTCCAGGTTATCTAAATCACTCAAGTTAGCAAAGGTGAACTCCAAGCCCGCAGAACGCTTGCGTACATTCTCAAATAACCTGTAAGTCCCACCATAGAGATCATCCATGGCAATCACGTGATCTCCAGAATCTAACATCTCCAATACCGTCGCTGTGGCGCCCATTCCTGAGGAAAACGCAAACCCTCCAGAACCATTCTCAAGAGCTGCAACGCAATCCTCTAAGGCTTTTCTTGTCGGGTTATGAGTTCTGGAGTATTCGTAACCCTTATGCACACCAGGACTCTCTTGGACATAAGTCGAACTGGCATAAATAGGCGTCATGATGGCGCCTGTCGTTGGATCGGGTTGCTGACCGGCGTGAATTGCCTTAGTCTCAAAACCCTGGGTTTTTGTGGTGTCTTTCATAGCCATCTCTAGTCTTCGCTAATCTTGGTTCTATAGTGGTTAATGAGGTCTACCTTGGTGATAAAGCCGACAAAGGTATCCCCTTGATAAATAATAGCGACCTTACCTTGAGTTAAGGTGTTCAGTAGTTCCTCCTCTGAGGCTCCTACTGGCAGTACGTCTAAGTCTGTTACCATAAAGTCGACCACCGACTGAGTGAAAGCTGCCTTGCTTTTACTAACATTAAATAATAAATCTTCTTCGTCTAGAACACCAACAAGTCGCTCCCCATCAAGCACAGGAATTTGAGAAATATCTGATGCTCTCATTCTTTTATAGGCCGTTAGCAAGGTGTCAGAAACAGAGACGCTAATCATATCGCCTTGATCAGCTCTACGATTAATTAAGTCGGTTACATCCCCAGCTGTCTTAACTTCCAATAAGTCATTGTCATGCAGCCAGGATTTATTAAATGCTTTTGAAAGGTACTTATTACCTGTATCGCAAATAAAGGTGACTACACGTTTTGGGGTAGTTTGTTTTTGACACCATTTTACAGCGCCAGCCACCAGAGTACCTGTCGATGAACCACCCAGAACCCCCTCCTCTCTTATTAACACCTGCAAGGTTTGGAAAGCCTCTTTGTCAGTCACTACTTCGGCATCATGGAGTATATCGACATTTAAATTATCGGGAATAAAATCTTCACCTACTCCTTCCACCAGCCATGTACCGCCCTCATAGGAAAATGATCCTTTAATAATAGCATCGGCAATAATAGATCCCTTAGGATCTGCAGCAACCATTTGAACATTTGGATCCTTTTCTTTAAAGAACTCTGCTAACCCGGTAATCGTACCCCCAGAGCCTACGCCAGCAACTACAGCATCAAGATTGCCATCCATCTGCTCCCATATTTCAGGCCCCGTCGTGGTGCGATGAATCATCGGATTGGCCGGATTAGAGAACTGATTAGCCAAAAAACTACCGGGAGTCTCAGCAACAATTCTTCGCGCTAAATCTTGGTAATATTCCGGATGTCCCTCTGGCACGTCGGAGCGGGTTAAAATAATCTCAGCGCCCAGCCCCTCGAGGTGGAGAATTTTTTCACGGCTCATTTTGTCAGGGATAACTAAAATAATTTTATAACCCTTAATAGCGGCGACCAAGGCTAGTCCAATACCTGTGTTACCAGCCGTTGCTTCAATAATAGTGCCGCCGGGTTTTAACTCACCTGACTTTTCAGCTTCCTCAATAATTGCCAGGCCTACTCTGTCTTTAATTGAGCCACCAGGGTTCTGCGATTCGAGCTTAACAAAGAGCTCACAGGGCCCAGTATCGAACGCGCTGAGTTTTAGCATTGGTGTATCGCCAATCAACGATAAAAGAGATGTATTTACAGTCATCATTCCCCCTTTGTAGACCAGTATCGAACGCGCTGAGTTTTAGCATTGGTGTATCGCCAATCAACGATAAAAGAGATGTATTTACAGTCATCATTCCCCCTTTGTAGAACTGCAAGCCACAAAGTCATTGAGTATAAAAGGTAGTCACTATTTAGCGGCAAGAATAGCACAAAATCTTAGTAATGAAGCGTACCTTTAAGGGTAAAAAAACGTCTTAGATATTACCTAAATAAGACTTTAGATAACTCATATGCTCTCTTCAACCGCCGCAAATTCGTTTACACTGTTGTGCTCAGAAATACATTTACGGAACTCTTAGACTATGGACAAAAATACTCAAATAGAAGTGGAAGCCGCTGTTTTTCGTCGTCTTCTGCAGCATCTTGATGAAAATAAAGACGTACAGAATATCGACTTGATGAATCTTGCTAACTTCTGTCGAAATTGTTTAAGTAAATGGTATGTCTCCTCAGCAGCAGAGCACCAAACTGATATAGACTATGAGCAAGCACGTGAAATTATATACGGTATACCCTTTCCGGAATGGAAAGCTAAATACCAATCTCCGGCCACAGACGAACAACTAGCCCTTTTTGCCGCACGCTCTAAAACTAGAGGCTAAATTATTATCGATTCAATCAAAGTGACTAAAAAAAGCCAATTTCACCGACTTGAATATCAGCTTCGTGGTTTCGCCCATAAGCGACAATGCCGATACTACGAATCGACTTAGGTAACGCCGTCTTTCTCAGCCATGAGCCAGAGGGCTTAAAACTCTCTAAGGGTAACTTTATGATCTGCCATTCTTCGGTGACCTCAAAGGCAGCCTGATAGTATTGCCACGGTAACATGGTGCCTCTAGTACGCAGATGAATATAATACCTTTGACTATTCCCTCTCACCTTAACGTAAATGCCTGCAGCGTCCTTGTCGGCGCCTGCAGCCAAACGGGTGCGCAATTGAATAAACCCTCCATTGTTGGCCGTGCTAACGTCGCCGGTCATGTGCGCGTAAGCCTCGCCATTATCATTACCAACGCTTGCGGAGCCTTCAGATACGCCACCCATAACTTGATCACTTAAATAATCCCAGCGCACTCCTGAATCAGATTCAAAATTATCAATCATTATTTCATCAGCTCCTATAAAGCCAGCCATCATGCTGAAATACAAACATGCGGTGCCGCCGGTCAACGAATTTAATCTGCCCATGTGAAACTACCTTTTGTAATAAGTGGATTAGATACGGCTACAACAGTTATTTGTACCAAACTAAAATATGGATGCAAACGTCCCTTAATTAATTAATATACGTACCAGATGATGGGGCGGTAAGATACAACGATCGATTTTAGGCGTTAGGCGTATGAAAAAACTGTATTTATGTTTGATTTTGGCAACCTCGGTCTCCTGTGGTGGAGGATCAAGTTCTTCGCCTGTTGTACCTGTCATTGATCTAGGCGACGCGCTTCCAGATATTAGTACCTTTCCGGGTGTAAGCTGGGAGTCATATGCACCTACCGATGTCAATGTTGATAAAGATGGGATTGATCAGGCTTTGGATTATGCCTTTGAGACGGGTCGCAATACTCAAGGTGTTGTGATTATTCGTCATGGCGTGATTATAGGTGAACGCTATGCCGATGGAGAGTCACAAGATAGCTTAGCAACCAGCTGGTCAACCGGAAAATCATTTGCAAGTGCCCTTGTCGGGATAGCCTTAGATCGGGGTTTTATCGACTCTATCGACGTCTCCGCTGAAACCTATTTAACTCCCTGGATGAATACTGATAAGGGTGAGATTAGTATCAGAGCGATTCTGGAAATGCGCTCAGGTCTCAAAGAGGCTGAGGATGGAGATGCCAATATCTATGCTGGCGGTATTGGCGGCAACCAATTAGCTTATGCCTTGGCACGAACACCTGAGACAACCCCAAGAACAGATAATTGGGTATATCAAAATGCCGACTCCATGCTTCTTGCCGGAATATTAGAGGAGTCTACCGGACAAAGTGTCCTTGATTTCGCAGACATAAACCTATTTTCAAAAATTGACATGCAAGCTGATTGGTGGACAGATGAGCATGGCCATGCACTAACCTACTGCTGTATAGATACTACATCTAGAGATTTTGCTCGTTTTGGTCTTCTCTATGCTCGCAATGGACGTTGGCTCGATGAACAAATTATTTCAGAAAACTGGGTCCAGGAATCAACAACAGTTCCTGAAGGTACTAATAATACTGGTTATGCAATGCAGTGGAGGGTCGAACCCTCAAAAGGGTATTTTTGGGCCTCAGGGTTAAACAGAAATAATATTTATGTCTTTCAAGACCAAGATTTAGTTGTCGTGAGAAACAGCGCATATAAAAAAGTTGGGTCAAGTTCCGTAAGAACTGGTAATAATTATCATCAGACACTACCACCATTGAGCTGGAGCGACTCGGAGTTTTTAGCGTATATTTACAATGCGATTAACGATTAGTGCCATAAGTTTGATTTGCATCACATTCAGCAGGACGGCGTATTTCATTTTCTAACCGGCCTAACCTCCATTGGAGTTATGCCTGACCAGCGTCGAAAAGATCGACGGAAATTGGCTGCGCTACTGTAGCCTAAAAGTATAGCTATTTCGGTGACGGGCAAATGAGTGCTTTGTAAATACTCTAAGGCTAAGCGATATCTAACCTGATCAAGAAGCTCTTGAAAGCGACATCCCTCTTTTGCCAATCTCCGCTGCAGAGTACTTTCGCTCATATGAAGCTTATCGGCAATTGAGGCACTAGAGGGAAAGTCCAGCCTTGTACTGATAAGAATTTGCTTCACTCGCTCACTGACCAGACCAAGTTGATTGTCAGCCGACATAATACGATCACACTCTCTCTGGAAAATGTTTTGCGCTAGCGGATTCGACGTAGAGATGCTGGTTGCCAACCCATCCAGGCCGAACGTAAGACCGGGCTTGTCCGACATGAAGCTTACTTTCGAACCGAATACAGAGGCATATAGCTCCGATTCTTCTCCCGCACTATAATCTAGACCTAAGCTAAAAGAGACGTTCACCTCCCCCGTTAAGATACGTAAATTATGGACCACTGCAGAGTAGAGCGTATCAGCATAAAATCTCTCCAGTTCTTTGGGTAAATGCCGCCCTTTACCAACTAACATAACCCCGCTCTGATCCGCAACTAGGTCAATAGTCATACTCGGGAGTATCGCTTGATTATATCTAAGTAATAATTTTAGTGTATCCCCGACCGTGTCACTGGTCATCAACGCATAGCCTAATATCCCCAATGCCACCATATTTAACCTGACCCCAAGCTTGAGCCCAAGGGCCTTATCATCAGATAGCTTGATAGCATTACTGCAAATGATATCTGCTTGTTGGCTGGTCAGGAAGAACGGCTGCGAGGAGTCGATAGCGTCTAGCTGGGTGGTTTTTAGGAGATCATCTTCGGCAACACCTTGCTCCCGTAGCAACCCTATAAGCTCTGGTAAGATGATTCCGTACATAAATTAATTCCTGTAGGTGATCCTCAAAAACCGATATATGCCGGTAAAAGAGCCCTAAATTGACCGTAAAAGAACCCTAAATTGACGCTATTTAACCCTCCCAAGAAACGAACTGTCAACTATAATTTCCTAATAGGAAGTCATAACACTAGCTCCACCAAGGAATGATAAAAATGGCCACATACTCAATGGATCACCCAGAAAAAGGCGAGATAAACTATACCGACAAAAAGCGATATCTTTGGTTTATGTCAATAACGTTTCCATTAATGCCGCTAACGACCATTTATTGGTTTACACAAACTGGCATCGAAGCTCTGTTGGCTATCCCTCTAGCGATAAACTATCTTCTTTTACCGGCATTAGATTGGGCTATTGGCTCGGACAGTAGCAATCCACCGGAGGAGTTAGTACCTCAGCTTGAGGAGGACCGGTACTACAGAATTCTCACTTATCTCACAGTACCAATGCATTTTATTGTATTGCTCGCATTTGCGTGGGTAGTAGGGACTTTTGAGTTAAGCATTTTGTCTATAGTGGTCGTTGCTTTAGTCGCCGGCAGTTACAGTGGCATTGGTATCAACACTGCGCATGAGTTAGGCCATAAAAACACTAAAATAGAAAAATGGTTAGCAAAAATTGTATTGGCAGTGCCTGCCTATGGTCATTTTTCGGTAGAGCATAATCGAGGCCACCACATTTTAGTCGCGACACCAGAAGATCCTGCCAGTTCACGACTGGGCGAGTCTCTTTACTCCTTCGCTGCTCGGGAAATTTCAGGTACGTTTGTTAGAGGCTGGCAATTAGAGAGAGATCGCCTTACCAAATCAGGCCTTCCATTCTGGAGCCACCACAATGAGATCATACAGTCCTATGCTATCAGCATCCTGTTGCAAGGGTCACTAATCGCCTATTTTGGCTGGATCATGGTGCCCTTTTTATTAATGCACAATTTTTGGGCCTGGTCTCAGTTAACCTTGGCGAATTATATTGAGCATTACGGCTTACTAAGAGCGAAAAAAGAAAACGGTGAGTTTGAGAGATGCGCGCCTCACCACTCATGGAACGCTAATTATATTGTCACCAATCTGATGCTATTCCATCTTGAGAGACACTCAGACCATCACGCTTATCCGGCACGGCGGTACCAGAGCCTTCGGAATTTTGACGACATTCCCGAATTACCTAATGGTTATTTTGGAATGTACTTATTGGCATATATACCATGGCTATGGTTTAGGGTTATGGACAAACGAGTCTTAGAGCTACCCCACATTCAAGGTAATCTATCTAAGGTCAACATATGCCCTTCTAAGATAAACAAAATAAAGGCTAAGTATGGGACTCACAGCCTAGCTTAGTAGAAATAAGGTATCTGGGCGGCTGTGAAAATAGCTAGCCCTTACCTTGTCCCACTCCCTTTCGCAGGTGTAAAAAGTCCCATACGATCTGACCTTAAAATTTGGACTTCGTTTGTGTCTAAGGTGATCGGCAAAACAGCCGTAGGCAGGCCAAAAGGAACTCCCCTAAAAGTCCATTTATCCTCAACATCAAAGGTTGCCGCGTTAAGCTTGGTTATCGAGAAAGGCAAGACACCGTGATCTAATAACTGTCATAAGCTGTGCTAGTATTAAAATAAGGACTAAATATAAAAGCAGCGCTATTCTTAGCCTTAACCTTGTACCAAGGAGGACATCATTATGAGTGCACTCGAAAGAAAGACACTCCCGTTTTCCAGCGGTGAGCCAGGCGAGCATCATTATTGCCAGTGGCTCCCAGAACACCCTGTCGCTTGGTTGCATATTATGCATGGTATGTCTGAGCATGGCGCTCGCTACGCTGAATTCGCAGAGTTCTTGAATCAACAGGGCATTTTAGTTACGGCAGGCGACCATCGTGGCCATGGTCAAACAGGTAAAGCGATGGGTAGCAGTTATCATCTGGCTGACGCCGATGGTTGGGAGCAAATGATTGATGACCAATGGCAACTTATTAACCATATTGAAGCTCGACTTGATTTGCCGCTTATTTTAATGGGTCACAGCATGGGATCTTTTATGGCGACGCGTTTTTGCCAGAAATATGCCACCCAAATTCCCGACGCATTTAATCATAAGTTATGCGGCTTAATACTGTCAGGATCAAGTTATGACACCCCTAAATTTTTTGAGAGTATTTCGTACTTCGCTCGTTTCGAGCGCTGGAGGGTTGGCCCGCGAAAGCCCAGTAGTGTTTTAGAAAAACTATCCTTTAGCTCTTTCAATAATGCTTTCAAGCCCAACCGCACGGTTAGTGACTGGTTATCTAGAGATGAAAAAATCGTTAATGACTATGTCGACGACTATTACTGCGGTGGTCCCCTGTCAACTCAATCTTGGTGTGATTTCCTAGCAGGCATGGCTCACTTATCGAGCCCGTCTGCAATGGCTACCATTGATAAGGCTCTTCCAATCTATCTGATATCTGGGGCACTGGACCCGGTAAGCAAGCAAGGTGAGGGTGTTGAAAAATTGAAGGCCGCACTGCTTCAAGCTGGAATTAAAAGAGTTGATATGCGTTTATACGAAGAAGCTAGGCATGAAATTCTCAATGAAACCAATCGCACCGAGGTGTTTAAGGACCTGCTCTACTGGCTCGCCGCCCTCAAATCAGAGCTTTAATTGAATTAGACAACCATTAGTAACCGTTTTAACTGTAAACTGTAGCTGATGAGTACCTTTAACTTATTGATAGCCCTCTGGTCAGTTGCTGCACTGCTAGCATGCCTTTATTTGATATTTAAAAATGCACCCTATGGAAGACACATCAAAGACGGATGGGGGCCAAAGATATCAACGAAAGCTGGATGGGTCTTCATGGAGTCTCCCTGCGTTATTTTAATGATAATCTTTGCTCTATTGATGAAAGATCAATTAACTATTGTTCACAATGTATTTTTAACGATCTGGCTGACTCATTACATCCATAGAACATTTATATACCCATTTTCTATTGGAATGACTCATCCTAAAATGCCATTGATCATCGCAATAATGGCATTCATTTTTAATGTCACCAACGTCAGTATTCAAGCTTTCGGTATTTTCTACTTTGTTCAATACCCGGCTGAATGGATGCAGAGTACCCCGTTCCTCATTGGCATATTTTTGTTTATCACCGGAATGTTTATCAATATAAAATCTGATTACAGTATTGCCGCACTGAGAAAAGAAAAAGGCCCTGGTTATCATATTCCCAGCACCTTTTTACATAAATATATTGCTTCTCCCAACTACCTTGGGGAGATCATTGAATGGACCGGATGGGCACTGCTTACGTGGAGTATTTCTGGCGCTGTATTTCTTGCTTGGACCATCGCCAACTTGTTTCCTAGGGCTATTGCTAATCGCAGATGGTATCGAGAAAAATTTAAGGACTATCCTAAAAACAGGAAAGCACTCATTCCTGGGGTAATTTAGAGAAGATTGTATTCCTTTAGCTGTTTTGCCGTATCAATTATCGATACCTCTGCGCTCAAAGGATTCCACCCTAATATATCTTTAGCTTTTGCACTTGAGATGTCTCTTCTTCGCCCAATCATTTTAACCATCAAGACTAAGTCTTTTCTAAAGCAGGCAACTATTTTCATTAACCATTTTGGAAACACAAATTTAGGCGTCTTATTAAAACCAGCATTTCTGAGAATAACTGCCACCTCATGGATCCATAATTCTCTTTCAGAAACTATAATCCGCTCACCATCACTTTCCCTGTTTTCCATGGCAAGAATATGTGCAGAAGCAACGTCTCTTACATCAACAACTCCAATGTGTATCCTGGCTGTACCAGGTACTGAACCACTAATCATATTTTTTACTAGAGAATTTGAAGTCCCTATATCCTTGGATAAGGACGGCCCCATGACTAAAACAGGGTTTATCACGGTTAAACCAAAGTCAGGACTTTGTGTCTTCATAAAATCCCACGCCGCTAGCTCGGCCATGGTTTTACTTTTGGCGTAGAAACTGATTCCTAGCTTGTCAGGATCTGACCAATCGTCTTCATTAAAAGATTCCTGCATATCATCTAGGCTCTCATGAATAGCCGCAAAAGAAGACGTAAGCACGACTTTTTTCACATTGTGCGCACTAGAAAACTTTAGCGCCCTAAGAACACCGTCAACAGCTGGTTTTACAAAGAAGTCCTCGTTTTCGTCTGTTAAAACAAAGGGAGACGCCACATGCAAGACATAATCACAGTCAGTAATGGCATCATTCCAGCCACTGTCACTATTAAGGTCTACTTCGAACAGTGATAACTTTTCCGTCTGAGTATTGTGGGATAATAGAGCGGCTATAACCTCACCTTTTCTATCCAATGATCTGACAGTGCCATTCACCGAATAACCCCGATTCAATAGTTGCTGTATGCAATGCAATCCTATAAAACCCGTAGCCCCTGTCACTAACACTCTTCCCATTCCAACACCCCCCTGTCGACTAAAAAACTCTGATCTATTTTAATTTAGGTTTGATCATATAAACCTTTAATCATTATTGCACCCCTAAGGCGATCAAGACGTGACTACATCGCCCACATAGACATTCGACTACCTTGTTGAGCCAGAGACCATATAGAATATGATATTTGCTAAGCAAGCTATTGGTTTTTCTCTAACTGATTACTAAAGGACAGTATCAGGCAAGACTATAGAGGGCGAACTAGGTGTTGATCCATACGGTAACAGTGCTTTCTTTAAACTAGTCATACCAAATACCCTATCTATTAAAAACTTGCGCTACGTACGTAATCGCTGCTCGCTTTAAACCACTACAAAATAGAATCACAGTAATCTTTGTCACTTGCCGCCGATCAGCTTTAAGGAGTTAGTAATTGGATTGTTTAGACTGCATTTATATACCAGTATGATTATATCGCCTACTTGTTAAAATCATCCTAGTCGATATATCATACTGTCAAAAGGTAATGTTAACATTTATTGACAACAACAGGTTAAAAATGCACCGTACTCAGTTTTATCCTAGGAGACAGGAATGCCAGTAAGTAGCAGCAACCCGATTATGAGATGGCTACAAACGGCCCTAAACATTGAAGATCACGAAGTCAAAGCCGCCTTAAGCTCATTTCTTTTTGTAGTAATCTTGATGTCTGCCTACTATATTCTTCGACCCGTACGCGATGCCATGGCGAGCGACTGGACGGATGCTGAAGTTAGCTGGTTATGGACTCTCAACTTTTTTATCAGCACTGCGGTCGTCGCAGTTTATGGTATCGCCGTTTCACGTTTTCGTTTTCAGCTTCTGGTACCGGCTATGTACGGTATTTTTGCACTAACGTTTGTGGTTTTTTATGTACTGGCTTCGACCTCTAGCGATCGAACATTAATCGACAAATCATTTTATGTGTGGGTTAGTGTATTCAGCCTTTTCCACATTTCAGTATTTTGGAGCTTCATGTCGGACTTGTTCAACAAAGAACAGGCCGGCAGGCTATTTAGTGTTATTGCCGCAGGTGCCAGTGTCGGCGGTCTTATCGGCCCCGCTATACCTTCGTTTTTCTCAGAGTCGCTGGGCACAGACAATTTAATGCTGATAGCGAGTGTAATGCTGTTGGTGCCGATACCGATCATCTTCTATCTACAAGCACTAAGATCATCAAATTTAGGCAACGAAGACTTGGGCTTAAAAAAGCCCAACGCGACAATTGGTGGCAACCCTTTTGCGGGTTTCAAGATGTTTCTCTCAAATCCCTATTTATTAGCCATAGGCTTATTTATTTTTCTTTATACCGGCATAAGCTCCTTTGTTTACTTCGAGCTAAAGAACCTAATGAGTGAGCTAAGCCGTGTCGAACGCACAGCGGTGTGGGCGCAAATGGATCTGGCCGTCAATGTCCTGTCAATTGCAACGGGGTTATTTGCAACAGGTCGCCTTGTCAGTAAATTTGGGATGCCGGTTACTATTGCGTTGGTGCCCTTAGTAATCTGTATCGGTTTACTGGCACTAGCAGTTTCACCCTTCCTAGCGGGCGTTGTTATCTTGCAGGTAGTGCGGCGCGCTGGAAACTACGCCGTCACACGGCCTGCCCGCGAGATGCTATTTACTCGCGTGGACCGCGAAACCCGCTTTAAAGCAAAACCGGTCATCGACATTGTCGCTTATCGCGGCGGAGACATGCTGATGGCCTGGTTATTCACAGGGCTAACACAAGGCTTGGGCTTAGGATTGGCGGCTGTCGCTATGGTTGGGGCCGGCATAGCCGCGCTGTGGTCAATGGTGGGTATCTATCTTGGCCGCTGGTTTGAGCGAGATGATAGTTTAAGCTAGGTTAGGCAAAAGCAACAATTACCATGACGCGTAAGATCAAGAACATTTCACCACGAACTGTAATACCGGTTACCTTATCGGTGTTATATTCAACAAACTAAAATAGGTAACGGACCAACACTATGAAATCTTTCTCTATTGTAATTCTGTCGCTTATCCTTAGCGCCACGCCCTTCGCTGTCGCAGATAACCACACTCCCTCCTCACAGCAAGATCTTTTAAAGTACATCGAATTTAGTCAACTTGGTAATCCTGCTGATGTACTCGAGGTAAAGGAAGAAAGCTCACGGCCGCTAAAAAGTGGTGAAATTAGGGTAAGAGTGTTGGCCACGCCAATTAATCCATCAGACCTATTACAGATTGCCGGCAAGTATGGTGTAGATCCAGTATTACCCTCAAACCCCGGCAGTGAAGGCGTTGGTCGAGTACTAGAAGTCTCTCCCGAGGTGAAACATCTAGCGGTTGGGCAAATGGTACTTCTTGCCAGCGGCAGAACCTGGCGTGATGAGATAGTTGCGCCGGCAGCAGGCTTTCTTCCCTTGCCCAATCTCGGCCCACTTGAGTCTGACGTGATTGAACAGCTGGCTATGTCAGCGGTTAACCCCTTAACGGCATTACTTATGCTAACCAGCTTCATCGACCTTGAAGAAGGTCAATGGATTGTGCAGAGTGCTGCCAATTCTGCTGTTGGAGGATATGTTATCCAGCTTGCTAAGCAGCGCGGCATTAAGACAGTCAATGTTGTTCGTCGAGAAGGCCTAGCGGACGATTTGCTGGCCAAGGGTGCGGATGTAGTATTAATTGATGGACCTGATCTTGCTTTACAGGTCGCAAAAGCAACAGATAGTGCGCCTATAGCACTTGCACTCGACCCTGTTGGCGGTGATACCTACACTCGACTGGCCGATAGCCTCGGCTATGGTGGCACTCTGGTTGCCTATGGCGTGTTGTCGGGAAAACCCGCAACCGTGAATACAGGAAAGGTTATTTTTAACGACATTAGTCTGCGTGGCTTTTGGCTTTATAAGTGGTATCAGACGGCCGATATGCAAACAAAGCAGGCTGCTTTCGGACAAATTATCCCGCTAATTGCGAAGGGTGTTTTAAAAGCCAATGTTGACTCACGCTTTAGTGTTGATGAGATCAAACAGGCAGTCTCACGCGCTGCACAACCTGGTCGAAATGGCAAAGTACTGATTGTGCCAAATGCTCTCTAGCAGCAGATAAGAAGATTAACAGAGCCTATCCGTTCACCCAGTTAGGCTCTCGTTTCTGTGCAAATGCGGTCATGCCTTCACGGGCATCTTTGGATTTTATAAGCTTAATAATTTCTGTATTACTGAGCTCAAGCGCTCTATCCCAACTGCCTAAATCATCAACCGCATTAAGCACACGCTTGGAGGCTCTTATAGAGGTTGGTGAGTTTCCTGCAATAGTTTGGGCAAGAACTCGGGCAGCATCCATGACACCACCAAGCTCAGAAATAGAATTAATCAATCCCAATTGCGAGGCTTCATCAGACCCAATTTTACGGCCAGTTAGAATCAATTCCATGGCCGCTTTTTCGCCAATCTGCCGGGTTAAACGCTGCACACCACCGGCAGCTGCGAACAGCCCCACCTTAACTTCAGGTAGTGCAAAGCTCGCCATAGGATCCCCTACCGCGACATCACAGGCTAAAACAATTTCTAGCCCACCGCCCATAGCGACACCGTTAACCGCTGCAATAACAGGCTTCTCTCGGTCATTTCGCGAACAGAGTCCCGCGAACCCGGAGGCTGGTATAGACATATCACCGCCGCCAGCGGATACCTTAAGATCATTACCGCTACAGAAGGCTTTTTCTCCAGCACCGGTGATAATAGCAACCCAGAGCTCTTGGTCCCGCTCGAACTCATCAAAAATTTCTGCTAATTCAAAATGGGCAGCACTAAACAGTGCGTTGTAAGCATCGGGTCGGTTGAGCGTTACCTCAAGTACATTGCCGTCTCTTTTAAGCTGTACATATTTAAATTCTCGGGTGAGAAAATCGTTTGACATAGGAACTCCTAGTTTATGGGGGTTTAATAGAGTGTTTTTACCGTCTCGATGAATAATATTGACCGTTTGGCCAACAGGGCTATCAAATGTATGAAGGGCTTTCATCGTGGCGCGGTGATCGACCGGTACCGTTGCCATAACTCGGCCTTCAGTATTGCGCGCAAATAGATAGGCATGATCAATACCGTGACGGCCATGTCTCACTGTGTAGGCCTCAATAACGGCAGTACAATCTTCGTTCAGTAGAGTGTGTTCGGGTTGTGCATCTATTTCGTCCTGCAAATTTTCACTGGAAATTTCGCTCCAAGCATCTGGCTCTTTTGCCGAATATACACCCGCAGATTGCTTGCTGATAAATCCACCATTGGCCAGTACCAACCCATAAACCTCTCTATCTCTGCGAAGAAGTTCCACGATAGTCGCAATCGCATGGGTGGAATAGTTATTACCCGCTCCACCAAAAAACGGTAACCCGCCAGTAACACTCATCTGTTCCTCAAGTGGGTTTAATCCCAATACTTCAGCCGCTAAGTGCGCAACGATAGGGAAACAACTATAGATATCGCGGTACGCAATGTCGTCAACTGTAATACCTGCACTATCTATGGCACCGACTATGGCTAACTCAAGCGCTTTAGATTTAGACAAATCTGGGCGCTCGGAAACAAGTTTCTCGTTTACATCCGAATAGCCATGCAGGTATATCCATTTATCAGGATCGATACCAAGTTCCTTTGCATACCCCACGCTGGTGAGAATTAACGTCGAGGCTTGGTTCACTGCGTCTTGCGCAATGTGCCATTTCAGATAGGGATCGCATATAGGATAATTTTCTTTCGACGCTTCAGCTAAAAATTCGGCTGGCATTACTTGAGGGAATTGCGAAAATGGATTTTGTTCTGCCGTCTTAGAGAGGCCCGCGCATATACCCGCTATATAAACAAGATATTCAGCCCTAGACATTCCTAGCCGGCCGCGCAATGCCTCTTCCATCACCGCATAGGTTTGATAGGGCAACCCCATGCCATTAAGTATTTCATACATGGATATAAAGTCAGTTTTTGCGCCACGATCTTCGATATCTGCATCAACATCAGATGACCAATCCAGAGAAAGCTTATTCTTCAACGCTGTTTTGAGGGCAAATAACGCCTCGCCACCGGTAATCATCGCCATACGGATATCACCCTGTGCGATGTCTTCAGATAATTCGTTCACAAGCGATTGCGGCTGTTCGCCGCCGGCCGTTGAGTAAATCGTTTTTTTAGGGGTTATAGACGCAGCTTTGATAACTGCGGCCGGAAAGTTATTGGCTTTCCCAAATGGATCAAATGGCGTTCGCAAGGAATCGGTCCAAGCCCTCACAACCGCCAATGTATCAATTTTATTCTCTAGCCCACTGAGCCCAGCATCTGCCTGGGCACGCTTTATTGATTCGGTGATCAGGCCTATTGGACTAGGCGATTGGCTTAACTCACTGCCATCCCAGTGATCGACGACCTGCCCTACACCAACAATAATTGGCAATCTGTCTTCATTGTTCATGTCAAAAACATCTCTCTAGTCTGATACCATATTTATCCCAGCATTCTACCGCATTAAAATGAGTAACTATGACTTAAGGATAAATAAAAGAAACTTAGATTAGCGATCCATCAAGGACACAAAGGTATGCTATTGGATTGAAATATGGTCGGGACGGCACCGCCCGAATTAACCAATTAAGTTATTGTTAAATAACGATTTAATTAGTTATATTTCTATATGTACCGTCAAATATACCGTAATAAAATTTTGTACTACCTAGCCACTCAACGCTTCAACTCCCCAAAAAAACCCTGTAAAAAAACCCCAATTCTCAGATACGCCGACCCCACCCCGGGGGTACCCCCCCTTTTGTCAGAAGGGACTCCTGCTGTTGGGTAGTATTACTAATACGCGTGAATGAATTGGTTCAATGGTAGGGCTGAAAATTATTCCTATCAACTGAAGGTCTTTCTGCGCACCTCATATCGTCTTTAATATATTACTTGCCGCATAAAATATGATTTATTAACCCTGCTTCTTTAAATCCTTAAGTCTACCTTAAGTATCGCCAATTACTATGCAGGTGTGTTAACTAAGCTACTGGATGCAAGCTGATGAAGGATGCCACCGTTGCTGCCATAGGGCGCCAATATCGCGCAGAGCTCGTGTCGATTTTATTGATGTCGATGTACATTGGTGTTTTTCTAAACATTCCCATCTTTGTTCGAAAATACTATCAAGTAGATGAAAGCGTGGTGGGTTTGTTCCTAACAGATGCGATATTCACTGTTACCACATGTTGTTTTTTACTCTGCGTTACTTCAATTGCCGGCCGCAGAGTCCTCAGGGCCGCCATTATCGCCTTTACTTTTGTCTCTGTTATCGCCAGTTACTACATGTGGTTCTTTGATGTCATTATTGGTTATGGGGTGGTTAAAGCCGTATTTGGCACGGGAATGTCATTAGTAATAGAGTCAATGGGTTTGGGCTTACTGACTTTTTCGAGTATATTTTGCCTAGGACCTCTGTATTTTTTACACCGCGTTGCTCCCAATTATCAAGCCCCATGGCTGCTTTTCTTGATCCCCCGCTTTCTCTGTATAGGGCTTTTAACTGTTTGCCTAATACTCATAAACAGTCATTATAAAAATTTCCGTGACACGACAGCCGACGGACGTATACCGACGAATCCTATCGGGGTCGCCGCCTATTCTTATGTGCCCATAAATTGGATGGCAGCAAGTATTATCTCAGTGGCAAATACCATAGCGAATAGTCAGTTAAAAAATAAGCTAATTGACCCCATGGATACCTATGGTTTTTACCCTGAAATTCCACTAGACGATATATTTGTGGTAGTTGTTATTGGTGAATCGGCTCGGTATGACCACATGTCTTTAATTGATTACCAACGCGCGACAACACCATTGCTGGATAAAGAAACTAATGTGATTGGGTTTAAAGGAGCGTCTTGTAATACGAGTACAAAACTAAGCTTGTCATGTATGTTCGTGCGTGAGGGAGGTACTGAAGACCTAGGATCCTCATCACAGCAATATGTTTATGAAAACCATGTTTTTTCAGTATTAAAAAATTTGGGGTTCTCTATCGACCTGTTTTCGATGCAAAGTGAAGCTGGATTTTATGTTCAAGTAAATGCCGATATAGTGAAGATTCGAGAAGAAATTGGTGCAGAGGCAAGCTCTCAAGGATTGCCGGTTATCGATGATATGCTGTTAGTTAATCAAATGACTCAATCAATCTCTAAAAAGGCTGGCAAGCACCTTGTTATTCTCCACCAAAAGGGTTCGCATTTTAATTATTCTTCTCGTTACCCGACTGAATTTTCAAAATATAAACCTGATTGTAAAGACATGCATTGTGATTTTCAGGCGATGGTTAATTCATACGACAATTCTATTGTATACACAGACTATTTCTTATTTTCCTTATTGGAAAGGCTTCGTGATAAAAAAGCCTTTCTTCTTTATGCATCAGACCATGGTGAATCTATGGAAGACGGTAAGCATTTTCATGCAGCGCCAAAAGATGTGGCTCCGGATGAGCAATTCAAGATCCCAGTCATTATGTGGGCGTCAGATAGTTTGCTGGAAAACACACAATTTGCAGAGGGCTTTGATATGCTCAAACAGCATGAATCTAAGAACAGAATAGTACGGCACGTTGAGATTTTTGAGTCACTTTTAGGTTGTTTGGGTATTAATTCCGATCACCAAGGAATAAGAAGCCTTAATAACTGGTGTAGTCGGAAGTGAACGTCTGCCTGCGCACTTCAGAGTGTCTTTAATCTATATTACGCGCCAAATAACATTTGATTTATTCATCCTGCTTTTGAGACCCTTAAGCCTACCTTAAGATTCGCCAATTATTATACAGATACGTTTTTAAGTCTCAGGGTAACAATAGTGCAGCCACTCACTGGCAAGACAAACTCGCAGATCGCGTTTAATATCTACTTAAATAATAGCGCCGGCAATACGCCCAAGGAACTCTGCTTCTATGATTCCCAAAACAAGGGAAGGCAATCCATTGAGGGCTATATTACGCGCCAGTTCCAACTAACCCACGGGGCGACAATCAACCATTTTATGCCACTTTTGTTGGCCTTGAACGAGCAAGGCAAAACATCGGCAGCACTTGGCCTGCAGACTGCGGTCGGGCGATCGTTATTTTTACAGCAATATCTTCCCTGTGCGATTGATGAAAGTATCGCGCTCCATGCCAAGGTGCCAGTGGCACTCAATCGAATTATCGAGATAGGCAATTTGGTTGCTACCCGGCCCGGCGCTAGTCAGCTGTTGTTTATGCTACTTACAAAAATACTCTATTTAGCACAGTATGAATGGGTGGTCTTCACCGCCACGCCCATGGTGCAAAAATCTCTTGAACGCCTTGGCTTTAACTTAACAGTGCTGGCTGATGCCAATGCTGAGCATCTTATACCAGCAGAAAAATTGAATTGGGGTTCTTATTATGAACAGCAACCAAGAGTGCTGGCGGGCAATATTAACCAAGGTATTCAGGCACTCAATAAAGGTACTTGGCCCGCTCAACTGACGTCGTACACCACAACCGTAGCACAATTGGCTGCAGCTATCGGGCATGCATCAAGTGCATAACTTAATTGACCTCCTATGCCAAGATGCGAACCTGGATAATCGATCTGACAAAGTTCTATTGCAAGATGCTAACAACAGCCTTAGCCCAAACGCGCTACTGGAGCGCTGCAATACTGTTGCCGAGGCTCTAGTGGCCGCGCAGTGCAAATTTGTTGCGCTCTACGCTGATAATAGCTGCGACTGGGTCACTATTGATCTTGCCTGCCAGCAGGCATCTATTTGCCTAATCCCTATACCAACTTTCTTCTCAAAGAGTCAGATCGCCCATGTGTTTGATAGCGTGACCATTGATATGATCGTTAGTGATTCTACCGAGCCATTTTCAGCCGTCCCGAGCCTGCAAGTCGACTCTATAACAGCTATCTTCGGCGGCCAACTGCAGCTAATAAAGCTACGTAACAACCGAACCCGCCTTGCTCTACCTCCGGGAACACAAAAAATCACTTTTACCTCAGGCTCAACCGGCCAGCCCAAAGGGGTATGCCTAAGCGTTGAACAACAACTTATTCAGGCAAAGGCCTTGGCGACGGCTGTAGATCTGCAGCAACCCAGGCATCTGTGCCTATTACCCCTAAGCACATTACTGGAGAATATTGCCGGTACCTATGCGCCCCTTATGGCTGGCGGCAAGGTGATTATCCCGTCATTAGCGGAGGTAGGCTTTAAAGGGAGCTCCAGCCTCGATCCGCAGAGATTTTGTGCTGCTATCAGTCGTTACCAGCCCAACAGTATTATTCTCACGCCCCAGTTATTGGTGGTTTTGATTGCGGCAGCAACTCAGGGGTGGGTGCCGCCAGACTCATTACAGTTTGTTGCTGTAGGTGGTGGTCGGGTCTCAGCACAACTTATGGCGAAAGCCCATCAACATAATATTCCCGCCTACGAAGGTTATGGATTATCCGAATGTGTGTCAGTGGTGAGTCTTAACACGCCGACCAATACAGGTGCCAATAGTAGCGGCAAGCCGCTACCCCACCTGCAGGTTAAAACCGTAAATGGTGAAATTATCATTAGCGGCAACACCATGCTTGGCTATGCAGGCCAACCCGATAGCTGGGGCCACACAACCACTTACAGTGGTGATTTGGGGTCGCTGGATAGCGCTGGATATTTATCGGTAAGTGGGCGTAAAAAGAATCTGCTTATTTCCAGTTTTGGCCGGAACATCAATCCCGAGTGGATTGAGAGTGAACTGCTGGCTAACACAGCTATAGCCGACGCTGTGGTATTTGGTGATGATCGTCCTTATTGCGTGGCGCTGTTATTCCCTCGCGACCCAGCGTTAACAGATCATGAAATCCAAGGACTAATCGATAGCGTTAACAATACCCTGCCAGACTATGCCCGCATTGTGCGATGGCAGCGCTTCGCCACGACTCTAAACAGCCAACCAGGGCTGCTAACAGACAACGGTAGGCCCGTGCGTGTGGCAATTCTTACGGCATATCAGGCAATACTAGAAACCCTTTACCCCAACGACACACAGGTATTTCAGTAATGAACTTTTTTGACCAATTACAGACAGAAACTGAACAGCAGCGCGTCGAACTGTTTTCAGCACCTATTATTACCCGCGCCCTTCAAGGGGATGTCACAACTGATGACTATATCGCTTTTCTCAGCCAGGCCTACCACCATGTTAAGCACACTGTGCCACTGTTGATGGCCACTGGATCGCGATTGCCAGAAGAGCTGGAATGGTTAAGAGTGGGCGTCGGCGAATATATTGAAGAAGAGACTGGACATCAAGAATGGGTGCTCAATGATGTCGCTGCCTGTGGTGCCGACAAAGAGCAGGTTCGGCGCAGCAAACCTAATCTGGCAACAGAGCTTATGGTTAGCTACGCCTATGACACAGTGCACCGCATCAACCCGCTGGGCTTCTTTGGCATGGTGCACGTTTTGGAGGGTACTAGTATCAGTCTCGCTGACAGTGCCGCCGATAATATTCGAAGTGCTTTATCACTACCTAAAGACGCCTTCTCTTATCTATATTCTCACGGCTCATTGGATCAGGACCATGTGGAATTTTTTAAAGGGCTCATGAACCGCATCGACAGGCCCGAAGATCAGGCGCAGATTGTTGACTCGGCCAAGGTGTTTTACAAATTGTACGGCGACATTTTTCGCTCATTAACCAACTGAGATGGAACTGATGACCCTAAAAAATAAGCGTATTTTGCTGACTGGCGCCTCTGGCGGCATAGGCAAGGCAATTGCTGCACTGCTCGATCAACAAGGTGCTATTTTATCTCTAGTTGGCCGCCAAGCTGACAGCCTAAATTCCATTCTTGAGAGTCTGTCCCCAACCGCTCATCAAATAGTAGTCGCCGATATCAATAGTGCCGCTGACCGAGAAATGCTAACAGGCCACTGTGCCAAGAGCGCCATTGATATGCTAATTAACTGCGCCGGTGTACTCGAGTTACAATATTTCGACCAACAGGACCCGCAGACCATAGATAATATTATCAATACCAACCTGCTCTCCCCTATGCAGCTGTGTCGCCAACTTATCCCAGTATTAAAAGCACGCGAGCACGCCGTCATTGTCAATATTGGTTCTATTTTTGGCAGCATAGGCCACCCGGGATTCACCACCTATTGCGCCAGTAAATTTGGTCTGCGCGGGTTTACTGAAGCCCTCCAGCGGGAACTAGCCGGCAGCTCTATACAGGTAAGCTATTTGGCGCCCCGTGCAACAATCACAGCACTTAACTCTGCCACCATAACCGCTATGAATAGAGCGCTGGGCAATACCATGGATGATCCAGAGCTAGTTGCCCAGGCGCTGCTAATGTTGCTCAGAAAAAACCAATGCCAACGTTACATGGGCTGGCCCGAAAGGCTGTTTGTAAAAGTGAATGCCCTGCTACCCAACGTGGTTGCCAAGGCGCTGATTAAAAATTTACCTACCATCAATCAATCTATCAACCAACAAAATAAAAGCGAAGGTTAATACCATGAATACTCTCTCAATTAGACTTAAAAAAATATATGCAGGAATAGTCTGCCTGGGTCTGCTGTCCTCATCGGCTTGGGCAGATCTAGAGGCAGATATCTTGGCTCTGCAAAAACAGTGGGCCGAAGTCAACTATCAGATAGCAGGTAAAGAGCAGATTAGTGCTTTTGAAAGTTTGGTCATAGATGCCGATGCCGTCGTAATCGCCAATCCCAAACAGGCAGACCCATTAATTTGGCGCGGCATTATCAAATCAACCCTCGCAGGAAAAAAAGGTGGGCTAGGCGCGCTGGCTTTAGCTAAATCTGCTAAAAAAGATCTAGAAAAATCACTTACAATAGACCCCACTGCAATGCAGGGCTCAGCACTGACCAGTCTAGGAACCCTGTATCTAAATGTTCCGGGCTGGCCGATTGGCTTCGGCAGCGATAAAAAAGCAGAAAAGCTTTTACTTAAAGCTATTGCAATAAATCCTGATGGCATTGATAGTAACTACTTTTATGCAGACTTTTTGGTGGCGAAAAAGCGAAGTCAAGAAGCTGCGGCCTACTTCAAAAAGGCTCAAAATGCAGCGCCGCGTCCCAATCGACCTTTGGCTGATGCTGGTCGTCAAAAAGAGATAGCTACTGCACTGGAGTCTATAAACTAAATTCTGAGATTAGCACTACGCAGATGCATATTTTATTAGTTGAAGATGATACGTCTCTTGCCGCAGCGCTATGCAAAGCTCTGCGGCAAAAAAACTATACAGTGAATACTGTCGCCACCGGCCGCGAGGCCCTGCATGTCATTCGAACCGAGAAGCCAGATATGACTATTCTGGATCTCGGGTTACCTGATATGGATGGTATCGAGGTACTTAAAAAAGCCCGTCATTCTCAGCCTGAAATTCAGATTCTTATATTAACTGCCAGATCGGGTACCGAGGAAAAAATAACAGGACTGGATAGTGGCGCGGATGACTATCTGGCCAAGCCCTTTGAAGTAGACGAACTACTAGCCAGACTCCGAGTATTGGAGCGCCGTCTAGGCAGCGCTAAAACGTCTCTGGTGGCTGTGGGCGACGTGGTCCTCGATACCACAACAAACATGGTATCCATGAGTGGTCAAAATGTTGAACTGTCACGCCGCGAATACAGTTTATTGCGCAGCCTGATGGAAAACGTCGGCCGAGTGCAAACTCGCTCTATTCTGGAGAATAGGCTGTATGGCTGGGGCGAAGAAGTCTCCAGTAACGCACTGGAAGTGCATATCCACAACCTGCGCAAAAAGCTAGGCAGTGATTTCATTAAAACTGTGCGCGGCGTCGGCTATCGGGTCAATCAACGGTGAAATCGATTCGCGTATTTTTGGTCACAGTAATTCTCGCAGTCGTTACACTATTTAGTTTTATTTCTGCCTTGCGTGGTTATGAAACCAGCCTGCAGGAAGTCGAGCGAATGTTTGATAGCCAGTTGGTAGAAAAAGCCAAACTAATCGCTAATATAAATGTTCAGAGTATCGTTCGTAATGTCGACAGCAGCGATACCGCATTTCAGGTCTGGCAGGGCGGCAACTTAATAGGATCTTCTGACAATGCTTCGCAAACTATCCTAGGTAAGTTGCAACCTGGGTTTCGATATCACAACTTTGAGGGTTATCGTTGGCGGACTTACAGTTATTACAACACCATTAACGCGCAGTGGATAATAGTCGCTGCACGTCAGGATATTCGATTTAGTCTCGCCGAAAATATCGCTCTGAAAGCTGTGCTCCCAGCCGTGATTGGCCTGCCAATTCTGGCAGTATTAATATGGATCGTGGTGAGCCGCGGATTGCATCCCATGCGCCGACTAGCACATGAGTTAGGCGACAAGCAGGCAAATGACTTGAGCCCATTATCAATAGCCGTTAACAGCCAAGAGTTGTCGCAAATTGTCAGCTCGTCTAATGATCTTTTAGCGAGGTTAAAATCTTCTTTGCTACGAGAAAAACAATTCGCCTCAGATGCAGCTCATGAGCTACGTACCCCGATTAGCAGCTTAAAAGTACAGCTGTATAATATCAGTCAAGAACAACCCGAAAGGAATAAGGAGTTCGGCGAACTGCAGAAAATTACCCATCAGCTCGAGCATGTTGTGGAGCAGATTTTAGCGCTCTACCGCACCTCTCCAGACGAATACCATACTCGCTTTGAGGCTATTGATTTAACCAGCCTGGCACAACAAGTTATAGCTGAAGAATATGACAACTATGAACGCAAAAACCAACAGATTGAATTTTTTGGTCAAAGGCAGCTGATTCTAGGGGATAAATTTTCATTAACCACATTGATCCAAAATTTACTTAGTAACGCGAACAAATACACGCCCAACGGCGGGCATATTATAGTCAAGATCAAACGAGAAAATGATCAGGTGGTGTTACTTGTTGAAGACTCGGGGCCGGGAATTCCAACCTATGAGCACGAGAGGCTATTCCAACGATTCTACCGCGTCGGTGGCGATCGTCATACTTCTGGAGAATCCGGCTGCGGTCTTGGCTTGGCTATCGTTAAACGGATTGCAGAACTTTATAACGCTGAGATAACCCTCGAGCCATCATCATTTGCCTCTGGCACTGCATTTACATTGCACTTTTCAGCCATCATCCCAGTCACTTTGGATAGCAAGCAATCATGAACCGGCTAATCATAAAAAGAATCCTCTTCTATTTTGGTCTTCTACTGGCAATTGCTGTTAGTCCGATTTCGCAAGCAGCGCCCATCATAAAGATCGAGATCAAAGATCATCTATTTTATCCATCGGAATTTAGCGTGCCGGCCAATACAAAAATAAAGCTTCTGATAATTAACAATGACCCCACACCAGAAGAATTTGAAAGCTATGAATTAAATCGTGAAAAAGTAATTATCGGTAATAGTAAAGCAGTGATTTTTATTGGCCCCCTTAGTCCCGGCACCTACCCATTTTTTGGTGAATTCTATCCAAAAACGGCGCAAGGTAAAATTCTTGTCAACTAACCAGAACTTATTATGCTACCTAACGCTGTTATTTTAATTCTTCAAGAAACATTAGAAGCTGCACTACTAATAGGCGTACTGTTAGCAGTCAGTACTCGAGTGCATGACAGCAAACGTTGGCTACCAATAGCGCTAATCTCTGGCGGCTGTGTTGCCGCGATACTAGCCAACCAAATGGGCATTATCTCTGAATGGTTCGACTATGCAGGTCAGGAACTACTAAATGCGCTCTTCCAAACTATCATCTGCCTGACAATTGCCTTAGCAGTGTGGCTCACAGCAACTATAGACCCGCTAAACCCCCAGCCAGGCAAAGTAGCGGCCTTTAGCCATTGCGCAATAGTCATCATTTTTTGCGCCGTAGTGCGAGAAGGTCAGGAAATCATTCTCTACCTTAGTGGCTTTATGTATACCGAAAACTTTCAAAAAGTGCTCACTGGTGGTGCCTTAGGGTTTAGCATTGGCGCCAGTATAGGCATACTCTTATTTTATAGCCTGGTCGACCATGCTGGTCGCGAAAGGCGCGCTGCCTGCCTAGTTTTACTAGCCCTGTTCGCTGGCAATATGCTCTCTCAGTCCACCCTTTTACTGATGCAAATTGACTGGCTGACCCAAAGCCCTCCTATTTGGAACACATCAACACTTGTTGCAGAGACCTCAATATTCGGTCAGCTCCTATATGCACTCGTAGGTTATGAGGCTACTCCTTCGCCAATTCAGGCGGCCGCGTATATACTGGGGGTGACACTGGTTACTGGTGCAAATTTTATGCCTAGATATTATCCAGATAAGAAGAAACAACAGGTGCAACCAGTAAGAGGGAATGATGCGTAGCGCACTGCTTTTACTATCATTAGTATTCGTATCATTAAGCTCCCCGTTACTCGCTGACGGAATAGTGATCGATAAGATCTACCACCCCTATGTTCAGCCCCTTGAGCAAGAGCTAGAGATACGATTGCTGCAACAGAATAACCAATCTGGCATTGCTGATAATACTCGAATGTATCGTTTAGCCTACGGCCGATCGCTTAGTGATCGCTTGTTTATAGAGGCTTATTTGGTTGGCCAAGGATCAAGCAGCGAGAGTTTGGACCTGCAATCGATAGAGATGGAAATAAAATGGCAGCTCACCGAACAGGGTGAGTATTGGGCAGACTGGGGAGTTCTTGCAGAACTTTCTAAAGGCATCGGTAACAATATCTATGAAGCCAGCATTGGACTCATTGCCGAAAAAGAATTTGGCCACTGGAGCGCCACAACCAATTTTATTATTGAGCAGGAATGGGGCAGCGGTATTGACGACGAATTAGAATCTGTCTTTAGCCTACAAACACGATACCGCTATAGTCAAACGCTCGAACCTGGCATTGAGTTTTATGCGGGTCAAAACAGCATCGGCGTCGGCCCAGTTCTGATGGGACAAGCTAAATTAGCGGGACCAAAAAAACTCAAGTGGGAAGCCGGTGTTATTTTTGGCTTGGACTCAAAAAGCCCAGACACGAGTGTTCGTCTGTTGTTTGAATACGAGTTTTAAAAATCATAGCAAGAATATTTTAGTCGATATTTGCCGCAATTTGTACCGTATTTATTCCGGGATTGTACCGGGTTCAAATGGACTGCTATGGACTAAGTATAAACAAAAAAGCCCTGAATAACAGGGCCTTGAGGACATTAGTGGATACTAATGGATTGATATGTGGTCGGGACGGCAGGATTTGAACCTGCGACCACTACACCCCCAGTGTAGTGCGCTACCAGGCTGCGCTACGCCCCGATTTAAGTGTCGCAATGATACAGCGAAAGGCTCTTTTTGCAACCAAAAAGCATTTCTTTGACATCAAATTTTGAAATTTATTATAAGGCTTTCAGAACATCTTCTAATTCAGAAATTGTCTGATCAAGAAGCTGCTTGTAGGGAGTAAGCTCTTTCTTATCTGGTGTATCATCAAGCTTTTGGCGTGCCCCACCGATAGTAAATCCCTGTTCGTGGAGTAAAGAGCGAATCTGACGAATTAATACGACATCTTGCCGCTGATAGTAACGACGATTACCTCGTCGTTTAACTGGACTCAAACCTGGGAATTCTTGCTCCCAATAACGCAACACATGAGGCTTGACCCCACAGAGTTCACTGACTTCACCAATGGCAAAATAGCGCTTACCTGGGATGGCAGGGAGTTGATTATTGTTACTTGGTTCCAGCATATGCCTCAACTCGAGCCTTGAGCTTTTGCCCAGGTTTGAATGTCACGACACGTCGCGCAGAAATGGGTATTTCTTCACCGGTCTTGGGGTTTCTGCCAGGACGACTACTTTTGTCGCGCAGCTCAAAGTTTCCAAACCCAGAAATTTTGACCTGATCGTTGTTTTCAAGGGCTGAGCAGATTTCACCGTAAAACATTTCAACAACTTCTTTGGCTTCCCGCTTATTGAGGCCCAAATCATCGAACAACATTTCTGCCAAATCAGCTTTCGTTAATGCACCCATCTAATAATATCTGCCCCATCATTTTGGCTTAAAAATATATTCATGCTCTGAGGTCAGCCTTACACTCTGCGGCAAGCTCAGATACCACTCGGTCAACCGCTTGACTAACCTCTTCGTCTGTAAGAGTGCGCGAACCATGCTGAAACGTCAAGCCTAAAGCGATGCTTTTTCCTTTGTTTTCAAGATCTTTGCTCTGATACACATCAAATAGCTTTAAACCGACTAGTAGATCGCCGGCCACATTCTTGGCATGGTCGATTAAGGTTTGTGCCCCTACTGACGTTTCAACGAAGAAGGCTAAATCTCGTTTCACTTCGGGGAACTTGCTTACTTCTTCATGCATAGGGATCCTAACTTCGGCGATCTTGTCAGCATTAATCTGGAACAGATACACGCCAGAATCAATGCCAAGACTGCTCTGAATTCGCGGATGTAGCTGCCCTACCCAACCGATAGCCTCACCATTTCTAGTAAGCTGAGCACACTGCCCAGGGTGTAGCGCCGGATGAGTCGCCGCATTAAAAGAGAACGTGTGCTGTAACCCCGTTAGCCCAGTTAGCCCCTCTATATCGCCCTTGATATCATAAAAATCGACTTTATCTTTACCAGCGGTCCATCCAATAGGGGATCGTGACCCACAGATTAATCCACCCAGCATAGTATTTTGCGTCAAACTTGAGACACCCTTTTGCCCAGGCACAAAGCACTGGCCAACCTCAAATATTCGAACCCGCGACTGCTGTCGATTGAGGTTATAAACTGCAGTATTAAGTAAGCCAGGCCATAAGCTAGTGCGCATGACACCCATGTCTGCTGAAATTGGATTAACCAGAGGCACTGCAAGCAGATCTGGTTCAATCATTTTCTGTAGCTCTGGGTCAACAAAGCTATAGGTAATCACCTCTTGGTAACCCCGACCAACGAGCTGGGCTCGAAACAAACTGAATCCCCGTGTACTCTCAGGATTGGGCTCTAGTTCTAAGGCCATCATAGGCGTCGACGTTGGCAAGTTATTGTAGCCATAAATGCGAGCCACTTCCTCTACCAAGTCCTGCTCAATCGCTAGATCAAAGCGCCAGCTGGGCGCGATCCAAACAGAGCTTGCATTATTTCGTTCAACCAGCGTCAGTCCTAAGCGCGTTAACATATCATCGACGTCCGCTGGAGCAATAGAGACACCAAGCTGCTGCGCCAAGCGCTCATTACGCAGCCTAATAGTAGCTGGAGTGGGCAAATGCTTCGCAGACTCAGTAACTGACACCGGCCCAGGGTTACCACCACAGATATCGAGCATCAGAGCCGTAGCACGCTCAATAGCACTAACTTGAAGATCAGAATCCACCCCACGCTCAAAGCGATGAGATGAATCGGTATGCTTGCCATAGTTGCGCGCCTTACCGGCGATCGCCAAAGGATTAAACCAGGCACTCTCAAAGAGAATATCAGAGGTGCCATTTCCAACAGATGACTCATCGCCACCCATTATCCCAGCCATTGCTAACGCTTTACTCTGATCAGTAATTACTAACGTTGTTTTATCTACAGTAACTTCTGAACTGTCGAGTAGTTTTAGTGTTTCATCACGGCCCATACGTACGACAATATCACCATCAATCTTAGACAGATCGAAGGCATGCATCGGCTGACCTAATTCAAGCAATACGTAGTTAGTCACATCCACGGCGGGGCCCAGACTGCGCACCCCACTGCGCCGTAGTTTTTCTTGCATCCACTGCGGCGTCGGCTGACCAAGGTCAAGACCACGAACAACCCTTCCTACATAGCGCGCACAAGCCTCCGGAGCCTCTAGAGTCACACTTACCTTATCATCTATAGTCGCAGCCACAGGAGCACAGGCTTCCTGTGTGACAGCCTCTTGATTAAGTACCCCCACCTCACGGGCCAAACCACGAATGCTAAGGCAATCACCACGATTAGGAGTAAGATCAACCTCAATAATATTATCGTTGAGATCTAAATATTCAATTAAATCAACGCCCACTGGCGCATCTGTTGGAAGCTCCCACAGGCCGCTATCGTCGTCGCCTAACTGCAGCTCAGCTTGCGAACAAAGCATGCCGAAAGATTCAGCACCACGTAGTTTCGCCTTTTTAATTTTAAAATCGCCAGGCAATTTCGCGCCAACAACAGCAAAGGGGACTTTAATTCCGACCCGTGCGTTGGGTGCACCACAAACTACCTGTGCTTGGGCTTCGCCGCCCAGCACCTGACAGACTCTTAGCTTATCTGCGCCTGGGTGTTGCTCAATACTAATAATTTCTCCGACCACCACGCCAGACATACTTGACGCTGCAGGTTCGACACTCTCGACCTCTAGGCCTGCCATAGTCACCTGAGCGACCATTTCTTTAGTGGAGATCGATGGATTTACCGACTTCCGTAACCAAGATTCACTAAATTTCATATGTTATCCCAGCTTAGAATTGTTTGAGAAAGCGGAGATCATTTTCAAAAAACAACCGCAAATCATTAACGCCGTAGCGCAACATGGCTAACCGTTCCACGCCCATACCAAAGGCAAAGCCGGTCAATTCGCCTGTGTCACTGTCGGGGTAACAGTGTTCTAACACGTTAGGGTGTACCATTCCGCAGCCCATAACTTCTAACCACCCAGTCTGACTACAAACCCTGCAGCCGTCTCCCTTACAATTGTTGCACTGTATGTCTACCTCTGCCGAGGGTTCGGTAAAAGGAAAGTACGATGGTCTAAAACGCACGGGTAGATCGGCCTCGAAAAAAGCCTTTAAAAATTGGTCAATTACTCCTTTCAGATCAGCAAAACTAATGTTTTTATCAACAACCAAGCCTTCAACCTGGTGAAACATTGGCGTGTGCGTTAAATCTGAATCGCAGCGATACACTCGGCCCGGACAAATAATCCTAATAGGTGGGGCCTGCCGCTTCATAGTATGAACCTGGGCAGGTGATGTATGGGTGCGCAATACCGTAGTCGGGTTAATATAGAACGTATCATGCATTGCCCGAGCAGGATGGTGCGAGGGAATATTGAGCGCCTCAAAATTGTGATAGTCATCTTCAATCTCAGGACCCGTCTCCACGGCATAGCCAACGCGGCTAAAAAATGCCTCGATACGCTCCATGGTGCGAGTTACCGGATGTAACCCACCAACGTCTTCTCCACGGCCAGGCAATGTAACATCAATAGTTTCACTGACTAACCTAGCATCTAGAGCAACACTTTCGAACTTTTGCTTTTGATCGTTAATCTGCCCCTGAAGACTTTGCTTAACCTCGTTGATCTTTGCCCCCGCTGCAGGTCTATCTTCCGCAGACAAACCCCCCAGGGCTTTAAGTAGGCCTGTTAACTTACCTTTTTTACCGAGGTACTCGACGCGCAGACTTTCCAAAACGGTCAGATCAGCAGCGGCTATAATGGCCGCTTGGGCTTCCTTGGCAATCAGTTCTAGTTCAACCATTGGGGCTCACTTTATTAATCTGTAGTGGGTATCATATTCTGGATAAAAAAATAGGGAAAGGGCTAATGCCCATTCCCTATCTGATTCGCTTTATTTTGATCTGCAAACAGGCAGTCAGTTTAAGCGCCTAACTAAGGCTCATACTACGCCAGGGCGGCCTTGGCTTGGTTAACAACCGCACCAAACGCTGCTTTATCATGCACGGCCAAATCAGCAAGTACACGTCGATCAAGTTCGATACCTGCCTTACTTAGGCCATTAATGAAGCGGCTATATGACAAACCTTCAACACGGGACTGGGCATTAATTCGTGCAATCCACAGTCTGCGGAAGGTACGCTTTTTAACACGACGGTCGCGATAGGCATATTGCCCCGCTTTAGTTACTGCCTGAGCAGCAACGCGATAAACGCGGCTACGAGCTCCGTAGTAACCTTTTGCTTGCTTTAAAATTTTCTTGTGCCGGCGATTAGCCTCAACACCACGCTTTACTCTAGCCATAATATTCTCCTACCAAAATTAGTTAAGTGACTTAAACATTCCGCAACATGCGATCTACGCGAGGCTTGTCAGAAGCATTTAAAATGCTCGTGCCACGCAATTGACGCTTACGTTTTGTAGTCATTTTGGTGAGAATGTGGCTTTTATTCTGGTGTTTATGCTTATAGCCCGAAGCCGTTTTTTTGAAGCGTTTTGCAGCTCCACTATGGGTCTTACCTTTTGGCATTTGATTTCTCCAATAATAGTGAGGTTAATTGACAAGAAGATACGCCCGGACAGCCTGCCAAAACATGTGGCTGAACGCGGGTCGCGTTAATTACCTCTTCTTGCTGCGTGGGGCCAATACCATGATCATTTGACGACCTTCCATCTTAGGGTATTGCTCCACTTGGGCGAGCTCGGCGAGATCCGCTTCGACACGTTTCATCATTGCCATACCAAGCTCTTGGTGAGCCATTTCACGCCCGCGAAAACGCAGAGTAACTTTAGCTTTATCACCATTTTCCAAAAACCGAACCAAGTTACGTAACTTAATCTCGTAATCACCTTGATCAGTTCCGGGTCGAAACTTCATTTCCTTTACTTGAGTCTGCTTTTGCTTTTTCTTTTGCTGAGCAACTTTTTTCTTTATATCAAAGACATGCTTGCCGTAGTCCATAATCTTGCACACGGGAGGCTCAGCATCTGGAGAGATTTCCACCAAATCTAAGGTCTCTTTCTGCGCTGCGTCTAGTGCCTCCTGAAGAGTCACTACACCAACCTGGCTACCATCTGAGGCCACCAATCGAACGTCGGGTGAGATAATATCGTCATTAAGACGTGCCCGCTTGCTGTCTTTTTTAATAAGCTTTACTCCGTTTCTACAAAAATACGCCCGCGACGTCCTAGAGCTTCGGTAAATAGGCTATTAACTTGGTCTAAAGTGATGCTACCAAGGTCTTCTCCATCCCGAGTTCGGACTGCCACCGTGCGCGACTCTTTCTCTTTATCACCGACAACGAGAATGTAAGGAACTCGCTGAATCGAATGACCGCGAATTTTAAAGCCGATCTTCTCGTTTCTCAAGTCACAATTGACTCTAAATCCACTATTTTGCAATGATTTGGTCACTTCTTGCGCATATTTGGCCTGTGAGTCGGTAATATTGATCACAACGGCCTGTTCGGGTGATAACCAAAACGGAAAAGCACCTTCGTAATGTTCGATCAAAATGCCGATAAAACGCTCAAATGAACCCAATATTGCCCGATGCAACATTACTGGAACTTGACGACTTCCATCTTCAGCAACATATTGTGCATCCAAACGACCAGGCATTGAGAAATCAACCTGAACTGTTCCTAATTGCCACACACGCCCGATGCAATCTTTCAAGGAAAATTCAATTTTAGGGCCATAAAAAGCACCCTCTCCTGGCAATTCCTGCCAAGGTAATTCTTTTGCATCTAAAGCCTCGGCCAAGGCTTCTTCTGCACGATCCCAATCTTTATCTGAACCCACGCGTTGTTCAGGACGCGTCGACAGGCGATAGATGATCTCATCGAATCCAAAGTCGGCATAAACTTCATGAAGGAAATCGATAAATTCCGCTACTTCTGACTGAATCTGATCTTCCGTACAAAAAATATGCCCGTCATCTTGAGTGAAAGAGCGTACACGCATTATGCCGTGCAGAGACCCCGAGGGTTCGTTTCTATGACATGATCCAAATTCAGCCAACCTCAGAGGCAGGTCTCTGTAGCTTTTCAAACCCTGATTAAAGACCTGCACATGGCAGGGACAGTTCATAGGTTTAATCGCATAGTTACGATCTTCAGTAGTGACGGTAAACATATCATCGCCAAACTTGTCTGCATGACCTGATTTTTCCCATAAACTAAAGTCCACTACCTGTGGTGTTTTAATTTCCTTGTAGCCCTGCTCAATTTGCTTGTCACGCATAAACGCTTCAACGGTTTTGTAAATACTCCAACCCTTCTGATGCCAAAAGATTGATCCTGGCGCCTCTTCTTGCATATGGTAAAGACCGAGCTTCTTGTTGATTTTACGGTGGTCACGCTTTTCTGCCTCGGCAAGTCGATTAATATAGGCTTTTAGATCTTTCTTATTGGCCCAAGCCGTGCCGTAAATACGCTGTAACATTTCGTTGTTGCTATCACCACGCCAGTAAGCTCCGGCAACTTTAGTCAACTTAAACGCAGGTAATTTGGCGGTCGATGGCACATGAGGGCCACGACATAGATCAATGAAATCACCCTGACGATAAAGCCCAATAGGCTCTCCAGCGGGAATGCTGGCGATGATCTCCGCCTTATATTCTTCTCCAATTCCCTTAAAAAACTCAACCGCTTCATCGCGGTCCCATTCTTCGCGCGCAATGCAGTGGTCCGCCGCCACTAGTTCTGCCATGCGTACCTCAATAGTCTCCAGATCTTCTGGCGTAAAGGCTCGCTCAAAGGCAAAGTCATAGTAGAAACCATCTTCAATCACTGGCCCGATAGTCACCTGAGCTGAAGGGAATAACTGCTTAACGGCCATAGCTAGTAAATGAGCAGAAGAGTGCCGGATGATATCCAACGCCTCGTCAGAGCGATCAGTTACAATCGACAGTGTGGCGTCTTCAGTCATAACGGAAGAGGCATCTACAACCTCACCATTGACCACGCCAGCAAGGGTGGCCTTAGCCAGACCGGCGCCAATGTCAGCGGCCACATCAGCGACAGAAACGGGGTTTTTAAAAATGCGTTTGGAACCATCAGGCAGGGTAATAGCGGGCATTGTGCTTTCCTATCAGTGGTGACCCATACCAAGGGCCACATGCATTAAATTCTCAAAGTGCTATTTTACCTTGTATGCCCTGCTTTACAAGCCTGTCTGTAGGTTTAAGTTAGGTTACAATTGATCTATCGAATCTAGGAAAATCGCTATTGTGAAAATCTATGTAGATGCGGACGCCTGTCCAACTGTCATTAAAGATATCCTCTACCGCGTCTCACAACGCACAGGAATTGAAGTCATTCTGGTGGCCAATCAGCCTTTGTCCATACCTAGAATTCCCACCGTACGCTCCATTCAGGTCAGTCAGGGCTTCGATGTTGCCGACAACCACATCGTTGAATTAGTCCAGAAAGATGACTTGGTGATTACCGCTGATATCCCACTAGCTGCAGAGGCGATTGATAAAGGCGGCAAAGCGCTGAATCCAAGAGGCGAGCTCTACAACAAGGCAAATATAAAGGCGCGACTGAATATTCGGGACTTTATGGACTCAATGCGCAACAGTGGCGTTCAAGTCGGTGGAGGGCCGCCGCCTCTAACCCAACGCGATCGTATGGAATTTGCCAATTCCTTAGATCGATATATTGCCCAATGCACGCCTTAAGCAACCTTAGCTTAGTAAGCGCATAATTTGAGCGGCGGTAAAAGGCCAGCCCTTTTCATGCCCATTGGGCAGGGCTACCACAGGAATACGCAGACCGTATTTTTCTTGCAGAGTCTCATCGCCAGTTATGTCCACTTCTCTAAGACTTAGTCCTTTCAGCTTTAGTAAGGGCAATAATATATCTTTGGCCTGATCGCAAAGATGGCACTGACGGCCGGTATAAATAATGATCTCAGGATTCACCTTAGATTCCTTGATGTTAAACATCTAACCTAGCCACGGGCCAGCGAACTCTTGAATATTTGCATAATTCATAGGAAGAGTCCCCATTAATGCGCGGCGGGCGAAAGGTTAAAGCCCTAACCAAATGTGTCACGCCGCTTTATCTTCCACACGTTATGAATTCTAGGATTTCTCTCAAAATCCAAATCCAACGTCTGCGGCGTAATGTTCTGACAATCAAACTGGCGCTCCGTTAGCTCATCCATTTTGAATTTACGGAAATTATTAGAGAAAATTAAGGTGCCGCCAGGAACAAGTTTAGCCATAGATGCGCGAATTAAGTCGCCGTGGTCGCGCTGTATATCGAGCACAGAATCCATCTTTTTTGAGTTAGAAAATGTGGGTGGATCCAAAAAGATGACATCGTATTGCTCGCCTTCGATTTCCAGCCATTTTAAGCAGTCGGCTCGGAGCAGTTGATGCTTGCTTGAACGCAGACTATTGAGGTCAAAATTACGCTGCGCCCAGTCCAGATACGTGTTGGACATATCTATGCTTAACGAATGGCTAGCACCCGCTATGGCCGCCTGTACCGAGGCCGCTGCGGTATAGCAAAACAAATTGAGAAAGCTTTTCCCTTTTACCATATCGCCAATAAGGGCTCTCACTGGCCGGTGGTCTAAAAACAACCCCGTGTCTAGATAATCTGACAAATTTACTTCAAACTGTGCATTGCCTTCGCTCACCTGAATCGTATCACTAGGCCCACTATTGAGACGCTCATACTGACTGTCACCCTTTTGGCGGCGCCGCTCTTTATAATGGATTTTGCCCCTAAAGTTAGCTGAAAACTCCTTGACTGCCTGTTTGATCTCACCGAAGCGTTCTCGGGCAACCTTTTCAGAGATCGTACTCGGTGGCGCATATTCCTGCACGTAAATCGACTGATCATAGATATCCACGGCCACCGCATACTCAGGGATATCGGCATCATAAAGACGGTAGCAGCTGATACCTGACTTCTTACGCCACCCATCAAGCTTTCGTTGGTTCTTCTTTAAACGATTCAGCACCATTCTGGCGCCCTCAGTCAGCTGCTGTGCTGGCGCAGGTTTACTTAATCGCGCGGCTATTTGCGCAGACTTTGAGGTCATGTCCTCAAACACTAGTAATTTGCAGGGAATAGTGCCGTTGAACAGGCTGTACTGTTTAGTCGGTGATAGGTCTGTTTCACGACCAAGGTCCACGTTGCCGGTAAAAATAGCGGCCCGCCAGCCCTGAAAATTCTTCTGTAGCACTGTGCCCAACTTTTGATACAGGGGGATTAACTCGTCAACCTCACCTAATCGCTCACCGTAAGGCGGGTTAGTTAGCAACAACCCCCGCTCTGCAGTTGGCTTGCCAAACTGGTCTATCGGTTTGTGCGCTAAACGAATATGCTCATCTAACCCAACATTTTCAATATTTTGCGAGGTATATTCAAGCACCCTTGGGTTGGCATCATAACCACGAATGTCCAGTTTCAGGTTTTCAAGTCCTGTGGCCCTGCGCTGATGGGCTTCATCAATCAACCTTTGCCACAGTTCCGCATCGTGCTGTATCCACTGATCAAAGCCATAGTGCTCACGAAGCATGCCTGGCGCTATATCTGCCGCCATCATTGCGCCTTCAATAATCAATGTGCCACTGCCACACATAGGGTCAAGCAGCGCCCCACCCTCTGCGGCCATAGCTGGCCAGTTCGCTCTAAGTAGCAATGCCACAGCCAAGTTTTCTTTAATGGGGGCAGTACCTTGGCCTGTACGGTAACCACGGCGATGTAAACTTTCTCCGGAAATGTCTAAAGAAACCGTCACCCGCCCTTTATGCTGACGGACCTGAATACGAATATCAGGATTCTTGGTGTCAACGTTTGGACGCTCCCCCTCAATACGACGTATACGGTCGACAATGGCATCTTTAACCCGCTGAGAACCATACATAGTATTATCGATCAGGCGTGATGTTCCAATAAAGTCGATGGCAATACTTTGCGCTGCCGAAAAATGAGCCTCCCAAGGAATGTCGTTACACTCCTGATATAAATCATCTGCCTCGTTGAGCATAAAACTGTGTAGGGGCATCAAAATACGATTAGCCAGGCGGGACCAGAGGCAAGCTCTATAAGCAACTTCCATTGAACCCTGAAAATGCACAGCGGCTACGGTTTCCTTTATCCCTTCAGCGCCAATAGCCTGTAATTCTTCGGCCAACAGTAACTCAAGCCCTTTGGGGCAGGTCGCGAGCCAATCTGTTTGCGAAGATACCTGAGTCACTTAACTATCCTTTTGATTACTTTAAGATATAAATGCCGACATACATAGACGAAAAACATCTGAACGAATGTGATAATTACAAGTCTAAATTTTTGAGTGCTTAATAAAGCGCACATGATATAGGTCTTTAAACTATTTTGTTTAAAAATAAGCCTTCATCTACAACACAGCGGTTCAACCGTTTATCAGCGTGGCATTAGATGGGACCTATATCGACTTTGATCTAAGTAGAAAAGGAAATGTCTATGAAGAAACACAAGAGAGACCCAGAGCATCGTTCGTATGTAAAGGGGTACCAATCTGCAATCCAAGGACGCTCACTGTCCGTTTGTCCGCATCAAGAAAACACAACAATGGCCTATCACTGGTCACGCGGATGGCGTGAAGGTAGGCAGGACGGCTGGTCTGGGTATAGCACTAGCACCTGCCAGCAAAAAGCAGGGAATTTAATTCTCAGTCATTGACCGTTAGGTAATAAAAAACATATTGATATGGTAAGACTAAGTTTCCAAAGAGGCCTGCACTAAGTTTAGGAGTTCTCTGAGAGCCACTGAAATCATCGCAAAGTCAGACTGAGGCGCTTTACGTAAGTCTCTCATCATTAACGTCCAGCGATGAATAAGCTCTTGCTGCTGGCTTTGCCAAGCTTCCATAGTTGATGAGTCAGCCTTGCCTGACGTGCAAAGGCAAGCGGTCAACCTGCGTCGTTGACTCTCAAGGTCGTCAACGTAGGTTTCACGAGCTAAGTCCTGCCATCGGTTTCTCGGTTGCAGATCAACTATTTGCGCCATGAACCAATCTAGAGACAGGAACTCTCCGAGGCCAAAGTACACCTTCGCAACCTGCTGTACAGGTATGCCTAGGGTTAGGGCTGTCTGAACCACGCCCATGCTCATGAACATACTGTCAGTGGCGGCAAGCCGCTCTGCGAGTTTGAGCTCTACACCTATGTCTGTGAGCTCATCGCGCTCACCGCTCCAAAGCACCTTCCACTGCTCCTTTTGCAAAGTCGAAAGCTCTGACAACAAGGTCTCAGTGGGCAGTGAATATTGTGCAATAAGAGACTCGCAGCTTAGATTTAAGCGATGATTACGTAAAAACCACCGAGTGGCCCGTCGCGTAAGTCTGACCAAAATATGCAGCAACTCTAACTCTGTTGCCGAAGGTAACATAGGGTTATGCTCTTCGACCTGTTGCCACAGGCTTTTAATGCCTAGCACTTCAGTGACTATTATGTACGCCTTGATAACATCCTCTGCGGATGCACCAGTGGACTCCATCTGCCTAAAGAAAAAGCTGAAGCCTACCCGATTAACTAGATCATTAACGAGTTGATTTATAGCAATCTCATTGGCTAGAGGATGGGTTTCCACGGCCTCGCCAAAGCCAGAGACTAATACTGCAGGGAAGTAATCTTTAACTGACTGCGAAAGCCAAGGGTCTGTTAATAAATTGGATCCAGCCAAAGCCTCTTTAAGTACCACTTTAGAGTAGCAAATCAGCACTGACAGTTCTGGCCTAGTCCAACTGGGGTGTTGCCGATTAATTCTATCGGTGAGTTGGTCATCACTAGGTAAAAACTCTAAATCCCGGTCAAGCTGATCACTCGACTCAAGCCAACCTAGGTAGCGTTGGTATTCTGAATGATACTGTTGGCTTCGAGCCATCGCCAAACTAATGGCTTTGGTCTGTCGTACGTTATTGTCTAAGACCAATCCAGCAACATCGTCGGTCATCGACGCCAGCATGGTGTTTCTTTGCTCTATGCTCATAGCGCCTGAGGCGACCTGTTTGTTAAGCAGTATTTTTATATTAACCTCATGATCAGAGCAGTCTACTCCCGCCGCATTATCAATAAAGTCGGTGTTGCATAGACCCCCGCGAAGGCAGAATTCCACCCTTCCTCGCTGGGTCATGCCGAGGTTTCCACCCTCGCCTATTACTCGGCATTGCAATTCGCGGCCATCGACCCTCAACCCGTCATTGGCGCGATCGCCCACCTCTGCGTTGTTTTCTGAAGATGCTTTGACATAGGTGCCAATGCCACCGTTCCAGATCAAGTCTACCTTAGCTTTAAGAATATAGTTAATTAGCTCTGTAGGAGTTACCTTGTCTTTATCGATACCAAAGCGGACTTTGATCTCTGACGTTAGTGTTAGAGATTTTGCGCTTCTTGAGTACACTGCACTGCCTGGAGACATTAGAGTTTTATCAAAATCATCCCAAGTTGTTCTTGGTGTATCAAATAGCCGCTGCCGCTCAGGAAATGTTGTCTGAGCATTAGGCGTTGGATCGACAAAGATATGCAGGTGGTTAAAAGCTGCCAGCAGTTGGATATGCTCAGACAGTAGCATACCGTTGCCAAACACGTCTCCGCCCATGTCGCCAATACCAACGACGCTAAAGTCTTCGGATTGAATATCTATACCTATCTCATGAAAATGTCGTTGCACGGCAACCCAAGCGCCACGTGCGGTGATACCCATTCCTTTGTGGTCATAACCGTTGCCGCCACCTGACGCAAACGCATCACCAAGCCAGAAGTTGTTTGCTTCAGAGATTTCATTGGCAATATCAGAGAAGGTCGCCGTACCCTTGTCTGCGGCTACGACTAGATAAGGATCGTCACCATCACGACGCACGACCTCTGATGGCGGTTCCAGCTTTTCATCCGCCAGGTTGTCGCTAATATCTAACAAGGCCTGCACATAGAGCATATAGCTGGCGATACCTTCTTGAACAAAGGCTTCGCGTCCAGCGGCAGGGTCGGCCTGCTTAGCCACAAAGCCCCCTTTGGCACCTGTGGGCACAATAACCGCATTTTTAACCTGCTGGGCTTTGACTAGCCCAAGCACTTCTGTTCGATAGTCTTCAATCCTGTCTGACCAACGCAGTCCGCCCCTAGCGACTTTGCCTCCGCGTAGATGAACGCCCTCAACTCGGGGAGAGTAGACGAATATCTCATAAACTGGACGTGGCTTGGGTGCCAAACTGATCTGCTGTGAGGCCAGTTTAACTGATATGTAGGACTTAAACGTGCCGTCTTCGACAGTTTGGAAAAAGTTGGTTCGAAGAGTCGCTTGAACTAATTCAAGGTAGCCGCGAATAACATTATCTTCGCTAATATTAGTAATGAGGTCTAACCCACCCAGTATCTTTAGCACTAAGCTTTCATCTCTTTCAAAATGCCCTTCTGAGGCATAGCGGGGATCGAAATAGCTTTTGAACAGGGCAACTAAATTTCGTGTAATATCCAAATGCCTAGATAGGGTGTCAGCAATAAAATCTTGGCTGTAAGGGACGCTTAGCTGTTTCAAATAACGGGCATAAAGGCGCAGCATTGCCACCGCTCGCCAGTCAAGCCGAGCGCCAATAACCAAGCGGTTAAAGCTGTCATTTTCTGCATCGCCACGCCAGACTCGCAGCAAGGCATCTTTAAAGCTCTTTTGCACCGCAGGGACGTCAACATCGACATCCAGCGAGAAATTCAATTCGAAATCTTGCATCCATATGACATCTTCAGACTCTGGGCGAATAGAATAAGGGTGCTCCATGACCACTCTAAAACCGAGATTCTCTAACATAGGGATCATGTCTGACAGCTCTAAAGGTACGCATCTATGGAAAAGCGTTAGCCTAAGATGATTGTCGGCGCCCACTTGATCTTTCTGTAGATCAATAGCAACGTCATCCAAGCTTTCCAATGGGTCAAACAGTTCTATATGTTTTAAGGCAAACTCTGGCTCATAAATCTCACGGTACGCGCCAGAAAATGCTCGCTGAAATCGTCGCGACAGAGTAGTTCCTTCGGCTGGACCAAATTGTTTGAGTGCTTGTTCCTGAAACTCGTCACTCCAGTCACGGATGGTTTTCTCTACTAGGCCCTGCAAGGACTCCACATCTACTTCAAGATAATGTCTATTTTGAATTTTATACACTAGATAAATTCTGACCAATACTGAATCAGGAACAAATTCGGTCGTAAATTCACTTTCTATTGCATCTAAGGCTATTCCGATTGCTAGCTGTATTTTCTCTCTAACATCAGTGCTGTATGACTCTCGTGGGAGATATACCAAGCAATTTACAAATTTATCGAAAGGGTCAGGGTGAACAAACACTTTTACCACACGACGCTCATAAATCTGCCAAATGCCAATGGCCGCATCTGCTAGGATCTCCCGACTAATATGTAGTAGCTCTTCCCTGGGGTGGGAATCCAAAATCGTCAGTAACGCTTTACCATCATGACTAGTCGGACTAAATCCAGCTCGATCTAAAATCCAATTAACTTTTTCCCTGAGTATTGGGATTCTTCTTGGGCTGTAAGAATAGAATTGCGAGGTATAGAGACCTAGCAACCTCACCTCGCCTACAGGCTCACCTTGATCACTGAAACGTTTAATAACGACATAATCAGAGTATGCCTCACGATGTACTGGTGAGCGTTTGGACGACTTTGTCACCGTCAGAATCTGGTCATCTTCGTAGAGTGACTTAACGCCTTCACTCAATTGATCAACAGATTCCTTACGCAGGTCACCCCCATACTTGCGCAAGAGGCCACAAGCGCTATCCGGAACTTCATTTAGATACACTTTTTTATCATCGACGCTAAGCTCAAATTCCGCATAGCCGGTAAAGACAAAATAGCCATTGTTGATCCACTCTAAAAATTCAATAGATTCGTCTAACTCTAAAAATTCAATAGATTCGTCTAACTGCTCAACCTTGGGTGCATTTTCTTTGAGGTCTTTGATTAATCTATCCGTGCGCAAGCGCATCAATTCAAAGTCATCTACCACTGCATCAACATCGTCCAACACCAATTGCAACTCTCGTTGCAGAACCTCCAACTCTCGGTCGGTCAGCATATCTACTTCAATGGTGATAAAGGCCTCATAAGTTGCACCTTCAAGAAACGCAGGATGAATATCCTTTATAACCCCGTCAGTACCTCTCACTACCCAAGCCAAATTACTCTGCAGTGTATAAATATTTAACTCTCGCCTATTTAACGCCATCCGCAACGAGTCAACCAAAAAAGGCATGTCTCTTTGGTTAATATAAATTGTAGTGTGTTGACTTGACCAGTTGTCACTCTCTACATTGGGGTTAAATACTCTTACCTTGGCTTGGTGAGGGCTAAGAGACCGATCTAGATTATTGTCGAAAGACTGCTCACCAAAGCTATACAAACCACAAATATTCCAAAAAATATCTTCAGATGGTCTATTTAAATAATCTTGATCAGGATAAAAATAAATCGCGTTGGTTATAAAGTTTTGAAACAACGCACCGCGGGACTTATTTAATTTACTGCGAGCGAGTTCTGTCAAAGAATCGATAAGCTGAGTTCGTCGATTATCTTGTTTCACATCCATGAGAAATTTATGCAACCTTTTTGGTTTTTAAAAGTCTTTAGCTTAGGCATCATTAAATACGTTAATCTAAGGTAACAAAAAGCAATGTTGGTGTGTATTAATATTGTTGTTTTTTTGTCGCTTAAATGGCAGTTTTGTCGCCAGAATGTAAACAGTCGCTAAATCACTTCATCAGCATTTGTTTGTTGCGGGTATTGCGATTAAAATCAACGCCCCCGGAAACGTCAGACCCACACAGTAGAGGTAAGTTGTGCAACAAGATATTGACCGACTCAAAGAATGGCTAGCAAGCAAGATTGTCGGCCAAGAACATCTAGTAGAAAGATTAATGATTGCTCTACTCGCCGATGGACATTTGCTGGTCGAAGGAGCGCCAGGATTGGCAAAGACCAAGGCCATTAAGACTCTGTCAGAGGGCATGAAAGCGGACTTTCATCGGGTTCAATTTACACCTGACCTTCTTCCCGCTGACATTACAGGGAGTGACATCTACCGCCCCCAGCAAGGTACTTTCGAATTTCAAGCTGGGCCACTGTTCCACAATCTAGTACTCGCAGATGAGATCAACAGAGCCCCCGCCAAAGTCCAGTCAGCATTACTCGAAGCCATGGCAGAGCGTCAAATCTCGGTGGGTAAAAATACCTACCCTCTGCCCGAATTGTTTTTAGTCATGGCGACGCAAAATCCTATTGAGCAAGAAGGCACCTACCCTCTGCCCGAAGCTCAAATGGATCGTTTCTTAATGCATGTTCTAGTGGACTACCCTGCACCTGAAGCCGAAAGAGCAATCTTGGCTCTATCTCGGCAAGAAGCACTCAATGAGCCAACAACCAAAATTGAGCCACTAACTCAAAAGAGCCTTTTTAATGCGCGCAAACAGGTTAATAAAATTCACATGTCTGAGGCTGTAGAAGAGTATTTGGTGCAACTGATTCTTGCCACTCGCAACTCAAGAGCTTACAGCGGTGAGCTAGGTCAATGGCTAGATTACGGTGCCAGCCCGAGAGCGACCATTGCCCTAGATAAATGTAGTCGAGCCCTTGCTTGGATGGAAGGGCGTGACTTTGTTACGCCAGACGACATACGCGCTGTGGCTCATGATGTGCTTAGGCATCGACTGATTCTTAGCTTTGAAGCTGAAGCCGGTGGTATTAACGCCAATCAAGTTATCGACAAGCTGCTGGAGACTGTGCCCTCGGCATAACACCCAATCCTATGAGCGAAAGCGATATCAACCGAGAACACCCCGCCATTGCCAGCTTATCTGAGATGATTAGATTACGTTATGGTGCTAGAGAGCTAACTGGATTTCCTAAAATTCAAGCTCGTCAAATGCTGGCTGGTGGTCATAAATCTCGGTTTCGAGGTCGCGGCATGGACTTTGACCAAGTTCGCATTTACCAACCCGGCGATGATGTTCGCAGTATCGACTGGCGGGTTACGGCCCGCACAGAGGTACCACACACAAAGATATTCAGCGAGGAGAGAGAGCGGCCTATTCTGGTCATCAGCGACTTGCGGAGCCCTATGTTTTTTGGCAGCCAGCGGCTTAAGTCAATGATAGCCTGCGAAGTGTCGGCTGCGCTTGCTTGGGCTGGCCTAGCAGCCAATGATCGTGCCGGCGGCTTGATCTTTGGCAAACAAGAGCAGATGGATGTCAAACCCAGGCGCAGCCATCATGCTGTACTGCAGTTTATACACGGACTTCAAGAATACAGCGCAAAACTATTAGACATCCAACAACCCGGGGACCCCCAGCCTGATCGATACAGTTTGGCGGAGATCCTTGAGGAAGCCCGACGGTTTGTACTCCCTGGTAGCACCATTTTCATCGTCAGTGACTTTCATGATCTTAATGACGATTGCGAACGTCATGTGTTTGAGCTAGCGAGGCATGGTAACCTCAACTTTTGTCACGTTTTTGACGATATAGAACAGCAGTTACCACCGCCCTCGCTTTATGCTGTGAGTGATGGGCAACGGCAGACACTGCTAGACACCAGTAACAAACAACTGCGTGATCGTTTTCAGCTAGCTTATGCTGAACGAGGATTGCGGTTGCGTAAAATGAGTGAAAAACTCTCTGCCGGTCTATTGCCTTTTAATACATCAGATAATGTCATGAGCGTATTGCATAGAGCGTATGGTAAGCGCCGCAGTCAAGCGCGTGGTAACTGACGCATGGAAAATGATCCTTTAGCACAGCTTCGCGATATTCACCTGCCCGAGCCCATCTCATGGTGGCCACTCGCTCCCGGCTGGTGGGCGCTTATTATTCTTTGCCTTGCTCTCTCTATCTGGCTTGTCAGTAGGGCTGTGCAACGGTGGCGTGCCAATCTATACCGTCGTCAGGCGCTGCAAAAGCTGACTTTACTAAATAACGAACTCAGCTTTACCAATGACCAAAAACTGGTCATGACTTTTGAAATACTAAAGCAGGCCGTCAATAGCGCCTACCCCAGCCAGTTCTTTAGTAGTCTTGAGCTCAATGCTTTTGTGGCATTTTTACAAAGTAGTTGTGACAAGCCCCTGTTTGCACTTCTCCCCGAAGATCTAGATATCCTACTCTACGGAAAGCCCTCAGCGGGTAATAATAAAAATCTAATCATGGAAGATGTTTTTGGTAGTAGTCAACAATGGCTCAGACGCCATTACCCTGAGGACAAACTTGAGGCACGGAGCCAATGTTAAGTTTAGTCTGGCCCTGGGCGCTTGCGCTAGCGCCTCTGCCTTTTGTTTATCGATGGTTGCGGAAACCTTCAGAGACGAAAATACAAGCCTTGCGCGCCCCCCTATTAGCCGCCGCTGCGGGTGATCAGGGATCCTTAAAAGCAACCACTTGGTACAATCGTGTACTGTTGTTTTTACTCGCCGTCTGCTGGCTATGTGTCCTGCTGGCCGTGGCTCAACCAGTGTATATTGGCGAACCAGTAGCGTTACCTGCCAATGGACGTGACATTCTTATTGCCGTAGATATTTCTGGCAGTATGGAAAGAGATGATATGGTCATTGGTGGCCGGCAAGTCAATCGATTGGTTGCGGTGAAAGCGGTAGTTGGAGACTTTGTCGTTAAGCGTGCCGGAGATCGGCTAGGACTTATTCTATTTGGTGAAAAAGCCTACCTACAAACGCCGCTAACCTTTGACCGCGAGACCATGCAAACACTGTTATTAGAAGCACAAATTGGTTTTGCTGGAAACGGAACCGCTATCGGTGATGCAATCGGCCTAGGAGTTAAACGATTACAAGATCGACCCAAAGATCATCGAGTTCTCATTTTAATGACCGACGGCTCTAGTAACACCGGTGAACTCAACCCAACAGAGGCCGCTGATCTAGCACGTCGAGCACAAGTGAAAATCTATACCATCGGCATAGGGGCAGAGCGTCAAGAATCTCGCGGTTTGTTCGGACGAAATGTCATTAATCCAAGCGCTGACTTGGACGAAAAAACACTAACTGAAATTGCTGCTGCCACGGGTGGTCTTTATTTTAGAGCCAGAGACCCTAAAGAACTGACCGGAATCTATGAACAACTTAATCAGTTAGAGCCCATCGAGCAAGACGCAGAAACTATTCGCCCCATAGCATCACTGTTCCATTGGCCCCTAGGGTTTAGTTTTGTCTTAAGCCTTGCCATTGCAGCGGCTCGTAGTCGAAGGGGGTCACTTGTTTGATCTAATACTAGATAGTGTTCTTTATGCATGGCAGGCCTTCCACTTCTTGCGTCCTTGGTGGTTTTTAGGTCTAATTCCCGTGGCGCTCATTATTGGTTTTTATAGCTGGCATAAGCATCATGCGGGCAACTGGACAACCATTATTAATCCTGACTTACTGCCTTTTTTGATGGAAGGCAAAGCACCAACTGACGGCCTCAGCACTAAATCCTTAATCACCGCCTTAACGCTCGCTTGGATTATTTATCTGATTAGTCTTGCCGGACCCACGTGGCAACAACTACCCCAGCCTGTGCACAAGCAAGATAGCGCGTTAATAACTGTTTTTGATTTATCCCCATCGATGCTTGCTGCAGATCTTGCACCCAGCCGATTGGTGCGGGGCCGATACAAGCTAATCGACATTTTAAACCGGCGTACTGAAGGTGTCAGTGGCCTTGTGGTCTATGGTGGCGACGCTCACACCGTTTCACCGCTCACAGAAGATAGCAATACAATCGTCAGCTTGGTGCCCGTATTGCATCCTGGGTTGCTACCCCAGTATGGAAGTAACGTAGAGGATGCTATTCAACTCGCCGTCAATTTAGCAACCAGCGGTCGCTATCAACAGGCTGATATATTATTAATTACAGATGGCGTTGACCCTTCTGCCATTTCTGAAATTACATCCATCATTAATGATAAAGGCGAATACCGGCTATCGATTTTAGGTGTAGGAACGGAAAATGGTGCGCCTATCCCATTAGGCTCTGGCGGTTTTGTAAAAGACACTCGCAGTGGCAATGTAATTATTCCAAAACTGAATATTAGTGATTTGCGTCGCCTTGCTAGCACCAACAATGGTAACTATCAAACTATTAGCAACGATGACCGTGATATTGATAATCTGCTGACGGCAATGGATTCATTGTTTAGCGATTCAACGCAACAAACTGACCGATCATTTGATCTCTGGGACGATCGCGGATACTTGCTAGCATTGCTTTTAATACCCATTTTACTGCTGACGTTTAGAAAAGGTGCTGTGGTTGTTTTTCTGATGGCGCCCCTACTATTTCCATCTAATTCAGTAGAGGCTCTTGAATGGCAAGACCTTTGGGCGACCGGCGACCAACAGGGCGCGGAAGCTTTTGAGTTAGGTGATGCTGAACAGGCAAAGTCTTTATTTACACACCCTCAGTGGCGTGGCAGCGCCGCCTTCAAGGCTTCTGATTACGAGGTAGCCACTCAAGAGTTCTTGACCGATGGGACAGCAAATGGCCACTATAATAGAGGCAATGCGCTAGCGAAGTCTGGTGATTTTGAGAGTGCTATAGAGGCCTACGATCGGGCCTTAGAGCTAGAGCCTGAATTGGAAGATGCAATTTTTAATCGCGATCTCTTAGAGAAACTCGAGCAAGAGCAGGAGGAGGAGCAGGAGGAACAGGAGGAACAGGAGGAACAGGAGCACAATCAAGAGTCCTCGGAACAACAGCAAGAGCAGGACTCTGAACAGTCTGATGAGAACGGTGACCCGAGTGACCAGCAACCCCCAGAGCAAGATCCTGAGCAACAAGATGAGTCAGCAGCACCTGAGGAGAAATCTGAGGAAGAATCTGACGAGGAGTCTGAGAGTAAAGAACAGCAAGAAAACGAAAAGAAGCAAAATGAATCAGAGCAGCAGGTCGAGGAACAAACGTCTGAGGCTGAAATGACCGAAGAGGAAAAGCAAAAGCAGCGAGAAATTGACGCCATGCTCCGTCGTATACCTGACGATCCCGGCGGTTTACTGCGAGCCAAGTTTCGCTATGAATCGCAACAGAGAAAACAACAACGATCACCACCTGACCAAGAGCGCTGGTAAATGAAGCTGAATTTAAGACGATTATTAATCCTATCAACTCTCTGTTTGTCCGCCATGACCGCTTCAGATAGTTATGCTGCACTTACTGCAAAGGTAGATCGAACTGTATTGGACAGTAATGAAACCCTACGTGCTGAACTGCGCTATGACGGCCAAGTATTTGCTGGCGAACCCGACTTTGAGCCTCTCAGCAAAGACTTTGAGGTGCTGTCTAATAGACGACAACAAAATTACTCCAACGTGAATGGGAAGACAGAATCATACACGGCTTGGACCTTAGAACTCCGCCCCAAGAGAGCAGGAATACTGCTAATACCCTCACTAACGTTCAAGAAAGAGGTAAGCAATGCAGTAGAATTGCGGGTTCGCGCTGCTCCTACTAACTCTAGCGCCAACCCTGGGACTCAGCCGATTTACACCGAAACCACCGTTGACACTAATACCCCCTACGTTGGGCAACAGGTCATTTTAACGCATCGGCTGTACACCTCAGTCCAACTAAGGGACTTTTCTCTGTCAGAGCTGACTATCGATAAGGCCGAATTGCACAGGCTGGGGGACACTCAGTATCAAAAGGTCATTAACGGTAGAAACTATCTCGTGTTAGAGGTCAAATATGCCATTTTCCCTCAGGCAAAAGGCACATTAATCATCCCCAGTTTACGTTTCGCTGCTTATGAGGTGAATAATCGCAGTCAATTTGGGGTGTTCAATAATCGTGGCAACCAAATTATTCGGGATACTGAATCAAAAGTCCTAGAGGTAAACGCTCTCCCCTCTCAGGCAAGTATCGATGGATGGATGCCAAGTACCTCGGTGACAATGGAGCAAAGGTGGAGTGGCGACATTGACTCGGTTACGGTAGGTGAGCCGGTTACACGCACTATTACAATACGCGCTGAGGGGCTTAGTGCAGCTCAGATTACGCCTCTGCAAGAGCCTCAAGGAGATAATTATCGCGGTTACCCAGATCAACCTCAATTAGATGAAATAGTCACCGCCAATGGATTGGCCGCAACACGCATCGAATCGTTGGCTTTAGTGCCTAACAAGCCTGGAGAGATCGTTTTACCTGCGGTCCAACTGGTATGGTGGGATACTAATAGCAATCAGCCGCGAATAGCGTCTCTATCCCCAATAACCTTGCAGGTTAGTCCGAGCTCAAATATCGATGCAACCGCAAATGGCAGTAATGTCATGCAGATGACCAACGATGCAATGACCACACTAGCTACCGATGCTTTAAAACCTAAAGTATCTTTCATGACGAACCTATCTTTGAGTATCAACGCCTTACTAATAACCTTGATTATCGTGCTCTTAATGCGCCGCAAACGTGAGTCTTCAGCTGCACGCTCACAACAGCCCTCGTTGTCGCTTGATTCTGCTCGGCTCAATCTTAAGCAACAACTGCGAGCTATTGAATCTGAGGCTAAGGATGAAAATCTCATGGCGATGAGAGATGCTATTTTACGCTGGGGTAAAATTCTGTTTGCTGAGAACCCGCCAAGTACCCTAAAAAGTCTCGGAGACCTCTTGGGGAATCCCAGCATTAGTCAACTCTTTGCTCAACTGGACCAACAGCTCTATCAATACAATGGGGTTCCAGAAACAACGTTAGATGTGGCGTTGTTACTTGCAAGTCTCAAGAAAGAATCGAACTTTAACCGGGGATCCGCGTCAAAAGACAACGCAGGAACAGCGTTACAATCTCTGTATCCCGATTAAAGTAACATCAAGTCACTCATTAATAGGACCGAAAAATGAAGACCACCTCGACCGAGAATAATAAAGCGTATTGGAGGGCAAATATCAGCCTGCTGACTAAACTACTGACGATCTGGTTTATCGTCTCTTTTGGCTGTAGCATTATTCTGGCGGACTGGTTAGACCAATTTTCTCTCTTCGGCTTTAAGCTTGGTTTCTGGTTCGCGCAGCAAGGTGCTATTTATGTTTTTGTAGCCCTCATCTTCATTTACGCCTGGCGAATGAAAATTATTGATCGCCAATTTGGCGTTTCCGATGATGAGGACGAAGCATGAGCACACAAATGCTGACTTATCTGTTTGTTGGATTATCCTTTGCCCTTTATATTGGTATCGCTATTTGGTCTCGCGCTGGCTCTACCAAAGATTTTTATATTGCCGGCGGCGGTGTCCACCCCGTGGTCAATGGTATGGCTACCGCAGCTGACTGGATGAGCGCTGCATCATTCATCTCTATGGCAGGAATCATTTCTTTTATTGGCAGAGATGGATCTGTCTACCTACTTGGCTGGACTGGTGGTTATGTTTTACTGGCCTTTCTATTAGCGCCCTATCTACGCAAATTTGGTCGCTTTACAGTCCCCGATTTTATTGGCGAGCGCTACTACTCCCAGGCTGCACGCATTGTTGCGGCGGTTTGTTTGATCTTCGTTTCCTTTACCTATGTTGCTGGCCAGATGCGTGGCGTGGGCATTGTTTTTTCTCGGTTTCTTGAAGTAGACGTGAATACCGGTGTGATAATTGGTATGGCTGTTGTGTTTATGTATGCCGTACTTGGTGGCATGAAGGGTATTACCTACACTCAGGTAGCTCAGTATTGTGTTCTGATTTTTGCTTACATGGTGCCAGCAATCTTTATATCTATCATGATCACGGGCAACCCCATTCCCCAGCTAGGCTTTGGTGCTGAGGTTACTGATGGTTCAGGTCTATCAGTGTTACAAAAACTCGACGGGGTATTGTTAGACCTTGGCTTTGGTGCCTATACCGCCGGTACCAAATCAACCATTGATGTTTTTGCAATTACCGCAGCCCTAATGTTTGGTACGGCTGGACTTCCTCACGTCTTGGTGCGCTTTTTCACAGTGCCCAAGGTCTCTGATGCACGTTTGTCCGCAGGTTATGCTCTTGTATTTATTGCCATTTTATACACCACTGCTCCGGCAGTGGCCTCATTTGCACGTCTTAATTTAGTCGATACGGTTCACAATACCGCCTATGACGAAGCTCCAGAATGGTTTGGTAATTGGGAAAATACAGGGTTAATCGCCTGGCAAGATAAAAATGATGACGGCATTATGCAATATGGCGCTGGTGCCGCATTATCACCTGCGAAACCGATATTCGATGTTGATGGCACTCTAGGTAGTCATGGCGAGCGACTATTAACTAATAAATCCACTGAGTCTGCCAACGAAGTCTATATCGATCGAGACATTATGGTGCTGGCCAACCCTGAGATTGCAGGCTTGCCCGGCTGGGTGATTGCTCTTGTTGCCGCTGGTGGCGTGGCCGCCGCCCTATCAACGGCTGCTGGACTGCTACTGGTTATTTCAAGCGCTATCTCTCATGACTTACTTAAACAAACCCTCATCCCAAAAATCACTGAGAAACAGGAATTGCTCTATGCCCGCTTAGCGGCAGCCGTTGCGGTCTGTATCGCTGGGCTATTTGGCATCTATCCTCCCGCCTTTGTCGCCCAAGTCGTAGCTTTTGCGTTTGGCCTTGCCGCAGCATCCCTATTCCCAGCGTTACTTTTGGGTATCTTCTCCAAACGCGCCAACAAAGAGGGTGCTATTTCGGGAATGCTAGCAGGCTTAGTATTTACCTTTGCTTACATAGCGTACTTCAAATTTGTTGCGCCAGAACTTAACAGTGCAGAGTATTGGTTATGGGGTATCTCTCCAGAAGGTATTGGCGCCATAGGCATGTTACTGAATTTTGCGATTGCCATGACAATCAGTCGCCTAACCGCTAAGCCCCCAGCGACTGTCCAAGCATTGGTGGATAATATTCGCATTCCTAGCGGCGCCAAAGCGGCAGAAAATCACTAATCTTTAGGTCCGTCATAAGCATAAAAAGGAGGCTATGTAGCCTCCTTTTTTTACTCTAATAAAAGTGGTTCGTTAAAATGTTAACCCATCATCAATATTTTGGCCTGCCTGCTCAGAGGTTTGCAATCCCTGCGTCAAGTGCATGCCATTAATTTCTTGCTGTATAGCCGGGACATCATCAGGAGATGCATAAAACTGCGAGTACCATTTACGGCCCGTTCTGAAGGGTCCATCCGTTTTTAACTGCATGATTTTGAGTGCAGGTCGTTTGTTCTGCCAAATATTAAAGTCCGCACTGAAGGCTTCTAACGCCCCAGCTTGCGCCTCTCTAGCCATGACGATATCAGCCTCGGTAGCAATCTCTGTAGAGCCCTTAACTAAACAGCCATGCCAACATTTCACTACACCATCCTTTACTGGCGTATTAGCTATTAACTCGAAAATGACCATCCCAGCAAATTCTTGTTTAGACAACAGTATTCCAGGTCCGGTATACCAAGTGCTGGTGTTAAGGTAAGTTTCGTATAGTTGCATCGGCCCACCTTGGCGTTGGATGCAAACATGGTCTCTAATTTCATTTTCAAAATACTCACTGGGTGCACCATGAGTTGGCCCCAGATGCTGGACATCGACAATATTATCGATTATCTCCTGTGGATGGATATTTAGTTCACCTAAATGATCAAGTTCCCACCTTACCCACTGGGGATCATCCCACTCTGGTAGTTTGGGCGCATCGTAATCTGGTTCTCGATCATCTGGATCATACCAAGCCATGACACAGCCCATGTTGTCGATAACTGGGTAAGATTTAATAGACGCAGATTTTGGGCATGGCCCATTAGAATACGGTATATCATCAACATGCCCTTGGGCGTTATAACGCCAGCCATGGTAGGGGCAGCGGATTGAGTCTCCCTCGATCTGCTGATTGTTCTTGACGATCATGGAACTTTTGCTATCAGTTAGATGGGTCCCCATGTGGCCGCAGTAGGCATCCAACAAGACTGGTTTGCCGCTAGCCCCACGAAACAGAGCTAAATCTTCACCAAAAAAACTTATCGCCAAAGGCTCAGTGGTTAACTCGCTGCTTTCGGCAACGACAAACCATCCTCTTGGATAGGTATTGGGGCCCAATTTATAGTCTGCTGATTTCGCCATCATCTATCTCCCACAATTTTTATAGTACTAGACGTTATAGTAATAGCACGAATTCTGGAATCGTCCATTTGGATGAAGAAGGGTTGGTAAATAGTGTTCAACCAAATGTCTCTTTATTCCAATAATCTTTATGATAGCTTTACAAACTTAAGATAGCTTTAACTTGACGCATTTATCTATGTAAAATGCGTCTTAATTTGGGTCAAAGGAACGAACATGAATACCTTTAATATTTGGGAGTGCATAATCTGCGGCTGGTTATACGATGAGGCTCTTGGCTGCCCTGAGGATGGCATCGCTCCCGGTACGCGATGGGAAGATGTTCCTGAAGATTGGACCTGCCCAGTGTGTGGCGTTTCAAAACAAGATTTTGAGATGGTTAAAACTGGCCCATCCCCGACTCCTATCTCTGCTGCTCCTGCTGCTCCTGCTGCTCCTGCTGCTGCTGCTTCTGCTGCTTCTGCCGCTCCGATCACTCCCTCCGATGATCAATCATCAACGATTATAAAAGAAGCACCAGAAGAGGCTCCAACCTTTACAAATTCAGGCGAACCATTCCAGATTTGGGAATGTATTATCTGCGGCTGGGTCTATGACGAATCTAAAGGATGGCCGGATGATGATATTTTACCTGGTACCCGATGGGCAGATATTCCAGATGATTGGACATGTCCGGACTGCGGCGTGGGTAAACAAGACTTTGATATGATAGTGGTCAGTGAGTCGAACACTGCACCGACCACTAGGAGCACACCAGAGTCGGTTGATTCGATAGATCACAGTCAAGCACCTATAGTGATCGTGGGCACAGGTCTCGCCGGTTATAACCTTGCCCGTGAGTATCGCAAACTAAACAGTAGTACGCCGTTAGTTATGATCACTAGCGATGATGGACGCATGTACTACAAACCGGCGATATCCACTGGCTATCACAGACAACAGACCCCAGACCAACTAGCCAGTGCCAGCACTGAAGAGATGGCCCAGCAGCTGCAGGCCGATATTCAGGTGTTCACGACTATCGAGTCTATCGATATCAACAACCAAACAGTGCGCACCTCTAAGGGGCAGACCCACTATACTAAACTCATATTGGCCACGGGCGCTCGTTGTATCGAACTACCTATGACTGGCAGCGGCCTAGACTCTGTCTATTCAATCAATAATCTGTTGGACTACGCTAGCTTTCGCAGCGCAATGGAAGGTAAAAGCCATGTGCTTATTATTGGTGCCGGGCTCATCGGGTCGGAGTATGCCAACGATCTCATTCAAAGTAGTTATAAGGTAACCGTCGTTGACCCGCTACCCTCAGTACTGGGAACGCTAATGCCAAAGGCCGCCTCTGACTCGGTCAAAAATGCGTTAGAAACGGCAGGTGTTAACTTTCACTTTGACACGGTTGTTGAAAAAATCGATACACAGGCGACAGGCGTTAGAGCAACCCTTGCTAATGGCCAAGTCATAGACGCGGATATTGTTCTTTCGGCTGTTGGCGTGAGGGCAGACCTTACATTGGCCAATTCTGCAGGGCTACAAACCAACCGGGGAATCATAACTGACAGGGCGTTACAAACTAGCGCCCAAAATGTCTATGCTCTAGGTGATTGCGCCGAAGTCGACAGCCATCTCTTATTTTATGTCGCACCACTAATTGAAGGGGCTAAAAAATTAGCCGCAACCCTTAATGGAGATGTGCAAGACGTCTACTACGGCACTATGCCTGTGGTTGTTAAAACAACGCTATTCCCAGTCACAGTATCGCCGCCACCTAAAACCGGCGGCCAGTGGCACATAGAGATTAATACTCCAACTGGCGTTAAAGCTCTCTTTAGAACAGCACAGGGGCAACTACTAGGTTATGCACTTACCGGTGAGTGCACAAGGTTCAAAGAAGAGCTCAACGGGGTATTACAGCCGATAATGCATGGACGAGAGCTTCTACAGGGGGGGTGAAACTATTTATCCAGCCGTTGCTGTTCCCCTGGATTACTCATACCAATGGTCTATTTAGTCAGAAAATTTAGCGTCACGCTTTTCTATAAAAGCATCTCGCCCTTCTTGGGAGTCACCTTCGGTATATGCCTGTAGAGTAAAACCCTGCTCCCAGCGATACTTATCTTCAAGATTGCCATCTTCAATTCCGGTCAGGGCCTCCTTGGCTAGCTGAATCATCGGAGAGCTTTTTGACGCGATCTTGGCAGCAATTGCCATCACCGAGTCACGCAGGTCAGATAAATCGACCACCGATTCAAGAGCACCCAGTCGATAGGCTTCTTGTGCGTCGATAAAATCTCCCGTGAAATACATATGCCGTACTTTTTGTACCGGGAATAAACGCTGTAAGTGGGCGCCACCACCCATGGCACCGCGGTCTACCTCAGGCACACCAAAACTAGCACAGGCTGAGGCCACCACAATATCCGCAGCACCTGCAATACCGATTCCTCCGCCAAGAACAAAACCATGCAAGGCCACAATTACAGGTTTAGGATTGCGGTGAATGGCCTCGAAGGTGTCGTAGTTACCCTTGTTGACAGCCACTATCTTGCTGCTGTCTGCGGCCAGCTCTTTAATATCGACACCGGCACAGAATCCTCGGCCTTCAGCCCTAATAACAATGACATTAACGTTGTTATCTACCCCCAACTCAACAATAACCTGAGCAATACTCGCCCACTCAAGGCTGTCAAACGCATTAACTGGCGGTTTGTTGAAAACTAACTCGGCGATGCCGTCTTTAATTATGGTTTCAAATGCCACAATGAACTCTCCTGAATCTTTAGTTTGTAATGCATTGTTCTTGCCCTAGTCAAGCTCGAGGTTTTCAGAATTCACCTTCGCCAGCTTAGTAATAACCTCACCAGATTCTCTAATAATAGAACCCATTAAGTTTTCAACAGAAGGCAGATCATCAATAGCGCCGGCAATCTGGCCACTAGGCATAATGCCTTGGTCCGCATGACCATCGACCATAGAATGCTGAATCATCATTGGCGCATTAGCCGCCATCATAGTTTGCCCCAAACTTAAATCACTTGACCCCTTCATCGCCCATGCTGAGCGCAGCATTGAAAACAACGACCCCCCGGTTAACTGACTAAACGCCAGACCATTTTTTATGGCGAGCAGTAGCATCCCAAAGGTTGACTTCCCCTCGAGTGTTTTCAAATATTGGTTTTGGATCATTCGCTGGGGTATTCCGTCGAGTTTAGTGCTGACAATGATCTGCTCGGTTGCTGTGCTTAGGTAATATTGTTTAGTGGTTAAGGGAACTGGGCTTTCCTGAGTCAAAAGAAAGCGTGTACCCATGGCGATACCCGCGGCTCCAAGAGCTAGCGCTGCCACCAAGCCTCGACCATCTTTAAAACCTCCAGCGGCCACGACTGGAACATCTAATGCCGCTACGACCTGAGGTAATAAAATGGTGCTAGCCACCTTTCCCGTATGACCGCCACCCTCACCACCTTGAACCACCACGGCGTCAGCACCCAGCGCGACAGCCTTAACAGCATGTTTTAAAGCACCAACCGTTGGAATACACACAATGCCCGCCGCTTTCAGCTTTGCCACAGAAGCTGCATCGGGTGAGCGACTGTAGCTAACCGCTCTGACCTGATGACGAATACAAATATCAATAATTTCACCGGCACCCGGTGTGTACATATGGAAATTCACACCGAAGGGTTGGTCAGTTGCCGATTTTATCTGCAAAATACCCTGCTCAACTTCCTCTGGTGTCATTACTGCCCCAGCAAGAAATCCAAAGCCGCCCGCCTTGCAGGTGGCGCTGACAAGGCCAGCATCAGCCACCCAACCCATCGCGGTTTGGATAACGGGATAACGACAACCCAAAAGTTTCGTTAAATGGGTCTCCATCAAGCCTCCGAATCTAGTTGCAACGCTCTGCTCTTAAAGCAGCATCTTTGTCGCTAATATGCGGATCACTGGGCTTTCAATCATCGTCCAACAAGACTATAAGCCTCAATTACGCAATTGCACCTGTCGCTAGCAAAGTATCAACTTCCTCTTGTTCATAACCAAGGCCTAACAGTATCGACTGACTATTTGCACCCAACGCTACCGCTTCAGCACCTGCCTTCACAAGCGTGCGAGAAAAGCGAGGGACTGGAGCCGGTTGCCAGACATCACCATCATCGACAAAGGTTTCTCGAGCAACGTTATGCGGATGGTGCCGCGCCTCGGCCATCGACAAAACTGGTGCAAAGCACACGTCAGTGCCTTCAAATAGATCACACCACTGATCTCGAGTCTTAGTTTTGATCAAAGTTTCTAGCTTGTCAGCCATCTGCGGCCAAGTTTGTGGCGCCCAGTGATTTTGAATCCACTCTTTGCTGTCAGCCTCATTTAGCCCTAAGAGATCAACCAGTAACCTGAAAAACTGTGGTTCAATTGAACCCAGCGATATGTAGCCGCCGTCACTGGTTTCATAAACATCGTAAAAGAAAGCCCCAGAATCAAGCATGTTTTCGCCTCGCTTGTCTGACCCAATACCAGCCTGTAATTGAGAGTAAAAGAAACCCATCAGACTAACAGTACCATCGACAATCGAACAATCAATAACCTGGCCCTTTCCTGAAGCCTGCGTCTCTAAAAGCGCGCAAACAACACCAAACGCTAACATCATGCCGCCACCGCCAAAATCGCCCACTAAATTAAGCGGAATGGTCGGTTTCTGACCTTTCTGCCCAATGGCATGCAACGCCCCCGTTAGGGCAATGTAGTTAATATCATGTCCGGCAGTTTGAGCTAGAGGTCCTGTTTGACCCCAGCCGGTCATGCGGCCGTAAACCAATTTTGGATTAATGTCCAAGCATTCATCGGGTCCTAAACCCAGCTTTTCCATAACTCCAGGCCGGTAGCCTTCAATAAGCGCATCTGCGCTCTTGATGAGTTTTTTCGCACAGACAATCCCTTCTGCTGATTTCATATTGATGCAGATAGAGGATTTACCACGATTGTGAACGTCGTACTTAGGGTTGCGCCCAGCTGTCAACCATTGACCGCCTGGCCGTTCTACACGGATAACCTCAGCTCCCATATCAGCCAACATCATCCCTGCGTATGGCCCAGGTCCCAATCCAGCAAATTCGATAATAGTTTTACCTGACAAGGGGCCCATCGCGTTTCCTCTTTTAGTATTTTTCTCTAGATTTTTTTGTTTAGATTTATGATTCGTTACAGTTTTGCAGAATACTACAGGATAATCTGGAACTAGTAACAAGATTCATTCAAGGTTAGCAATAATAAAACATTTACATTAAAATGTTTTTAGCAGTATTATTGAAGTACCTTCAGTTGATAAAACCACAAGTCTAGAATCCGGAAGAACCACTATGTCAAAATTCAGCGCGCCCATTGATCAAGCCATTAAATCTGTCACTGCGCCTGGTTCTCCATTTGAAATAACCCAGTATCAGTCTCAGGGTGTTGACTACCGCATTTACGCCAACGCCCCAAAAAACCTTATTGAACTTCTCGCTCCAGGGCGTGGTTTCACTGACCAAGAATTTATTATATACCAAGATCAACGCTGGACATTCAGCCACTTTCACCGTCAAACCGACCTTATTGCTGTCCAGCTAATCCGTCGATTTAAGATTCAAAAAGGCGATCGGATTGCCATTGCCATGCGTAATTATCCAGAGTGGATGGCCGCCTTTCTTGCCATAGTTTCAGTTGGCGCTGTTGCCGTGCCTCTCAACAGTTGGGGTGCAGGCAAAGAACTTCAGCAGAGCCTTGCAGAAGCCCGCTGTGGCCTAGTATTTTGCGACCAACAGCGTCTAAACATTATTCAACCACAAAATCACGGGCTAACATCGATTGTAGTGCGTCACGAAGGCGCCTTGCCTCAAGCCTGCCATAGCTACAATGATGTAATCAGTGACCAGAGTGTAGTGCAACTCTCAGCAAAAGATATCCGCGGAGTACTCTCAAGCATTGAGATTGATACCCAAGACGAAGCAATGATAATGTTTACCTCGGGCACATCAGGAACACCAAAGGCCGCCTTATTTACGCACTTCAATTGCTGTCAGTCGATAACCAACTTTGAGGCCGTAGGTGCTGCCGCCTATATGACCAACATCGACGCCTACACCAAACATCTTAATAGCGGCAGACCCTCCAAGGCTCTAATAACGGTACCCTTATTTCATGTTAGTGGTTTATTTGCACAATTTCTACTAACACTGCGCGGTGGCAGGACCATGGTCTTGATGTACAAATGGGATCCGGCCGAAGCTTGCAACTTAATGACAGAAGAACAAATTACCATTTTTGTAGCTGCACCCTCTATGTTGCTAGATCTTGCTCGACACCCCAAATTTAGCTCTGTGGACACAAGCGTTATTAGCAATGTGAGTGGCGCAGGCGCAGCAACGCCCACAAAAGCAGCCCAGTTTCTCAAGGAAAGTTTTTCACAGTCGTTGCCAGGAACAGGCTGGGGAATGACCGAAACAGGTGCCGCGGGAACCTCATTCACCGGCTATTTTTATAACCTAAAACCCGGTTCTAGTGGGTTTTTAAACCCCATTGTGGATCTTCGTTTTTGTGATGAACACGGGATAGAGCTAGAGGCTGGTGCTCCCGGAGAGATATGGATCAAAAGCCCCACCACCATTACCGGTTATACCAACAATCCAGACGCTAATAAAAACGAATTTAAAGACGGTTGGTTTAAAACGGGTGACATCGGCTACTTAGATTCCGACAAATGTTTGTTCATCTGCGACCGCGCTAAAGACATGGTAATCCGTGGCAGCGAGAATATCTTTCCGGTGGAAGTAGAAAACACAATCCAATCACTGCCCACTGTTATAGGTGCCTGTGGGTTTGCCATTCCCAGTGAGCGCTATGGCGAAGAATTAATGGTCGTGGTGCGGGTTGCCCGAGAGGATTTAGATCAAGTCGATGAGAAAATGATTCAAGATCACTGTCAAGAGAACTTGGCAAAGTTCAAAGTGCCCAGCATTGTCATTGTTACCGATCAGGCGTTCCCGTTAAACGCAAGTAACAAGGTAGTAAAGAAGCAAGTTAAAGCGCTATTTGGCCCAACCTAAGCTCTAATCTGCGTATTTTACAGTCCGTCCCAGTACGGTAGCACGCTAAATTGTATAGAATGCCTAATTGTCGACATGCACCCAACACTAAAAGTGAACAACTGTGACCGCTAAACGAACACAAGATAAAAATGGCCATCAAGCATTAAAGGCAAAAGCGACACGCGAAAAGATTCTTAACGCCGTTGTTATGCTAATTAATGAGTCTGGATACAGCTCTGCTAGTTCAACCGCTATCGCTAAAAAAGCGGGTATAACCTGGGGTGCGGTGCAGCACCATTTTGGTAACAAAGAAGAGATTTTGATCGCAGTAATGGAAATGTCTCGTGACTTTTACATTCAGTCACTGGATAAGACTGAGATGAGAAAAGGCACTTTGGAAGAACGTGTTAGCCATTTTGTCGACAGCGTATGGGAGCACTACAAAAGCGACCTTTACTTTGCATTTTCAGAAATTGTCATGGCCACCCGAGGCGACAACAGCGACCTACCGCTGCGCCAAATTAGGGTTAACAATGGTCTAGACGAACATTTAAAAGGTATGGTTGAAATTTTTAATGGCTATAAAATCTCGCAGTCCCGTCTTAATGAAGCTCTTAGATTTACCCATCGTTTTTTGGGCGGATTTGCTATAGATCGTATTCTAGAGCCGAGCATGCCTTTTGAAGATATTCATATAGAGCGTATAAAACAACAACTTTTGGCTATTATTCACCACTAACAACATCACGCGCCACACCAATCAGGGTTCCATTACACCTAGCAATTAAACTAAATCGCAAAAACATTGCAACTTAAATGTTTTTAGGTGATAGTCGCCCTATGTGTATAGAAAAACATTATTGCTAGGAACAACATAATGGAAACCATAGAAAAGTTCAGGCTAGACACTCGTGATTGGCTTATCGCCAACTGTCCTGAGTCACAGCGCCAACCGATCATCAAAGATCAACAGATATGGGGAGGGCGTCGCCGTAGTTTTTACTGTGAAGATGCCAAGCTGTGGTTCGAGCGAATGAGAGACCGCGGTTGGACCGCTCCTTCTTGGCCAACCCAATACGGCGGCGGCGGTATGAGTTCAGAGCAGGCAAAAATACTTGACCAAGAAATGAAAGCCTTAGGTTGTCGCCCTGCCCTCTATGATATTGGCCTTTGGATGTTTGGACCGGCATTACTTGAGTACGGCACTGAAGAGCAGAAGCAAGAACATATACCAAAAATCGTGCGCGGCGAGATCCGCTGGGCCCAAGGGTACTCAGAGCCCTCAGCTGGTTCTGACCTGGCATCACTTAAAACACGGGCCGAGGACAAAGGCGATCACTTTCTCGTCAACGGTACCAAAATGTGGACCACCCAGGGCGACAAGTCCGATTGGATCTTTTGCCTAGTCCGTACCGACAACGACGCTCCCAAACAACAAGGCATTAGTTTTTTGCTTATCGACATGGCAACAGAAGGCGTACTTGCAAGGCCCATGGAACTAATCAACGGCGACCTCGAGTTTTGCCAGACCTTCTTTGACGACGTTAAAGTCCCCAAAAATAATCTTGTAGGTAAACTGAATGAAGGCTGGTCTGTAGCCAAAGCACTGCTTAAATACGAACGTAACATGATGAGTATCATGAGTTCTATTGTTGAAAAAGAAGAAGGCGACATTGTCGCCATCGCCAAGCACTACGTCGGTCTGGACAGCAGCGGTAAACTCGCTAACAACAGCCTACGCAGTCAGTTAACCGAGCACTTAATGCGCGCCCAAGGCGATGCCCTAAATGCCCTGCGCCTGTACCAGCAACATAAAAGCGGCGTTGTTGATGGGGGGCTTGGGCTTACCTTGAAATATTTAAGCACCTCTGAACAACAACATAAAGACGAGCTATTGCTAGCCATTATGGGCAATCGCGGGTTGAGCTGGCACGACCCAATATTTTCTAAGAGTGAAAAAAAGACCGTTAAAAATTGGGCCTATAATAAAGCACACACTATTGCTGGCGGCACATCCGAAATTCAACTCAACATTATTGCCAAAAAGGCCCTCCAGTTACCCAGTTAACCGGGGGGGTCCAATAGAATAGATATGAGAACAGTTTTATGAGTATGGTTTTAAACGAAGAACAACGTCTGTTGCAAGACACCATCGATGACTTTCTAAGCAGCAATGCCCCCATCGAACAGCTGCGGCACCTTAGAGACAGCCACGATGAGAAAGGCTATTCAATCGACCTCTGGCAACAGCTAACGGATCTGGGTATTCCCTCGATTCTCATGCCCGAAGAGTTTGGCGGCTTTGGGTTTGGTTTTAAAGGTCTGGGCGCTGTCATGCAGCAAATGGGCCGCAACCTAACAGCCTCACCGCTATTTTCCACCGTGGTACTGGGGGCCTCGACGATTGAGTTGGGCGGAACAGAATCGCAACAAAAAGCTTTACTGCCAAGTATCTCCGCAGGGCAACTCACCCTGGCCCTGGCTGTTGACGAGACACATCACCATCAGCCCCTTAACAGCGCTACTAGCCTGCTAGACCAAGATGGCCAGTTAATCATTACCGGCAAAAAGGTCTTTGTCTTAGACGGCCACAGTGCCGATAAGCTAGTGGTTGTGGCACGCAGTTCTGGCAATACTGGCGATCCAGAAGGTCTGTCACTGGTATTAGTTGATAGCGACGCTGCGGGTGTTCAAATAGACAGAACAAAATACATGGACGGCCGCAATGCCGCGAATATCATTTTTAACAATGTGCTTGTAAGTCACGATCAAGTCATTGGCGATCTAGGCAAAGCTCGCACAATACTGCAAAAAGTGTTAGACCGAGGCGTCATTGCCATGTCTGCAGAAATGTTGGGCGGCTGCCAAGAGGTATTTGACCGAACCCTGCAATACCTGTGTGACCGAGAGCAATTTGGCGTAAAGATTGGTACTTTTCAGGCCCTACAGCACCGCGCGGCACTAATGTTTTGCCAGATTGAACGAAGTAAATCTGCAGTACTCAGCGCCCTAGCGAGCATTGATGAAAACAGCTCTGACAGCTCATTACAGGCCAGTTTAGCTAAAACGCTTATTAACGACTGTTACCAGCACGTGAGCAACGAGGCGATACAAATGCACGGAGGCATGGGTATTACCGACGAACTAGATATAGGTCTATTTTTAAAGCGCGCTAGAGTCAGTATGCAAATTTTAGGCGACAGTGATTTTCACAAAAACCGCTATGCTGAGTTAAACGGCTACTAAACGTTGTGCTAAAACCCCTGAAGGAGGTTTTATGAAAGAACAAACTTTAAAGGGCAAGGTGGCATTAATTACTGGCGGAGGTCAAGGTATCGGTCAAGGTATTGCGTTAGCCATGGCAGAGCGCGGCGCAAACGTGGTAGTAGTCGGTCGCACCTACTCAAAATGCGAAAACACCTGCAAAATGATCGAGCAACGCTTTTCTGGGAAAGCCATCCCTAAGGCAGCTGATGTAGCTATGCATAAAGATCTCAAACGGATTACTCAAGAAACAGTAGAAGAGTTCAAAACGATTGATATCTTAGTTAACAATGCAGTTGCAACCTCAATCGGCCCGCTGATAGATCAAAATGATGAAAATGTCATACAAGCATTTATGGTCGGCCCTATGGCAACACTTAGGCTTATGCAGCTCTGTTATCCCTATTTAAAGCAACAAGGCGGGTCAATTATTAACATGGCCAGTACAGCATCAAAACGGTGGGATATGTCTAACTACGGGGTCTACGCCGCTGAAAAAGATGCCATTAGAGCCCTAACCCGCGCTGCGGCTAGCGAATGGGGGCCAGACAATATCAGAGCCAATAATATCCTCCCTCATGCAAGCTCGGCGGCCCTACAAAAATGGATGACGCATCGTCCTGAGGAAGCTGCCGAATTTACTAAAAGTATCCCACTCCAGCGCGTAGGTGATTGCGAAACAGACATAGGACAATTTGTTGCTGTTCTTTGCTCGCCAGAATCATCCTATATCAGCGGGCAAAGTATTGCTTTAGATGGTGGTCAAGCATACATGAACTGAGGTTTGTTATGAGATATCCAGCCAAACAAACAACGCAATGGCTCAAGCTGGTGCTCGGCAGTTTAATCCTATTTTTTATAGCTGCGCTGATGCTCTTTAATCCTGCCAGCCTAATCACTAGCCAGCAAGCTAAAAATGACGCACTAATTGCCGGAAGTATGGCCTATCACGTAGGAGTATCTGCCTACCTTTACGGCTATCCTATAATCGAAATGACTAGTCAAATGCACAACGAAACGCATTTAGTAGAAGAGGATCAAGCAGTTTATGCCCCAGTTAATAAACTCTATCGCCTCAGTCATCTCATCAATCCTCAGACCGCAGGTAATTTAAGAGCACCTAATAGTGACACCTTGTATTTTCACGGCTGGTACGACATTACCCAAGAACCTCTAATTATTCACACTCCTGACACAAAAGGACGCTACTTTACCATTGCAATAACCAACCTCTATGCTGAAGTTGTACACATTGGCCGCAGGACAACAGGCACGAAAGAGCGTTTATTCGCCCTAGTATCGCCCACCTGGAGCGGGACCCTGCCTGACAATGTCACACCAATAATCACAGAAACCTCCAAGGGTTGGTTGCTGGGGAGGATGCTAGTCACGGGGCCAGACGATTTCGCCCGAGCAAACAGCCTTATGGAGCAAATTTGGTTAAAACCCTTAGCCAAATTTAACGGCCAACAGGGCGATAAAACAGTTGGGAAAATAAAGGCTGACAAACATGATTTTAAAGGATCTCTTAGTTTTTTTGCCGAACTTAATCGCACACTAAAAACATTACCTCTCCGAGCTGGAGAGGCAGCCCTATTAGCTCAATTTGATGAAATTGGTGTAGGTCCCAATGTAACCTTTGATGCCGATCTTCTCACTCCGCCTCAACGCAAAGGTTTGGAGCATGCGATAAAAGACGCTGAGGATATTATCCAGGCATCAGTACAGCGCACCATAAAGTCCACAAATGGCTGGATGATCTCAAAAGATATTGGAGTTTACGGTTATCGCTATATGCATCGTGCCTCTGTGGTCAAAGGAGGTTATGGCAATCTACCCGAGGAAAGCCTCTACCCTGCTGCTGTGTTCGATGAAAATGGTAACCTACTGAATGGCAGCGATAGATTTCGAGTTCACTTTAATCCCGAACAATTGCCACCGGTTGATGGTTTCTGGTCACTCAGCGCATACAAACTTGAGGATGCCCAATTCGAGCCCAACAGCATCGACCGCTACAGCATTGGCAATTTAACTAAGGGACTAACGTACAACGAATTGGGCGGCCTGACCCTTGATTTACAGCATGAAATGCCGGCAGACACTTCCACTAATTGGCTGCCGATACCTAAAGGTCACTTCATGCTGGTCATGCGCCTTTATGAGCCCAAGCAAAACGTCTTAGATAATCAATGGATACCGCCGAGTATCGAGCGCCTCTAGTCCTGAGCTGACGATGGCGGAATAAACTGACCATACCATTTGCGAAACTTGGCAAAGGGTCCATCACCATCACAGAGCAATGGTCTTTCATAATAGATTTTGCGGTTCCAAATGATAATATCCTCCTCCATTTGAGAACAAATATTGGCAATAATCGCATCACCAATACCCCCTGAAACTGTTTTGCCATCCACCTTTTTCTGCATGAAAGCGTACATTGCACGAGCATGTTCAGAATGAACAGGAGTTAAATTAGCCAACAAGATCGTATCGCAAATACCAGAGAATTTAATCACGGACAATCCAGGGCCTGTGCTGAAGTTCTCAATAAATCCTTCGATTACCCCTCTGGGTGTTTCATTACGCGTTTTTAGTAACCCATGGCGAGTAAATTCACCAAACTCTTGTTTCTGCACATCAGGAATATCATCAGTCCCATGGACAAAATGAAAATGTGCAGCATCTACTGCATTCTCACCAATTTCCTGCATGTGCGTACTGATCTCCCAGGTAAAACTTTTGATTTCACCCCACTCGTCATTTTCTAATGTAGCTTCAGAGACAACAGGTGGCTCATAGGTGGGAGCAATATCATCAGGATGATACCAAACCAAAATACACTGGTTTATCTCTCGTACCTCATAGGACCGAATCACCTTTTCGCCGCGCGCCACTCTCGGAGGAAGGTTTTTGGCATAGGGAATGTGTTTACACTGTCCTTCCCCATTAAACTGCCATCCGTGAAAAGGACACACAATATTCTCACCATCCACCGCAGCAGCCGAACCTGCGTGTTCACGAATACCATAGCCCAAGTGAGCTCCCATATGGGCGCAGTAGGCATCAATTACCTTAGCGGCACCTGATTCAGTGCGAAAAATCACTAAATCTCGGTCAAAGTAGGTTATCGGCTTTGCTTCGCCGTTGGCAAGTTCACTCGAATAGAGCACCTGAAACCAACCAAATGGCATCGCCAGTGGCACTCGGGGTGAATGTCGATCAGTCGCAATCATTCTAAATTCCTCTATTTTCAAGTTGTGCTTAACGTCTACTGGGTTTATTTAACAGCGGCGCCACCATCAACAGATAATAACTGTCCAGTGATAAATGATGCTTTGTCTGAACAAAGAAACACCACCGCCTCAGCTACCTCAGAAGGTTCACCAATGCGACTCATCGCTGCTGAGCGCTCAAGTGCATCTGCAAGTTTTGGTTGTTCTTTAAAATATTTCTCGATTCCAGGTGTACGAATAACTCCTGGAGACACTGCATTAATGCGGATACCCTTTTTCCCATACTCCACTGCCGAACTCTTGGTCAGCACATTAACACCACTCTTGGCCGCTGCATAAGCCGTGTTATAGGGCTGTCCTCTCAATGAAGAATTAGAGGATATATTTACAATACTACCCCCCTTACCTGAATCCAGCATAGCTCCAACTTCGTGTTTTAAACATAACCATGTATTGGTTAGACACATCTCTAGTGTGTCGTCGAATACGCTGCGTTCAAATTCATGAATAGGTCCAGAACCACGACTGACAGCTGCGCTATTGCAGGCGATATCAAGTCTGCCAAAAATAGTAATAGCAGCATCAATCATCGAATAGTAATAGCAGCATCAATCATCGTCTTTACTTGCTCTTCATTGCTAACATCCGCACAGACAAAGTGTGCCTCTCCCCCTGCTTCTTTGATTATATCAACCGTCTCTTGTCCAGTTTCGGCGTTAAAATCAGCTACGATGACCTTTGCCCCTTCACGAGCAAAAGCTTCGCAAATAGCACGGCCAATACCTACACCACCACCGGTGACTAGTCCTACTTTGTTATCTAATAGATACATTTAAAGAATCTCTTATAACACCCAAAACTATGGGAAGCTTGTACTTTATTTAACTATGGTATATTTTTGTACTATAGTATATTTATTGAGAAAATTCTAACAATTTGATTACTCAAACAGACGAGGAAATTTATTTTGGAAAACTTACAGTTAGTGGTAAAAGAAGGTATCCGCGAACGTAAGAAACGTATGACCCATGAACGTATCTGCGATGTGGCCTCTAGACTTTTTATAGAACAGGGTTATCCAAATACCACCATTGATGCCATCGCTGATCTCTCCGATATTTCCAAGCCTACTTTTTTCAACTATTTCTCATCAAAACTCGCGGTCCTTCATGAGATTATCGACATTATGGATGAGCAATTCGTTAGCTATATTACTGATGAATTAGATAACCAAGACAGCACCTTAGAGCGACTGCAACATGTGATGCGTCGATCAGCTTTATTTATTGAAGGCGCCCCTGAACTAACCCGATTGACATTAGTCGAAGGGATTGGCGCCATTGGCGACATCCACAAGTCACAAGCTCGATTTAAGCGAATGCATGGCGCAATGGGCCAGCTCATTAAATTGGGGATCACCCAAGGTGATGTACGAAAAGATTATCCCTTAGAACTTCTAATACAAACTGTCTTTGGCAGTTATCTATATGCCTTACTAACATGGCTCACCGCACAGGAACACAGCTTGGCAATAAGCCTGGAGAATACTGCGGTTTTTCTTGCTGAGTCGATCAGCCCAAGAGCCTTATGAGGCGTCCTAAAGAGCGCAATACACAAAAGGAGCGACACTACAAATGATGACCATCACCAGTGATTTAGATTACAAAACACGACCCAATAACTACGAATTAAATCATATTCCTGGTACTAAAGGCCTTCCTCTGATCGGCAATGCTCTGCCCTTTATCAAAGATATGCTCGCAGATTCCAGAGGTCGTGTGGAAAAGTTTGGCAAAGTCTCTCGTATCGTGATCGCGGATCAAACTGGATTGTTAGTGGTTGGTGCAGACAACTTTAAAACCATTATGATCGACCGAGATAATAACTTCTCCAATGAAATGGCCTATGCACAACAACTAGGAGCCTTTTATCGCGGCGGACTCTTGCTTCTTGATTTTGATGAACATCGAATGCAACGCAGGATCATGCAACAAGCATTTAAATTTAGCACCATGAAACATTACATGGAACCGCTCAATGAGCGTTTTAGGGATTCCCTAATTAACTGGCCCAAGGATACAGAGCTGAAGTTTTATTTTGAAATAAAGAAAGTTCTCCTAGATATTGGCAGCAAAATATTTTTGGGCGAGAAAGAATTCACCCAAGAGTCAGAGATGGTTAACCAAGCATTTTCAGATGTCAGCGGTGGATTGGGCTCTGTATTAAGATTTAACCTTATTGGCACCAAATTTCATCGAGGGCTTCAAGGCAAATCTGCCTTGGCTGACTATGTGGCACGTAAAATTCCGCACCGCCGAGCTGGCGATGGCGAAGATGTACTGAGCCACATGTGTCGAGAACGAACTGAAAAAGGCGAGTTTTTTAGTGACAAAGAGATTATTCAGCACACTACATTTTTGCTCTTTGCCGCTCACGATACAACCACCAGCGTGCTCAGTCATATGGTCATGTACGTAGGCTCACGACCTGAGTATCAGAATCGTCTGCGCCAGGAGTGTTTGGCACTTGGAACTGATGAGCTTAGCTATGAAGATCTTGATAAATTACCTGAATTTGAACATTGCTTCGAGGAGGTTCTGAGGCTGCATCCTCCAGTACCAATGAGTATGCGGCGAACTATTAGAGAAACTATACTCGGTGGCCACGCAATCCCCCCTGATACCCTATTGTTCATGCCAACTTGCTACAACCAACGTGACCCCGAATACTGGGCTGATCCCGATGTATTTGATCCTAGCAGATTCAGTGAGCCCAGAAATGAGCAGAAAAATCATAGCTTCTGCTACCACCCTTTTGGTGGTGGTGCTCATAAATGTATCGGCATGCACTTTGCATTAATGCTATCCAAATGTTTCATTTTTCATTTATTACGCAATTTTGAAGTCAGCACGCCGCCTGACTATGCCCCCGTTTTGGATTGGGTACCCATTCCCAAACCATCTGATGGCGTACCTATTCGCCTAAAAGCTATTAACAGCTCAACATAACCTCACAATAAGGAGAGATCTAAGACATGATTTTAGATGCATTTAGATTGGACAAAAAAATTGCCATTGTGACCGGTGCGGGCAAAGGCATTGGTAAAGATATAGCGATCAGCTTTGGAGAAATGGGCGCATCAGTCGTCTGCGTCGCCAGAAGTATTGAGGATATCGAAGACACCGCTGAGCAAATCCGATCATTTGGAAGCAGCGCATTAGCGGTAGTCTGTGACGTCACCAAAGAAGAACAGCTAAAGAACTTAGTTGATCAAGTGTTAAAGGAATTCAAAGGCATTGATATTCTTATTAACAATGCCGGCGCTCCAGGTCGCGGATGGGGACCCATTGAAGAGGTCGACATGTCTCGTTTTGAGCATACTCTGCGAATAAATCTTACATCCGCCTACACATTAACTCACTTGTGCACTCCAGCACTACGAGACAGTGGCGGTACCATCGTCAATGTCTCATCAGCTCTAAGCTGGATGGTCGACAAGAACTTCTCTTCCTATGCCGCGGCTAAAGCAGGCATGAATCAAATGACTAAGGTTATGTCCTATGAGCTTTCCCCCGGTGTTCGAGTTAATGCTGTCGCACCAGGTGCTATTGAAACCCCGAGCATGGAATACATTACCAGTAACCCAAAACGTAAAGCTGAAGCTGAGCGCTGGATTCCTCTTCAACGGTTGGGCCAACCAAGGGATATTGCCCTTGGAGTACTTTATTTAGCCTCTCCTGCCAGCGGCTTTGTTAGTGGAAAAATACTAGAAATAGACGGTGGTATGCAAGCCATACCCGGAACCGCAATCCAAGAAATAATCGCCAAAAGGTAATAAAAAGGTAGTAAAAAGAGCAAAGGAGCTTAGCAGGTATGAATCGTTTTACAGACAAGGTGGTAATCGTCACCGGCGCCGCATCAGGTATCGGCAAGGCATCTGCACAAAGAATCGCCTCAGAGGGCGGAGTCGTCGCCTGCATGGATATCCAAGAGGATGCCCTATCTGATGCCGTGAATGGCATAAATAACAACCCAGATACCAGTGGTGCAGCATTTAGCTACGTCTGCGACATTGGTGACCCAAAATCCACAAAAAAGGTAGTGGCCGCAGTTATCAAGGATCACAAAAATCTCAATGCACTCTGTAATATTGCTGGTATTTTGAAGCTCCAAAACACCCTAGAAGTGTCCCTAGAAGATTGGAATCGCATATTAGCCGTCAACCTAACGGGGACATTTTTTATGTGCCAAACCGCACTGCCCCATTTAATTAAAACTAAGGGTAGCATTGTCAACATGACCTCTACCGCTGCACTAGGAAGCCACCCCTGGACAGCTGCCTATGCCGCCTCAAAAGGTGGGCTTCTATCGGTCACTAAAACGATTTCGATTGAGTTTGGCAAACAGGGTATCAACGCTAATTCTCTCAGTCCCGCTTCAGTGGAGACACCCATGAGTAACAATGCCAAGTTACCCGAGGGCGCGGACTACGATCTACTGAAAAAGATACTGCCATTTGATGGTATTGTGCGTCCCGCTTCTGATGTGGCGAGCCTGGTGGCCTTTTTAGCTTCCGATGATGCCGTTCATATCAACGGTATTGACGTGAGAATTGATGGTGGAATGATGACCTAGCAGAACAACGAAACCTTGTTATTTAGCTTGCCATTGAGGTTTTCTTTTCTCCATAAACGCGGTGAGGCCCTCTTTGATGTCACGGCTTTGTAACATAACCTCTAATCGGTCAAATTGCCCATCTTTTTGGGCCTGCTGCAATTCATCAAGATTAGAGGTATTCAACCCCTCCATTACCGCTTGTTTGGTCGCTTGAATAGCAAGGGGTGCACACTGAATAATCTTCTCAGCAATACCAACAGCTGTACTCATTAATTCATTTTTAGGCACCACCTTATTCACAAAACCTAAACGATGGCCTTCTTGAGCGGTTACCGGGTCGGCGGTTAATAGAATCCCCATCGCCGGCTTTAAACCAATTTGACGCGCCAATCGATGCATACCACCAGCCACTGCTGCCGCTCCAATCTTAGGTTCTGGCAATCCAAATACAGCCTCTTTAGCGGCAACGATAATATCCGCCGCTAAGGCCACCTCAAAGCCGCCACCCAGAGCCAAGCCATTAACAGCGGCAATAATGGGCTTATAGCAACCTGTACGCGACGTTAAACCGCCATAGCCACTATCTGGCAAGACATAATCATCCGCCACTTCTGCGTTAGCCATCATGCTAATATCACCGCCAACGCTAAACGCTTTATTGCCACTGCCAGTAACAATGGCAACCCATAAGCTATCATCAGCATCAAATGCATCAAGAGCCGCAGCCATTTCAAAGGATGTTGCTGGGCTTAATGCGTTTAAGACCTCGGGCCTATTTATCGTAATAGTGCAGATATGACCTTTATGTTCGACTTGTATCAATTCATAGTTCATTGCGAATCCGGCTATTATTAATCGGGCTAAAATCCATGGAGCTGTGTAAATTCAGTGACATCCACACGTGGCTGATTAAGTTGATTCACAGGGGCATCAGGGTCAGCATACCCTAAAGCCATGCCCAGCATTACCATCTCGTTAGACGCTAAACCCAGCACATCTCGCACTATGCCCGCCCACATACTCCATGAGGCCTGAGGGCAGGTCGCCAGTCCTTTTTCATCGGCAACTAACATCACGCTTTGTACATAAAGACCTAAATCAATCATCTGAGATTCGCAGAAACTGCGATCAAGGGTGAATATAAGGCCTACCGGTGCATCGAAAAAGCTAAGGTTTCTTGCACCTTGCTGCATGCGGCCCATTTTGTTATCACGTTTAATTTCAAGGGCGCGGTACATAACCTCTCCACAGTCAGCACGACGTGAACGCCATGGTTCAGCTAGGCCCGAAGGATAAATAGGAATATCTGGATCGACCCCTGTAGGGTTATTCATAGCCTGGGCAATGGTTTTTTGAAACAGCGTGTTTTTCACTTCGCCGCTTAATGCGTGTACTCTCCAGGGCTGCAGATTACCACCAGAGGGAGATTTCCCAGCAGTCTCAAGAATATCCATCACTAATTCAGGTTGGACATCTTGCTGAATATATTCACGGATAGATTGCCGTCTGGCTAAGCTCTCAGAAACAGATATTTTTGTCATACTGCACCTCAGTATTATTCATTTTCACTTAATATTAATCTTTTCCTAGCTCGCGTTGGGTATTTATGGATTGCTGGCGCAATTTTTCTCTGGTCTCCTCATCCACCAGCACACCTCGATCACCAATTTGGTCGATCAACTGTTCAGAAAAGGGAAGCTCATTGGTCCACTCTGATTGCAACGTCTGTTCTGATTGGACGGCTCTTGCCCAGTCTACTGGCGGCAACCATCCAGGATGAGGCACCAAAGTGCCCCTTGTTCCCGCAAGCGGGTGCAAGGCACGACGCTGACGTATTAACTCCGCCAGCCGTGCTACCTCACTTATATTAATAGCTGCTAAATTATGGGTTTCATTGGGGTCTTTTGTAATGTCAAACAAAAAGCTCGTCAAATTCGCATTGGTTTGCCCTTCTCGTACTATTTGTACCAATTTCATTGAGCCATCTATCACCGCAGTCCAAATTAGTCCTGGAACGGGAATCTCTGATACAAAAAATAATGGCGCTTTTCGCTTAACTGAGCTTCCGCTATTCAATGCAGGCCACATATCTTGACCATCAATAGGGTTCGGTAGCGTCGCCTGAATACCTGTTGCAGAGACAATAGTAGGAAATAAATCAAGGTACGACATTGTTTGATCTAAAACAGTCCCAGCAGCCAAGTGGTTTGGCCAGCGCACAACCGCCGGCACTCGAATACCCCCTTCAAAAGTTTGACCTTTCTGCCCTCTTAAAGGTTTGTTGTTGCCGCCGAAATAATTCGATCCACCGTTATCACTCATAAAGACCACGATAGTATTGTCGGCAAGACCCTCGCTCTCAATAGTACCGAGAATACTCCCTATCGCCATATCCATTTCATCGACCATAGCTGCATAAACCCGCTGATAGCCCTGTCTTGAAAGGTGCTTATACTTTTCAATAGTCTTGGCAGGCGCCTGCATAGGACTGTGAGGTGCTGTAAAAGGTACATATAAAAAGAACGGTTTGCCTTTGTCTCGCGCTTCAATAAACGCCGTGGCTTGACTAGCCTCAATATGAGTTAAATACTCACCATCACGGCTTACACTCACACCATTGCGTTGCAAATCATGTCCATTTTCCCTGCGGTGATTATAAAAATCAGTGTTGGTGTGCAAATGACCAAAGAAATAGTCGAATCCTTGGGAATTTGGTACTTGCTGTTGCTGACTATGACCTAAATGCCATTTACCAATAATTCCAGTTTGGTAGCCCGCATCCTGGAGGACCTCAGATAAAAGATACTCATCTTTGCCTAAACCAGCGTTATACCAGGGGTGTATCTGATCGTAGGCTATACCTAAACGTACAGGATCTCTGGCAGTCAATAATCCAGCTCGCGTTGGTGAACATATAGGGGCTGCATAAAAGCGCTCTAGGGCCACTCCTTGCGCCACTAAACCATCTATGGCTGGGGTCTGAATCGGGCTGCCGTGATAACCCACATCGGCCCACCCCAAATCATCAGCCACCATTAGAACAACATTAGGTCTATCATTAGCTGCAACAAAGGCACTGACCAATAAACCAAGCGTCAATGACCAGGCTCTGGACAACTTTATCAATCTCATTTTCTTCGTTATGTTGCGCTCAGATTGCATAGTATCGCTCCAAATGAACTCTCACGGGCTAGGTATACTAGGTACTGTAGTATTTTGTGCACAGCGCAGAATCATCCAACTTGGTTGCGATATTCGTTCAATAAGTGATACTTGGATAGAGTGAATGATAGATTTGGCCAACCAAAATGACTCATCAAGCACTATTTTAAGATTAATAAATATCGTAATTTTGGGCCTATTGACTATAACTAATATATGCAACGACAAGACTAAGCAACGAGGAATTAAATCATGGGAATCTATGCCTTAACTGGCGGTGCTACCGGTATTGGCGCAGCAATCAAGTCACTTTTAATTACCAGGGGCCACCGAGTTATTGTCGTCGATTTAAAAGATGCTGATATTACTGCGGATTTGTCCACTACCATAGGCCGCACTGCAGCTGTTGACGGTATAAAAGGTTTGGCACCTGAGGGGCTAGATGGTCTGGTTACATGTGCTGGTGTCGGCTCTCATATTCCCAATCATCGCCTTATTGCCAGTGTTAATTACTTTGGTACGGTAAAGGTAACAGAACAGCTAGCGGATTTAGTCGCGGTTAAGAATGGTGCCATCGTATTACTTTCCTCTAACTCTGCACCCATGTCCACCAGCAATGACTACGTAGATCTACTGTTGTCCGGCGATGAAGACGCAGCGCTTGATGCAAGTGAAAAAATCACAGGTCATGAAGCCTATAGTGGCTCCAAGCAAGCCATCGCGCGATGGATGCGTCGCAAGGCTCCCGCGTTTGCCAGGCAAGGTATAACGATTAACGCCCTTGCCCCTGGGTATACCGAAACCCCAATGACTAAGGTTGTATCAGAAGACCCGAAGTACGGAGACTCTATTAAGCGCTTTAAAGAGAGCATCCCAGTGGGCCGTGCAGGTAAACCAGAAGATATCGCCGATTTTGTAGATTTTTTATTGGGCCCTAAATCTCGGTTTATTTGCGGGTCCGTACTATTTATCGACGGCGGCCACGATGCCATGCTGCGGGCCGACCAATTTTAAACTTCATTAAATAATCCCAAGATAAAAATATCACAAAAAAAGGGCTGCAAATTGCAGCCCTTTTTTTGTGTTACCGACTTTATAGTTCTAAGATGAAATCTACACCCCAAACTTCTGGCTCACCATACTGAGCCACGCTAGTACCCAGTGAGTCACCATAGTTGAACGAGAAGTTTCTATGGTCATCATCAAAGATGTTACGACCCCAGAATGCAATTGTCAGGCTACTGTCAGTCAACTGCTTAGTCCACGCTAGACGAGTGTTTACAATTATGCGCTCATCATTCATTAACTGCTCAAATACAACAGGCGCATCGCCACCTGGGACTGCATCAGTGTTGTAGACAGCTGAGTTTAAGGCGATTGGAGACCTCTCATCCTGCCAGTTACCATTTAGAGTCCAATGTAGGGTGCTGTCAGCTTTTCTCATAAGCGTCCAGTCGACATTAAAGTTCAATGAACTATCAGGGGAACTGCGCTTAGCCAGATGAGCCGTTTCCATCACTACGCTGCCATTAGCTGCATCAGTAATAAGAGCGGGGAAGTTTTCAAAATCACCATTATTAATAGTGTAGGCCAATGAAACCAGCATATCATCAGTCGCGCTGAACATTAGGCTAGTTTCAAGACCATCTCGCTTAGTTGATCCTGAGTTAGTGATTGAACTAGATACTGTTCCATTATCGTTGGCTAACAACTGAGAAACCTGCAGGTTGTCATACTCATACTTAAAAAGAGTAGCATTTAAGCGAGCTCGGCCATCCATAAAATCAGATTTAAAGCCAATTTCCATACTAGTGATTTCTTCCTCATCAAAGCCGTCGGCAGTATCATTAGCTGCATCATAATGAGAACCATTGAAACCACCACTACGATAACCCGTTGCGTAGCTTGCATATAAGTTAGTATCATCACTAACGAAGTACTGCACGCTAACTTTTCCTGAGAGGTTGTCAAAGTCTTTACTAAAGCTCTTACCATAAACTCCCGCCTTCTCTGGTTGGTTCATAGCATTGGCGTTATCGACATAATAAGCGCCTGGAGCTTGACCACAGAAAAAGCCAAAGAAACAAGCTGGGCTTGCTGATGAGCGGTGGAGATACGTAATATCCTTCTCTTCCTCGGTATAACGCAATCCGGCGGTGTACGCCCAAGCGCTATCATCTGCTCTGTAGGTCATCTGACCATAGAGAGAGGTTGCTTCCGTTGCGATGTCATAAGAAGTCGTTCCTGTAAAGGCAATTGGGAATACTGAAGTTTGGTTATTTCGAGATTCCGAATCCTCATCGTAATAGTAGAAACCAAGGACATAGTCTAGATTATCCCCTGAACCCACCATTTGGAACTCTTGACTAAATTGCTCGTGCTCAATCGTTGCGTAGTTACTAAACAGCGGTGCACTGCCATTATTATTAATTGCGTCAATCAAAGACTGTGCAATCATGAACTCATAAGAGGCTGGTACATAAGGGCCACCCACCGAATCAAACATTAATCCGCCGATTGTCAGCAGAACAAGGTCAGGAACTACACCTGTGGAAATACCATTAGCTCCCATGGTGACGGTATTGTCCATTCCGTCGAGATCTCCCTCATTGAGGTTACTAACCTCACGGATACCCGTGATTGACTTAAATTCAACATCACCTTTATCCCACGTTAAGGTCAAGGAATGTGCGTCGACATCATTGGCTGAGCGTTGATCCGAATCGTTTGACCCTGTGCTAGGGCGCGATCCATCCTGAGACAATACGCCATTAGCAAAGGCTGCGTAGTCCGAAATCCACTGGCTCAACTGTGCAATATGAGTTGCGCCACCAGCCGCCTGGGCGGCACTGATGGGAGAGTATGGAGGGCCATATGCAAGATATGGAAGGCCACCTTGAGTTGCAAGTAAGGAGTTGAGACGGTCTGTACTTGAAATAGTCACATTGTTTGGATACCCAGCTGCATTTTTAAGTCCGCCTCCTAGGGGATTAAAGCCGACTACGTTTAGCGCCTGAGCAGTTTCATCTAACTCATTGTGAGCATAAGAGTAACTTGCATTGAAATTTTCTGTCAGATCCCAGTCCATCATAAAACGATGACCAGACCGGTTAACATTCTCTAAATCTTCACCACCTTCGCGAGTATTTTCATACAATCCATCACGAGTGCGGTCATAAGCAGACACTGCAATTGAAAGGCTGTCAGATAAAGGTAGGTCTAACCGAGCGTTCATACCTTCATGATTATAATCACCACCAGAAACCTTAACTTTTAAACCAAACTCATCAGAGGGCTTTTTGGTGATCATGTTAACTGCACCACCGGTGGAGTTACGACCATATAATGTGCCCTGAGGGCCCATTAGCACCTCAATACGCTCTAGGTCCATTGCATCGACGCCATTACCAGCGGATTTGCCAAGGAATATTCCGTCGACATAAATTGCATTGGCTGGATCAGTCGAAACACTGTTCGCATTACCAGAACCGACGCCACGTAAATTAATACTTACATTACCCCGCGATGAAGGAGCTTCGAAACCACTCATACCTGGTGTAGCTGTGAACAAATCAAGAATATTTGCAACGCCGCGGGCTTCAATATCGTCCGCCCGAAGAGCCGTCATCGATATCGGCGTATCTTGCATACTTTCTGCTTTTTTCTGCGCCGTTACTATAATTTCGTCCATAGTGAATTCAGCTGTTGTTGCAATTGTTGCATTGCCTGCAAGGACAGCACCTAACAAAACGTTTTTATAAAATATGGCTTTACTAGAGTTTGACATGTTCATCTCCTCATCCTAGTTTGATCCTAATGTAATAGATTAATAATTATTATTAACAACTGCAGAATCCCTTTTAAGGAACTCTGCTGTTTAGTCACTCAGTCGCACTTATTGCGTCAAACAACTCGCTATGAGCTGTGTCTCCAACATTTTGCAATCAACACTGTAGAAGACAGTTTTGACGAAAAACATGGTAGATTCGTTTGACGTTGATCCAACTATAAGCAAGCTAGCTAAGGGTCTTACAGATCAAAATCATTCAACTTTTTGTACTTAAACCGCCACAAGATTGTCTTTTGAGTACATTTTTCTTAGCACACCCGCCAAGCCTTTGAATTGCCTCAATATTATTAAGGTTCACTAAAATGGGCTTCGCTACTCTAAAATCGCTAATTTAGTCTCTATGGACTATGCATGTACTTGAAGCTATCAGGGGCTAGGAGGGGCTATAAACTGGATTTTTCGCGGTACATCTTTGGTGTCATTCCCGTCCAATTTCGAAAAGAACGCACAAATGAGCTAGGCTCGGTATAACCCAGTAGGTAGGATAAATCATTTATTTTGATCTTAGAATTACTCAGATGTTCCACAGCAGAGGCACAACGCAGTTCGTCCTTGAGAATTTGATAGCTAGTTTTTTCGGCCAATAGCCGCCGACGTAGACTTGATTCAGACATGTGTAGCTTTGCAGCAATTTCTGAAAAAGTCGGCATCCCTTGCTCAAAATCTAGTCCTACCAATGACTTAATTGCCGCGCTAGTGCTTGCAGGCTTCTTTTCGGAGAGTATCAATTCATACACTGTGTTCTTAAGAAACTCCTCTAAAGACTCAGCCGTTTGAACCAATCTGAAATCTAGAAACTCCTCGGCAAATACTAACTGATTAATCTCAGCATCAAATTTCACGGAGCAATCTATCAATTTTTCTACTGAGATAGTGTAGGCTTCACCAACTTCTGGTGCAGAGATTTGGAGTAAATGGGCTTCTATTGTGCGTCCAATCAGCCAACCACAGAGCGCATGCCAAACAAGGAGCCCGGAAGCTTTTATAATGGTGTCGTAAGAATCATAACGATCCCAATCAGCCGGAATAAAAACCTTATCTACATTGAGAGGATCAATATGATACTTGAGATGGCAAAAACCTTGATTCTGATGAACTGAGATTTTGTATCCACTGATAGGATACAGCAAAGCGTCAAACCTTTGAGCTCTATTCAAAGCCTCACCAAGGGTCTTGCAACCAATCAGGCAGCGGCACAACATCTCAAATATTTCGCTACCAACCCCAGCTGCCCAAGGAAGCGGGCGGCGCAGGGTTTGCATGGCCAGTACAGATTGTTTAAACAGCTTGGAATAGTCGTAGGCAGATAGAATACTCTCATCTGGAGCCTGTTGAATGGCCTCTACGCTTAACCCTGCACTCTTCGCTATCACCTGAACGTCTAGGCCTATGCGCTGGAGGTAATCCACTAAGCGCTTAAATTTAATAGCGGCAATACCTATATACCGTGAGCTCATTCCCTACCCATTAAATAGTTTTAAAAACACCCTTTGGCGACGAACTTAAATGCTAACAACTTCGAATTCTAGCGCCATGTCATTTGATGTATAGACGTATAAAAATGAATACATCTTCATTATGTATGAGAATCTCTGCTATGGCACAAGAAATAACAAATTATTTGAAACGTGAATGTAGTGTAAATGGACTAACAAATGCCTTCTTTAATGGTTTGATCTGTTGGCTGCTGATTAAAAATAATGGGACTATCACCTGGTGGGGACAGCACAACTTCGGATACGATATTATCGCGACTGGATTCATCCTTCCATTCATAGTGACCCTCATAGTCATACCCATTCAGCGCCGGAAAATGGCTAAAAGCAAAACGCCAGAATTTCACTTCGACCGATCCATAAGTGCTCACGCTTTTCTCTGCCGGTTCCCCAAATCATTGGCGGGCAAAGCTTTTTACTTCGGTTTAATCGGTATGGCAGTTATTGGAGGGTTAAGCCTATTACTGCTCGCACTTATTGGCGTGCAAGACTTTACCTCACTTGAATACTCTATTTTTAAAGGTCTCTGGGCTGGTCTTTTATCTGCCGTTTTGGTCGCGCCTATGATTTTACTCGCGCTTGATCAAAACTAAGAGCCGGCTGATATATGAAATATCAGAAACTCCTCTCAAGCGGCTCAATTGGTGGCCTAACACTCAAAAACCGTATAGTGCTTGCAGCTATGGGCTCAAACTACGCAGGTGCCGACGGACATGCCACTGAAAAACTACAGGCATATTACGAAGAGCGTGCCAAAGGCGGTGTTGGTTTAATTATTCTAGAGACATCAGCTGTTAGTTGGCCGGCCGGGGCATCAATGCCTTACATGCTGGGGTTTTCTAAAGATGAATTCATTCCCGACCTGCAATCACTGACCAATCGAGTCCACAAGCATGGCGCCAAAATTGCTGCCCAGCTAAATCACAGCGGCAAAGTCGCACAAGAAGATACGATTGCCGGTCGTTTGATTCCGGTGCCCTCAATACCTGACAAGCAACGTAGTGATCTCATGCCTTTGCTGTCATCCGCAGAGCTTTCCACCTTTATCAAAGGTGCTGGCCCCGATGGAAAAGGTCCTCGTTATGAGGTGCTCTCCACAACTCTGATTAAAGTCGAAGTACAACATTTTGCAGCCGCTGCAAAACGAGCTAAACAAGCAGGTTTTGACGCGGTGGAAATTCATGCCGGCCACGGCTATTTAATTTCCAGCTTTTTATCTCCAGCTGTCAATAAACGTACTGATGACTATGGTGGTAGCACCGAAAATCGCTCACGCCTGTTGGTAGAAATAATTCAGGCCGTGCGCGCAGAGGTCGGCCAGCATTTCCCTATCTTGGTTCGCCTAGATGCCAAAGAATATCGTATTGATAACGGCATTGTTCTAGACGATTTCTTGATTACCGCGAAACTTGCCGAACAAGCCGGGGCCGATGCTCTAGATATAAGTGCCTATGGTAATAGCAGTAAGAGTATTGCGTTCACCGAGGCTCCTCTTGTTCACGAACCCGGGGGCTTCATTCCCTTTGCCCGTCTCGCAAAAAAAGCTGTATCTATTCCAATTATTGCAGTGGGTAGAATAGAGTTACAACAGGGCGAAAATGGCCTTGCCGCTGGCGATTTTGACTTTGTTGCTATGGGCAGAAAACTTTTGGCCGATCCGGACTTACCCAATAAGGTCGATGCCGGCACTACAGGTCTAATAAGGCCCTGTATCTACTGCTATATTTGCGTCAGTCAGATATTTATCAACCAACCAATGAAATGCGCAGTCAACGCGAGTCTAGGTAATGAATATTTAGACAAAAATATCATCTACTCTACAGCGTTGCAAAAGAAAACCTTGGTTATTGGCTCTGGCCCCAGTGGTATGGAAGCCGCGCGACTACTTGCCCTGCGTGGGCATCGGGTCAGCATTTGGGAAAAAGATAAGGATTTAGGTGGCACGGTAAGAGTAGCAGCCCTAGCCTACGAACCCAATTGGCGTTTGATTAGCTACCTTAAAAACAGCCTAGATGATCTTGGCGTAGACATCATCCTAAACAAAAAAGCCACTGCCGAGCAGATAGCCGCAGAGGCGCCAGATCAAGTAATTATTGCGACAGGTGCAATACGGACTGCTCCAGACATCAAAGGTAACGAGTTGCGTCATGTGTTCGATGGCGAGCAACTGCGGGGATTATTGTTTGGCTCCGATGCCCAAGTTATTAAAAAGCTCTCACTGTTCGAGCAAGTAATGCTGACATGCGGACGCTGGAGTCAGTTACTCCGTCATATAGGTGCCCTGCGGCTACTAAGTAGGCTGTGGTTGCCTATGGCCAAAAAAATTACAATTATTGGCGGTGATCTAGTGGGCCTGGAATTAGCAGAATTTCTTGTTGCCCGCGGGCGCAAAGTACAGGTGCTCGAGCCCTCACCAACTCTGGGGATCAATCTAAGTATTGTGCGCCGAAGCCGACTAATTCATCAGCTAAAAGAGCATGGCGCTGAACTGTTTACCCGGTGCGAAATCAGCGAGATCACCCAATCAGGTGTTCAGTATCAAATGGATGGGAAAGCCCACATCAGTGCCTGTGGGCAGGTGATTATCGCCATGGGTGCCGAGGAAAATCTCTCCCTTTACGAACAAATTGGGGCTTTGGGACTACCGGTTAAAGTTATTGGCGACTGCGCTGAAGTCGGTTATATTCATGGTGCAATACAGACTGCTCGAGAAGCCGTGATGTCCCTGTAACCACCATTAAGATTGTCTAATCAAGTAATGGCTGAGAGGTACCGTGTCTATGTCTATAAATACCACCACTGATCCAGTATCGTTTAGCACAGTCCGAACTAAGTTGGTGCTGCTGGCCAGCTTTATGCTTATCAACGTCGACATAACTGCTGAAGATGGGGTCCTAACACCACTGCAGGATGGTATTCCCTACAGTGAAGAACGCATCAAGTGCTCCAATTTTGAACCCACCAGACAGCCTCTATTTGGCGATCTCCATGTGCATACTAAATATTCTTTTGACTCCTATCTGTCAGGCCAGCGCAACAACCCAGATCAAGCCTACCGATATGCCAAGGGCGAATCAATCACTCTACCTGATGCTAATAACGAACCCACAGTGACGGCGAAAATTGGTCGCCCTCTAGACTTTACATCGATTACTGACCACGCCGAATTTCTCGGCCAAATCAATGTCTGTACCGAAAATTCCTGGTCCGCCGGCTACTGGTGGCCGCATTGCACAATGACCAGAGCATCTAATCTCTGGGTGCAGCTTTTATCAGCGTCTTGGTGGACTAATCTAGGGGGACAGGGGACTGATAAAACAGAGCGCTCCTTTGCCTGCACTCTCGGAGACTGTGATCAAGGTCAACTAGATTTCTGGCAGGATATTCAGTTGCAGGCAGAGCGCCATTACGACCGCTCCAGTAACTGTAAATTTACAACTTTTGTGGGCTACGAATACACGGATGCTCCAGACCAGAAAAACATGCATCGTAATGTTATTTTTCGCAATGCCAATGTGACTAAGCTGCCCGTATCTGTTTATGAGACAGGCCGTGGTAATTTCCCCGAACTCTGGAGAAGACTTCGTGAGGAGTGTATAGACCAGGACCAGGGCTGTGATGTTATGGCTATTCCACACAACCCCAACCTATCTGCCGGCCTGATGTTTCGAGACCCAGAAACTGATGAAGAGCGTGACAATCGTCTATTTTTCGAACCTGTTGTCGAACTGATTCAACACAAAGGAGCATCGGAATGCCGATTTGACCACCTCCGTGGTCTAGGTGTTGGTACTGAGGACGAGCTCTGTGATTTCGAACAAGTGCTCTCAGACAACTTACATATGCTTAGCTCGGTCAATGGGGTAGTCCGCAGCGATCGCGCAGAAGAGGTTGCAATCGAATCCTTTGGGCGACGCAATATGATGCGCAATGTGCTTAAAGATGGCTTACTAATAGAACAACAAACTGGCACTAATCCATTTACCATGGGCTTTATTGGCAGCACGGACACTCACAGTGCCACACCAGGCGGCGCGGAAGAAGAAAACTACGTAGGGCATTTAGGACGGCGCGACTCTGAATACCGCAATGTGCAGGATCATTTCTTTTCAAACCCTGGAGGCCATGTTGTAGTCTGGGCAGAAGAAAATTCTCGGGATGCTATTTTTAATGCCATCAGACGAAAAGAAACCTACGCAACCAGTGGCACCAGGCCTATTCTCCGTTTCTTTGGTGGCGCTAATCTGGACCCTGGACTCTGCGACTCCCCCACCATGATCGAGGACGCTTATGCCCAAGGCGTACCCATGGGCGGAGAGCTCAGCTCTACTCACGGCCAACCGAAATTTTTGGTCAGTGTTCAGAAAGACCCCGGGACAGCTCAGCATCCAGGCACCGACCTACAGCGCGTACAGATCATTAAGGGCTGGGTTGACAGTAAAGGTACAACCCATGAAAAAGTCTATGATGTGGCTGGAGATCCCGATAATGGCGCTGGGGTCAATCCTCTGAGTTGCAAGCCCCAGGGCCTTGGTCACAGTCAACTTTGTACCGTCTGGCAAGACCCACAATTTGATGTGCGACAAAATGCCTTTTACTACGCCCGGGCAGCGGAAAACCCCACTTGTCGCTGGAGCACGCATCAATGTCAGGCAGCTGGCGTCAATCCATTCGATAAAAGCTGCCCTGCTCAGGCGTCTGCGGCCAATGAGCGTAGTATTGCGCTCGGTGCCACTGGGGATGTATATAGTAAATGCTGCCTAGACCCAGCAACCCAACCTTTTTACTCGCCCACTATTCAGGAGAGAGCCTGGTCTTCTCCGATCTGGTACAAACCAAGCCCTCTCACTCTTGGAGATGCACAGTAATGCAGCAATATGACTACATAGTTATAGGTGCAGGCTCTGCTGGCTGCGTGGTGGCAGAACGTCTTTCTCAGGACCCCAACACGTCCGTGTTATTACTCGAAGTCGGAGGCAAAAATAACAGTGCGCTGCTGAGCATACCTCTGGCTGCCGCTGCAATACTCAACAACCCGGCATTTAGCTGGTGCTATAACACCGAGCCAGAGCCCTACTTGAATAATCGCTCTATTAATTGGCCTCGAGGTAAAGTACTGGGCGGCTCAAGCTCTATAAATGGCATGATTTATATCCGCGGCCAGCGCCAAGATTACGATGGTTGGGCGGCGCAGGGAAACCAGGGCTGGAGCTTCGATGAGTTGTTACCCTATTTTATTCGCAATGAAAAAAATAGTCGGGGCGCCAGTAGTCATCACGGCGATAACGGACCTCAGTGGGTGGGTGAAATAGCCCATGAATTCGAAATGTCGGATCGGTTTATCGTTGCCGCAGAGGCAGCGGGAATTCCTGTCAATAACGACTTTAATGGACCCCAACAAGAAGGTGTTGGCTATTTTCAAGCCATGATCAAAGACGGGAGACGCCAGAGTTCTGCCACCGACTTCCTCCACCTGTGTAAGAAACGTAAAAACTTTACTATGATAACCAAGGCCATGACCAACCAAATTCTCATCGAAAATGGTGTCGCTATTGGGGTTAGTTATAGTCGGGGCAAACAAACGCTTATAGCCAGATGTAGCAAAGAGGTTCTGTTGACTGCCGGAGCCATAAATTCTCCGCAACTGTTAGAGCTTTCCGGAATAGGTGATCGCGACCGATTACAGGCACTGGGTGTTGAACTCCACCACCATTTACCCGGGGTAGGTGAAAATTTGCAAGATCATCTAACTAGTAATGTTTGCCAGAGCATGACGAAAGGCAAGACCTTCTACGATGAAATGCGACCCCTATCATTTATCAAAAATATTGTCCGCTACTTCGGTAGCCGTAGTGGTTTGCTAGCGTTACCAGCCGCCCAGGTTGGCGTATTTATGAAGACCTCCGATAACCTTCCAACTCCCAACGCGCAGATTCACTTTGCCGCTGCCGCTGGCACTTACAATAATAAAGGCGATATGGTGCCAACTCCGGGCGTCACCGCCTCTGTGTGTCTGCTACGCCCTACCAGCCGAGGATCTGTGCACTGCCAAACAACAAACCCTTTGGATCATCCGGAAATTCGAGCGAATTATTTGCAAACAGAAGAGGATGTTGCCGATATGCTCTCGGCCCTCAAGAAGACTCGGCAGATATTTGCTACTCCGCTGCTCGATGAATTTGGCTGTACTGAAGAAACCCCCGGAGCTCACTTACAGTCAGATGAACAATTAATCGAATACCTCAGACAGTACTCCGTCTCGGTTTATCATCCAGTGGGTACCTGTAAAATGGGTGCTGATCCTATGGCTGTTGTGGATGATCGTCTGCGCGTACACGGCATAGCTAATCTGCGGGTAAGTGACGCCTCCATTATGCCCAATTTAATCTCCGGCAATACCCACAGCTGCTGCGTGGTGATTGGTGATAAATGTGCCGATATGGTAATCCAGGACCAACTCCTAAAGAAACGGCAGGAAGTGTCATGACGAATAAGCAACTCACGCGTATTCTTGAACAGCAACGACAGGCATTTTTGGGGGAGGCCCATGTTAGTCTTTCCACCCGTTTAAATCGCCTTGATCGCTGTATTGCCCTGTTGATCGACAATCAGGACGCCATCTGCACGGCCGTGAACTTAGATTTTGGTGGTCGTAGCCATATAGTCACACAGATGTCTGACCTTTTAACCTCAGTCAATGAATTAAAACACGTCAAGAAGAACCTTAAGAAATGGATGCGGGCCGAAAAGCGAAAAGCCCCCTTCCCAATGAATTTAATCGGTGGGCGTTCGCTTATTCACTATCAGCCCAAAGGTGTGGTCGGTATTATGAGCCCATGGAATGTGCCCATTAATGTGATATTCAGCCCCCTGGCAGATGCTTTAGGCGCAGGTAACCGAGCCATGATCAAGCCATCGGAATATACCCCCGCTACGGCCAACCTGATGACTAAGTTATTTAACCTCTATTTTGACCTTACTGAAGTGGCAGTATGCAATGGGGATGCCGCGCTAGGCGCAGCCTTTAGTGCCCTACCCCTAGACCATCTAGTGTTTACCGGGTCCACCGAGGTAGGCAAGCTAGTGATGCGAGCTGCGGCCAAAAACCTCACCCCAGTAACCCTGGAACTCGGGGGGAAATCTCCGGTGATTATCTCCAATTCAGCAGATCTTCAAGATGCCGTCGAAAAACTGGTGGCTGGCAAGACCATGAATGCAGGACAGATATGTATCAGTGCCGATTACTGCTATGTGCCCGAGTCACAACTGGCTGAGTTTATTGAACTGACTACCGCCACTTACCAGCAGTATTTCCCTGGTTGTGTAGACAACCCAGACTACGTCTCAATAATTAATCAGCGGCATTTCGAGAGGCTCAAAAATTATCTCAGCGACGCCGAATATCATAACGCTAATGTTATTAACCTGGGCAACGCCACAGAGGATTGGCAAACATCTGACAGCCAAAAAATACCTCTGCATCTAGTGATTAATCCAACCGACGATATGCTAGTGATGCAGGAAGAGATATTTGGACCTGTGCTGTGCGTACTCACCTACACAGATATTACCCAGTGTATTGACGCTATTAATAGGCGCCCAAGGCCTCTGGCTCTGTACTATTTTGGGAAAGACCGTGCCGAACAGCAGTTCGTGATAGAACAGACTACCTCAGGTAATGTCACCATCAATGATATAGCCGTTCACTTTGCCTGCGACGACATTCCCTTTGGCGGCATAGGGGACAGTGGCATGGGGTCCCTCCACGGTCATGCCGGGTTTAAAACCTTTAGTCATAGTAAAGGGGTGTTTAAACAGGGAGGAATCAATCTCGCTAAGGCCGCAGGAACCTTGCCACCGTTTAGCGGCAAGGCGAAAAAAATGATTGCTGGCTTACTGAAAAAATAACGCCTTAACCAGGCTTGCTGATCCTGAGCTGCCAGATATAAAAACGTCGACAGCTAGCTTTAAGGTGGCACCAGAGACGTAGGTTAATAGATAGCGACGGGCTTCAGCTATATCCGTCGACTGCACCATACTCTTAAGCGGCAGTATGTCCGACACTTTTGAAAAGCCCTCAGGAGGGCCATCACCAACCGTTTCATCTATCGACGAAAGCCAAAATTGTACAGGTTACTTGGCTGGCGGAATTTTGTATGTCATACGCAATATAAACTCACGTAAAAAATACGGCAAGAAATGATATATTTTAGTTACTAGGCACTCACTCAGCGAGCCAATAAGATAGCGTTTATTATGAGGCTCTAGATGAAAATTATTTTAGCCCAGCAGAACAGGTGATTATTGCGCTAGGGGACAAGGCCAACCGATCATTGTTCAACAGAATACAAACCACAGGCATTCCCGTTGTGCAGATCGGCGACTGTCGAGACGTAGGCTATATTCATGGAGCTATTGCTGACGCGCGAGCTGCAGTAATAAAACTAAACCAAGGTATCAGCTAAATGGAGAAATACTGGGACTTCGCCGCCGCCGTCAACCTCTAGAGTCGCGCCAGAAACATAGGCGGCCTGTTGTGAGGAGAGATAAAGGCAGGCATCGGCAATATCTGATGGCTCAGCCATACGCTTGAGCGGCAGCATGTTGGCCACTTTCGCAAAGCCCTCAGGACCTCCGTAATGGGCAACGCCCGCATCGTGATGTACTAAGCCAACAATAATGGCGTTAACTCTTACCGTGGGCCCCCACTCCTGCGCCAATGATTTGGTAGCACTTAGCAACCCAGCTTTGGCCGCTCCATAAGCAACAGTCCCTGGTGAGGGTCTCGCGCCACTAACGCTGGCAATATTAATGATATTGGCGCAACTATTGTCTATAGACATAACCTGATAGGCCATTTGCGAAAGTATCAGGGGAGCCACCAAATTTAGTTGAATGATCTTATCAGTAATGCTTGGGCTTGCAGTAGCAGACTCTATGGGTGGGCTGCCACCCGCATTATTAACCAGAATATCCAGACGCTGGGTTTCTGCCATGCATTGATCTATGACCTGTTGGGCCTGACCTGGATCACGAATATCTGCTTGCACAAAGATGGCACTTTGCCCATCAATCGCAACCGGCTGTGAAGGCTGTCGACGACCGCAAATAATGACATTGGCGCCAGCTCTTAAATAAGCCTCAGAAATTGCACGCCCTATATGGCCTGCACCCCCGGTGACGATTACCGATTTTCCCTTATAGTCACTCATATTGAACGTCTCAATCAATGCACTATTATCTAGACCCTGAGCCCAGCGCACAGGATGGCTTGAATAATAGCATTGCAACTCTCCAAACCATTACTGCATACGGACTAGCTTAGAGATAAACTGAACCCTAAGGGCTTTATCTCTAGGCTAGTAATGATAGCATTTACCTTTAAGTAAAATAAGCCAACCCACATTTTAACGCAGAAGGGATACCCATGAGTGCCACAGTGTTTAACCATCCACGAGACTTACTAGAGGCTACAGGGACCCTTTTGGGACCTACAGACTATATTACGATAGATCAGCAACGAATCAACCTGTTTGCCGAAGCGACTGGAGACCACCAATGGATCCATGTAGACCCGGAACGGGCCGCAAAGAGTGATTTTGGCGCCACCATTGCTCACGGTTATCTAACCCTGTCGCTGGCAAGCTTTTTCCTTCCTCAGATGATGCAAATCGACAATGTCACTATGGGTATTAACTATGGCACCAACAATGTGCGTTTCCCCTCCGTCGTAAGGGTTAATTCAAGGCTTAGGGGACGGGGGGAGATCATTCAGGTCGACGAAGCTAAGGGCGGCATTCGCTCAGTTGTTCGTATCACCATTGAACTAGAGGGCAGTGATCGTCCGGCCTGTGTATTGGAGACGATCAGTCTTTCTTACAGTTAATTTACTTGGCAGCGTTTAGTTTTAACCTCTAATTATAATTTAAACACACGCTTCGCGTTTTCACGCAGAAACTTGGGCCATACCTCGCCTCTAAAGGGCACATTAACCATGTCTGAAAAAATACGCTCAAGAGACAAGCCCATAGGGAAATAACCGGCATACATTATTTTGTCTGCGCCTCGAGTATTGGCAAATTTCACGATATTCTCGGGGTAGTGCTTAGGTGCGAAAGCACTGGTCATATAATACAGATTAGGATACTTCAACATTAGTTTCCAGGCTAGTTCAGTCCATGGCTCGCCGCCATGACGCATCACCACTTTAAGCTCTGGGAAAAACCAGCATATCTCGTCTAGGTGTTCTACTTTTTGAGGCTCCATAGGAATACGCGGGCCCGGCACCCCGACACAGGGACAAAAGGGAATATCTAGGTCGACACAGGTCACAAAAATCGGGTACCAACGCTTGTCGCTGAGAGACACCTGAGGGCAGAGGCCCGAAGGAAAGGCAGTTACCGCTTTAATATCGTACTTCTCTTTAAGGCGGCGGATTTTGCGCACCTCTTCCATTCCATTGTTAGGGTTGCAGTCATAACAACCAAAGAAACGATCTGGATGTTTTAGCACCGCTTCGTTTTGAGACTCATACTTGTCTTCGTCAACGCCCACCATCGCTTGGGCAATACCAAATTCGTCCATTTTTTCAATGGTGTAGGCCAGATAGTCGTCTTGCAGGCCCGTATTAGGAATATCCTTGAACATATACTGAGCAGGCATCTTGAACATCTGCCGACTCTCTTCATCCATTAATAATGGCTTTATGAAGTCGTAATAGTCAGAGGTTTCTTGATTCGG
>Ga0209252_1000053_pt1 | contig 97690 bp, 96 predicted proteins | sample SaaInlV_135m_DNA_3_FD_184673 | JGI IMG/M metagenome (GOLD analysis project Ga0209252, IMG submission 184673) | Marine microbial communities from expanding oxygen minimum zones in the Saanich Inlet - Saanich Inlet SI074_LV_100m_DNA (SPAdes) (version 2) | ecosystem: Environmental > Aquatic >... | reverse complement strand
ACTTAGTGCTAAGCCTTAGTAGCTGAGAAATAATTGCGAATGAGGTCACAGAAGTCTTCACGCTGGACATCTTGAGTAACAAACGAGGTGACTAGCCGCGCGAATATCTCGTCCTCAGCTATTGTGATATTGGGCGGCAAGGTGTCGACATACCAGTCATAAAATTCTGCACCGGCAGCCTGTAAATGTTCTGCTAACCCTTTGGGCATGATGACAAAAAGTTCATTGGATTCTACTGGCCAAACTAACTGCAGGCAGTCAAAAGTCGCAATTTGTTTGGCTAACTGAGTGGCCTGAGTATTGGCGTGTTGAGCCAGATCAAGCCAATGGTCATCTTTCAACCAGCCAACCATTTGAGCACCAAACAGGCGCCCCTTTGACAGTAAGTGCCCTCCTCGCTTACGACGATAAGTAAAGGTATCGGCTAACTCTTTGTTGAAAAATATAACCACCTCGGCACAGAGCGCACCACACTTAGTTGCGCCCAAACAGAGCACGTCTACGCCTGCCTTCCACGATAACTCTGCGGGGGTGCATTGCTGCGAGGCGACAGCATTGGCAAACCTTGCCCCGTCCATATGCACGCTTAAGCCATTGTCTTTAGCCATTCTACTAAGTACCGACACTTGCTCTGGTGTGTAGACAAGGCCGGATTCGCTGGCCTGAGTAATGCTCAAAGCAGCTGCTCGTACATTATGTGGGTAGTCGGTGCCTATTGTTTGCAAATAGTCTTGCAGGTGTTTTGGGCTAATTTTGCCTTCGCCCTGAGAAATAGACCGCATGCGTGCGCCACCGGTAAACAGTTCTGGAGCGGTGGACTCATCCAAAATAATATGAGCACTGTCATGGCAGAGTATAGACTCCCAAGGTTTCACCATGCACGACAAGGCCAGTGAGTTTGCCGCGGTGCCGGTAGCCACAAAATAGGCCTCAAGGTCACATTCAAAAAGGGTCTTTAGGGCCTCTACGGCCTTATTAGTCCATTGGTCATCACCATAACCATGGGTATAACCGCTGTTAGCCTGTGTTAGCATCGCTAGTACCTGCGAAGATGCGCCGGTTTGATTGTCACTGCCAAAATACATCGTAATGCTCCGCTAAAAATGGGGCCATTAACCCTCTACAGGCTGAATTTTTGTCACCGCAAAGGCCGCTAGTGCTCGCTCTCTGGATTCTTTAATATCCATTATAGGTGCTGGGTAGTTATTGCCAATGTCGACCCCAGCCGCAGTGAGCACCTCAGCGGGTGCCAACCAAGGCGTATGAATATATTTTTCGGGCATGTTAGAAAGCTCTGGTACATAGCGGCGAATGTAGCTGCCCTGCTTGTCAAACTTTTCGCTTTGCGTGATGGGGTTAAAGATTCTAAAGAAGGGAGCGGCATCTGCACCACAACCAGCGCTCCACTGCCAACCGGCACTATTGCTGGCAAGGTCTGCGTCAACTAAGCAATCCCAAAACCATTGCTCACCCTTATGCCAGTGTATGAGTAAATTCTTTACCAAAAATGAGCCAACTACCATGCGCACGCGGTTGTGCATGTAACCGGTCGTGTCAAGTTCACGCATACCTGCATCGACCAATGGGTAGCCTGTTTTACCCTCTTGCCACGCTTTTAAATCAGCGTCCGTGTTCTCTGCCCAAGGGAAAAGGTTAAAGCGTACCTGCAAATTGTCGGTTGGCAACGTAGGGAAATGGTAGAGCAAATAGTAAGAGAACTCGCGCCAACCCAATTCACTCATAAAGGTATCTAGACTTTTTTCGTTGGTAATAAAAGCTCCTGCTTCTGCCGCACGATGCCACGCTATGTTTGGCGATATTTGACCAAAATGCAGGTAGGGCGAAAGGCGTGACACGTTCTGTTTGTCTGGGAAATTTCGCCCTTCACGATAATCTTGTAACTCGTCTATAACAAACTCATCAAGGCGTTCATGGGCGGCAGCTTCACTGATATCCCAGCGCACTTTCATTTGCTCGTCCCAGTTAATTTTAGGCAGTAAATTTAAGTCTTTTAGGGGTAGTGAGTGGACACTATTTTTACTTAAGTTGATGCCTTTAGGCGGGTCCAATGGCCTACGTGGCGCAGCAACAGAAAGACAACCACGGCGATAATAAGGCGTGAATACTTTGTAGGGAGTGCCATCTTTTTTAAGCACTTGCCAAGGTTCCCACAACAGCGAGCCATTGAAACTTTGCACCTCAAGACCATCGTCTTTAAGCGCTGTTTTAAGGGTGGCGTCGCGGGCAATACGCCAAGGCTCATAACAACGATTCCAAGTGATAGCTGCGGCTCCGGTTTGCGCGGCAAAGTTACGAAGGATGGTTAGTGCATCACCCTGAAAAAGTTGTAACCCTTGCTTGAGAGAATCGTTTAGATCTTCCAGCGCATAATGTAACCACCAGCGGCTAGCACCACCCATTTTCCAACTGTCGGCGCCTTGATCATCAAGAATATAGACCGGAATAATCTCACCACGCTCGCAAGCGGCACAGAGTGCTGGGTTGTCGGCAAGCCTTAGATCTTGACGAAACCACATGATCGTTGGTGCATTCGATTGTTGTAATTCAGCGATGGAGTATATCCTCTGTGGTAATTTTTCTTATATGAAAATTACGACTTAGACGTACATTTAGATTGCTCTTGTTAGCGACACCGTACCACAAATTATATAATCCCAGTCGTGCAGTCTGTTATAATTTTTCTCTCAAATTTTGCTTGGAAATTACACAATGAATGTTCTGGTTATTGGCTCTGGTGGACGCGAACACGCACTGGCTTGGAAGGCATCTCAATCATCGAGTGTCAGCACCGTTTATGTGGCACCGGGCAATGCAGGAACGGCGATGGAGCCTAATCTGGAAAACGTTGCGATCTCGGTTGCGGACTTTACCGTACTGGCTGACTTTGCCGAGAACAATAACGTTGGCCTAACCATCGTTGGCCCTGAGCAACCATTAGTGGATGGCATTGTTGATTATTTTGAATCACGTGCATTACCAATTTTTGGGCCCTCTGGTGGTGCAGCCCAGCTAGAAGGCTCTAAAGTATTTACCAAAGACTTTCTTGAACGCCAACAAATACCGACTGCTAACTATGGCAACTTTACTGAGGTCGATGCTGCGCTTGAATACCTACAACAGGTTGGCGCACCCATTGTAGTTAAAGCCGACGGCTTGGCCGCGGGCAAGGGTGTCATTGTGGCCATGACCATGGTTGAAGCTGAAGATGCAGTGCGCGACATGCTCGCCGGCAATGCCTTTGGCGAAGCCGGGAGCCGTGTGGTGATAGAAGAATTTTTAGATGGCGAAGAAGCCAGCTTTATTGTGATGGTAGATGGCAAAAATGTATTACCAATGGCCACCAGTCAAGATCATAAGCGTGCCGGCAACGGCGACACTGGTCCTAATACCGGAGGCATGGGCGCATACTCGCCAGCACCCGTGGTGGATGAGGTGATTTATCAGCGAATTATGGATGAGGTGATTTATCCAACGGTTAAGGGCATGGCTGATGAGGGCAATGACTACACTGGCTTTTTATATGCTGGACTAATGATTATGGGCGACGGCACCCCTAAGGTCATTGAGTACAACTGCCGCTTTGGCGACCCAGAAACTCAGCCCATACTGCTTCGCCTACAATCTGACTTGGTGACTCACTGTTTAGCTGCTTTAGCGGGCACACTAGATCAACAAACAGCGCAGTGGGATCCGCGTCCCTCTATCGGCGTGGTACTAGCCGCAGGTGGTTACCCTGGAAGCTATCGTGGTGGTGATGTTATTTCGGGTTTATCTGATGCGCCTGCTGAGACGGACCAGAAGGTCTTTCATGCCGGCACTGCCATAGCCGATGGTAATGTGGTGACCAGTGGCGGACGCGTACTCTGCGCGACCGCAATGGGCGATACCGTGTCTGAAGCTCAGGCTCGTGCTTATGACCTGGCCTCGAAGATTCATTGGAATGATATTTATCTGCGTGATGATATTGGTTGGCGCGCAATTGCTCGGGAACAAACTAGCTAATTCCAAACTCACTAAAGGAGAGTTATGTGTTCAGCGATAACGTCTTTTTTAGCGCTGATATTGGTTTTACATCGTTTAGCCAATCGCATCTGGGTGCGGTGATTGTTTTTGTCCTTTTTGCGGTGATCTTTGTCAATGCTGCACAACGCTTAGATGATCGTCAAAACTTGCTGCTAACACGTTTAACGTCCGTTTTTATTAGCCTCACAGTAATCGTTTGGACCTCTATCCATATAGTCTATGGTAGGTTCGATCCAGCGGTTAATTTACCTCTGTCGATCTGCAACCTGTTTGCTTTGGTGGCCCCTCTCCTATTTTGGCAGCCTAATCGGCGGTGCTTCGAAATCGTCTATTTTTTCGTCTTGTCTGGCACACTGCAAGCGATAATCACGCCGGATCCGGACGGTGGTTACCCCAGTTATGGGTTCTTTAAATATTGGATTGTTCACTGCGGCCTGGTGGTGGTGGTAGTTCACCATCTGATCGCGTTTAAGCTCTATCCTAAGCCACAGGGTATTTTGCGTACCTTTGTCTGGTTGAACATTTATATCCTGTGTTTAATCCCCATTAACCTTTGGTTGGATGCTAACTATTTCTATATGATGAATAAACCGATTAATCCATCGCTGCTAGACTTTCTCGGTCCCTGGCCACTCTACATAGTAGCCACAGAGGGCTTGGCCATGGTATTTTTTGCCTTAGCTTATCTACCTATATTTATCGCTAGAAAGAACAACCCAAAAATGGATACAATAGACACTTAACGATACTTGGATAATGTTTCGTGACTAATCGAAAATTAACAGCGCTCGACAGGGTTTTAGCCCAGCTAGATCAAGGTTTACGCACAGCCTTTAGCGGTGCGCCGCAACCTGGTAGAAAATCTCCTGCAGATACCCTAGCCGATGCCGACCTTAGCGATAAAGACCGCGCTCATGCTATTGGTCTTATGCGCGTCAATCATACCGGCGAAGTCTGTGCTCAAGCACTCTATCAAGGTCAAGCGCTAACCGCTAAACTACCTGAAGTACGCGAGCAAATGAAGCATTCAGCCGCAGAAGAAATCGACCATTTGGCCTGGTGTGAAGAGCGCATCAATAATCTTGGCGGCCAAACTAGTCTTCTAAATCCAATTTGGTATGCAATGTCTTTTGGCATTGGTGCTGGAACTGGGCTAATTAATGACAAGCTAAGTCTAGGATTTGTCGCTGCCACTGAAGATCAGGTGTCTGCTCACTTAAGTAAGCACCTGTCTGACTTGCCAAAAGAGGACCTAAAGAGCCGAGCTATTGTCGAAGAAATGCTGGTTGACGAACAATGCCATGCGCAGACAGCTCGAGAAGCTGGAGGCTACGAATTCCCTTCTCCAGTTAAAAAATTAATGACCTTAGCCTCATCAGCTATGACCCTAAGTAGTTATCGATTATAAGGGGCTGTAATCTCAGAAAATTAGAGTTTTCAAGGCTCGCAAGAATCAATTAGGCAATATACATACACCAGTCGTTTTATTAGAACTATCTAGGAGATAGCATTAAACATCGATGATGGTTTCTCTCTCCTGAATCAATCCTACTATCTTATCTGACAGCCACTGATGAATTGGCGAACCAGAAGTACGCTGATGCTGAAGTAAGACTAATTTTATTTTACCTTCGTGGGGAATATCCGCCGGGTAGCGCTTACGAACAATGCGATGCATTTCTCGCTCCATAGTCACTCCGTACTTAGCCGCAACCATCAGGCAGTCGGTGTCACATACGGTCTCCATTGCGGTCATCAACTGGTTGGTCACCAAGGTCTTTTTACGCTTGAGACCTAACTCCCGAAGCGCTCGATCAAATCGAGCATCAGTTCTTGCGCTGACTCTCTTGGAGATTAGTAGATAATATTGAATAAACGGATATTTAAGAATTTCGGCCAGTGTGACGGTCTCTTTATGTGCTAAGGGATGGCCTTCCCGCATCCAAATTGATGGGGTAAAAATAGCCAATGGTGTTGTCGAAATATCGTCTGTCGTGGTCTTTTCAATATCGATCGCAAAATCTAAGACACCGTCGGCTAGCTCACCTTCCACCGAGTCAGTTTCACTTGAGATAGATAAGATTAATCCTGGCGCATATTCAGTAATCACTTTGGTTAACTGTGATATCAAAGAGATAGCGACAAATTCGGGTACAGCAATGGTAATCTCACCAACATAAGTTGTGGGGTCAAATTCACCCTCACTAACCATATCCAGAATCCCATCAAGTAGTCTTGGTAATCGTTGCTGAAGGTCCCTTGCTTTTGGCGTGGGGACGAGCTCATTGCCAGTTCGTGTAAACAACGGGTCGTCAAGTTGATAGCGCAATCGCTGAAGCACGCGACTCATAGCTGGCTGGCTGATAAATAGGCGTGCAGCGGCGCGAGTAACACTTTTCTCTTCAAGCAGAGCCTGTAGCGAAACCAGTAGATTTAAGTCAAGCCGTGAAAGTTTTTGTAAGTTCATCAGAGCCTCTTAGCAGGTATACCAAAAACGCATATAGTTCATGCAATAAATGCATTTGGATTATGCCTCGTGACCAACTATATTAGCAACCTCGAAGTAGTCATTAGATTTTTTAAATCCAACAGCTAAGAACTAGATTTAAAATTTGACCCGAGAGCGCACTACCAGTTTCGTTCGCGACCATTACCCCTCTTAATCCTGCTACAGGATTTTTCAAAGGGACCTTTCTAAGGTCCCTTTTTTTTTCGTGTTTCGAAAACCCTAAGGTCATATCATTTATGCATATAGTTGATGCTTATAATGCATTTGTATTATGACCTCTCGCGCAATATAGTACGCGCATCGGAGCAATAACGCTCTCAAACGGTTAAGGAAAATAGAAATGACACTCGTGTATTTGCTCATAGGTTTCACTGGACTAGCAGGTGCTGCCATTGCGAAAGATGACTTCGCTAAGTTGGAAGCACCAGAAGTAAAAAACAAGCAGTAAGAAAACCCAGCCCGCTTAGTGGCTCTAAAAATAGTACAACCAAATTCAGCTTGAACCAAACCCCTCTTAATCCTTGCTATAGGATTTTCATAGGGACCTCCTAAGGTCCCTTTTTTTGCACTATGCTTTTAGTCCGGACCGCACGTGCTATTAAAGAGCTAGCTTTATATCTACTACAGGCACAAACGCCTTAAGTCTGGCCGCCTGAAAAGAGTAGTTTTAATCGCAACCTCAGCCGTAATATTTCCCATGGCAGTTTTTAACTAGCATAGATGCTAACTAAATAATTCTTTGAGTTTCTCGCCGGGCTGCTCACTCCGCATGAAGGCTTCGCCCACTAAAAAACCATGAACTTTCCTCTCACGCATTGCGGCAACATCGTCTGAGGTGTGAATACCACTCTCAGTCACCACAATGGCTTTCGTTGGAATTTTGTCCAACAACCGATACGTATTGTCCAAGGAGACCTCAAAAGTATGTAAATCACGGTTATTAATACCAATAAGGGTGTTATCTAACTGAATAGCTATTTCTAACTCGTCCTCATTATGCACCTCAATGAGCACATCCATCCCAAGAGAAACAGTAAGTTTATGTAATTGCTTTAGCTGTATTTCATCAAGAGCTGCGACAATCAATAAAACGCAATCAGCCCCCAGTACTCGAGCCTCGTAAATCTGGTATTCATCAACGATAAAGTCCTTCCGAATGACCGGTAGGTGACATGCCTCGCGAGCCGCCTGCAGGTGAGCATCTGAGCCTTGGAAAAAATCAATATCGGTCAATACAGATAGGCAGCAGGCTCCTCCTTTTTCATAGCTCTTAGCAATCTGTGCTGGGTCGAAACTGCTGCGAATGACTCCCTTACTCGGGGAAGCTTTTTTGATTTCTGCAATAACAGCTGATTCTCCAACACTTATTTTCCCCTTAATCGCTTCAGTAAAACCTCTTGGCTTTGAGGCTGTTACCAAATTTTCAATCAAAAAAGATAAGGGTACCGAAGCAACGCGTTCGGCAACTTCTTCGCGCTTTCGCGCTAAAATTTTCTTTAGTATGGTCGGTGTTCCTGCGGTCATGCATGTCTCTCTTTTGGTCAAGCTAAATACTATTAGTGAACGTCACTAGCTGATCTATTTTTGCACTCGCAGCTCCAGAGGTAATTGACTCCTGCGCCATGATAAGGCCTCCTTGAATAGAATCTGCACATCCAGCGACATACAGTGCCGCACCAGCATTGAGGGCGATCAGATTAGCCGCGGCCGGCAATTGCCCGCCGAGTGCCGAAGTGATCATGGCGAGTGATTCCTGGGCATCCAGAACAGCTAAACCTTGCAGAGATTGCCGCGCATCAAAATAGTCATCTGGAAACAAGGAATATTCAGTAAGTTGCCCTTCTTTGTATTCAGCAACAAATGTCTCTGCTGCGATACTAATTTCATCCAAGCCATCTGCCGAGTGAACCACCATCACATGCTCCGCCCCCAATAGGCCAAGCACCTCTGCCATGGGCCGACAAAGCGCTTTATCATAAACGCCTATGAGTTGACGCTTGACGCCCGCTGGATTAGTCATTGGCCCAAGAATATTGAAGATAGATCTTAAACCTAACTCTTTCCTGGGCCCAATGGCGTATTTCATCGCACTATGGTGAGAAGGTGCATACATAAATCCAACGCCTATTTGACTAACACACTGAGCAACCTGCTCGGCATTCAAGCTTAGATTAACGCCTGCAGCTTCAAGTACATCAGCAGCGCCGCTTTTACTGCTTACCGAGCGATTACCATGTTTTGCAACCTGCCCTCCGGCCGCCGCCACAACAAATGTTGACGCCGTAGAAACATTGAATAGGTTAGATTCGTCACCTCCAGTGCCCACAATATCAACTAAATGGTCACCGTAGACTTCAACGCCTGTTACAAGCTCACGCATCACTTCAACAGCGCCGGTGATTTCATCAATAGACTCGCCTTTGATGCGCAGTGCGACCAAAAAAGCACCTATTTGAGCATCACTTGCGCCACCAGACATGATCTGGCGCATGACGTCGCGCATCGCCTTTCTAGTTAGATCCTGTTGCTTAATAATTAATGGTAAAGCATGCTTAATATCCACTACCTAAGCCTCCAAAAAGTTACGCAATAAATCATGTCCATGCTCCGTGAGGATCGATTCAGGGTGAAACTGAACACCCTCAATAGCCAATTCTTTGTGCCTTATCCCCATGATCTCATCTAATGAACCATCTTCATTTTCAGTCCATGCAGTAATCTCAAGGCAGGGCGGCAAACTACTCTGCTCAATCACCAAAGAGTGATAACGAGTAGCCACAAAGCGTGCACCAAGCCCCTGAAAAACACCACTATTGTGATGACAGATTTTTGAAGTCTTACCGTGCATCACTTTCTTGGCGCGGATAATCTTACCGCCAAACGCCTGTCCAATACTTTGATGGCCAAGGCAAACACCTAAAATGGGCACCTTGCCGGAAAAGTTGGTTATGGTTTCAACCGAAATACCGGCTTCATTGGGGGTGCATGGCCCTGGAGAGATGACTATCTTTTCCGGTGCTAATTTCGCAATATCCGCAATCGTGATTTCATCATTTCTAAAGACCTGGACGTCGGCATTTAATTCAGCCAAATACTGAACAATGTTGTAGGTAAAAGAATCGTAATTATCAATCATTAAAATCATTTAACTGCCCCGCAAACCATTGCTGCTGCGCGCATTACCGCCCGAGCTTTATTCATAGTCTCCTCCCATTCTGACTCAGGGATTGAATCGGCAACAACACCACCTCCAGCCTGAACATGTAACATCTTGTCTTTGATAACCGCAGTGCGGATGGCGATAGCCATATCCATATTGCCATTCCAACCAATATAACCCACTGCTCCGCCATAAATGTTGCGTTTCACCGGCTCGAGTTCATCAATAATTTCCATGGCTCTAATCTTAGGTGCACCACTCAATGTCCCAGCTGGCAAAGTTGCCTTCAAGACATCAATTGCACTCATCCCTGCATTCACCTGACCCACCACATTCGAGGTAATATGCATAACATGGGAATAACGTTCAACAACCATCTTTTCGGTCACTTCCACTGATCCTGACTGACTAATTCTTCCAACATCATTGCGACCCAAATCAATCAGCATAAGATGCTCGGCAATCTCTTTTGGATCGGCCAGCATCTCTTTTTCTAACAATTGATCATCGGCTGCGGTTTCACCACGTCGACGCGTGCCGGCGATAGGCCGCACGGTAACTTGCTCATCTTCCAATCGCGCTAACACTTCAGGGGAAGAGCCAACAATATGAAAGTCTTCTAGATCGAGAAAATACATATAGGGCGAAGGATTAAGCCGGCGCAACGCACGATATAAATTTATCGGAGCTTCATCAAAGGGGGCTGAGAATCGCTGCGAAGGAACTACCTGCATTACATCCCCAGACAGCGTGTACTCCTTCACTTTGTCCACTGCTCGCTTGTAATTATCCTTACCGAAACTTGACACAAAAGCGTCTTCAGCAAGACTATCGCTATCCATATTCATAGGTGGTAAGTCAGGCTTTGGTTGGGCTAGTTTATGCTCTAGCTCATCAAGCCTAGTTTCAGCGTCAGCTAAAGCGTTAGGGTTTTTAGCGTCGGCATGCACTACCAGCATGATCGTGCCTGAAAGATTATCGAAAACAGCGACCTCGTCAGATGCCATCAATAATACGTCCGGCGTACCAAGTTGATCTGGCGGCGCGCTTTTAGCCAACTTTGGCTCAACATAACGCACCGTGTCATAACCAAAGTAGCCGACCAGTCCGCCGGTAAATCTAGGTAAGTCTGGCAGGTCTGGCATACTAAATAGATTTCGAAAGCGCTCCACTTCAGCCAGTGGGTCATCAGTCGTTCTGGCTACCATTGGCTTGCCGTCGCGAATGATCTCCAACCGGTTTCCATAAAGCTTAAGGACGGTAGATGTCTGTAAGCCAATGAGGGAGTAACGGCCCCATTTTTCGCCGCCTTGAACGGATTCGAAAAGATAAGAATTTGGCCCAAAAGCCAACTTTAGGTACACACTCAAGGGTGTTTCTAAATCAGCGAGCACCTCACGGGTGATAGGAATTCGGTTAAAATTTTGGGTTGCCAAGGTGGCAAATATATCGGGGTTCATGACAGCTTCCTGGTTCTTTCATCATTTAGTTTATGCAGGCACGCAACATGCCCAAGGTGACTAGCCTCGCCAACAGCACAAACTCAACTTAAAATGAACATACAAAGTGTCTTTCAAAGACTATCTCCTTAATCAGGTCACCATTGTAATCAATATCACGATATCAATAAACCTTTGACCTCTGGCCGACGCCCTAAAGCTATAACTTAACTGTTACTGCTATCCTACGCTAGCAAGTTCAGCTCGAAGTTTACCAATAACGTCGGAGTAATCTGGCTGGCTAAAAATGGCTGATCCCGCAACAAATGTGTCTGCACCTGCCGCAGCAATCTCCGCGATATTGGCAACGCCCACACCACCATCAACCTCTAATCGAATGTCATAACCACTGGTATCGATCATTTTCCTGGCTTGCTTTAACTTATCAATTGTTGAGGGGATAAATGCCTGACCGCCAAAGCCTGGGTTAACTGACATTAACAATAACATATCGATTTTATCCATCACCCACTGCGTACTATCAAGGCCCGTTCCAGGATTTAACACAAGGCCAGACTTACAGCCAAGCTCGCGCACTAACTGCAAAGACCTATCAATGTGATTGGTTGCCTCTGGGTGAAATGTTATGTAACTAGCACCAGCATCGGCGAACATTCTAATTAAATCATCTACTGGGCTAACCATAAGGTGAACATCAATCGGAGCAGTAACACCATGATCCCGCAAAGCCTTACACGCCATCGGCCCGATAGTCAGGTTAGGCACATAATGATTATCCATTACATCAAAATGGACTATGTCAGCGCCTGCCTTAAGCACATTATCGACCTCTTCTCCTAGACGAGCAAAATTAGCCGCTAAAATAGACGGGGCAATTAAATAATCAGTCATAGGGCACCTGAGTTTGGTTAGTCATATAAGTACAATTTAGAAATCATTATATACTGCGACTGATGATAGGGGCAAAATTACAAAAAAGGCCGCTAAATTTAGCGGCCTTTTTTAGATGATATCTCTCTTTTCTTGCTACTCTTCTGTCGAGGCTTCTCTCTCTTTTTTCAAAGCCTTTAGCTTCTTTCGCTTAGCTTTCATTTTCCCTTTCATCACCTTACGAGCTTCTTTTTTAGTGACAAAGCCATCACCATCTAAGTCCATCTCTTGGAAACGAGCACGACCTCTGTCCGACATTTTTTGGACCATCGCCTCATGCTCCGCATGAGACACTCTGTCATCGTTATCAAGATCAGCTTCCTTAAACAAATCTCCTCGCCCTCGCTCATGACCAGGCCCTTTATCTCGCTCGCCTTTATGGTGATCAGCGAACACAGATACAGATAAAAGCGATACCAATATAAAAATAATTCCTTTATTCATCCTTATTACCTCTTCGTTTAACTGCTGGTTTGCTTATAATAACGATGTTAACGCCATTTAGTTGACAGGAAGTGTCTTTCTTATTTCCTCGATATCATTACCAATCAATAAGTGGCGCTGATTTTTTCAGTCGCATGTCGCTTAATATCATCAAGTCATCTCGGATTAAATCATCATCATTTGGCAAAATAAGTGAAAGTCCTGACGAAAGATGTAAATCTTAGGCCCCTTCTTTTATACTGAGGGATAGTAGATCGCTGAGATTCATAGTAATAGTTCCTTTATTACGTCAATTAATGGATTGTCAGTTTGTTAATTCTTAGTGTGCGATTAATAACACTGTGATTCTGAGAATAAGTACCCATATTCTTTTAGTTAATAGGTCTACGCAGAAGAACCCTAATTGGGTCCATCCTGCTGGGACAGGGATCATACTTAGATTTATACGTAAAGGCATAGATATTATGGGCAATTTTCTCGGCGTGGTTATGGATCCTATTAGGTCCATCCATTACCAAAAAGACACTACTCTGGCTTTATTGCTTGCCGCCCAAGATCACGGTTATGCGCTATTTTATATGGAGCAAAATAATCTGTTTATCGACAGTAAAGGGCCTGGCGCAAAGATGTGCCCCCTGAAGGTATATGCCGATGCCAATAGCTGGTACGAGCTAGGTGATAGTATTATTAAGCCGCTTGGTGATTTAGATGTTATTTTGATGCGCAAAGACCCTCCCTTCGACAGCGAGTTTATCTATTCCACATACATCCTTGAAGCAGCTGAACGCCTCGGCACGTTGATAGTCAACAAGCCTCAAAGTTTACGCGACTGTAACGAAAAAGTGTTTGCCACCGAGTTCCCACAATGTACGCCTCCGCTGCTGGTGAGTAGCGATCAAGAGCTGTTAAAACAATTTTTAAACAAGCACAAAGAAGTCGTGTATAAGCCACTTGATGGAATGGGAGGAACCTCAATTTTTCGAGTGCAAAAGGGTGACCAAAACCTCAATGTCATTATCGAAACACTGACCAACTATGGCCAAAATACCATCATGGCTCAAAAATATTTGCCTGAAATTCTTAGTGGAGACAAAAGAATACTGGTCATAGACGGGGAAGTTGTTCCCTACTGTGTCGCTAGAATTCCTGCGGCAGGAGAATTTCGAGGTAATTTGGCAGCTGGAGGTCATGGTGTGGTCCAGCCATTAAGTGCTCGAGATCATTGGATCGCTCAGGAGATTGCTCCGGTCTTAGTCAAAAAAGGCCTATTATTCGTGGGCTTAGATGTCATTGGCGATTATCTAACAGAGATTAACGTCACTAGTCCAACCTGTGTTCGTGAAATTGATAATGCACAAGATACCGCTATAGGTGATCAATTAATGCGTGCAATTGCAAAAAGATTAGAAGCCTAAGTAAAAATACTCTCTAGCGCGTGACGTCTAGTGTTGAGTTTCGGTGCGTAAACCTTCATATTGAGAACTATGAGTATTCCAAAAAGAACTGTTACCAGCCTAAAAAACCACTTCTTATTGGCGATGCCGGGCCTTCGTGATCCAAACTTTTCCCAGTCAGTGGTTTATATTTGTGAGCACAGTCAGGACGGCGCCATGGGCCTCATTATTAATCAACAATTAGATATCCCGGTCAACGCTATATTCAAACAACTAGACTTAGACTATCAAGATGGCTGCGGTGATCATCTGATTTTAGATGGTGGACCTGTGGCTCGTGATCGGGGGTTTATCTTACACCGAGCCTGCACGCAACACTGGGAGTCTACTGTTGATATTTCGGATGAAGTTAGTCTAACCGCCTCAAAGGATATTCTTAGTGACATTGCGGCCGGTAAAGGCCCTCAGAACGCTCTGGTTACTTTGGGTTATTCCAGCTGGGACGCAGGTCAATTGGAAGAAGAACTAACCACTAATAGCTGGTTAACGATTCCAGCCAAATCAGCTATTATTTTCAACACTGAGTGCGAGAAGCGCGCCATGGTAGCTGCAGCATCCATCGGTATAAACCTTGACATGCTGTCCATGGATATTGGACATGCCTGATCTAAAGAAACATTCCTCATTACTTGCATTTGACTTTGGGCTAAAGCAAATTGGTGTGGCTTATGGGCAAACCCTCACCAACAACGCAAAGGGTATTGCCATTATTAAAGCGGTTGACGGCGTCCCGCAGTGGTCAGAGATAAGTGCGGTCATTGAAGAGTGGAAACCAAATATAGTACTGGTGGGCCTGCCTCTCAATATGGATGATAGTGAAAGTGAGTTAAGTGGGCGATCTAGGAAATTTGCACGCAGACTGGTGGGCCGCTTTAATGTCGAGGTACAAATGGTCGATGAGCGACTTACAAGCCAAGAAGCAAAATCATTTGTGCGAGAGCAGGCGGGAAACCAAAAAGGAAGAAGCCACGATCTAACAAAAATAGACCATATTGCGGCCTCATTAATATTGCAAAGTTGGCTAGATGATCCTGGTTTAGGGCAGCAGCCTTAATACCACCCACTAATTGCGAAACAACGAATAAAGACAGCCTCCATGCAAGATCAAAGTAATAGAATAGCGGCTCTCAGATCGCGGCTCAAAGTAGCTGCTGCCGAGGCTCAGCGACCGGTTTCTGAAGTGACATTGCTCGCTGTCAGCAAAACCCGGACGTCTGAGCAAGTAACACAAGCCAATGTCAGTGGACTGACAAGCTTTGGTGAGAATTATCTGCAGGAAGCTCTAAAAAAAGTTTCTGCATTAAAAACTTTAATACTAGACTGGCATTTTATTGGCCCGATACAGTCAAACAAGACTCGTCAAATAGCTGAGCACTTTTCGTGGGTGCACAGCGTAGACCGACTGAAAATTGCCCAGCGTTTAAGTGCCCAGAGGCCTACAAATATGCCTCCTCTCAATATTTGCTTACAAGTGAATATTGACGATGAACCAACCAAAGCAGGGTTTGAACCAAGTGACTTGCTAACAGTGGTCTCTGAGATAGCTAGACTACCCAATTTAAGATTGCGCGGTCTAATGGCAATGCCTGAAGCTCGGAAAGACAAACAGGAACAGCGTATACCCTTTCGTCAACTGCGAAAATTAAGAGATGAGATAAACCAGTCACTGGACAATTCTCAAAAATTGGATACCCTCTCAATGGGGATGTCTGCCGATCTTGAAGCCGCTATCCTTGAGGGCGCAACTATTGTTAGAGTGGGCACTGATATTTTTGGCCCAAGAAGCACAACAGCAGGGTGATGTATGAGTTTGATTGTATTTATTGGTGGCGGCAACATGGCTTCTTGTTTAGTCGGGGGTACTATTGCCAATGGCTTTAAGCCAGCTGATATCCTAGTCAGCGAGCCTAATGAGGCTAGCAGAGAGCGATTAAAAGAAGAATTTGGGGTCACTGTGAGCGAAGATAATAAAGCTGCTGTGGCTAATGCAACCGTAGTAGTACTAGCCGTCAAGCCTCAAATTATGCGCAAAGTGGCGATGGATCTAGCACCAGCGTTGAACGATCAAGCTGTGGTGGTATCGATAGCAGCAGGCATCTCAGCAGAGTCTCTTCAGGGCTGGCTTGGTTCCTCAGTAGCCATCATTAGAGCTATGCCCAATACGCCTTCGCTGGTTCTAGCCGGAGCAACAGCCCTATTTGCCAATCAGTTCACCACAGAACCACAAAAGGCGATGGTTACCAGTATTTTCCAAGCCGTGGGTTACTGTTGCTGGGTTGATATAGAAGATCAGATAAATGCGGTGGTTGCAGTATCGGGTAGCGGACCGGCCTATTTTTTCCGAATTTTGGAGATTATGCAGCAGGTCGGTCAAGAACTAGGATTATCGGAAGATATAGCGCGCGAGCTTGCGTCTCACACAGCCCTAGGCGCATCTCAGATGGCTCTTCAATCGGACAGCAGTCCATCACAGCTTAGACGACAAGTTACCTCACCTGGTGGCACTACAGAGCGCGCCCTAAGCACCTTTCAAAAAGAAGGCCTAGAAACCATTTTTCGGAATGCCATGACCAGCGCTCTTAAACGAGCTGAAGAAATGTCCAAAGATTTTGCAGAGTAGTCAATTTAAAAAAGGAGTTAATTGATGGGTGATGGTGCAGTTAGTATTATTAGGTTGGTCATTGATCTCTATGCCACCGTGCTGTTAGTGAGACTATTACTACAATTAGTCCAAGCTGATTTTTTTAACCCCATATCGCAGACGATTTTTAAAGTCACTGCGCCAGTCGTTGAGACATTGCACAAAATATTTCCAACCTTTGGCAGATTTAATACTGCGGCACTGGTAAGCGCCATTCTGGTTAAGTGGTCTTTCTTTATTATCATGATAGGCTTTGGAAAAGTTTTGGTTGGGCAACTGCCCGCCTATCTGTTTGTCGCGGTATTGTCATTATTAGCTAGCTTAATTCAGATTTATTTTTATGGCATCCTTATTCTGGCTATTTCTAGCTGGGTGGGTACCACTAACCACCCGACGGTCCGGGTCATTAGTCAAATAATCGATCCCTACATGAAGCCCTTTAGAAAGGTGATTCCACCGATCGGCATGATTGACATTTCGCCTATGGTGGCGATATTTGTACTGATGTTTATTCGAGGCCAAGTATTGCCAGTGCTGAATGGTTTAATCTAATTTTTGCATTCTGACTAGTTATGGCGACGAGCTTAAGGTCCGCCTAAGAGCTCCGCCGATAGATGGTCAAGCAAACGCTCAATTAATTAACTATTTTAGTCTTATCTCGCAAAGGGTATAACTAACAATTATGCCTATATTGGGCTAATCTAATGGTACTCTTCATCTTTAAAATATTCTCGAAACCAAGCCGTTGTTTTTAATACTATGTCACTAGATAGCTCCAGTCCTGACAATTTCCTTAATGCCTGTGCGTCTCAGACAGCAGTCATAGACAAGCCGCTAGATTTAGTGTGTGGGGCGACTTTACCCTCTCATTCTCTTGTTTTTGAAGCCTACGGAACTCTCAATAAAGCGCACAGCAATGCCATTCTTATCTGTCATGCGTTAAGCGGCGACCATCATGCTGCCGGCATTAATGCAGATGGAAAAGTTGGTTGGTGGGACCACTACATTGGTCCAGGCAAAGCTATAGATACCACTAAATTCTTTGTCGTATGCCCCAACAACATCGGTAGCTGTTTTGGCAGTACAGGACCGACCTCCACCGACCCTGAAACAGGGCAGGCCTATGGCCATAACTTTCCATCAATCCAGGTAAGAGATTGGGTTGAGTCTCAAAAGTATTTGATGGATCACTTAAGGATTGACTGCTGGGCCGCGGTTATTGGTGGTAGTTTGGGTGGAATGCAAGCAATGTGCTGGTCGCTGGCCTACCCTGAAAAATTACAACATGCTGTCGTAATCGCTGCTGCGATGAAATTGTCTGCACAAAATATTGCCTTTAATGAAATTGCTCGTCGTGCCATAAAATCAGATGTTGAATTTAAGAATGGTCATTATTTGGATTATCAAACGACTCCAAAACAAGGCCTTGCGCTAGCGCGTATGATTGGGCACTTAACGTATTTGTCTGACGATGCTCTTGGTAGAAAGTTTGGTCGTTTAGTAAATAATGGTGATTTGGATACGACTGGAAAAACACTGGGTGAATTTGAAGTCGCCAGTTACCTTAATTATCAGGGTGACAAATTCTCTCAGAAATTTGATGCCAGCAGTTATATTCTGATTACCCAAATGCTCGATCATTTTGACCTGGCCAAAGATTATAATGGCAACGCAGCTGAAGCTTTCAGTCACGCTCAATGTCAATTTTTGGTCGTTTCGTTCAGCAGTGATTGGCGATTTTCTCCGCTATGCTCAGAACAAATCACCGATTCTTTGATCAATGCAGGTAAAGCGGTCTCTTATATTAAAATCGAATCTGATCAGGGACACGACGCTTTTCTTTTACCAAACGCACGGTACCAAAAAGCCGTTGGCCTTTATCTCAGTCGAGTTTCCAGTAAACTCGAGGAAATCGCTTTATGATCCACAACGTCGGCCCTATTGGGGCTTGGATCGAACCTAACTCACGCCTACTTGACCTAGGTTGCGGAGACGGCACGCTGCTGCGAAAACTAATCGATGATTATCAAGTTCAAGGTTATGGTCTTGAGATTAACCCCGATGCTATTAATCTCTGTATTCAGAAAGGTCTTAACGTCATCGAGCAAGATCTAAATGGGGGCTTAGAGAACTTCCCCGACAACAGTTTTGAGTCCGTTCTCATGAGCCAAACATTGCAAGCCTTGCGTTATCCTCACTTGGTACTCGATGAAATGCTTCGAATCGGTAACCGTTGCATTGTCACCTTCCCTAACTTTGGGCATTGGCAAACGCGCAGTTTTTTAATGCTTCGAGGACGTATGCCGGTCACAAAACAACTTGCCTATCAATGGTATGACACCCCCAACATACACTTATTTACCTATAAAGATTTCGAAGCACTCTGCTCTGAGCGCTGCATTAAAATATTAGAAAGAACCTTTGTCGGCAGCCAATTTCTAGGATTAAATAGCCTCTGCCCTAGCCTATTTGCTAAAACAGCAGTTTATCATCTAACAAAATAAGGCTTTAATAGTTAGGCAATAATTATATCGAGGATCAAACAGATGAAAAGACTTATTCTGGTAGCTTTGCTCCTGGCTATGCCAACGGTGGGACTAGCATTTGAAGAAAAGCTATATAAGCAGCATGGAGACTACAAGATTTTTTTTAGTGCCTTTAATAGTTCCTTTATTGACCCCAATATTGCAGTCATAAATAAGATTATTAGAGGGCAAGGTAAAGGCATCGTTAATATTGCTGTTATGGAAACCCTAGCAGTTGGCACGCCGGCGACTATTACCGGCCAGGTATTCAATATCTTGCAACAAAGTCAGACATTAGAATTTGTTGCTATTAAAGAGGAGAAAGCGCTCTATTATCTCGCACCCTTTGAATTTGAAAATGAAGATTATCTAACCTTTAAGATTACCGTTAAACCTAACAATGGCGAGCCAAGCTACGCCTATGATTTTAAGTTTCAAAAAAAAATGTACCATGACTAATCAGCAACAATGCGGATGTTTAAAGTGACCAACCCAAAAAAACTTGTATTAGCCAGCGCCAACCCTGGCAAAATTAAAGAGCTACAAGAACTATTAAGCGGCCTAGGAATTAGCATCATTCCCCAAGGCGATTTAAATATTCTAGATATCGAAGAGACAGGTCTAACATTTGTCGAAAATGCCATTCTAAAGGCTAGAAATGCCACGGCGCTTTCAGGCCTTCCCGCTATTGCCGATGACTCCGGGCTAGAAGTTGATTACCTCCTAGGGGCGCCGGGCATATACTCTGCGCGCTACTCTGGTGATGGCGCCACTGACGCGGCCAATCGCGAAAAGCTATTAACAGCATTAACAGATGTTCCCGTCGGTCAGCGCGGCGCTCGCTATCAAGCAGTTATTGTCTATCTTCGTCACGCAGAAGATCCCACTCCAATTATCTGCCAAGGAACCTGGGAGGGCAGTATCGCTTTCGAACATCGAGGCACTCACGGATTCGGTTATGACCCAATATTCTATGTTCCAGAAATGGCTTGCCATGCTGCCGAACTAGACAAGCCAACCAAGCATAGTCTTAGCCATCGGGGCAAAGCTATTGACCAATTTTTACAGCAAATGAGCCTGTGATTCATTTACCGCCTCTCTCGCTCTACGTCCACATTCCTTGGTGCGTTAAAAAATGTCCTTACTGCGATTTTAACTCCCATGTAGCCAAAGACAATATTCCCGAGCAAGCTTATATTGCCGCCCTAATCGCAGATCTAAAAGCTGATCTGCATTGGGTACAAGGCAGAAAATTACACTCAATTTTTATCGGTGGTGGTACCCCAAGCCTTTTTTCTGGACCAGCAATCGAGGCCATCTTAGTTGCCGCTGAGGACTTGATAGGATTTGAGTCAGATATTGAGATCACACTAGAAGCTAATCCCGGAACCTTTGAGCAAAATAAATTCGCTGATTTTTACAGTGCCGGAATTAATCGGCTATCGATTGGGGTACAAAGTTTTAACGATTCACATCTCAGCCGTCTTGGTAGAATTCATGATGCTAGCCAGGCACTAAGGGCAATTGCCACAGCTCGGTCGGTAGGCTTTGATAATTTTAATATCGACCTGATGCATGGCTTGCCCAATCAGACTATCAGCCAAGCCGAGACTGACCTCGCGAAGGCCATCGATGCTGGCGCCGTGCATATATCCTGGTACCAATTGACTATTGAGCCAAATACCGAATTTTTCTCAAGACCACCAGCGTTACCTATTGATGATCGCCTAGCTGATATCCAAAACGCTGGCATGATAATGTTGCAAGAAAATCAGTTTGAGCAATATGAGGTTTCTGCCTTTTCCCTAAAGGGGAAAAAAGCAGCACACAACATGAACTATTGGCAGTTTGGCGATTATTTGGGTGTCGGTGCAGGTGCCCACGGAAAGATTAGTCTTCCAGACGAAGAACAAGTGCTTCGAACCACGAAAACCCGACAGCCTGATCATTATTTAGATCGTATTGGGTCTGCTCTCAGCCAAAGTAACCCAATTAAACCCGATGAAATGACATTAGAATTCATGATGAACGGCTTACGCTTGAAACAAGGCGTATCTATCGACTATTTCATGGCTAGGACAGGGATAGATCCTAAATCTATTCGAAAAGCGACTAGTCATTTAGAATCTATGGGGTTACTAGAACCGAATTCTGATCACTATCGCACGACTCCCCTGGGTTATCAGTTTTTGAATACTGTATTGCAATCGTTCTGAAGTAGTTCTAAAAGGTATCCCCGCGTAAAAATAGGAGTGTTGTCTTGCCCAGTGAGCAAAGGGCTGCCCTTTTGGGTATCAAGCCAATTTGCACGAAGATATCGTCCAATTTCTGTTAATGGAGTTCGTCAGTCTCCATTTTAATTTTCCGGTCAACTATGCATATTATTTGAAGCCCAAGCAAAGTCGGTGGTATGATCATCATCTGATCGGCATATCGCTGTTAAAATACCCATTTGGAGAACTCACTCAATGAGCGAGAATATTGTTCACGTCACTGATGCCAGCTTTGAAGCTGATGTCTTACAGTCTAAAACCCCTGCTATGGTTGACTTCTGGGCTGAGTGGTGCGGTCCCTGCAAAATGATTGCACCAATCCTCAGTGAGGTTGCAGACGAATACGCAGGCAAGATAAAGATATGTAAAGTCGATGTAGACAGCAATCCTGAGACTGCCGCTAAATTTAATGTTCGCGGGATTCCAACTCTGCTCGTGTTTAAAAACGGAACCATAGAAGCAACCAAAGTGGGGGCTCTATCTAAAAGCCAATTAGTCGAATTCGTTGATGGTTTAGTGTAAATATCATTTGGCCCTAGTTCACTGGGCCCAAAATATTTCCTTGCGCTTTCTATGATCATCGCTATACTCAAGCTCTAAGAACAAATTCCAGCCGCATCTGACGTCTCTAAACATAACCCTTTGCGCCGACCAGGCTTTTAAATCATTCATTCCTAAAACTAGCTATCCGCTAAAATTCCGCAATTTATTTGCTTAACAAACCTAAAAATAACCTATCTATGAACCTTTCAGAACTAAAGCACAAACCTATTCCCGAACTACTAGAAATGACAAAGGCCTTAGGCCTCGACAACCTAGCTCGTTCCCGAAAAAATGACATTATCTTTGCCCTACTTAAAAAGCACGCTAAAGGCGGTGAAGATATTTATGGCGATGGGGTGCTTGAAATTCTCCCTGATGGTTTTGGATTTTTACGTTCCTCAGACGCATCTTACTTAGCTGGCGCAGATGATATTTATGTATCACCAAGCCAGATAAGACGCTTTAACCTGCGCACCGGCGATGCTATCTCGGGAAAAATAAGACCGCCAAAAGATGGCGAACGCTATTTCGCGATGCTTAAAGTAGATACGATTAACTACGATGCTCCTGAAAACGCACGCAACAAAATTCTTTTCACCAACCTAACCCCGCTATTCCCAGATGAACGTCTAACACTAGAAGCGGGTAACGGATCTTCGGAAGACCTTACAGGGCGTATTATTGATCTCATATCTCCGATTGGTAAGGGCCAGCGAGGCTTGATTGTTGCGCCGCCGAAAGCGGGTAAAACTATTATGATGCAGAATATCGCTCAGTCGATTGTTCGCAACAATCCAGAGTGCTACATCATGGTGCTATTGATTGATGAGCGTCCTGAAGAAGTCACCGAAATGCAGCGCACTGTGCGCGGTGAAGTGATCGCCTCCACCTTTGATGAGCCACCGACTCGCCACGTGCAAGTTGCTGAAATGGTCATTGAAAAAGCTAAGCGTTTAGTCGAGCACAAGAAGGATGTAGTTATCCTGCTAGACTCAATCACACGTCTAGCACGCGCCTATAACACTGTAATCCCATCATCAGGTAAGGTGCTTACAGGTGGTGTTGATGCTAATGCTCTGGAAAAGCCTAAGCGTTTCTTCGGTGCTGCACGTAACATTGAATTCGGCGGTAGCTTAACCATCATCGCTACTGCACTGGTGGAGACTGGATCCAAGATGGACGAAGTCATCTACGAAGAATTCAAAGGCACAGGTAACATGGAATTAATTCTCGATCGTAAGATCGCAGAAAAACGTGTTTACCCGGCGATCAATATTCGTCGCTCTGGTACACGTCGTGAAGAGCTGTTGATTGAAGAATCAGAACTGCAACGCATATGGATTCTGCGCAAACTCCTCCATGATATGGAAGATATAGGTGCTGCAGAATTTATGGTTGAGAAACTTAAAGGATTCAAAAACAACACCGAATTCTTTGGCGCCATGAAACGTAAGTAACAATCTCTAAGCAGAGATATCGAGTACATCGACTATGAAAAGCGCTGATCTTCGCGACTTCATCGCTCTTCTCGAACAACGGGGAGAGCTGGTGCGTATCAGCCAAGAAGTCGACCCCTATTTAGAAATGACCGAGATCAGCGACCGTACACTGCGCGCAAAAGGTCCGGCTCTGCTGTTCGAAAACCCTAAAGGCTATAACGTTCCCGTATTGTGTAATCTATTCGGCACCCCCGAACGAGTTGCTTTAGGTATGGGGCAAGAAAATGTTAGCGCCCTTCGTGATATTGGCGAACTACTGGCCTTTTTGAAAGAGCCCGAACCACCCAAAGGTTTGTTAGACTTGTGGGAGAAACGCCACGACTTTAAGCAAGTACTTAATATGCCGGTCAAGGTGGTGAAAAAGGCCCCCTGCCAGCAAATCGTACTTGAAGGTGATCAGGTTGACCTTGATAAACTACCCATTCAGACATGCTGGCCCGGCGATGCCGCGCCGCTCATTACTTGGGCCTTGGCGATAACTCGCGGTCCAGAAAAAGAGCGGCAAAATCTTGGCATTTATCGTATGCAAAAGATCGCTAAAAACAAACTGATCATGCGCTGGCTGGCTCACCGTGGCGGTGCACTGGACTATCGTGATTTTCAAAAGAAAAACCCTGGCAAACCTTACCCTGTAGCCATTGCTTTGGGTGCTGATCCAGCAACAACATTGGGTGCAGTAACGCCTGTGCCAGACACGCTATCTGAATACGCGTTTGCCGGCCTGTTGCGTGGCGAAAAAACTCAGGTGGTCACATGCCTTGGAAGTGATTTGCAAGTGCCTGCCACTGCCGAATACATTCTTGAAGGCTTTTTGCATGGCGATGAAGCTGATGAAGGGCCCTTTGGCGATCACACTGGCTACTACAACGAGGTAGAGCCGTTTCCGATATTTACCATCGATCGTATTACTCATCGTGAAAATCCTATTTATCACAGTACCTATACTGGCCGCCCGCCAGATGAACCGGCTATTTTGGGCGTCGCATTAAACGAAGTATTCGTGCCTATCCTGAAAAAGCAGTTTCCTGAGATTGTCGACTTTTACCTACCACCTGAAGGCTGCTCGTATCGTATCGCTGTGGTCAGCATGAAAAAGCAATACCCCGGTCACGCTAAGCGAGTAATGATGGGAGTTTGGTCATTCCTACGGCAATTTATGTATACCAAATTTGTGATCGTTACCGATGATGATATCGACGTGCGCAACTGGGAAGATGTTATTTGGGCGATGACCACGCGGATGGATCCAGTGCGGGACACAGTCATGATTGAAAATACTCCCATCGATTACCTTGATTTTGCCTCACCAGTGTCCGGCCTAGGCTCTAAAATGGGCCTGGATGCCACCAACAAAATGCCCGGAGAAACCGACCGTGAATGGGGTGAACCTATCGCGATGGATGATAAGGTCAAGCAACGTGTGGATGATCTTTGGAACGAACTTGGTATCGATAAAATATAAAAATTTTGTCAGCTTAAACAATGTCAGACTGCAACATGAAAAGAGGGTTTAGGCGAAACTGCCGACTTAGAAATCAAACTGGGGTATTCACTCTAAAAGAATAGGATAAATAAATTATGATTGTCTACGGCGTAGCCTTGTTATCCTTTTGCATGCTTTTTGGCGTATACGCAGGAAACTTACTCGGCGAGTTGCTGGGAGTAAACGCAAATGTCGGTGGTGTGGGTATCGCCATGCTGCTACTTATTGTGCTATCCAACCTAAGCAACAAAAAATTCCATCTGAGTTCTGCTTCTGAATCAGGCATTTATTTCTGGAGCGCCATGTATATCCCTATTGTCGTTGCGATGGCCGCCAAACAGAATGTTATCGCTGCAGTATCCAGTGGTTGGCTCGCCGTCATCGCTGGCGTGCTAGCGGTTGCTGTTAGCTTTGCCGTTATACCCCTTATTTCGCGATTTAGCGTTGATCATCACATCGATCAGGATGTGGAATAATGGATACCTCGATGCTAACTGAATTACTTATCAACAAAGGCTTAGTGACTGCCTTTTTGTTTGTTGGCCTTATTACATGGTTCTCGTATTGGCTATCAAAAAACCTCACTCGCGGCCATGTGCATGGCTCTGCAATAGCAATAGCAATGGGATTAGGCCTTGCTTATCTAGGTGGAGTCTATACTGGCGGCAACAATGGTTTAGCTGATGTTGCGATATTTAGTGGCGTCGCCTTATTGGGAGGCTCAATGCTTCGAGACTTCGCTATTATTGCGACAGCCTTTGGCGCTGATATGACTGCGATAAAAAAAGCCGGGTGGGTGGGCGCCATGTCCGTGGTAATCGGTGTAGTACTCTCGTTTGTTGTCGGCGCTATGGTCGCAGTTGCCTTTGGCTACAATGATGCTATTTCCATCACTACAATTGGCGCCGGAGCGGCAACTTATATTGTCGGCCCAGTGACCGGCACAGCCCTTGGTGCCAGCTCTGAGGTGGTCGCTCTCAGCATAGCCGCCGGGCTGGTAAAATCTATACTCGTGATGATCTGCACACCGCTCGTCGCAAAACATATAGGCCTAAACAACCCTCAATCAGCAATGGTTTATGGGGGCCTGATGGGCACCACCAGCGGGGTTGCGGGGGGCCTGGCCGCAACCGATCCTAAGCTAGTTCCCTATGGTGCTATGACAGCAACTTTTTATACCGGGGTGGGTTGCCTCCTTGCGCCTTCTATACTATTTTTTATCGTTCGATATCTTGTTGGATAGCGTAAAGTCATTCCATAGAAAGCTAGCAATCCATTAACAATAGGCCGATATTTTTATGACTCAGACTAACTACAATCTCTATGCTCACTTTCAGCAACAATTTGAGCGTCGCGGTGATAAACCTGCACTGGTTTTAACGGGCAAACCGAGTATTAGCTATGCTGATCTAGAACGAGAATCAGCACGTTTAGCGCGCTACTTAACCGACCTAGGAATCAAGCTGGGTGATCGAGTATCGGTTCAAGTAGCCAAGTCTCCCGAAGCACTCTATTTGTATCTCGCCTGTTTACGCGCAGGCTTTGTTTTCCACCCCTTGAATACCGGCTACAAAGAGACGGAATTAGATTATTTTTTAGGTAACGCCGAGCCCGCTATTGTTATCTGTGATGAGCTAGATGAGCAACTTATGGCCAAGCTCTGCAGAAACAATAATGTAGCCCATCTCTTAACGCTCAACGCTGACGGTGGCGGAAGCTTGGTAACCAACGCTAGAACGGCTGCCGCAGACTTTGCCGTTGTCGATCGGAAAGATGATGATCTAGCGGCGCTGTTATACTCCTCTGGCACTACCGGAGTGCCTAAAGGTATTATGCTGAGCCACCTAAATCTGCGAAGCAATGCTGAATGCCTGTTAGAGGCCTGGGGCTTCAGTAGTGATGACGTTTTACTGCATGCTTTACCTATATTCCATGTTCATGGCCTCTTTGTAGCCCTTGGCTGCGTCTTTCTTTCTGGTGCAAGTATGCATTGGCTGCAAGACTTCAACGTAGACCAGGTAGTGGATCATTTACCCAACTGCACGGTGATGATGGGAGTTCCAACCTATTACACACGTCTTTTGTCAAATGATCGCTTTGGCCAAACACTGACAAACAATATACGACTTTTTATCTCAGGCTCAGCCCCTCTTTTAAGTGAGACCTTTGATGAATTTTTAGATCGGACAGGTCAGTCTATTCTGGAGCGATATGGCATGACCGAAACCAATATGAATACATCCAATCCGCTAATGGGCGAACGTCGGGCGGGCACTGTGGGATTGCCTCTGCCGGGTGTTGACGTTCGCATTGTCGACCAACAGGGTGTAGATGTAAGCAATGGTGAAATTGGTGATATTCAAGTTCGAGGTGACAATGTATTTAAAGGCTACTGGAGGATGCCCGCTAAAACAGCTGAAGATCTGCATGCCGACGGATTTTTTAATACCGGTGACAAAGGAACACTTAGCGAGGATGGCTATGTATCAATAGTTGGGCGTTCAAAAGATGTGGTAATTACCGGAGGACTCAACGTTTACCCTAAGGAAGTTGAACTCATTATAGACAGCCTAGAAGGCGTTAAAGAATCTGCAGTTATCGGCCTGCCTCACAATGATTTTGGCGAGGCCGTCGTCGCTATCGTTGTTTTTGATAACGATACTGACCACCCTGATGAAGAAGCCATTATCACAATTCTCAAGGAACAGATTGCCAGGTTTAAAGTGCCAAAAAGGGTCATGCCGATAAAACAGTTGCCGCGCAACACCATGGGTAAAGTGCAAAAGAATATTTTACGCAATCAGTTCTGCGATTTATTTTGATGTCACCCTCATCGGACTGTTTAAGTAACACGATTAATTTATCGTCACCAGGGGTATACTCCTGCCTCTACGTAATGGGAAATTTTTGAATCCATGGCAGCATATCTTTCCGGCTTTGCGCTTGGGCTATCGTTGATTTTAGCCATCGGCGCACAGAATGCGTTTGTCTTGAAGCAGGGTCTAAAGAAGCAGCATGTCTTTTTGGTCTGTAGCCTTTGTGCCATATCTGACGCCATACTCATTACTTTTGGGGTCATGGGTTTTGGTGCGCTTGTTGAACAATATCCTTGGGTCGAGCAAATTGCTCGTTATGGTGGAGCAGCCTTTCTCACTGTTTATGCTGCAATGAGTTTTTACTCTGCCTATAGTCAAAAACATAGCCTAGTCCCGAGTGACGGTGCGCCCGAATCTGCGTTAAAAATTGCCTTAATTTGTCTTGGTTTTACTTGGTTAAATCCACATGTTTATCTGGATACCGTGATATTTTTGGGCTCTGTTTCAACACAATTTTCAGCTAACATAGAAGCCTTTACCCTAGGTGCTGTTAGTGCATCTTTTGTGTTCTTTTACAGCCTAGGTTTCGGCGCGCGTATTTTAATTCCAGTCTTTGAAAAACCTAGAGCATGGCAAATACTTGAAATTTTAATTGGGCTATTGATGTTGGTCTTGGCCGCTAGCTTAATTTTCACTTAGACGTTTTTGTAAGGCGGCAATCACAACCTTGCGTATGCAAAGACTATGTAGTGGCTGACAAGCTTATATTAGACCTAGAAGGAGTTCACAGTGACTAGACTATTGCCGCAGATCAGCATCCAATATTTTAAGCATTCCTTTGCTGAATTTATCTTAGGCTCCTACGATAATAAGCTGTGTCTCTGCGACTTTCGCCACCGTAAATTGCGTCCAGCTGTTGATAATCGGATTCAAAAGTTGCTCAATGCCGTGTTCGTTGAAAAAAACAGTGCGGTTATCGAAACCGCCAAAGTCCAATTAAACGAATACTTCTCGGGGGCCAGGAGGTCTTTTGATCTTCCTCTGATAACCGCAGGAACAGGTTTCCAAAAAAGTGTATGGGAGGCCCTGCAGGCTATTAATTACGGTGAAACACAGTCGTACCAAAATTTAGCAATAAAGATTAATAACGGAGGTGCGGTAAGAGCTGTCGGCACCGCCAACGGTGCCAATGCCTTGGCTATTATCATCCCTTGCCATAGAGTGATTGCCAGTGATGGCAGCATGGGTGGCTATGGTGGTGGCTTACTTTTAAAAACCCGTCTTTTAGCGCTCGAAGAAAAAGTACTGGCCTACAACGCAATACTAAGAAAGGAATGACGTTAAAAAGGCAAAGACCGCTACCCTAACAGCGGTGACTTTTATCAGAGGCAATTATGCTCAAATCGTTTACTAACTCAGCTCCATCCGTTCAACTGTCTCACGCAGTACTTTGCATAGTATGGAATTTAACCGGAATCTGGCAGCTCTCAAATGGACTTCAAGCCATTGGACCAACAGCATCTTTTGCGGCCATAGGTATAATCTTAGCCCTCTCAGGCTCACTTATACTTGGCGTGCGCTCTAAGCTTGTCGCGCTCTATTTGAGTGCGTCAGGATTACTATTTTTGGGTGCTGTATCGGCTATTTATGGCGGTTATACCAAAGACCCCTCTTTGTGGCCATCAGAGGGTTGGCGTTATGCCGGTATCGTGGTCAACGGCATTGGGGTGATTGGTTTTGGTTTAGCGCTAGGCCACATAAAGCACCTAAAGAATTAATGTGTCTAGGCTTCTCAACAGTGCGCGCCCTATTAATATTTTGTGCAACAGTAACTGCTAAGGATAACCAACATGGTTGAGCTTTATCTGCAATACGAATACTGGGTCGCCGTTGTACAGTTAGTGCTGGCAATGTTAGGTATGGGGGCTGGACTGCAGGCGGCTGACTTTCAAAAGGTCGTGCGACAACCCAAAGCGGTTAGCCTAGGGTTGATGATGCAGCTAATAATAGTGCCGCTCATTGCCTTTGGTTTTATTAATTACACAAATCTTCCCCCCGGCATGGTCATTGGCATCGCTATTATTGCCGCTATCCCCGGTGGCGCAGTATCGAATATTTTTACCTTTTTAGCACGGGGTAATGTACCGCTATCGATCAGTATTACTGCCTTGACATCGCTTGCCTGCCTGGCAACAACGCCCGTAATACTCAATTTTTTAATAGCCGACTTTATGCCTGATAATTTTTCAATGCCCGCCATGCAGGTTGCCATTGAAATTGGCCTTTGCCTGCTAGTACCGCTATTAGTAGGAATGGGTTTTTTAAGAAAGTATCCCGAATATGCCGAGCAATTCTCAACTTTTTGCGTAAGAGGTTCACTTGTAGGTATCACCGTTATTGTGCTTGGCTCTTTAGGTGCTGGGAGGATTAATTTTTCCACAGCTTCCGCCATGGATCTCTCATTGCTCTGTCTATTTATACTCAGTCTCACCATTGCGGGCATTTTTATGACGAAAACCTTTGGCCTTAGTAAGGCAGATAACACCGCGATTGAAATGGAGGTGGTGGTTAGAAATATTAATTTAGGTTTTTTGATAAAGGTTTCTTTGTTCCCCCTTATTGCCGGGCAGGCCAACCCTCTTGCAGATATGGTGCTCCTTTCACTGCTACTTTACGGTGGCTGGCAATTGATTATGGGCTTTGCATTTGTGATGTGGCGTCGCAAGTAAGCCAACGGTCATTTAGTGAAAAAGACAGACGATCAATCAGATCTTATAGGCTATTGTGGATAATGCTAATCCAGACATCTTCACTCAAAACCCCTTTAGTCCATGAGCTCCACTGTGCACCTAATCCCGCAGCTTGAATCTGATCTAAACTTTGTCCTTTTCCAGCCATCATTTTTACACTAGATGACGTGGCCACCAGCATGGTATGGAAATCCTGCAAATCCTTTTTATTCGCCAGCGGCCCATGCCCGGGGATGACTTTAGTATTCTCGTCAATAAGATCCAGTACCCTGTCAATATTGTCTGTCAGCGTAAATACATTGCCGCCTGTGCCAACGTCAACAAAGGGGAACATACCATTGAAAAAATGGTCCCCCATGTGAACGACATTAGCGTTTTTGAAAAACACAACGGAATCACCATCAGTGTGGCCGTTAGCAAGATGGATGAGCTCTACATGCTCTTCATTGATGTGTAATGACAGCGAGCTTGTATAGGTTACCGACGGCAGTGCTTGCTCGGGGTAGGGCTCAGATTTCATATTAAACAATTTAATTTCTTGCGCACTCAGCAAGCGAGTACGTACATTGTCGTGGGCTACTATGGTCGCATGCCCCCCCAGTGCTAAGTTGCCTCCAGTGTGATCACCATGCCAGTGGGTATTGATTATATAAGTTAGCTTGTCCAAGCCCCCATTGTCCGCAATAGCATCGGTTAAGGCCGCTGACATTTCCTGATAATCATCGTCAACTAACACTAGGCCTTGGCCACCACTTAACAAAGCAAGATTGCCGCCTTTACCCTGTAGCATAAGAATGTTCGATGTTACTTGGACCTCAGTAAAAGAAGGCGAGGATTGATGATGATCAGCAAAACTAGCCGAAGTTGTTAACGTCAACATTACCACTGAAACAAAGAGTGGCTTAACTAACCTGTCTATAATTATGTTCATAGCTTTACCTAAAATATTAGCTTTGCGAATATCTGCTCTTCTTAATAGTGGTGTGCGGTTAAGAAGAGCGCGAGTTTTGATTTAATTAATCGCCCGTAACAAACGACCCATAGGTTTTTGCCCTAAGCCATCTGTGAACTGGTTATTTTCCCAAGCAACATGGCCACCAATCATTACAAATGGCACCACGCCATCGGATCGATTGACTAATTGCTCGTGTTGGAATTCTTCTCGGTGGACCCGTTGAACATTGCTTTCACCGTCATAGCTTGCAAGCTGCTCTGGGTCGATGAGAATTAAGTCTGCAACATCACCTTCATGGATAGTCCCTCCGGCCACGCCAAATACGTCTGCCGCATCTTTAGTCAATCGCTTAACCATGTAACTCACATCGCCATCGCCACCCTCAGCGGCTAACTTTAAGCTTCTTAGGTTAACATCGTAGAATGCCATGTTGGTCAGGTGTGCCCCGCTGTCATTAAAGCCTGGCAGCAGTTTAGGGTTCATTAGCAATTCTCGAACAACCTTCAGATCACGGTTAGCCGTCACTGTGCTCCAGCTTAAGTCGGTATCAAAGGTTCTCAGCATTTGCAGCATGAAGTCTCCTTCATCGGCAATCCAGAAGAAATCTTTTTGTATTAATTTTTGCTCTGCTTTGGTGAAGGGCTCCTCACATTGGTCTTGCTTAATGGCTACAGCGCGATCAAAAACCGATTGAAAATCCATGCCCTGCCAATTTTTTTGTGGGCATCTCTCCACTGTCATATCAGCCAGCGTGCGATTAAAAGCAAAATCCTCAACGTTAAGTTTGCGTTTCAGCCGATCAAGATTCCAGCCTTGCTTACCCCTCATCCACATAGATTTGAATAATTTAATGTAGTCAGGCTCATGCATAATCTTACGTCGCCCTTCGCGATCCTCAATATCTGTCTCATTGAGTCGGCGCAGCTCTGGGATCTCCTCCGCAATCGGAGTGATCGCGCCGTCTGACCAAACCTTAAAAGGTGCACCCAGTGCTTGCATATGAAAGTCCCCCTGCACCCAGGAAGAGTTAAGCAAAATTGATAATGTCTTTACCATTTTGGAGAGCTTCCAATTATTGGCAAGATCTAAGGCTGCAACAACAGTGGTTCTCAGGGGTTTCCCATGCACCCTGCCACTGGTCAGTAAAAATGTTCTTAAGGTACCTATAACACTGTCTTTTGGTGGAGTCGCCTGCCAAGTAGATTCTTGCTCTCTGACGACCTGAGCAAGCTCTTTAAGCTCGCCATACTTTGCAAACTGTGTCGGAATCGTTTTTTCACAGTGCGGCTGAGCCGCTAAATAATGGAAGGGTAATGCGTCTGTTGAGAACCCAGCATAGCCGCATTTAAGTGCGTCACGCAGCGTTCCTTTCATATCCTTAAGTTCACTGCTGGTTGGATCACGGGTGACGCTATTATCAAAACCCATAGCATCGATGCGCAGCATTGAATGAGGAAACAAAACCGCCACATTAGGCCCCAAATTCAATCCATCCAAATGCTCCAAATAAGCTTTAGGATCGCCCCACGTGATATTGTCAGCGCAACTTTTAAGCACCGACTTTGGTATATTTTCAACGCGGGCATAACAGCTAACAATCGGGTCATTGGTGCCGTCGCGCTGAGCGCCAAAGGCTAGTCCCAAACTACAATTCGCGATCACGACTGATGTAGTGCCGTGGCGCGTAGATTCAGGTAATCCTGGTGCAACTTCTAACTCTAAGTCGTAATGGGTGTGTATATCGAACAGACCCGGCATCAACCACATACCTTCTCCATCGATAACGCGAAGTGCGTTCATCTCATCCAAGTTCGTACCGCGCGCGACAATACGCCCATCACTGACGGCAACATCTTCAATAACGGGAGTCTCCCCATTGTTAAACACTTTTGCGCTTCTAATGAGGGTATCAATTTTTTGAATTTCCGCATGCATTTAGTGTGATTCTCGTCAGGCTACAAGTCCGTTAGTATTGCACTTACCAGAAATTAAGGTCAAGCTTCCAGCCCATGCTACCGTGACTTTAGGGTACTGATAACTAACGCTTGGAGCGCCCAATGGCATCAAATAACAGCCCTGATTGCATTACCCCAAAACAATGGCAGGCGCGAGGCGGCCTTGAAATTCTGCTTGGCAACTCGATCTTTGTTGTCGATGAGGGTGCTGCCCATTTACCTACTATTGTATTACTGCACGGATTCCCTACGTCAAGTTGGGATTGGGCTCCCATTTGGCATTCGCTCTCACAGAACTATCGGTTAATTGCTTTAGATATGTTGGGCTTTGGCTTTTCAGCCAAGCCTAACAGCCACCATTACAGTATTCATGGTCAAGCTGACATTGTTGAGGCCTTAGTTAAAACAAAGGGGCTGGATCGCTTTCACGTGTTGGCGCATGACTATGGCGATACCGTCGCGCAGGAATTATTGGCGCGACAGTTAGAGGGAGTGGGCGCAGGAACATGGATTTCCTGCTGCTTCCTTAATGGCGGTTTGTTTCCCGAAACGCACCACGCGCTGCTAACGCAAAAATTACTCTTGAGTCCATTGGGTAAATTTTTAAACCGATTAACCGGCTACTCAAAGTTTAGCAAGAATTTTAGTTCGGTTTTTGGCCTACAAAGTAAGCCATCAGAAAAAGATCTAGAGAATTTTTGGTGGCTTATTAATGTCAACGAGGGCAAACATATTTTCCACAATTTGATTACCTATATGCGTGATCGGCTTGAACATCGAGAGCGCTGGGTATCTGCACTACAAAAATCTACCATTCCACTGGGCTTAATTAATGGCTCTGTAGACCCAGTATCGGGTGACCATATGGTGGCACGCTATAAAGAACTGAATTGCCGATTAGATTATCTCGCGGAACTCCCTTTGATCGGTCACTATCCGCAAGTGGAAGCCCCCGATGAGGTGCGAGTGCATTATGAAAACTTCCTGGCCTCGTTATTAACCGATAGTGGTGAGGTCTCTAATGACTGAAAAACAACCTAACAATCCATTGCACGGAATCACCCTAGAAATGGTGGTCACTCGTCTCGTTGACTTTCACGGATGGGATGGCCTTGCACAGCGTATCAACATTAATTGTTTCAAGAGCAACCCATCGGTAAAGTCATCATTAAAGTTTTTACGTCGGACCCCGTGGGCTAGGGACAAAGTCGAGAGCTTGTATCTATCAACATTTGAGCCCGCCTCGCCCTGGGGAAGTTAATCCTCAAGGCGTACTAGAACAATCAAATATTAGGCCTACTTAAGGGATTTAACATGACCTATATACAATTAACCTACTTACATCTCGGGACTTTAGCGCCCGCCTTCGCTATTGGCACTTACCTGTTATTGAATCGTAAAGGGACCGCCGCTCACAAACTGCTGGGCAAACTCTATATGGGGCTAATGCTGTTTACCGCCATCATCACACTTTTTATGGGCGCCCAGGTCGGTCCTCGATTTCTAAATCATTTTGGTTATCTTCACCTGCTAAGCCTATTTGTTTTATATACAGTACCCACAGCGTATAGGGCTATACGCACCGGCAATATCGGGGCACATAGACGCAAAATGATTGGTTTATATGTGGGCGCTCTTCTGGTGGCAGGTAGTTTCACCCTGGCGCCTGGGCGCTTGATGCACACTTGGTTGTTTGGTTGAGTCTTATCTTACCTTCGGAAAATTATGTCACTTGCGGCTCCAGATCCTAGGCAGTAGCATAGCGCTATACAAACTCATTATTCGGATGCCCTTGCTATTAAACAACTAGCCGTTAATTTATCGCTTATATTGGCTCTATGGAGCGGCGGCACAGACGCAATCTCCGATGAGGTTAGAGCAGCAGTGGCCAGTAACTTTTCCGTTGCAATGAAAGCCCTCGCGGTGGAGTTTGAAAAGACAACTGCTCATCATGTCGTACTTTCATTTGGCTCTACGGGTAAGCACTACGCGCAAATAAAAAATGGTGCGCCTTTTGATGTATTCCTCGCTGCAGACGCGGCACGACCCGCCCTTTTAGAGAATCAAGGTATCGCTAATGCTGGTAGTCGCACTACCTATGCTAGAGGAAAACTGGTCCTTTGGACCTCAAAGCCTGATGTCAATGACGTTCAAGATATTCTATTGAACAGCCAGGACGTTCGCCACTTGGCGCTAGCCAACCCAAAATTATCCCCTTACGGCATGGCGGCACAGCAAGCTATGGTAGAACTTAATGTATGGCCAAAGCTGCAAGCTAAGATAGTACGGGGAGAAAATATCGCCCAAACGTTTCAATTTGTCCACAGCGGTAATGCCGAGTTGGGTTTTGTTGCCTATTCCCAGGTGGTCAATCCTAAGCGATCTGTGCAAGGATCATTTTGGATGCCGCCCCAATCTCTTTATAGCCCGATTGATCAGCAAGCAGTATTATTAAACGACAAACAAGCTTCGAAGGACTTTTTGAAGTTTTTAGACGGTTCCCTAGCTCGACAGATTATTCAAAATTACGGGTATGACTTGCCATGATCCTCAGTCAACAGGATTTAACCGCGCTTTTTGTGACCCTTAAGTTGGCGTCGGTGAGCACGCTCGTGTTATTAATTATTGGTACGCCTCTGGCCTGGTGGCTGTCACGTAGCCAATGGCGATTTAAGTATATTATCGAAGCCATTATTGCCCTCCCACTTATTTTACCCCCGACGGTGCTAGGCTTTTATTTGCTAATTTCACTGGGCCCCAATGGTCCGATCGGCGGCCTTGTGGCTATGTTAGATGGTGCGCCTTTGGCCTTTACCTTTACCGGACTTGTTATTGGCTCGGTGTTTTATTCTATGCCTTTTGTTGTGCAGCCACTGCAAAATGCCTTTACTGCTGTTGGCCAAAGACCCTTAGAGGTAGCGGCAACACTTCGCGCATCGCCACTAGACCGATTCTTTACCATTGCAGTCCCCATGGCTAAGCCCGGGTTTATGACTGCGAGTGTGCTGGGCTTCGCTCATACACTTGGAGAATTCGGGGTGGTTTTGATGATTGGCGGCAATATCCCCGGCAGTACACAGGTGGCTTCAATTGCTATTTATGATCATGTCGAGGCACTAGAGTATGGCCAAGCACATTGGTTAGCCGGCAGCCTTTTGCTCTTCTCATTCCTGCTGTTAATTGTTGTTTATGGTGCTAATCGTCGCTATACCGTGGCACAACCATGACCATAGCCGTGCGCTTTAATATTCAACGTGGTGAGTTTGCTCTCAACATCGACACTGTTATCCCTGATACCGGGGTGACAGCCATATTCGGCCCCTCAGGGAGCGGTAAAACAACGCTTTTAAGGGCTATTGCAGGATTAGAGCATAGCGAGGATGGCTACCTTAAAGTAGGTGACATTCTATGGCAGGGAAATAAAACATTTTTGCCGGCACACCAACGTAAAGTCGGTTATGTTTTTCAAGAGCCTAGCCTGTTCAGCCATCTCGATGTGCAAGGTAATATCAACTATGGCCTGAAACGTGCACAAGATGGTTCTGCTGCTGCGGTCCTACAGCAAGCCATCACCCTGCTTGGTCTTGAGCACTTGCTCAAACGTATGCCGTGGCAATTATCCGGCGGTGAACAACAGCGTGTTGCTATCGCACGTGCAATGGCCGCGAGCCCTTCAATGTTGCTACTGGATGAGCCCTTGGCGGCATTGGGAGATGAACAAAAAACAGCCATATTGCCGTACCTTGAATCCGTTTATAAAACACTGGATATCCCAGTGCTCTATGTCAGTCATTCCCGTGACGAAGTCGCTCGGTTAGCCGACCATATGTTGCTGCTTGATCATGGCGAGATAAAAGCCTCCGGTAAAATAAGTGACATTTTTACGGCTTTGGATTTACCGCTGGCTCATCAATCCCATGCTGAAAGCATTATTGAAGCTACCGTATCGTCCTATGACGAAGAATTTGGTTTAGCCGCGATGACATTTTTAGGCGGTCAATTTCTAGTGGCAGCCGAACCTTTAATAGTCGGCGCAAAAGTTCGCTTGCAGGTGCTCGCTCGGGATGTCAGCATTACTCTCGAGCAGCAAAAAAATACCAGTATTCTCAATATTATTCCTGTCACCATCGATAAGATTGTAAAAGAAACTAAGTCTCAGATGACGGTACGATTATTTGCCGAAGAAACCGCTCTGCTATCCAGAATTAGCTGTAAATCAGCTTATGATCTAAATCTTAAAGAAGGTGATAAGGTTTTTGCCCAAGTTAAAACTGCGGCTTTACTGACCTAACATTAAATAACGAGGCTTTAATGGAACAACCTAATCAGCTTAAAAATCAGTTCCATCTCTTTAGTCAAAGACGGTTTCTGCCATTTTTTATTACCCAATTTCTCGGCGCGCTCAACGATAATCTGTTTAAAAATGCGCTCTTAGTGATTGTCGTCAGTACCGCAGCAGCGGGCTCAGATAGCAGCACTAACTTTACCACCAACTTTGCGGTTGGTTTATTTATCCTGCCCTTTTTCCTTTTCTCTACGACGGCTGGCCAATTGGCGGATACCTATGACAAAGCAATGTTGATGCGCAGAGTTAAATTAGCTGAAATTTTTATTATGCTAGCTGGCAGTTACGCTCTGGTGACGCTGAATTTTAATTTCATGCTGATCATCTTATTTTTGCTGGGTACCCAATCAGCATTTTTTGGCCCGGCAAAATATTCTCTCATCCCTCAGCATTTAAACGATGACGAGCTATTAGCCGGTAATGCACAGATCAGCATGGGGACGTTTGGATCTATTTTGCTGGGTACCTTGATTGGTGGATGGATGGTAACGCTCGAAAATGGCATTACCATGTTAAGCGTGCTCATTGTGCTTGTCTCTCTAGTCGGCTGGATTAGTAGCCGAGAGATCCCAGAGGCCCCTTCAGAAAATCCTGGTCAAAAGTTACGGCTAAATCCATTTACCGAAACAGCGGGCAACTTTCGTATGGCCCGGGAGAACCGCACGGTGTTTTACTGCATTCTAGCGATTTCTTGGTTTTGGCTCTATGGTGGTTGCTTTCTAACCCAGGTGCCCAACTACACAATTACGATATTAAATGGGCATCCCCGCCTAATTTCCATTTTACTCGGCGCCTTCATTGTTGGCGTCGCTATTGGCTCCTTACTCTGTAACCGGTTATCTAAAGGCGCTGTCGAACCAGGTCTCGTGCCCTTGGGCGCTCTCGGTTTAAGTGTCTTTGCCTTTGACCTGAGCTTTACTTCCATCGCCTATCAGCAAGCAAATGCGTCTTTCGCCGACATAATGCCAGGCCAGTTCTTAAGCCTAAGCGGCGGGACCCATATTCTCATCGACTTAGTGATGATTGGTATGTTTGGTGGTTTCTTTATCGTGCCTCTGAACTCAATGGTTCAGCAGCGCACTGCTGGCAATAAGCGGGCGCGCGTTCTCTCAGTAAATGCTATTATTAATGCCGCATTTATGGTCGGTGGCAGTCTACTAGGTATGTTTTTCCTAAGCTTTTTGGGCTGGAGTATTATGGAGTTTTTCATTACTGTAGCCATCATGAATATAATGGTGGTTGGGATGATATTCATTCGAGTACCTGAATTTTTTTCAAGGTTTATACTCTGGTCCTCGAACCGGTTTAAACTGCACTCTAATCGCTAACACGGAGTTCTAAGCGCACATGCAACTTTCATCAAAAATTCTATTGGGAATGGTCCTCGGCATAATGCTAGGTTTAGTGCTAAATGCGCTAGGCGGTGCTGATCCTGCCCAAACACCACTTATTGCTTGGTTTGTAGACAATATTTTTGATGTGATTGGTAAGATTTTCGTCATCTCTTTAAAGTTGCTAGTAGTTCCACTGGTATTTTTCTCCCTGGTGTGCGGTTCTGCCTCTATGGGTGAGGACGTCAAGATGGGGCAAGTAGCCTTAAAAACCATAGCCCTCTACTTAGTAACAACCGCCATTGCAGTAAGTCTTGCTCTGACTATCGCCAACATCGTCGATCCTGGCGTAGGCATCAATACAGCTGAAGCGGCTAATTATGTCGCTAAAGCAGCACCATCCTTTAAAGACGTCTTTATTGGGATTTTCCCCTCTAATCCTTTTCAGGCCATGGTTGAGGGTAACATGCTACAAGTTATTGTCTTCGCCATTTTAGTAGGTGTCGCCATATTACAGGCTGGAGATTCTGGAAAAACCGTTTTGCGCGGTTGCCAGATGATTAGCGATGTTATTATGCGCATGGTGGCTATTTTGATGAATCTGGCGCCCTATGGTGTGTTTTGCCTATTGGCAAAATTATTTACTAGTCAAGGCTTCTCCGCCATTATTAATCTTGCTCTGTATTTTGGCACGATAGTGTTCGTTCTATTTCTCCATGCCAGTGTTGTGTATACCAGTATATTTTCATTACTTACCCAGCTAAATCCTTTAACCCTATTCAAAAACATGCGCCCGGCACTCTTGTTTGCTTTTAGCACTTCATCTAGTAATGCAACGATGCCAATCACCCTAAACGTGGCTCGAACAAGAGTCGGCGCACACAACTCAATTGCTTCGTTTACTATCCCTTTAGGGGCAACAGTCAATATGGATGGCACCGCAATTATGCAAGGTATTGCAACCGTCTTTATCGCTCAGGCTTATGGCCTTGACCTGGCTATGAGTGAGTACCTGGCAGTTGTTGCGACCGCCACCTTAGCTTCTATCGGCACGGCAGGTGTGCCGGGTGTAGGGTTAATTACCTTAGCAATGGTCTTGCAGCAAGTTGGTCTACCTGTCGAGGGTATTGGCTTGATTATCGGTGTTGATCGCCTACTGGATATGATGCGAACGGTTGTCAATGTCTCGGGAGACGGCATGGTAACTGCAGTAGTAGCCGATAGCGAAGGTCTATTAGACCGAGATATGTTTAATGATTTGTCGGATCAGGACGATCACCAAAAAGCCAACGCCAGCTAAAACAATCCATTGCCGGTTTTTTAACGTATTTCTAGTATAAAAATACGTTAGCTCTGGCGTTCTGGTTTCTTAGGCATTAAAGTCCTCAAACTTCGTCAACCATGCGGCCTCTGGTGCGTTTTATCCCAGATAATAGTAATTTATGTGTGGCTTTTGTCTAGGCCCATAGAAAGTCAAAATGTACTCAATTTAAAGGTTACCCATTAATGTCATTGTTAAGTCGCAAGGAACTGATCGCAGTATGCGCTTTAATCGCAGGGCTATTAATAATAGTCTCACTCTACTATTTCAGCCCTAAACCTCAGCGCACACCGCTGGCACCTAAGCCAGCACTTTCAGTTCAGGTTATGACGATCTCGCCTTCGCCTATTGCCGTGACCATTCGCTCTCAGGGCACAGTCGCACCAAAACGCGAAATTGACTTAGTTTCTCAGGTCGCTGGACGAGTCCTTTCAACTGCTGATCAATATGCCAACGGTGGGTTTTTTAAGGCCGGAGAGCAGCTCATGCAGATTGAGCCGGAAGATTATGAATTTTCGGTTACTCGGGCAAAAGCCCAGGTGGCTAAAGCTGCTGAACTGGTCGCCCTGGAGCAAGGGCGCTCGCGACAAGCCAAACGTGAATGGCGAGATCTCAAGGATACAACAGCAAACGCTCTTTTTTTGCGGCAACCACAGCTAAACTCAGCAAAGGCAGGGCTTGAATCGGCACAAGCCGATCTAAAGAAGGCGCAACTGGACCTTGCGCGCACCGGGATTAGCGCGCCCTTTCGCGGTCGCATTCGACAGACATTTGCTAACCTTGGACAATACGTTAATCCCGGAGCCCGAATCGCGAAGGTTTATAGCACTGATGTCGTAGAAGTGCGCCTGCCGCTGTCCGATCGAGAAGCCGCATTAGTTAAACTGCCCGTGAATTTCGAAGACAACAAAACCATTTACTATCCTAGCGTTACTCTGCGCAGTAGAGTCGGTGATCAAGTTTATGAGTGGCAAGGTAAGATCGTTCGAACCGACGCTTCAATTGATGTAAAAAGCAGAATGACCTATGCAGTGGCGGAGGTAGAGAACCCTTTTAAATCAAATATTTCAGGTAACAGGCCACCCTTAAATATCGGACTTTTTGTTGAAGCTGAAATTGCAGGGAAAACCATTACGGATGCAGTAACTATTCCAAAGACCGCCGTGTATCGAGGCAATGAGATTCTCATCCTGAATAAAGACAATGAAATCCACTATCAGTTAGTTTCGGTCGTTCAGACCCAAGCTAATAGCATAACCGCCGTTGGTCTTACTCCTGGTATGCGCATTGTTTCTTCTCGTATCCCCCTAGCCATCAATGGCATGAAAGTTTCGCCTCAGAAAGGGGTCTTGGCCAAAAGCCAAAATGCCGATACTGAGGAACCAATACTTTGAATGCGTCCATTCGGTGGTTTGTAAACAACCCAGTTGCGGCTAACCTATTGATGTTCTTAATTTTAATCGGTGGTTTTTTTGGTGCCTACGGCATTGGGAAAGAGGTTTTTCCCTCCATATCGGTGAATTATATTACCGTCAACATGCCCTACCCTGGAGCAGGCCCAAAAGAAGTTGAAGAACAAATTGTGGTGCGTATTGAGGAAGCCATTTATAACCTAGAAGGTATCAAAAGTTTATCATCAGAAGCGCGTAAAGGTCGCGGATCTGTGACGGTCGAGGTTGACACAAATTATGAAATGACAAAAATGCTTAACGACATAAAGAGTCGTATCGATGCTATCACCACCTTTCCTGGAGACGCTGAACGGCCTATTGTGACTGAATTGGTTGAGCGCGAGGAGGTCATCAGAATTGCTCTGTTTGGCGATGCCGAGGAGCGCGTGCTGAAAGAATATGGCGAGCGTATTCGTGATGATCTTGCCGCCATGCGCGATATTGATTTTGTTGAGGTCTGGGGTGTTCGGCAACCTCAGGTCGACATAGAGCTATCTGAGATTGATATGCGTCGCTATGGGCTTTCTTTTAACGATGTTGTCACCGCAATTCGTCGTACCTCCCTGAATTTACCCGCAGGGACGATCCGCGCCGATAGTGGTGATATTCAGGTACAAACGCGCGGACAGGCCTACTACGAAGACGACTTTAACAAAATTATCGTGACTAGCCGCGGTGACGGAACAGAGATTACCATTGGCGATGTGGCGGTCGTTAAAGACACGTTTGAAGAGCGCAATTCGCTGACCCGGTTTAATGGTAAAACGTCGATTTTCCTTGCTATCAGCGTGGGTGAAGATCCCGACGTGATGGCAACTACCAGAGCAGTTAAGAACTATGTCGCAACCGGTGCCTCATTTTTGCCCGACGAGCTTCAAATGGATACCTGGTTAGACTTTTCAGTGCTGTTTGAGGGACGCCTATCGCTGCTCACCAAGAATGCCATAGGCGGTTTAATCCTGGTCTTTATTATATTGATGCTGTTCCTCAGCCCGCAGCTAGCACTTTGGGTGGCCTTAGGTATCGGTGTTGCCTACATGGGTGCGCTCTGGATTTTACCAGGGGTCGGTTTGACAATAAATATGCTATCAATGTTTTCATTCCTGTTGATTTTAGGGATTATTGTGGATGATGCGATTATCGTTGGTGAAAGTATTTTTCGTCACCAAGAAGAGGGATATGACCGTTTTACGGCTGCGCAATTCGGCGCTCAGGCAGTTTCAAAGCCCGTATTTCTAGCGGTGCTAAGCACTATGATTTTCTTCTCCCCTATCTTCTTTCTACCTGGACTATGGGCGAAATTACTCTGGGCGATACCTTCTATAACAGTTATTGCTCTAGGCTTTTCATTAATCGAGTCACTGTGGATTTTGCCCTCACACCTGGCGCAAATGAAACCTGAGAAAGAAAGAACCGCAGAATTAGGCACATTGTACAAGGCACGCCTGTGGTGTGCCTCCAGCTTGAAGCGGGTAGGTCAAAATGTATTCCGGCCTCTACTTGAAAAAGCATTGCGCTGGCATAGCTTAACGCTGGTATTATTCTTGTTAGCCTTCGTCCTATCGCTCACGCTCGTCGGGGCGGGCTATGTTAGGCAGGTCCAAATGCCGAATGTTGCCTCAGACTTCATTAGGATGCGCTTGGAGATGCCAGACGGTCACTCTAAAGAAGCTAAGTTAGAAATCATAAAGCGAGCAGAGCGAGCGTCAACGCAACTTGCTGGAGATCCCGAGATTCAAGAAGTAATTGTGACTGACCGTCTGATCGCCAATCAACTATCGTTCATGTGGGGAGATACCCTTCGCCTAATGATCGAGCTCAGCCCCGAGGTAAGCGGTGAAATAGAACCAAAACTAGTGGCTGAACGATGGCAGTATCATATGGGACCAGTGCCAGAGGCTAAAAAGATTGATATGGATATAACTCTGGGACCTCCCCAGTCTCAATTTTCTATGTCACTAACGGCATCCAATGTCGAACAGCTCGCAGAAGCCGCACAATTTTTAAAGCAGCAACTAGAGCAGTTGCCCGGCACCAGAAATATCCGTGACGACTTACATTCTGGGCGCGAAGATATTGACATTAGTTTGCTCCCTAACGCGGACAGTCTTGGCGTTAGTCTTTCCCAAGTGGCCACGCAAGTGCGCCAGGGCTTTTATGGCGCCGAAGCCCAGAGAGTGCCGCGCGGCCGCGATGATGTGCGCGTGATGGTGCGTTACCCAAAAAATGCTAGATCGCAGGTAGATACACTTGCAGATATGCGTATTCGAACAGCAAGTGGCGCAGAGGTGCCCTTTTACTCCGTAGCAGAAGCTAGTTACGTGCCCGGATATTCTAGGATCAAGCGCAACGACCGGGAGCGAAGTATTGTGATCAGTGCTCTGCCTTCCACCGGCAAGCTAACTGTAAGTGAGATAGCTGACATCATGTATGGCGATGTTGCCGAGGAGATGCAGCTGTTATTTCCTGAGGTATCGATTAAAAAAGATGGTCAAATCGAAGATCAAGAAGAATTTAACCGTGCGGCGCTTAAGCTCTTTGGTCTAGCCATTTTGCTGATTTATTCTCTCATGGCAATCGAATTTAAATCATATCTAAAACCCCTGGGGGTTTTATCGGCAATTCCTTTCGGAATTATGGGAGCTATTTTCGGGCATCTCTTGATGGGCTTAGACTTCAGCTTGCTTTCACTGGTAGGAGTGTTGGCGGTATCTGGGGTGGTCGTCAATGATAATCTAGTACTGATAGATCGAATTATTCAGCTGCGCGAAGAGGGAGAAGATGTTTATACGGCCCTGGTCAGAGGCAGTGTTGATCGATTCAGGCCCATTATTCTAACCTCACTGACAACGTTTATTGGGCTTACTCCGATTTTATTCGAAACCAGCGTACAGGCTCAGTTTCTTATTCCAATGGTCGCGTCTCTCGCTTTCGGAGTGTTATTTGCTACGACAGTAACATTGCTATTTGTGCCTTGTCTTTACATGGCTGGAGCCAGTTTTAAGCAAAAGATAATGGGTAATGGTCTGAATGCTGATACCTTGGTTAATTAAGTCTTTAGTAATATGCAGTGGCTGATGTGGTCAGCACTAGAGCTGAGGCAACTTCTTCGCGCTTAACCACACCACAGAGCTGCTCAACAAGCTCCAGAGAAAAATCTATGGCCGTGGCAGGGCCCTGGCTGGTTACACATTTCCCGTCTACCACAACGCGAGATTCAACGTCCACCTCTTTAGCTAATAAAGACTGATGGAACTTCGGATGGCAGGTAGCTGTTCTATCCCCCAAGAATCCTTTTGCCCCCAGCACTAGGGCTGGGGCCGCGCAGATGGCAGCGAACAACTTGTCACCAGACACTTGTTGTCGAAGTAACTTGTCAAGCCTGTCGCAACCAGCCAAAGCCTCTGATCCAGTCACACCGCCTGGAAGTGCAATCAAATCCCACGACTGCCCGACACAGTCTTCAACAGCGCAATCAGCAACAATACAAGTCCCTCTAGCCGCGGTTATTTTCAATTCTGATTGTTCGCTAACACTGGCAACAGTGACATCTACGCCGGCTCGCCGTAGCAGATCGATGATCGTTACAGCTTCGATTTCTTCAGTTCCGTCTGCAATGGGAACTAAGGCTTGCTTGCTCATTTTTTTCCCCTTTTTATTCAGTATATGTATGGGTTACACTGTGCCCGAAAACCACAGGTCTGTCACGGAGATAGCATGAAAACTTACGCTCTGCAGACGCAGAATAATGACATCCTCGACAAGGAATTTCAGTGGACGTCAGAAATTGTTGCCAAGCATATTTTTACTACTCCCCATAGAGATATAGCGCTTAATCAACTAGTTGAGCTCAATGCCAAAGATGCTAGTTTAAGGGCTGAGGTTGTTGAGTATGAATTGGGGCCGAACGGAGTGCCGCTGCTATCAGCTGACGCTATCAGTAAAGAACAGATCGCAGCAAACACTGACCAATCCAGCGCTGCTTAATAGGGGATAGCCATTTGTCTTTAGACGCCAATCTCGAGTTATTAAGAGATCCCGCCCGAGCAGCTCGACTAACTGGCATTATGCGAGGCATAGAGAAAGAGAGCCTGCGTGTTGAATCCAGCGGTCGCTTGGCGCAAACGCCCCACCCCAAAACACTGGGTTCGGCGCTAACCCACCCGCTTATTACCACCGACTTTTCTGAAGCGCTACTTGAGTTCATCACCGCCCCTTCTTCCTCGATGGATAGCGTTTTAAAGCAGCTAGAAGAAATTCATCGGGTCACATATCAAGAGCTTGGGGATGAATTGCTGTGGGTCAGTAGCATGCCTTGCCAGCTGGGCGATGATGACAGCATACCCATTGCTTACTACGGCAGTTCGAATATCGGCACCATGAAGAGAATTTATCGAGAAGGTCTCGGCAATCGCTATGGTCGACTGATGCAGACTATTGCCGGTATTCATTATAATTTTTCTGTGCCCGATTCTCTTTGGGAGGATTTAAAAGAGGCCGCCGGTAATCAGCAATCACTGCAAGACTTTAAGTCTGACGGCTACTTTTCTCTAATTCGCAATTTCCGCCGCTATTCCTGGCTATTACTCTATCTTCTAGGAGCGGCACCGGCAGTTTGCCGCAGCTTTGTTCGTCATCAGAAGCATCGGCTAATGCCTTTTGGCAGTGATTCCCACAGCCTGCATCAGCCCTTTGCTACGTCATTGCGCATGGGTGATCTGGGCTATCAAAGCGACTCTCAGAGTTCTTTGACTGTGTCTTATAACGATTTGTCGCAGTACACAAAAACACTACAAGAGGCTCTTAAGAAGCCGTACCCTGACTACGAAGCCATAGGCCTTAAGAGCAGTAAAGATAGTCACAAACAGCTAAATACTCACCTGCTGCAAATCGAAAATGAGTTCTATAGCTCTATTAGACCTAAGCGGACTACAGCTACCGGAGAAACGCCATTACATGCGCTGGCAGAGCGCGGAGTAGAATATGTTGAGGTACGCTGCATCGACCTTAACCCGCTATTACCCTGCGGTATTGACATGCAAACGATGTGCTTTCTTGATACGTTCTTGTTATTTTGTCTACTCAAAGACAGCCCGAAAACTAACAATGTAGAGTACGCGCTGATTCCGCAGAATATCGATCGGACTGTCTACCAAGGTCGAGACCCTGAGCTAAAGTTGCTCGTTGGTGATTCTGAAATTCTCCTCAGAGAATGGGGCCAATTATTATTTGATGAAATGCGACCGGTCGCTGACCTTCTCGATAGTGCCAATCAAACCAATGCCTATGGCCAGGCCTTTAATGTCATGATGCTAAAGTTGACTGACGGCGGCGCCACGCCAGCGGCAATGCTGTTAGAAGAGATGAGGGCCAATGGCGAAACCTATTACGCTATGGCCATGCGCAAAGCCACTGAGCATCGCGCCTATTTTCAAGCTAAACCACCAAGCGCAGAGACAACTGCTAAATACAGACACCTGGCTGAGGAATCTTTACGGCGACAAACTGAGATAGAGGCTAGCGATACTCTCTCTTTTGATGATTTCCTCGCTGGCTATTACCGCTAATGGCATAATAAGCCAGAGCAAGACCCAACCAATTACGGAGTGACGCTTGGTTTACCCAAATAATAGAACAGTCAATTTTTTGATCGCCCTTGGCTGTGGTGGTGCGCTACTTATTGCGGTGCTTTATTTCCAAGGGCACCTTGGACTGGAGCCCTGTTATCTGTGTATTACTCAACGCGTATTTGTTGCTCTTGTTGGTGTTATCTTTTTGATAGCGGCATTACATAACCCGCAACAGAAGGGCCAAAAAATCTATGCTGCTCTAGGGTTTGCAGGTGCTATCGCGGGCGGCTTTTTTTCAGCAAAGCAGATATGGCTGCAAAATCTGCCGGAAGAAAAAGTGCCAACCTGTGGCCCGCCTGTAGACTATCTTTTTGATGTCTTCCCTGCGTCCGAGGTCATTACCATGCTAATACGCGGCGATGGTAACTGTGCCAAAGTCCAGTGGGAACTTTTCGGTGTCAGCATGCCGGGATGGGTATTATTTATTTTTGTCGTACTGGCCGGCATAGGGCTATATCAATTATTTCGAAAGGGTTGAAATTAATCGCAGGACTTACTGTCTTGGTCATTTTCCAATGGCTTGGAGAGTTAGTCGTCCAGAGGGCTGGCGTGATCGTTCCAGGGTCATTAATGGGCATGTTGCTCCTACTAATATTTCTCGCTTATCCTAGCCGCTTAGCCTCAATCGTTGAACCTGTCAGTAACAGGCTTATTCAAAATCTTTCTTTGTTGTTTATACCTGCCTGCGTAGGCGTATTTTTCCTTGGCCCCGCTATCAGCTTACAAATACCCCTACTAATGGTTGTGATCGCCTTAAGTACTCTGCTAGCGATCATTTTCATGGCGGTGTTGATCAAAACTATCGGAGCGGATAAAAATGACTGATTTACTTGCCATGCAATGGCAGCAGATTACAGCCTCCTCCTGGGTAATGCTTCTCTCAGTGACGGGTTTTTGGCTTGGGATGTCGATCTATCGGCGTAGTTCAGAAAAACCTTTACTGCATCCACTAATTATTGGTACTCCCTTTATTGCTATCTTGCTCGTTCTCATGAGCGTTGATTTTGACCAGTACTACAAGGCCAACGGCCTATTGAGTTGGCTGCTAGGCCCTGCCACCGTGGCCCTGGCTGTGCCTCTTGCTAAATATTTAAAGCAAATGTCTAAAGTGATACCGATATTAACTATTGCAGTGCTTTTTGGTGGTTTTTTCGCTGCTGTTTCTGCCCTTTCTTTAGCTTTGTGGCTGACTTCCGAACCCATTATGATGTTGTCTATAGCCGCTAAATCAGTCACCACCCCGATTGCTATGGTTATCACTCAGCAACTAGGAGGGCTCATTACACTGATTACTCCAATAGTGCTTTTCACTGGAATTATTGGAATTTTGGTTGCTCCTCGGGTTTTTCATATTGTTGGATTAGAAGACGAACGCTGGCAAGGACTGATTCTTGGTGTCACAGCACATGCTATTGGAACACTAAAGGCATTCGAAAAAAGCCCTCGATGTGGAGCCTTTTCAACCATAGGAATGGGCTTAAATGGTATTTGGACTTCCATTTTTTTAGTGCCAATGATCCAGATATTTACGGTTTAAAAATTATCCTTTTGTTAGAAAAGCTGTAAACTTATGTAAAACTGAGTCAGTTCGGGAATAAGCTTATGGTTACGGAGAATCAAACGTTACAAACGCATTGGAATAACGCCAGTGACCTTATTGATAGATGGCTGGAGGACCGCCGCGAACTATTGTCCATGTATTGTGAGTTAACTGAGATTACCGACTTTTCTGAAGCGGGCAGTAATCACAGTGAAGAATTAAAACTCTTCTGCGAGATGATGGTGGATTATGCCTCCGCGGGACACTTCGAAATATTTGACTATCTGAATCAAGAGGGCGCTTTATTTAACGATAAATCAGGCCTTAAGAAAGGCGATGAGCTGATTAAAAAAATTCAACCATCAACAGAGTTGATTCTTGATTTTAACGAGAAATACCTCATTACAGATGATCTGGAATCACTTGTTATTGATCTTGCCAGTATTGGAGAGACCCTAGCTAAACGTTTTGACCAGGAGGATACGTTGATTGATGTACTGCATAGTTCTCATGTCGGTAAGTTACTCAATGAACCTCCGCCAGATACCGTCTAAACAAAAATAATGAGCATAAAAAAGCCCCGGTAAGCGGGGCTTTTTTATGTCAAAAGAATCGAAACAGATTAATTCTCGTCAGATACATTAGCCTGGAGCAACTCAACTTCAAAAATGAGTGTTGCATTGGGTCCAATAGGTCCTCCTGGCCCGGTACCTCCTGGCCCATACGCCAGATCTGAAGGAATATACAGCTCCCATTTAGATCCCTCAGACATCAACTGCAATCCTTCGGTCCAGCCGGGAATCACTTGCGTCACTCCAAATTGCGTTGGAACGCCACGCTTAATTGAACTATCAAATTCAATACCATCAAGTAGTCGTCCAGCATAGTGCACCTCAACGGTACTTTCTGCTGTCGGTGTCGAGCCAGTACCTGCGGTTAACACTCTATACTGGAGGCCACTAGCTGTCGTGGTAACGCCTTCTTTGGCGCCATTTATTTCTAAAAATTCGGCTCCTTCAATCGCATTGGTGTCGGCCTGGAGCGCAACTGCTTGCTCTTGTTCATTTTGCATAGCTTGCTGCTTCGCTGTCATTTGTTGTTCGAAAACTTCGATCGCTTCAGCGATTTGCTCTTCTGACAAGCTTGGCAACGCATCAGTCAACCCCGCTTCTTGACCACTGTCGAAAGCGTCTTTATTAAAACCCATGTCCATACTTTGAAGTCTCTTGCCGCTATCTAATCCCATTAAATAACTAATTTTTTGCTCTTGCGTATCCAATACGACCTCTTTTTTGGCCTCAGAATCACAAGCACTAATTGCCAACAGGGCGGTAAGAGGGAGAATTTTTACTAGATTCATTTTATTTCCTTTATTAAGTGTTCTTTTGTTAGTAAGTAATTATTTAATTTAAGCCATTTGAGTGCTGGCAGCAACTATGCTGTTCACTTGATTTTCTATCTTCATCCAGTGTCTTGCGTCACTAGCTAGTTTTTTTGAAGATCAAATCCCAAACTCCGTGACCTAATCGTTCGCCTCGCTTTTCAAATTTAGTGAGCGGTCGATAGGCGGGCCTAGGTGAATATTGTCCAGATCCGGTACAATTTTCAAACCCTTCGGCCTCACTCAGGGTCTCCAGCATTTGTTCAGCATACGGCTGCCAGTCTGTAGCCATGTGCAAGACCCCATTGGGCCGCAGCTTTTCTCTAACTTGTTGCAAAAACGACGGTTGGACAATCCGCCGTTTGTTGTGCTTTTTCTTGTGCCAAGGATCAGGAAAGTACAACTGCAGACGATCAATGCTCTCTGGCGCAAAGCATTCTTCAAGCACGTCATTTGCATCGGCGAGATAAACACGCAAATTGGCTAAGCCTTCCATGCGGGCAGAATTAATAATAGTACCAACCCCCGGGGGGTGCACCTCAATACCAATAAAGTCAGTATCAGGTTCAGCGGCCGCCATTTGTAATAAAGAGTCCCCCATACCAAAACCGATTTCTAGTACCTTGGGACCTGCGCGGCCAAACACCTCATCTGCATTAATAGCGCCGTCGGCTAATTTTAGACCATAGATAGGCCAGCTGGTTTCAAATGCCTTGCGCTGACCATCAGTCATGCGTCCCGCTCGCACCACATAGCTGCGAATAGACTTCTTTCTATACTCCGGTCTCATCTCCATCTACTGAGCTCGCTTAACGACAATGATGAGTAGCAGCCATCCAATGATGAAAGCGCTACCGCCAATGGGAGTGATCATGCCAAGAGCGCCTATTTGAGTGACAACCAAAAGATATAGTGAACCAGAAAATATTAGAATGCCAAGGGCAAAACTTATTGCCGCCCAATCTCGAATCTTAGAATTTACTAGCTGGTCTGGTAAGCAGACAAGGCCAAAAAGCGCTAATGTGTGTAGAAATTGATAAAATATCGCTGTCTGGAAAATATCCATGTAGCGCTCAGTTAAACGAGCTTCTAGGCCATGCGTAGCAAATGCACCTAGCATTACGCACACTGCGCCACTAATTCCGATAAACCTAAGCCAAAGTAGTTTATTCATAGCAATAAAAAAGCCGCACGTTGGTTAGAGTGCGGCTTATTGTAGTAGTTTATTAAATTAAGCTTCCATTAATACGCGAACTTTCTTCATTGCGTTCTTCTCTAACTGACGAATACGCTCAGCAGAAATACCGTACTCAGCAGCTAGCTCGTGTAAGGTTGATTTTTTATCATCCAACCACCGGCGTTGAAGTATTGAACGACTACGCTCATCAAGACTTTTTACAGCCTGGCTAAGGCGGAAATTGTTATCGCCTTCATAATTCTCATTTTCAACTTGTTCGGCAGGATCTGCACCCTTAGATTCTAAATACAGAGATGGTGAGTAGTAAGTGCTCTCTTCGTCATCTACCGGAGCATCGAAAGTTGCATCCCTTGACGTCAAACGCATTTCCATTTCCATCACGTCTTTTACCGGAACACCAAGATCGTCTGCGACGGCTTTTGCCTCTTCAGCGGAAAGCCAATCTAACTCTTTTTTAGCACTGCGTAGATTGAAGAATAACTTGCGCTGAGATTTAGTCGTCGCAACCTTCACAATACGCCAGTTACGCAAAATAAACTCATGGATCTCTGCCTTAATCCAGTGAACGGCGAAAGATACGACCCGAACACCTTTTTCAGGATTGAATCGACGGACTGCCTTCATTAGCCCAACATTGCCTTCTTGGATGAGGTCAGCCAGAGGCAGTCCATAACCGTTGTAAGATCGGGCAATGTGCACAACAAATCTGAGGTGCGACATAACGAGTTTGCGAGCGGCATCAAGATCATCTTGATAGTATAAAGCTTCGCCCAAAGCCTTCTCCTCATCGATAGATAAGATGGGCACAGTTGCAGTACCCTGAATGTAAGCATTCAGGTTTGCACCGGGAGTCATCCATTCCATTGTTTGGAGCGCTTTACTCATAATTTTCTCTTAATATCGTCGGTCGGCAATAATAACACTAATTACTACGTAGTTCCTAGCCCTAAAAAGCCCCTTAAATTGTCTTCAAAGCGCCTATTTACAAGGCTTTGAAGGGCAAAATGCCCTATTTTGGCTCTATTTTGCGTAAATATTGCATTACCGCGACCCATGCACCGACCAGCCCGGTCATAGCACCAATAGCACAGAGCGCCAATATCCCAGACAGACCAGGCCCTACAAGCTCAAATTGACTCTGATATAGACTGGCCAGAACCTCTACGGAGCGGCCAACCCAAATAACACAAGCAATCAGTATCAAGGACGCGATAATGGCGCCAAATAAACCTAAGAGTGTGCCAGTATAAAGAAATGGTCGGCGCACATAAGCATCTGTGCCGCCCACCAACTTAACCACGATAATTTCTTCTTGTCGGCCTTGAATGGCCAAGCGGATAGTATTTCCGACAATTAATAGCACACCAATGCCAAGAGCAAGGCTAATAGCTAGCACTAACTTTTCTCCAATTTGGGTTATTGCATTTAATCGCTGTATCCAGAGCATATCAACCTGAACATCTTCAACAGATTCAAGCTCATCAATACTCGCAATCAATTTTCCAGCCTGACTTACCCCAGCCTCCCCAGATAACAGTGGTTGCACCAAAAAAACTGCCGGCAGCGGGTTTTCGTCCAAATACTGTAGCGCCGTGCCAAATCCCGATAACGCTTTAAATTCTTCCAGAGCTTGCTCAGCCGACACATAGGTTACTGAAATCACTCCCTCTAAATCCTCTAATTGCAAAGCAAGACCATCGACCGCTGCACTATTAGCAGACTTTGCTACAAATACGGTAATCTGTGAGGAAGACTCCAGATCTCCACCTATTGTTTGCACATTGCTGAGCGCCAACAACATTGCCGAGGGCAACGCTAGTGCTATCGCAATTACCAAAGCGGTCATCAATGTTTGAACTGGCTCACTGAGCATTTTTCTCACGCTGCTACTTAGCGTTGCTCGATGATGCGCTCTATATCCACGCCACCGATCACTAAGGCGAATTTTTTGTCCCGTCGCTCCGCGCTGTGGAGCTTCTCGATTAGATTTCTCAGTAGTGGCCATGGTGCACACCATCATCCGTTATCATGCCGTTTTCTATATGCATAATCCTTTCATCCATGGTATTGATCAAATTAATATCATGGGTCGCAATCAACACAGTAACGCCAACACTTTGAAACCGTCTAAACATGGCCATAATTTCGGCAGACAATTTAGGATCTAGGTTTCCTGTGGGCTCGTCTGCTATCAAGATCTTGGGCTTATGCACTACCGCCCGAGCAATACCCACCCTTTGCTGCTCACCTCCAGACAGAGTCAGGGGGTTGTGCGTCTCTTTATCGAGCAAGCCAACCCCATCAAGAGCAGCTCGGACACGACGCCCCGTCTCAGAGGCAGGGTATCCTGAGATCTGAAGAGGTAACGCTACATTATCAAAAACGGTTCGGTCCGTAAGGAGCTGATGATTTTGAAAAACCACTCCTATCTGACGCCGGTAGGTTGGAATTGCCGATCTGGATAACCGGTTTAAGTTTTTACCATTGATCAACAAAGTGCCAGAAGTAGGCCTTTCCATCAGCATCAACAATTTGAGAAGCGTACTTTTCCCCGCCCCTGAGGGGCCGGTGAGGAAGGCCATTTCACCCGCATTCAGCTCAAAATTAACGTTACTTAAAGCCTCCAAACCTCCTGGGTAACGTTTACTCAGATTATCAAAGCGAATCATAGCTATACTCGTTAAGTCTTAGTGTTTAATAATGCCTGAACAAAATCTTCCGCAACAAAAGGTTGCAGGTCGTCTGGCCCTTCTCCTACACCAATATAACGAATTGGAACCGCGAATTTATCTGCGAGCGCAAAAACAATGCCTCCTTTGGCGGTGCCATCAAGCTTGGTAAGAGCTAACCCCGTAACACCAACCACCTGATTGAACTCAGCCATCTGCGCCAAGGCGTTTTGTCCAGTACCCGCATCAAGCACTAATAAAATCTCATGGGGCGCTGTTTCATCCAGTTTGCCGGCTACTCGCTTCACCTTTTTCAGTTCTTCCATTAGATTACTTTTATTATGCAAGCGGCCCGCCGTGTCGGCAATAATGACATCAACGTCTCTTGATTTAGCTGCTTGGATGGCGTCAAAAATGACCGAAGCACTATCTGCCCCAGTATGCTGCGCCACCACCGGTATCTGATTGCGCTCTCCCCAAACCTGTACCTGTTCTACCGCTGCCGCCCTAAATGTGTCGCCTGCCGCCAGCATCACTGACCGGCCTTGTCCTTTTATCTGCTGAGCAAGCTTTCCAATCGTTGTCGTTTTACCAACCCCATTCACTCCAACCGCCAACATTACAAAGGGCTGGCCCTGTCTATCAAAATCAATAGCTTTTTCACTGCCACTTAACCGGTCGATCAATATTTTTTCTAGCGCGGACTTTAATGCGGCGCCATCTTTGAGCGATTGACGGTTAGTCTGCGCTGTTAGATCAGCAATAATTTTAGCAGTCGTTTCAACACCTACATCAGCTATTAGCAAAGCGGTTTCAAGCTCCTCAAATAATTCTTCGTCAATAACTTTATTGCCCAGAAAAATACTGCCTATACCCTCTCCCGTTCTAGACAGCGCCGAGCGCATACGCTGCGCAAGATTTGGCTTGGCAATAGCTGCCTGAGTCTCTGGTAACTCTTCGTTAGATTCTGCGAGGGGCGCCTGGCTGCGCTTAAAGCGGTCGAGAAAAGATCGCTTGGGCACCTTCTCGTCATCACTGTTCGTTGATTTTGAATCCATTTTAATCAGTATACTTAGGTTGATGAGATTTGGTGTATCCTATCATTTACAATGGAAAAAGTAGTTAAAAGTAGTTCAAATGGAGCGTCAAATTGGCAACAAAAAAACTAAAGGCCACATCAAAAGCGGATCGTAGTGTCAGAATTATTGGCGGCACTTGGCGTAGCCAAAAGATTTTATTTGCCGAGGCTCCGGGCTTGCGGCCCACCGGTGACCGTATCCGAGAGACACTTTTTAATTGGCTGGCCTCCAATATCTCAGGGGCTAAATGTCTAGACCTTTTTGCTGGGTCCGGCGTGCTCGGGTTTGAAGCTTTATCTCGTGGCGCGGCTCACTGCACGGCTCTAGAAAGTCATCCGGCAGCGGCTAAAAATCTACACTCAACCAAAGTGGCACTGTCAGCAGATATCAACATCATTAATATCAACAGCCTCAAGTTTCTCGCTCAGCCATCGAAAGGACAAGTATTCGATATCGTGTTTATAGACCCCCCTTTTGATGCGGAATTGCTCAATCAAAGCTGCTCCTTATTGGAGGAAAATGGCTGGTTAACTACCAGTGCAATGATCTACTGCGAGCTAAGCTTAAGTGACAACACTTTCGTACCACCATTAAATTGGCAACAAGTGCAGGACAAATATGCAGGCGAGGTGAGATACTGTTTGTTTACTCGCATTGAGCCTAGCAACTAAATTAAGTAATATGCAGCCTCAACGAAAACCCAGAAATGGAATATAGCTATGAAGACGATCGTATATCCTGGCACATTTGACCCCATTACCAATGGTCACGTTGACCTCATTGAGCGCGCGGCCAAACTATTTGACAAGATTGTCATAGGCATCGCTAGTAATCAGAAAAAAAGCCCGCTGTTTACGATTGATGAGCGCATTCATTTAGCAACAGTCGCGGTGGCACACTTAGATAACGTAGAAATCAAAGGATTTGATTATTTGCTTGTTAATTTCGTCAAAGCCTGTAATGCAGACGCCGTGATGCGGGGTCTTAGGGCTGTTTCTGACTTCGAGTACGAGTTTCAGCTGGCAAACATGAACCGTGCTTTAAGCCCTGAGCTTGAGAGCATATTTCTGACACCATCGGAGAAATTTTCTTATATCTCCTCATCCCTTATTCGAGAGATTTCTGCGCTCAAAGGTGATGCGAGTAAATTTGTTCCGCCTCATGTTGCCGCAGCGCTGCTGGAAAAGTTCAAATAACAACCTTACCCCCCCCCTGCGCCTTAACGTTGGCACTGGGGGCAAAAGACCGAACTTCGCTGGCCAAGCCGAATGTCCTTAAGAATCCCAGCACAGGTTATACAGCCTTTGCCACCGCGGCCGTACACAGCCAAGGTTTGCTGGAAATATCCCGGCTCCCCACTGCTATTAACAAAATCACGTAAAGTGGTTCCTCCCTGCTCTATGGCGGCGGCGAGTACATCCTTTATATGGCTGCCTAATAACTCATAGCGCTGCTTTGAAATCTTACCTGCCGGCCTGTCTGGACGAATACCGCTGCGAAAAAGCGCCTCAGCCGCATAAATATTGCCGACCCCAACAACGATTTTGTTATCCATAATAAAAGGTTTAACGGACATCTTTCTGGCTTTTGCTTTTCGCCACAGCAGAGTACCATCGAAGTCCGTTGATAATGGCTCTGGCCCTAAGTGAGCTAACTGTTGATGTTCGCCCAAAGACCAAAGCCAAGATCCAAAGCGTCGCGGGTCGTGATAGCGCAGGCAGGCGCCATTAACTAACTGTAATTCTATATGATCATGCTTACGCCACTCGGCCTCCGCACTAACGACTCTTAAGCTACCACTCATACCAAGATGGACTAGCATCGACCCTCGGTCTAATTGCATAATCAGGTATTTAGCTCGCCGAGACACCGCTATTACCGTTTGACCCTCTACAATAGATTCGATTCCGTCGGTCACTGGCCATCGCAAAGAGCCCTGACGAACGATTAATTTATTTATTTTTTGCTCTTTTATAAAAGGCTTTATGCCTTTTAGAGTAATCTCAACTTCAGGTAATTCAGGCATCGGATAACTCTAGCTTTGATTCTGTCAGGGGTCGGTAAAAATAATGCGCTCTTAGTCCATTTTTAACAACGATAATAGTATATATTGTGTATGGAATTGTCGGATTGGAAGCTGGCATTTTACAAAAAAATCAGTAAAATGCCGAGTCCTGTTACAAATAAAGCTTCGAAAAGGAAATAGGCGCGCATGGCTCTAGGAAAAAGACGTAGGTCAGAAGACGAAAATGAAATTGATATGACTCCAATGTTGGATGTTGTTTTTATCATGCTTATTTTCTTTATTGTAACTGCGTCGTTTGTAAACGAGTCAGGTTTGGGTGTTAGCCGGCCACCAACCTCTGACCAGCCACCACCAGATTCTGAAAATACTAATATCGTATTCCGGGTCTCTGAAAGCAATGAATTGACTTTTGAAGGTCGCCGCATTGACATTCGTGCAGTACGCGCCAACGTCGAACGCATGCATGCCGAGAAGCCGGAAGCTAAAGTGGTCATTAGTTCACACCCCAAAGCTAAAACAGAGGTCTTCGTTGAGATTTCAGACCAAGCGCGCGAAGCGGGTGTCTACGACATATCTTTGTCGACTGACGAATAAACCAATAACGTTTCCGCTGATGTAAATACTCCGCCTTCAGCGCAGGGGCTTGCTGTCAGCACGCCGCTATAGAGCTCCCTGCACATTAACTCTGCCCCAACGCCTTACTTGTATTCCATTAATATTCTGACAATATAGTGGACCGCAACGCACTTACTTTTGGATTACTCTATGGAAGATCCCGGCGGAAATTTTAATCAAACACAGATTGACTGGTTGCGAAGGGAATTACCCGCCTTTGGCAGTGAGGCCTCTAACTCAGACGAACCAAGCCTTCAACTGACGCAGTATCTGACATTTTATCACCTGCCTAAAGCCTCTAACGACGTTCAACTTATCGCCGGCAAGTCCGCTGATCGACAAACCCTCATCGTGGCTTGGAAGCCTACTATTAGCAAAGGCACCGCCGTAGTAGTACATGGTTATATGGATCATATTGGTTTGTACAACCACCTTATTGAATATCTTTTGCAGCAACAGCTCACCGTTGTCTGTTTTGACTTAATTGGTCACGGCTTGTCCAGTGGTGATCCAGGCTCTATCAATAATTTCAGCCAGTATGTGGACCAACTTGAACAGGTAATTGCCCTCTCTAATAAACACTTTCCGGGGCCAACTCATGGTATTGGCCAAAGTATGGGTGGAGCTATTTTGCTCAAACACCTGATCAACCAAACCGATAACCAGCAATACCCTTTCACCAGCCTTAACTTATTTGCACCCCTATTGCAGCCGTGGGCTTGGAAACAAAGCCGCCGGATGTATTTTCTCTCTAGGCTATTTATTAAATCTATTAAGCGTGTTTTTCGTCCCAGCTCTCACGACCGTGATTTTCTACATTTTTTGCGCACTCGGGATCCTCTGCAACCAAGGTCGGTGCCCCTTAAATGGATAGGCGCAATGAATCACTGGGTGTCGGAATTTGAACGCGCTCCGGCCAACGACTTTGCTATCAATATTATTCAGGGAGACAACGACAAAACGTTAGACTGGGTGCATAACCTGAGGGCCTTTAGGCAGAAATTTACCGCTCTGTCAGTCACAATGATCGCCACAGGCAATCATCACCTGATCAATGAAAAAGAGGTTCTTAGAACAGCCATTTTTGACGCGCTAAAAATCTAACTAGTTATAAATATAGCTAGGCAGCCAGGTAGCCAATGCTGGCCACAACGACAGCAGCAACATTAAGAATAGCTGCATTATGATAAAGGGCACCACGCCACGATACATATCAGAGGTCTCAACCGACTCGGGGGCCACTCCGCGCAAATAAAACAATGCAAACCCAAATGGCGGGGTTAGGAAGGAGGTCTGTAGATTGATGGCGATCATCACGCCTAACCACACCGGGTCAAGGCCCATAGCCAACAAGACAGGGCCAACAATAGGCACAACCACAAAGGTAATCTCGATAAAATCAAGGATAAAGCCCAGTAAGAAGATCACCACCATGACTAGCAGCGTTGCTCCAAACAGCCCGCCGGGCAAATTCGTGAAAAAATTCTCCACTATTTCTTCACCACCAAAACCTCGAAAGACCGACGAAAATATTGCTGCGCCGATGAGTATCAGAAAGACCATAGACGTAACTTGTGTGGTGCTAATCGCGACTTCACGGAGCTTGGTGAAATTCAATTGGCCTTTAATAGCGGCAAGTGCTATGGCGCCAAAAGCCCCTACGCCGGCAGCCTCTGTTGGTGTCGCAAGCCCAGTAAGAATCGAACCCAACACTGTCACAATTAAAAACACCGGTGGCAATAAGTTTTTCATCGCCCTTGATAGACTAGCCTTGCCACCACTTTGTGACGGATTTTCAATTGCCGCTGGACGCGAAAAAAGAACCAGATAGACACAATAAAATATCACCAGTAATAATCCGGGAATAAGAGCACCCACAAATAAATCACCAATAGAGATCGTTTTAGGGGTAAAGATCCCCATATTTAGTTGCGCCTGTTGGTAGGCGCTAGAGAGCGTATCGCCAAGTAAAACCAACGCAATAGACGGCGGAATGATCTGCCCCAGTGTCCCCGTGGCCGCAATGAGCCCAGTGGCTTGGGAGGGAGAATAGCCTCGTTTGAGCATAGTGGGTAAGGACATCAACCCCATTGTTACCACTGTAGCTCCGACAATGCCGGTGCTAGCGGCTAACAATGCGCCAACCAACACCACCGAAATACCGAGACCGCTGCGAAATTCACCAAAGAGGTCGGCCATGCTCTCAAGCAGATCTTCGGACAACTTCGACTTCTCAAGCATCACCCCCATAAGTATGAAGAGTGGCACCGCAATCAAAGTGGTATTTTCCATAGTGCCAAACAAGCGATTAGGCAGGGCCTGTATAAACGCCATGTCAAAATGGCCCGTAAAAGTACCCACCAAGGCAAAAAGCAACGCCGTGCCCGCCAACGAAAAAGCCACTGGGTAGCCAGCCATTAGGACTAGGCAAGCGGCTAAAAACATTAAAAAAGGAATAAACTCAGCCATCAGATTATAGGCTCATTATTTTCACCCATTTGAGGCGCTAAAATGTTCACGCCACTGACAACCAAACCACTTTTAATAACTTCAGCAATACCCTGCAATAACAACGTAACAGGCATGAGCAACATGAGAGTTTTCAGCAAATAAACAAAGGGAAGTCCATTGTTCTCGACTGAGGTTTCATGAATTGCCCAGCTGGCTAAAACATAGTCCCGGCTAGTAAAAAATATCACCAGGCAGACCGGCACTAAAAACAAAAGGCCGCCTATCAGATTAACCATGGCTTTAGACTTTGGCGAAAAGTCTCTATAGAAAATATCAACCCGCACATGCCCATCATGCTTTAGGGTAAAAGCTAGCCCCATCAAAAACACCAAACAGTGCAAATAGGTAACTGACTCTTGCAGAGCAATCGACCCGACCTCCAAAAAATAGCGCGTGACCACCACTAGCACAACCAAGGCCACCATGACCATGGTCAGCCAGGCAATAAGACGTCCAGTAATCTCGGTAAATTTCTCAATAGCATTAAGTACTATTATTAGAGGCTTCAAGAGGGTTAAGATTCCTAATTACGAGCGGTTGATAGTATACCGACTGAATAACAAGGCCGATACCACTCTGCAGTTTAGGCTTATAAAAATAGTCTCGCAGAGGATTAAAGTCCTTGACCATGGTGCCGACATAAACGATGAGGACAGTTCCCGCCTTTAATTAGCTAAACAGTTGTCAGCAGGCTTGGTATACTAAAGCCAGTTGTAAAATGAACCTTTTCATTAGGTAACTAAAAATGATGCTCACCGTTATTTCGCCGGCCAAGAAACTCGATTACAGCAGTACTGTAAGCGCAGCGGCTCATACACAACCGGCTCTTTTAAAACACTCGCAGGAATTGTTAGAGGGCTTGAAACTGTTGTCGCCTCAGGATGTCTGCAGGCTAATGGGGTTGAGTGATAAGTTAGGTGCGCTTAACTATGGGCGCTTTCAAGAGTGGCGCACTCCATTTAATAAAGATAACGCTCGTCAGGCCGTGCTGGCGTTTAAGGGCGACGTTTATCAGGGCTTAGATGCCGGTAGCATGAGTGAGTCTGAGCTCCATTGGGCACAAGACCATCTCCGCATTTTGTCAGGTCTTTACGGTATTCTGCGCCCCCTCGATTTGATGCAAGCCTATCGCCTCGAGATGGGAACCAAGTTTGCCACTCAGCGTGGTGACGATCTTTATTCTTTTTGGGATGGTATTATTACAGCGGAACTTAACAATCTGCTCAAAGGCCCTGATGCAGTGCTCTTAAATCTTGCCTCCAACGAGTACTTTAAGGCGGTTAAACAAAAAAACATTCATGCTCGCATTGTCACCCCAATATTCATGGACTATAAAACCGACAAATATAAGATTATTAGCTTTTTTGCCAAAAAAGCGCGGGGCTTGATGTCAGCCTTTATCGTTAAAAACAAAATCACCCAGGTAGAGGGCATCAAAGGCTTTGATGCCGGTGGGTATGCTTTTAACGAAACTATGAGTGAGGGCGACAAATGGGTTTTCACTCGCGGTTGATGTTTGTCTATGCGTAAACCGTTTTCCCAAGCGTGTGAAAATAATCGCGGCCCTATCTGCCAGATCCTAGAACGTGTCTTGGCTGACAAAAACACTATTCTCGAGATAGGTAGTGGGACTGGTCAGCATGCGGTTTGGTTCGCCAAAAAGATGCCGCATCTTCACTGGCAAACTAGCGATCGAATAGAAAATCATTCTGGTATCAAACAATGGCTAGCCGACGCATCTCTCAGCAATCTAGCCGCTCCACTCACTCTTGACGTGTCACAATTCGACTGGCCACAAGGCAAGTACGACGGCGCCTTTTCAGCAAATACCGCTCACATAATGTCTTGGCCCGAAGCCCAGCAGATGATTTGTGGCGTTGCCTCGATGCTAGCTGATGGCGGCATCTTCGCTCTATACGGACCAATGCAATATTCTGGGGTGATTGAGGCCGACAGTAATCGCGCGTTTAATGCACGGCTTAAGGCTCAGAATCAGCAGCAAGGCATTAGAGAATTCAACGATTTGAATGCCTTGGCCTCCAGCCAAGGACTGATTTTGTGCGAGGACAACCCCATGCCGGCTAATAATCGACTATTAGTCTGGCAAAAGGCCAATAACAATATCTCGGCTTGCTAACCAAGTAGTAAATAGTCCAGAGCAACACCCATAAACACAACCATGCCCACTCGATGGTTATTTAAAAAAGCAGAAAAACAAGCCTGTCTGGCTCGCTCGCTCGTGATGCGGTACTGATTATAGAAATAGCCCGCCGCTAAGACTAAGCTCGCAAAATAAATCCACCCGCGGGCAAATTCGACGCCCACTAACACTAGCAACCCAAGCATTATGATCTGTAAGATCGCAATAATTGTTCGGTCATACCGTCCAAATAGAATAGCTGTGGACTTAATCCCAATTTGCACATCATCATCGCGATCAATCATTGCATAGTACGTATCAAAAGCGATTGTCCAAACCACCACCGCAGCGAATAAAAGCCAAAGTTCGCTTGGTAACGCCCCTCGCTCTGCGGCAAACCCCATTGGGATCGCCCAGGCCCAGGCCACCCCAAGACCTATTTGAGGCAAGTTGGTAACCCGCTTCATAAACGGATAAACGGCTGTCACCGCGACCCCGCCAAAAGACAATAAAATAGTGAGTGGGTTCGTCTGTAGTACCAAGATCAGGGCCGCTATGAGTAGGCCGGCGCATAAAATCAAAGCATGCTTTGGCTTTATTTCTCCAGCAGGCAACGGCCGTGTCTTAGTACGCTCAACGAGCCCGTCTACATGACGGTCTGCATAATCATTAATGACACAACCTGCAGCACGCATAACCAGCAAGCCTGCGACAAATATTACTAAATTGCTCGGTGTCGGCACCCCCTCTGCGGCAAACCAAAGCCCCCAGAGTGTTGGCCATAATAGGAGGTAAACGCCTATTGGCCTGTCCATTCGCATTAGTCGTAACCAAGGATTTGATCCGCTTGCGGTAGGGGCTTCGCCTGATGTACTCATGTTATGTAGAGAATCCTAAAGAGGGATATTGATTATACGGTTTAAATTCGGGCAAAAATATTTCGCTGACCAATAGCGGCTTTTGGTCAAGCCTAAATACTGATCTGCGCCCCCAAAGAGGACCTTTAATATGGCTTAAGCTATCCGGCAAGTGTGCTCTTTCAGTTGGCAAAAAAGCCGCTTCGACAGGCGCTCTCGTCATACTAGGGTCTTTAAATAATAATGCGCCTAGCGGCTGGCTGTTGATGTCTCGCAAAAACTCCAACCGCCCCGTCAACGTCGATAATGGCATAATGCTTCGAGCAAAAACCCAAGGCTCACCATTGCCAAGAAGTAGGACCTGCCTTGAATAAACCGGAGTATCGCAGTCTATATTAAGCGCTTGGGCTTCGCTCTCTGTCGGCATAGTTTCAACCTGATCGAGCACCTCAACCGTAAAGCGATTTGCACTGGCTTCAATTAAGCGCTGGGTCAAAGACCCGCGGTCAGACAGCCAGTCGACCCAATGTGGCGGTATTGTCTTGTCCGGCACAGCCGCAAGAGCCTGCCATATAAAAGCGGGCGGTAGAATTAATTGAGCGTCTTGTAATATGGTCAAAATTGTCTCTTTAATCGGTGTGGGTAAAACATCAGGTTCTCACTAAGGGTAAATGGGTGGCTCACCCTCAGGCCTCGCCCTAAAGCGCTTATACTCCCATTGGTACTGCTCGGGAGCTAACTCTATAATGGACTCGACCCCCTGATTAAGCGCAGCTAAACTTGCCTGTTCGTCGTCACTGTAGAGCTGCCTTGCCACTGGCAAAAAGTGTATCTCCCAGCCGCCAGAAACCCGAAGTGCAGTACACATTAACGCACGGCTCCCTGAACGTTGCAGCAGCTTATGAATAAGCGTCATGGTCTGAGTTTGTACCCCTAGCAAGGGCGCAAAAGCACCACTGTTCGGTGGGGGCTGTTGGTCTGGCAAGATCCCCGTAATCTCGCCTCTTTGTAGCGCCGTGATGAGGGCAGCGACGCCGCGTAAATTAGTCGGAACCAAGGTTGCGCCAGCTTGCTCGCGTGATGTTTTTATCCACTCTTCTAACTCCGCCATTCTTGGCGGGTCATACAAAGACGTCATTGCTGCCTGCTGCGAAGCCCACAAGCCAAGCACCTCCCAGTTGCCTTGATGGGGGATAACTAAGATAGTGCCCAGCCCTTCTGACAATGATTCCTCGAAAAGCTCTAGCCCCTTAACGGCTAGTATTTTTCGCTCCAACCCAGCATTGCCAGCTCGCCACACTTTGGGGGTTTCAAAAAGGGCCTGCGCTAAATGCGTCATGCGCTTGGCACTAAGGCGCTTAATTTCTTTCTTTGACATCTCAGGATAACAAAGAGACAAATTAATTTTAGCAATTCTAGCCGGCTGAAGATTCAAAATAACGATTACCTCTCCCAGCACTTTCCCCAGGGCTCGGCCCACCGTGAGTGGCAGCCAGGCGATGCCCTTAAGAAAATATAAAATTAACGTGTTTCTCATTATTGTCTATCTTCATTTATTTTCGCGAGCGATGGTAACAATGCTATCCCCCAAGAACACCAAATAACGCTTTTCCTGTGGCTTTAGGTGCAATCTTATCTCTATCTGTTGTAACGATAGCATTATCGTATTTAATCATTCTTAAGGTCATTATATCTAAAGCCTGTTCAAGCAAGCCACCTTATTAAAGCCTTTGCTGCACTTATCCCCTATCTTTATCGTGGTGCGGCTTTATAATTGCGTTTTTGATTGAACATTTTATTACCGTGGGTGAATGTTGTGGCCAAACTCAGTGCGCCGCCTGAGACTTTTCAGGATTTAATTTCCAGACTACAAAATTACTGGGCCGAAAAAGGCTGTGTAGTCATGCAACCTCTTGATATGGAAGTTGGCGCAGGTACTTTCCATCCCGCTACATTTTTGCGTTCAATTGGGCCAGAAATCTGGAATAGTGCTTATGTTCAGCCTTCAAGGCGCCCTACCGATGGGCGCTATGGCGAAAACCCAAATCGGCTCCAGCACTACTATCAGTTTCAGGTGGTTATGAAACCTTCGCCGAAAGACTTTCAAGAGCTCTATCTAGAGTCCCTACGAGAGCTCGGCTTAGATACTTTAATCCATGATGTCCGCTTTGTAGAAGATAACTGGGAATCGCCCACTCTTGGCGCCTGGGGCTTGGGCTGGGAGATCTGGTTAAATGGAATGGAGGTCTCCCAATTTACCTATTTTCAACAGGTTGGAGGTCTTGAGTGCTACCCCGTCACAGGCGAAATCACCTATGGCCTAGAGCGAATTGCTATGTACCTGCAAGGGGTTGATAGTATTTATGACCTGGTTTGGGCGCATGGCCCGCAGGGCGACGTCAGCTACGGGGATGTTTTCTTGCAAAATGAAATCGAGATGTCCGCCTACAATTTTGAACATGCCGACATCGCATTTTTGTTTGAGAGCTTTGATCAACATGAAAAAGACTGTCAGCGTTTAACGCTGCAAGGCCTGCCTCTTCCCGCCTATGAAATGGTAATGAAGGCGTCGCATGCCTTTAATCTGCTGGATGCTCGTAAAGCCATTTCCGTAACAGAACGCCAACGCTTTATCCTGCGCGTTAGAGCGCTGGCCAGAGACGTAGCGCAGTGTTACTTTGATTCTCGCCTGGCGGCGGGCTTCCCCTTGGCAGACCCGCCAATTGCAGCCGAAGTGATAGCTCGTCATACAGGAGCGTCTAAATGAGTAGCGACTTTCTATTTGAGCTAGGGACTGAAGAGTTACCGCCAAAGGCGCTGCTAGGGCTGTCGGAAACGCTAACCTCTGGCATTTTAAAAGGCTTTGAAAGTGCTCGCCTTTCCTTCGGTGAAGTCTCTTCTTTTGCAGCGCCTCGCCGGCTTGCTTTGCTGGTGCGAGACCTAGCTGTAAAGGCTCCGGATAATGAAGTCGTTAATTGGGGGCCGCCAACTAAGGTTGCCTTTGATAGTAAGGGGTCGCCGACGAAGGCGGCACAAGCGTTTGCGATGAAAAATAATTTGGCGCTAACAGAGCTGCTAAACAATATTGACCATGACGGCAAGCAAGAAAAGCTTTGTGTGCGCAAAACCGAAGAGGGAAAAGCAACTGCCTCCCTTCTGTCGGACCTTATTAACGCTTCCTTGTCGGGACTACCCATCGCAAAGCGAATGAGTTGGGGAAATGGCAAAGAGCTGTTTGTTCGTCCTGTTCAATGGGCCGTTTTGCTGTTTGACGGACAGACATGCGAAGAATCAATTTTGGGAATCACGTCAAGCAATGTGAGCCGGGGTCACCGCTTTCATGGCTCAGGCGATATTACGATCGATTCGCCCCTTAGTTATGAGCAGCAGCTAAAAGAGCAATTCGTCATTGCTAGCTTCGATGATCGGCGGAATATTATTCGAGAGGGCGTGGCGAGTTTAGAGAAAACAATTAGCGGGCGGGCGGTCATTGACGATGCTTTGTTAGATGAAGTGAGCGCTCTAAATGAATGGCCCGTGCCTTTAATGGGGCATTTTGATAGGCATTTTTTAGAGGTTCCCTCTGAAGCGCTTATCTCTTCCATGAAAGAACACCAAAAGTATTTCCATCTGATTGATGATAACGATCACTTATTGCCTGCGTTTATCACAGTAGCCAACATTAAAAGTAACGACCCCTCTCAAGTGGTCGCTGGGAACGAGCGTGTCATTCGTCCTCGATTGGCCGACGCGGCCTTCTTTTACGAAAATGATCGTCTTGTGTCGCTTGAGCAACGGAGAGAATCTCTAAAAAAGGTGGTTTTTCAGGACAAATTGGGCTCGGTCTTCGATAAAACGGTGCGCGTCGCCAACCTTTGTTCGCTACTTGCCCCATTTACCGGTGCCGATGCCAAATTAACGCGTCGCGCTGGCGAGCTCTGTAAGTCCGATTTAGTAACAGACATGGTGGGTGAGTTTGCCGACCTGCAAGGTGTAATGGGCCGTTATTATGCACTTCATGACGGGGAACAGCCTGACATAGCGGAAGCACTGCTAGAACAATATCTTCCTCGCTTTTCAGGCGATAAAGTCCCAACAACTGCGGTTGGGGCAACCTTGGCTCTTGCGGACAAGCTAGATACGCTTGTTGGGATCTTTAGTATCGGCCAACCGCCTTCCGGATCGCGTGATCCTTTTGCCCTAAGACGTGCGAGTCTTGGGATTTTACGCATTATTTTGGATAGAAAGATCAATATTGACTTATCAGAAGCCATTTCTCTTGCCGCAAAGAATTTTAACTTAGACGCTTCTAGTCTAGACAAAACGCGAAAGCAAGTACTTACATACGTATTAGAGCGCCACCGGTCGTGGTATCGCGATGAGGGCTTTAGCGCCGCGGTGTTTTTATCCGTCTCCACGCTCGGGGTTTCGAATCCGTTGGATATCGACGCCCGAATAAAGGCTGTCGCCCAGTTCTGCCTGTTGCCAGAAGCTAGCGCGCTCTCGTCAGCCAATAAGAGAGTGTCTAATATTTTAGCTAAACAGCTAAGCACGCGAATGCCAGAGCCTCTAAACAAAGCGTTACTCAAAGAATCGGCGGAAAAAGCGCTAGCCCGGTCAATTATGGCGCTTGAAGGCAGCTCTAAGCCGCTATTAGCCTCACGAGATTACAATACGTTACTACAAAATCTTGCCTCCCTTCACGACCCCGTCGATCAATTTTTTGAGGAGGTGATGGTGGTGTCAGATGACGCGGCTCTGCGAGAAAACCGCCTAAGTCTGCTCAAAAGACTACGAGATTTATTCCTTAATGTCGCTGATATTTCGCAGCTAGCCCCAGGCAAATAGTGCGCAGGGGCGATAACCTGAACGCCTTCCAAAAGGCTTTGCTGCCTCTACGCGCATGCGTCTTCTATTTGGGGTTTATTACGATAATTGTAGCCCTGGGGCTTGTTTGCTGCACCACGTGGTTCCTCCCTTTCCGGCATTTACAGTCAATCGCCGCAATGGGCAATTATTTGTCATTAGCGTGGCTCCGCTTAACCTGCAATATTGAGGTTAAGGTCTCTGGCCGGGAACACATACCTGCGGGGGCCTGCGTCATTTTAAGCAACCACCAAAGCTCCTGGGAATCCTTCTATCTGCAGTGGCTGTTGCAGCCGGTAAGCTTTGTTTTGAAGCGCGAATTACTGTGGATTCCCTTTTTCGGCTGGTCTTTGGCTCTTTTACACCCCATTGCTATCAAGCGTGCCCGGCCGGCTGAGGCCATTCGACAGGTCTTTACTCAAGGTCAATTGCGTCTAGAAGACGGGCTCAAGGTTATTATTTACCCCGAGGGTACTCGAATGCACCCTGGGGCGTTAGGAAAGTTTAAAACTAGCGGTGCGGCGCTAGCCGCGCGAGCTGGAGTGCCTGTTGTCCCGATCTCTCACAATGCGGGTGATCACTGGACTTTACACGGCTTCCTCAAATACCCCGGAACCGTGCGCTTAAACATTGGGCCGGCACTTCACACCTCCAACAATAGCGCCCGAGAAGTAACAGAAATGGCACGTTCTTGGATTGACCGCTCGCTTAAGTAGTTCCGCCGCCGCTCCTTGGCCCTCGATGCGCGCTTAAACGTCCAAATTAACGACTGACAACGCATTTTTTTCAATAAAGTCTCTTCTCGGCTCCACTTGATCGCCCATCAACGTCGTAAACATTTGGTCAGCTGCAATAGCATCCTCAATGGTAACGACGAGCATTCGGCGTGCCTCTGGGTCCATAGTGGTCTCCCAAAGCTGCTCTGGATTCATTTCACCAAGGCCTTTGTAGCGCTGAGTGTTGATGCCACGGCGGGATTCCGCCATAAGCCAGTCTAGGGCCTCTTTAAAGCCTGCAACCGGGTGGTCCCGCTCCCCGCGCTTAACATAGGCACCCTCTTCGATTAAGCCCTGCAAAGTTCCGCCCAGCTCAACGATTGCCGCATATTCTGTAGAACCAAAGAAATCTCTACTCAACGCGTGGTAATGCGGCACGCCATGCGCCGTGATCTCGATATTGGGCAAGAAAACTTTACGCTCTTTATCTTCTTTTACCACAACACGATAACGATGCGTCCCGTTATCCACTTCCTCGAGCTTTTCCTGGAGTTCGGCACACCAAGCCTCAACTTCGCTGCACGTTTGAAGAAGTTTTGCATCCAGCCCTCTAACATAAACTAATGCTTCGAGGATAGTAAGCGGGTAAACTAGGGACATTCTTTCAATTAAGTTACCCACTCTTCTGAATTTTCCAACCAGCTCCTCTAGAGCCTCGCCCTGAATAGCTGGAGCCTCCGCATTAACATGAAGGCTGGCGCTCTCTAGTGCTTTTTGCGTCAAATACACCAGCAATGCAGCGTCATCTTTCACATATTGTTCATTTTTGCCCTTGCTGACCTTATAAAGCGGAGGCTGCGCGATAAAGATGTGCCCATTATCCACCAGTTCCCGCATTTGGCGGAAAAAGAACGTCAGTAACAATGTTCGAATATGCGACCCATCTACGTCTGCGTCAGTCATAATAACAATGGTGTGATAACGAAGCTTTTCAAGGTTAAACTCCTCGTTCCCGATTCCACACCCAAGAGCGGTGATTAAAGTGCCTACCTCAGCGCTAGACAGCATTTTATCAAACCGCGCTTTTTCGACATTTAAAATCTTCCCTTTTAGAGGAAGAATGGCCTGCGTCTTTCTCGCCCGGCCCTGCTTGGCTGACCCGCCAGCAGAATCGCCCTCCACTAAATAAATTTCCGACAGTGCAGGGTCCTTTTCTTGGCAATCGGCCAGCTTTCCTGGCAGCCCGGCAATATCAAGCGCGCCTTTGCGGCGAGTCATCTCTCTCGCCTTTCGCGCCGCCTCTCGAGCTCGAGCGGCATCTATCATTTTATTAACAACCGCCCGCGCCTCCTGTGGAAACTCCAGGAGATAATCACTAAACTTATCTCCCATCTCTTGCTCAACAGCTGTTTTTACCTCTGAACTAACCAATTTGTCTTTAGTCTGGGAAGAAAACTTAGGGTCGGGCACTTTCACCGAAATAATCGCCGTTAAACCCTCTCGAGCATCATCACCAGTGGTGTTAACCTTTGCTTTTCCGTTAATACCTTCCTTTTCAATATAGGCGTTCAATCCACGCGTCAGTGCCGATCGAAATCCTGCAAGATGGGTTCCTCCATCGCGCTGAGGAATATTGTTGGTATAGCAAAGGATATTTTCCTGAAACCCGTCATTCCACTGCAGCGCAACCTCAACACTAGTCCCATCCTCGCGGTCGCTGTTAAAGTGCATTATCTGGTTGACAGTGGTTTTGTTCGTATTAAGGAACGTAACAAAAGCCTTTAGCCCGCCTTCATACTCATAAGCTTCCTCTTTGCCCGTCCTTTCATCGTGCAGAACGATACGCACCCCAGAATTCAGGAACGACAATTCTCGGAGGCGCTTGGCCAGCTGTTCAAAGTGGAACTGGATGTTAGTAAAAGTATCCTCCGAGGGTATAAAGAAAACCTCTGTCCCCGTTTCTTCGGTTTCTCCCACCGCCTCAAGAGGCCCGTCGGGCACGCCATGGGTATAGGTTTGCTCATGAACCTTGCCATTACGGCGAATGGTAAGGCGCATTGTTTTTGAAAGTGCATTCACAACAGATACCCCCACGCCGTGGAGGCCGCCGGAGACTTTATAACTGTTATCATCAAACTTTCCACCAGCATGAAGGACCGTCATGATAACTTCCGCTGCAGAAACGCCTTCATCGTGCATTTCTGTCGGAATCCCACGGCCGTTGTCTGATACGGTTATTGATTCATTTGGATGGATAACGATCCGAATTTCTGAGCAATGTCCCGCCAAAGCCTCATCGATCGAGTTATCAACCACCTCAAACACCATGTGGTGAAGACCTGTGCCGTCATCAGTGTCGCCAATATACATGCCAGGCCGCTTTCGAACCGCGTCCAGCCCCTTTAGCACCTTAATGCTCGACGAATCATAATTTGTTTCTTCAGCCATAACCTTTTAGCTTCCCGTTATCTCGCTTTTTGTAGTAACCCCATGTTCCACATGGAACATATGATGCGCCATCCCTTCCACCAACACCTGAAAATCTCTTTTATCGACGCCCGTCATAAACACCTGGCAATCCAATCCTCTCAAAAACCCCACAATCTGCTGGCGATGAAGGTAATCTAACTCCGCCGGCAAATCGTCCAACAAGAACAGGCACGACTCGCCGGACTTCTCCCTATAGAACGTAGCCTGAGCCAGCTTTAAAGCATAAACGAGCAGCTTAATCTGACCTCGGGATAAGCATTCTGATGCCGGCACCCCGTCTACCTTAATTTTCATGTCCGCCTTGTGGGCTCCATGGCTCGTAGTTCCAACAGCCAAATCCCGCGCCTGGTCTTCCGCCATAACCCCTGCAAGCCCCAGCTCATCAGGCCACCCCTGATAATAATCAAAACTCAACTCTCCCAGACCTTCAAGCTCTCTCGAAGCTGCCTCAATATGCTCTACCAGCCCTTCCAGATACTCTCTGCGGTGACGCGTTAGCTCTTCACTCAACGGTATAAGCTCTGTTGTCCAGGCGCGCAACGAATCTTCGTCTATTCTACCATGACGAAGTAGTTGATTCCGCTGTTTTAATGCTTTTTGAACTCGTCGCCACAAGTCAGTGTAAGAATGTTCCACGTGGAACACCCCCCAATCTAAAAACTGCCTTCTTTGAAGGGCGCCGCCTTCTAGCAAGTTAAAACTATGGGCATCTATTAGCTGCAAAGGAAGCTCCTCAACAAGCTGAGTTGCAGACTGCAGCGCCCTCCCATCGAGACGGGCCTCAAAAAGCCCTTTAGACGTGCGCCTTATTCCTAATCGATGGCTGCCTTTTGGTTTTTGACGCTCTAGCTGAGCTGAGACTACTAGCTCTTCAGCCTTGTGATTTACCACCAAGCGTAAATCGCGATGCTTAAAGGACCGCCCCCGGCCCAAAAGGTAAATAGCCTCAAGCACGCTAGTCTTGCCGCTACCGTTAGCGCCATAAATAACGTTGATAGCCGGATGGCACTCCAATTTAAGGCTTTTTAGGTTTCGTACTTGAAGTATGTCAATGCTTGAGAGATACATGGGCGCTCATTTTTGACCATATGCCCCCAAACTAAAGGCGCATTGGCATAACGACATAAACGGCGCCACTGTCTGCAGCGCCACTAACAAGGGCGCTACTATTGGAATTAGACAGCGTAATACGCACCTCAGGACTTGAAATAACGTTAAGCACATCAATTAGATAGCTAACATTAAACCCAATCTCAAGATCTTCGCCGGAGTAATTGACAGAAACCTCTTCTTCGGCTTCTTCTTGCTCAGGGTTATTAGCAACCATCTTAATCGAACCCCCCGACAGTAAAACACGAACCCCGCGGTACTTCTCATTCGACAGGATGGCCGCACGCCCAAACGCTTGCTTGAGCTCAGCCCTATCACCAACGACCTCTTTATCTCCACCCTTAGGTAGCACTCGATCATAATCAGGGTAGGCGCCATCGACTAACTTAGACGTAAAGCAATAGTCCTCGCCTGTAACCCGAATATGGTTTGATCCCATAGCAACACTAACCTCGTGTTCATCCAGCAGCCTAGAGAGCTCTATAATTCCTTTACGCGGCAGGATGGCTGAGATTGTCTCTTCAACCGAGACGTCGCAAGCGCCATCACAAAGCGCCATGCGGTGGCCATCTGTAGCCACCGCTCTAAGGTTGTTGTTGGTTAGCTCCCAGAGCATGCCGTTTAGGTAATACCGGACGTCTTGTTGGGCCATAGCAAACGAGGTAGCTTCGATTAATCCCTTAAGAACCGAACCCTTCACTACAAACTCTATTGTCTTTTCTCCTTCATCCACTGAGGGAAACTCATTGGCCGGCAGAGTGGCCAGGGTGAATTTGCTTCTTCCACTTTTAAGCGTCGCCTTGCCTTCGCCACTGGAAAAATTAATTTGCGCTCCATCCGGGAGTGACCGGCAAATGTCGACCAGCTTACGAGCAGATACTGTTACCTCGCCATCCTCACCCTCAGGGCCGCTATCGCTAAAGCCGATGACTTCGACTTCAAGATCAGTGCCCGTCATTGACAACCGGCCATTTTCTAAACTTAACAGCACGTTAGATAAGATCGGTAATGTTTGTCGTCGCTCGACAACACCCACGACAAGCTGCAAAGGCTTGAGAAAAGCTTCACGCGATAAGCTAAATTTCATAATATTGTATTATCTCCAACTTCATTTATGTTCTTTGCTGCGGTTTAAGTGGATAAGGCTCTGTACAGATTTTTAAGATCTCTCTGCACCTCTCTATCACTGCCCTCCAGCTCTTTAACTTTGCGGCAAGCATGCAATACCGTGGTGTGGTCTCTACCTCCAAATGACTCGCCAATTTCAGGCAAACTATGACTTGTTAATTCTTTCGCAATCGACATAGCAACTTGCCTGGGCCGCGCCACCGAACGGCTGCGTCTCTTAGAGAGCATATCGGACATTTTAAGCTTGTAGTAGTCCGCCACCACCCTTTGGATATTATCTATGGTAACGAGCTTATCCTGAAGAGCCAATAAATCTTTCAAGGATTCCCGAATTAAATCAATATCTATTACTCGGCCAGTAAACTGTGCATGCGCCATCACTCGCTTTAATGCGCCCTCCAGCTCTCTAACATTCGACCGAATTCTCTGGGCTATAAAGAAAGCAGCGTCCTTAGACAGTGCCATGCCCGTCTGCTCCGCCTTGTTAATCAAAATAGCGGCTCGAGTTTCAAGTTCTGGCGGCTCTACAGCAACAGTCAGACCCCAACCAAACCTAGACTTCAAGCGCTCCTCAACACCATCTATTTCTTTGGGGTATCGATCACAGGTCAAAATCATCTGCTGGCCCCCTTCCAATAAAGCATTATAGGTATGGAAAAACTCCTCTTGAGAGCGCTCTTTGCCAGAAAAAAATTGAATATCGTCAATCAATAACGCATCTACCGAGCGATAGAACTGCTTAAACTCGTCGATAGCTTTTAGCTGTAGAGCTTTAACCATATCAGCAACAAATCTTTCAGAGTGCAAATAGACTATCTTCGCCTCTGGATTTTTTGCTCTCATGGCATGACCTACCGCATGCATTAAATGCGTTTTACCAAGCCCAACGCCACCATAAATAAACAATGGATTGTAGGAGCCACCTGGGTTCTCAGCAACCTGGCGTGCCGCAGCAAATGCTAACTGATTTGATTTCCCCTCAACAAAGCTGTCAAAGGTAAAATTTGGATTGAGGTTTGTTTTTAAGCTACTCTCCGCGGCCGACTTAATGATCGAAGGCGCAGCGACAATATTGTTGCGAAACGGCTCTATTGAGTCTGCCGCGGCTGCAGGAATCGACACCCGATCCAACACTGCGCTCCCACGAAAACCATCCAAATCTGCTCTACTAACCTTTATATCAACTTTAACCGACCTGCCACCCAACTGAGCCAATAACTCCTCAATTCTCGATAAAAATTTATTTTTGACCCAATCCTCAATAAATCGATTCGGTGCCAATAAATGCAAATCAAACGCTCCCTCCGCAGATTGAATAGTGAGCGGGCGTATCCAGGTGTTGTATTGCTGTTCTGGCAATTCGCTGCGGAGCATGGTCTGGCATTCGGCCCAAACCATAGTGTCGACATTAGATTCCATAATTGAAACCCCTAGTGACGCAGGCAGCGGAAAGACTGTTTTTATGGGTTCCCCCAACCAAAAAAACAGCGTCTCTTTTGAGTAATTTAGGTATCAATTTATCCCAACCAAAGTTAAAAGACCGTCGATCTTTAAAAATTAAAATTTATTCTTGTTTTCACTTGAGTGTATATAACAAAACGACGATTATCCACAACTAAAAAATCTCAACCGCTTTTATAAAATTTAAAAATACCAATATAAAACAATAACTTAAATAAATGCAATGTTTTTTTTATTAACAATAAAAAATTTAAACATGGTTGTTTTTTGATCAGTATTTGTGGATAACCTGTGGATATACAGTTAAGAAACAGTGTTTATCTTCTCTTTTCCCCCATTCAGCGAGAAACTAGACGCCGGGGGAAAACTATCGTGACCTAAAGTAAATTGCTGGTCACTTTCCTATACAAAAAGAAGAGAAAATTCGGCCCAAAAGATCATCTGGTGTGAATTGGCCGGTAATTTCTGACAATTCATTTTGCGCCTGCCGCAAGTCTTCCGCCAATAATTCTCCGGCGCCGGCACTTTTGAGTTGGTCTATACCATTTTGGACAAAAGTTAGAGCATTGGTAAGAGCGATCAAATGGCGTCGTCGGGCAGAAAACAGTCCTTCCGCATGACCTAAGTAGCCAGCCCTTGTTTGCAAATGTGACACAAGAGCGTCAAACCCACTCTTGTCTTTTGCCGAAATAGCGACTGTGGTCTCGTCGATCATCCCAGGTCGATGGCCAGATAAATCAATTTTATTTAACAGCAAAGTAACCGGCTGAGTAGAGCCTGGATTGCGTTGAAAATACTCAGGCCACAGATCCTCCAACTTGGGGTTACTTGCGTCTGTAGCATCAACAACAAATAGCACTTGATCGGCGCTAGTTATTTCCTTCCAAGCTCGGCGCACGCCCTCCTGCTCTATCTCATTATCGCTATCGCGAAGACCGGCGGTATCGATAATATTAAGCGGTAATCCGCCTAAGGTGATCCTCTCCCTCAACACATCTCTTGTGGTGCCCGGCACAGAAGTCACTATGGCAGCATCATTGCCGGCCAGCGCATTTAACAAGCTAGACTTTCCGGCATTGGGTTTTCCCGCTAACACAACTGTCAGCCCATCTCTCAGTATTGCGCCCTGCTGAGCCTGCGCTAACACTTCTGTTAAATCGGTAGAAAGCTGGTCGAGGTTTATCGCCAGCGTCTTATCTTGGAGAAAATCTATCTCCTCTTCAGGGAAATCAATGGCCGCTTCGACAAATATTCGCACTTGAATCATTGTCTCTACCAAAGCGTTTACTAATTGCGAAAATTCGCCCTGCATTGACCGGACAGCCGACCTAGCGGCCTCGACAGAAGACGCATCAATTAGATCAGCAATAGCCTCCGCTTGAGCCAAATCCATTTTGTCATTAAAAAAAGCTCGCTCGCTAAACTCTCCGGGCCGAGCCACCCTAGCCCCCAACTCCACGCAACGCTGCACCAGGCGATCGAGGACCACCATACCGCCGTGCCCTTGGAGTTCGAGTATGCTTTCACCGGTAAATGAAGAAGGCCCTGGAAAATAAAGCGCTACGCCTTCGTCTATGGCCTCTCCTTCTGCACCGACAAAAACACTATAGGTTGCTCTTCTAGGGAGTAAAGGTTTACCTATCAGGCTGTCCACAAACGGCAAGATATCTGAACCAGACAAGCGCACGACTCCCACCCCGCCCCGGCCAGCGGCGGTGGCAATAGCGACAATGGTGTCTTTGCTATTTTGAAACATATTGAAAGTATGCCAGATTAAAAAGGCTCCCGCAGGAGCCTCTTAAGTTGTCACTATTTCTTCTTATTGATTAGTTGGCCATTAACGTACCACTGCTGGACCATTGATAATAAATTATTAACCGTCCAGTAAAGAACCAAACCAGACGGGAAAGTCATAAACAAAAACGTGAAGCCTATGGGCATAAACTGCATCACTTTGGCTTGCATTGGATCGGCGGGCATTGGCTGCATTTTTTGCATCAAAAACATGCTCGCTCCCATCACAAGGGGTAAAATAAAGTAGGGGTCTTTGGCGGATAAATCTTGAATCCAAAACACCCACGGCGCATGGCGTATTTCTACCGACTCTAGCAACACCCAATAAAGTGATAAGAACACCGGCATTTGCAGCAACATTGGAAAACAACCTCCAGCCGGATTAACTTTTTCTTTCTTATACAGGCTCATCGTCTCTTGAGACATCTTTTGCCGGTCATCGCCATAAAGTTCTTTAAGGCGTGCCATTTCCGGTTGCAAGTTACGCATTTTCGCCATCGATTTAAGGCTTGCCGCCGAGAGAGGGAACAGCAGCAATTTTATCAGGAGCGTTAACAATATAATCGACCAACCCCAATTACCGATAACACCATGGATCGCTTTCATCGCAAAAAAGATAGGCTTCCCGATCATCCACAAAAACCCGTAATCAACAGTCAAATCAAGATACTCGGCAAGCTTTGACAGCTCTTCTTGGTCTTTGGGGCCAACGTAAAAAATTGCTTCATAACTACCAGACTGCCCCGCATCGACAATAATAGGCGCTCCAATGAAGCTCATTAAATACACGTCTTCGTCTTTAACTTTTCGGAGCTCATACCTATTTTGGTCACCTGTTGGTGGTATCCAGGCGCCAATAAAATAATGCTGAATCATCGTTATCCAGCCACCAGTAATCGACGTTTTTACACTGCCTTCTGCGATCTCACTAAAATCATACTTGGCATAGTTTGTCTCAGGCTCACGAAGAGCCGCGCCCAAGTATGGCTGAGCGCCAAGTCCGCTAGAGCCTCCTGCTGGTGGTTTAGAATCTCGCTTTATTTGGCCATAAAAATTGGCCCTAAACTCGGAGCTAGTTAGGTTGTTAATTAAATATTGAACGCTGACATCATACCCATCTTGGCTAAACTGAAACCGCTTAATAATTTCTACTCCATCCATATTCAACGTTAAATCAACGTTCATTGTTTCTTGGTTGTCTTGTGTTTCATAGCGATCGCTTGACGACGCAAATTGGGGTCTGTTGCTGTTCTTATCTGTGGCATTTGGGCCTATTAGCCCGCTTTTCGCAATATAAGTTGCCATATTGTTTTGTTGTAAGATGGCTAAAGGTTGTCCGCCGAGGTTCGGCATTTTATCTAAGTGTTGTAATAGCTTAGCGCCTACAATATCGCCTCCCAACGTATCAATGGCGACCTCAATAACATTGTTTTTGACTATAATTAGATTTCTTTTCGGCGCCTGCCTTTCCTGTGGAATCACAATTGGTTGTTGCAATAGCGGCAACTCTGAATCTAGATTGTCATTTTTAAAGGACGCTGGGGGCTCATTGTTAGATAAATAAGCCGGCTCCTGAACTTGGGTGGCCTGTGAAAGCTTTATTCGATCGTCTTGAAATTGATTCCACTGAATAACTAGCAACCACGCCACAATAGCCATACCCGCGATTAAAACTGTTTTTTGCCAATCCATACTCTTTATAACTCTTTTTGGTTTTTATGCGAAGTCACTTGAGCTGCGTTATTGTCTTCAACGGGATCAAAGCCACCAGGGTGAAAAGGATGACACTTTGCTATCCTTAATATTGTTAAATAACCGCCCTTAATAAATCCAAACCGATCAAAGGCCTCCTCTGCATAACAAGAGCAGGTCGGGTGAAATCGACAGTTACTGCCAAGCAGCGGGCTAATGGCTCGCTGGTAAAAACGAATGCTTATAAGGACCAGTTTACGCATTTTTCCCCCTTTGCTTGTCACAGCGCTGACGAAGTCTGCACCAAGACTGCTGCAACAACAAGGTCATCTCATCAGAGCTAAGCTTGTGAGCATCTTTTCTGGCAAAAAAAACAACATCTATCGGCTGAGTGAACTGCTCGAGCCTAAATGTTTCACGTACTATTCTTTTAACGCTATTACGCCCTACCGCAGTTGAAATATTTTTTTTGCCCACAACTAGACCCAGCCTTGATTTATCGCGGTAGTTAAACTTTGCAAGCATTAAAAGCTTTGGGTGTGCAATCTTGAATGTACTAGTATCGAAGACCTCTTGAAATTCAGAGGCCTTAAGTAATCGCTTTTCTTTATTAAATCTTAAGCTGGGCACCGAGCCCAAACCTTACGCCGAAAGACGCTTTCGGCCTTTTGCTCGCCGACGGTTTAACACTGCACGGCCACCAGATGTCGCCATGCGAGCTCTGAAGCCATGGGTGCGCTTGCGCTTTAGGTTGCTTGGTTGGAATGTTCTTTTCATGACGTTATTTCCACTTTTCTTTGGGCTTCTGCTTCAGGGTCGGCGATTCTAAAGAAATTAACCCCACAGATCAATGATTTATTCAGTATATATACAAAATAACCCCCAGCAGGCTAGTGATTCAGCCAATAAATAAAAATCCACAGCTTGCGCATAGTTAATACATCAATTACTAACATTTGGTTGAAACCGCCAATAACCTGTTAAGAACTACCGGTGAGACAAAAAAGTTACACACAAAAGTACTGCCTTTATTCCTATAACCTCTGGAATAGGTGTTTTTAATACAAAACCAAACATAGGTGTGCGCAGCATAAAAACATAAAAACCCCGTTGTTATACAGCTAAAATCCCAGGCTAAGTAATTGAAAAATAAAACAAATTCTATTTAACCCACAATTAAGCGCTTCCCTAATAACAACAACAATAATCTAATAACTTAAATATACTAATATTATTTAGACCATTAGATAATAGTGTTTAGACTTTAAAAAACCGAGAAAACGAAATCAATCAAAACCCTTTGAATAACGTATAATGTTCGGCCGAGAAATAAGAAGCAGTGGATGCCATGCTGTACCCAGATGATTTTGACGTTATTGTTGTTGGTGGAGGCCATGCTGGAACTGAGGCATGTCTTGCTGCTGCGCGCATGGGCGCCCACACCTTATTGCTAACACATAACATTGAAACATTAGGCCAAATGTCTTGTAATCCTGCTATCGGTGGGATTGGCAAAAGCCATTTAGTTAAGGAGGTAGATGCCTTAGGCGGCGCAATGGCCCTAGCAACGGATCTTAGCGGGATTCACTTTAGGGTTCTAAACGCAAGGAAAGGCCCTGCGGTAAGAGCGACAAGGGCCCAGGCAGACCGTGTTAGGTACAAAGCCGCTATTAGAGGCATTCTCGAAAACCAGGAAAACTTAACAATCTTCCAACAAGGCGTCGATGATTTAGTTATCGAGCAGGATAGAGTTGTTGGGGTTATCACCCAAATGGGATTAAGATTTAAGGCGAAAACAGTCGTCGTCACGGCGGGAACCTTTCTCGCAGGTAAGGTCCATATAGGGTTAGAAAACCATTCAGCTGGCCGAGCCGGAGACCCACCTGCTGAAACCTTAGCAAAACGCCTTAGAGAACTACCCTTTAGGGTTGAGCGGTTAAAAACAGGCACGCCACCAAGGATTGACTCCAGAAGTGTAAACTTTAAGCCTCTTCAGGAACAGTGGGGCGATAAACCAGAACCAGTCATGTCCTACTTGGGTAATGTCGAGCAACACCCCAGACAAACCTGTTGTTGGATCACCTACACGAACCCCACAACACACGTAATAATCAAAGACGGCATGGATAGGTCGCCGTTATACACCGGTGTGATCGATGGTGTTGGCCCGAGATATTGCCCGTCTATTGAAGATAAAGTGGTTAGATTCGCCGACAAAGACCAGCACCAAATTTTTGTAGAACCAGAAGGTCTTGATACCTATGAGCTTTACCCAAATGGCATTTCAACCAGCTTACCGTTTGACGTGCAGCTGGAGTTAGTTCGGTCGATAGTCGGGTTTGAAAAGGCCCACATAACAAGGCCGGGGTATGCCATAGAATATGACTATTTCAACCCCCAAGATCTTAAGTATTCCTTAGAAACAAAGTTGATAGAGGGCTTGTTCTTTGCGGGTCAAATTAACGGCACTACTGGTTATGAGGAGGCTGCGGCACAAGGCTTGCTAGCGGGAGCCAACGCCGCGTTAAAAGTACAAGGAAAAGACAGCTGGTGTCCTACCCGCAATACAGCCTATATGGGGGTGTTGGTTGACGACTTAATTACCATGGGAACCGATGAGCCCTATCGAATGTTTACCAGCCGTGCCGAGTATCGATTACTGCTTCGAGAAGATAACGCAGATGCTAGACTTACTGAAAAGGGACGAGAGCTTGGGCTGGTCAGTGATGACAGGTGGAAACGTTTTTGTGAAAAGAGGGAAGCAATTGAAACCGAAAGCCAAAGGTTGAAAAACACCTGGATACAACCAGGCAGCGAAGGAGCCAAAAAATTATTAAAACACATAGACCACCCAATTTCGCACGAATACTCTTTGTTTGACCTATTAAAAAGACCCGAACTAAACCACACCATTATTGGAGAGTTATTTCCAGATAACAAACCTAACCAAAATATTGCTCAACAAATAGAGGTTGACGCTAAGTATTCAGGGTATATCAGCCGGCAACAAGCGGAAATAGACAGACTTCAAAGACATGAAAATACGCCCATACCAGCTGATTTTGATTACGAAAAAGTCAAAGGCTTGTCTAATGAAGTAAAGCAAAAGCTTGGTGATGCCCTCCCTGCAACCTTAGCTCGAGCGTCTCGCGTTGCCGGGGTCACACCAGCGGCCATTTCACTCTTGCTGGTTCAGCTAAAAAAACAAGCTGCCTAATAAAAAGACAATAAAATGAATTCAAAGCACTTCACGGGTGGGCCTAAAAGTCTAAAGCAGGATCAACTTAAACAGGGCTTGGAGTTGCTCCACTTAACCTGCAACGATAAACAGATAAATCAACTATTAAACTACCTAGATCTTTTGGAGCGCTGGAATAAAGCTTACAACCTAACAGCCATTCGCGATCCATTTGACATGATTAACCTACATCTTTTAGACAGCCTAGCAATCTCAGCAGAGCTCCAGGGCGAGCGCTTCATCGATGTGGGCACTGGCCCGGGCCTACCAGGCATCCCTCTCGCCATTATTAACCAAAATAAAAACTTTACCCTGCTTGATAGCAACGGTAAGAAAACGCGCTTTTTATTCCAAACAAAACTAGAGTTAGGCTTGAATAATATTTCGGAAGTGAACCAGCGAGTACAGGACTTTTACCCAAAACAAACTTATGATTGTGTTTTAAGTAGAGCGTTTAGCTCCTTAGGTGATATGGTTGAAAACTGTCAACACCTCCTCAATAAAAATGGTTGTTTTTTAGCAATGAAAGGTAAATTACCGCAAACAGAGTTGAGTGAACTGCCGAAAAACTATAAGGTCGAAACGTTAAACTCGATAAATGTTCCCGGTGTTGGCGGCCAGCGGCATTTAATAAAAATAGTAAAAACATAAATTATATTTAGTGGGAAACAGAACGTTGGCGAAGATTATTTCGATAGCAAATCAAAAAGGAGGTGTTGGTAAAACAACAACAAGCGTCAACTTGGCCGCCTCTCTTCATGCTTACAAGCAGCGAGTTTTACTCGTCGATATTGACCCTCAAGGTAACGCTACTATGGGGTCTGGCGTTGACAAACAAAGCTGTCAGCTCAGCGTTTATAACGTTTTAACTGAGAAGAACTCGATAGAAGAGGTTGTTGTGACCACCGAAGCCGGCGGATATGATTTATTGCCAGCCAACAGAGATTTGGTGGCGGCGGAAGTAGAACTAATGCAGGAAATTGGTCGAGAAACGCGACTACGTCATGCGTTAAATCGGATTGCGAGTAATTACGACTTTATTATCATTGATTGCCCGCCTTCATTAAATATGATGACGGTGAATGCGTTGGTTGCTAGCGACGGCGTTATAATACCCATGCAATGCGAATACTATGCTCTGGAGGGACTGTCTGATTTAAACAACACCATTCGGCAAATTGCTAAGCTTATCAATCCAAAACTGCGGATTCAGGGTATTTTAAGAACCATGTATGATCCGCGTAGCAGTCTCACTAATGCAGTGTCAGCGCAACTTAGAAGGTATTTTGGCGACCGGGTCTATCGAATTAGTATTCCAAGAAACGTAAGGCTAGCGGAAGCACCGAGTCACGGTTTACCTGCGTTGGCGTATGACCGCAACTCAAAAGGTTCTTTAGCTTACCTTGCTTTGGCTGGAGAAATACTTCGGTTAGAGAAACAACAATCGACAAATACAAACACCTTGAAGGCGCAATAAGATGGTGGCAAAACGACAAAGTTTAGGAAAAGGATTAGATGCGCTTCTTGGTTTTAACGAAGACCAAGCCGACGCGAGCGAAGAAAACGCAATACAGGCGTTTGGCGATGGGACGTTAGCTGAACTACCCGTTGAATTTTTGCAGCGAGGCAAGTATCAACCGCGTAGAGATTTAAATCCTCACGCCTTACAAGAGTTAGCAAGCTCCATCTCTCAGCAAGGGGTTATGCAACCCATTGTTGTACGCATGTTGGGCGAAAACAAATATGAAATAATAGCCGGTGAGCGCCGCTGGAGGGCAACCCAGCAAGCCGGAATTGATACAATCCCCGCTATTGTTCGTGATATTAGTGATGAAACTGCGATCGCGATGGCGTTAATTGAAAACACACAGCGCGAAGATCTCAATGCCATAGAAGAAAGTCAGGCCTTATTAAGGCTCCAGGATGAGTTTAAGCTAACACAGCAGCAGGTTGCTGAGGCGGTGGGTAAATCAAGAACTGCCGTGACCAACTTAATGCGCCTAGCAACCCTCGATAGTGCTGTTCAGCGGCAACTGGAATTGGGGGAGATTGAGTTGGGCCATGCTAAGTGCTTGCTCGCCCTAGAGGGAGAGCGACAAGTGAAGGCGGGGCGAGAGGTGGCGGCTAACTCAATGACGGTTCGGCAAACTGAGGCTCTAGTAAAGAAGATGCAGCTTGGCACTACCGAGCCGGGTGTGGCGAAGCCGTCTACGGTTAATACTGACATCATCAGGGTGCAAGAGGACCTCTCTGAAAAAATCGGCGCTGCGGTACTAATTAAGCATAGCGCAAAAGGCTCAGGAACCCTAACGGTGAAATACAACAGTGTTGATGAGTTGGAGGGGATTCTTGCCCACATAAAATAGATGGCTAAGCACTATCAGGAAGATGAATTATTAATATATAACCCGTATGTTTGTGTTGAATAACACCCCGAGTAAACCTATAATGCCCACCGCTTCCGAGTGGGTTAAGATGGCTCGGCAAAGATTTTGGGAACAAGGCGGCAAGGCCCTTTGATGACGACCATTTCAAGACCGCCGGTTTTTAAAGTTTCGCTCATTCAGTTTTTAGTGTTACTGGCGCTAACGTTTGGAGCGGCATGGTTTAGTTTAAACGCGGCGCTCTCGGTTTTTTTGGGGGGTTTGTGTCAGGTTCTCCCTCAGGCATGGTTTACCTTCCAGGCATTTAAATATGCTGGAGCAAACCAAGCAGATAAGGTTTTAAGTTCAATGTACCGGGGTGAGGCTGGCAAGGTATTACTAACCGCTTCGGGATGCATTGCCACTTTTGTTTTGTTTGATAGTGTGAATATTTTTGGGTTTGCGGTTGCTTTTGTTGCCATGATCCCTTTGCAAATAGTACTGATGGTAAAAGCATTAAAATAAAAAATAATTGGCACGCAAGTGATGTTACTGAGTGCCGCCTTTAGGTTTGAGATAAGTAGATGTCAGGCGAGAATCCCGCAAGCACAACTGAATATATTCAGCACCACCTTCAAAACTTGGTCTATGGAAAATTGCCGGCCGGCTTTGAGCGTCACACCGAAAGCGGATTGGAGGTTTTGGGTGCCGACACTTGGACAATGGCACATGGTGCTAGTGAAGCGGCAGCGATGGGTTTCTGGGCGATTCATGTTGATTCTATGGCTTGGTCGATAGGCCTTGGTGTTTTGTTTTGCTGGTTATTTAGGCGAGCAGCAGTGCGCGCGACGACAGGCGTACCTTCTGGAATGCTTAACTTTATTGAGCTGATCGTCGAGTTTATTGATGGCTCGGTGAAAGATAGTTTTCACGGGCGTAACAAGATGGTCGCGCCGTTGGCGCTTACTATTTTTGTATGGATCTTCTTGATGAATTTAATGGATCTTCTTCCGGTTGATTTAGTGCCTAAGTTGATGGGTTTGGCTGGTGTGGGGTATCAGAAAATTGTCCCTTCAACTGACCCCAATATCACCATGGGTATGGCGCTAGGTGTTTTCATCTTGATGATTTATTACAACATCAAGATAAAAGGCACAGGGTTTATTAAAGAATTGACCATGCACCCGTTTAATCACTGGGCCTTCATTCCCATCAACTTATTTATGGAGCTGGTTGGTCTGTTGGCCAAGCCCTTCTCACTAGGGTTGCGGTTATTTGGAAACATGTACGCGGGCGAGATGATCTTCATTCTTATTGCAATGATGTTCGCTGCAGGCGCAGGATCGGGCCTGGTCTTCGGTGGTTTGAATGCACAATTATTTGGTACTGAAACCAATGGTGCTTTTTGGTTGGTTATTTTTGTCTTGGTTTGTGGGGTCTGTTGGATGAACCTCAAAGGAAAGATCTCTACGGGTAGAACAGTGTTACTGACGTTAGGTTTGTTGACGATCGGTGGTGGTGTGTTTGCTCTGGGTGGTGGGTTAATGCAGTGGGGTTGGGCGATTTTCCATATTTTGGTTATTACCTTACAGGCATTTATTTTTATGGTGCTTACGATCGTCTACCTTAGTATGGCGCATGAAGAAGACCATTAACTTTGTTTTTATTTATAACTATTGAAATCGGGAGTCTACGATGGAACTTGTAATTATTGCAGCGGCAATTATGCTCGGATTGGGCGCGTTGGGCGCAGCTATTGGTATGGGATTGTTGGGTGGAAAGTTGATCGAAGGAACAGCCCGTCAACCAGAATTGGGCCCTATGCTACAGGGGAAAATGTTCCTTTTGGCAGGTTTGATTGATGCTGTGCCTATTATTGGCGTTGGTATTGCTATGTACTTGATCTTTGTTGTTGCTCCTAGTGTAGGCGCTTAACAGAAAGTAATTTTTTAAACCAACCTTAATTAATGAGGTGATGGCGTGAATATTAATTTAACGCTTTTTGGCCAGATGGTGACGTTCGCAATCTTTGTGTGGTTTTGCATGAAGTTTGTTTGGCCAGTCATTATTGGTGCCATGGAAGAGCGACAGCAAAAAATTGCTGACGGCCTTGACGCAGCTGATCGCGCGATGCGCGATCTAGAGGCAGCTAAGAGCGACGCTACAGACCAGATGAAAGAGGCCAAGCAGGAGGCTGCTGGAATCGTTGATCAGGCTAACAAGCGCGCAAATCAGATTGTTGATGAAGCAAAGGTCCTGGCTGTCGCAGAAGGCGATAGGCTCAAGGCCGCGGCAGAAGCAGAAATTGAGCAAGAAATTAATCGGGCCAAAGAGGAGCTTCGCTCTAAGGTGGCGGGGTTAGCGCTTGCAGGAGCCGAAAAGATTCTCGAGGCGTCGCTTGATGATGAAGCTAATCGAGCGTTGGTCGATAAACTGGCCACACAGCTCTAAACGAGGTTTACCATGGCAGAATTGAGCACCTTAGCTAGACCCTATGCCAAAGCAGCGTTTGAATTTGCTGTGGATGCTAAGGATCTGAAAGGTTGGGCACAAAGCCTAGCCACTGCGGCAGCGGTAACCCAGCAGCCCGCGGTTGTTAAGCTGTTGGGTTCGCCTAGCTCAACTGCGGCATTACAGGCGTCAACCGTTATTGACATTTGCGGTGATGCTCTTGATGCAGCAGAGGAGAACTTTGTGGTTATTCTGTCTGAAAATAGACGTTTAACATTATTGCCACAAATTTCTCATCAGTTCGAAATTATGAAAGCTAATCGTGAAAAAGCGATTGATGTGGAAGTAACTTCGGCTCAGACGTTGGACGCTGCTCAGGAGCAGATGTTGTCTGAGGCGCTGAGTGAAAAATTAGAACGCAAAGTAAATATGCAGGTTAGTTTAGATAAGAGCCTGTTGGGTGGTGCGGTTATCCGTGCCGGGGACACCGTTATCGACGGTTCCATTCGCGGTCGTTTGACCAAACTTGCCGAGACACTAAATTACTAAGGATTGAGGCCTAAGCATGCAGCAACTGAATCCATCAGAGATCAGCGAAATTATCAAGAGTCGTATTGATAACCTTGATGTTTCATCAGAAGCCCAAAATGAGGGCACCATTGTTTCCGTATCGGACGGAATCATTCGTATACACGGCCTAGCCGATGTAATGTATGGCGAAATGATTGAGTTCGATGGCGGGGTTTTCGGTATGGCACTTAACCTTGAGCGCGACTCTGTCGGCGCTGTTGTGTTGGGCGATTACCAATCACTGGCTGAAGGCCAAAAAGCACGATGCACTGGGCGAGTACTGGAAGTTCCAGTTGGTCCAGAGCTTGAAGGCCGTGTTGTCGATGCCTTGGGCAATCCAATTGATGGTAAGGGGCCGGTCAATGCCGCTCTTACCGATGCGCTTGAGAAAGTGGCTCCTGGTGTTATCGAGCGTCAGTCAGTCGATCAGCCTGTGCAAATTGGTTTAAAAGCGGTTGACGCTATGGTGCCAATCGGCCGTGGTCAGCGAGAGCTAATTATTGGTGACCGCCAGATAGGGAAGACGGCCATTGCTGTTGATGCCATTATCAACCAGAAAGGTTCGGGCGTTAAGTGTGTCTATGTGGCAATCGGCCAGAAAGCAGCCTCTGTGGCAGCTGTGGTTCGAAAGTTGGAAGAGCACGGTGCCATGGAGCACACAATCGTAGTTGCAGCCACAGCTGCTGACCCGGCGGCCATGCAATACTTGGCGCCATTTGCCGGTTGCTCGATGGGCGAATACTACCGAGACCGTGGGCAAGATGCGTTAATCATCTATGATGATTTGACCAAGCAAGCTTGGGCTTATCGTCAAATTTCACTTCTCTTGAAACGCCCACCAGGACGTGAAGCCTATCCTGGTGACGTGTTCTATTTGCACTCTCGTCTCTTAGAGAGAGCGGCGCGAGTGAATTCCGATTACGTTGAGAAATTTACGAGTGGTGAGGTTAAAGGCCAAACTGGGTCATTGACAGCATTGCCGGTTATTGAAACCCAGGCAGGTGATGTGTCTGCATTTGTTCCAACCAACGTAATTTCGATTACCGATGGGCAGATCTTCCTTGAGGCTGACATGTTTAATGCGGGTGTTCGGCCAGCGATGAATGCGGGTATATCTGTCTCACGTGTCGGTGGAGCAGCGCAAACTAAAATAATCAAGAAGCTTTCTGGTGGTATTCGTACCGCGTTGGCACAGTATCGTGAATTAGCGGCTTTCTCACAGTTTGCATCTGATCTGGATGAGGCGACTAAAGCACAGCTAGACCACGGCGAGCGCGTGACGGAGTTGATGAAGCAGAAACAGTACTCTCCTCAGAGCATTGCTGAAATGGGCGTCATGATTTTTGCCGCTGATCAGGGCTTTTTGAAAGCTATTGAAGTTAATAAGATTGGTGATTTTGAGTCCGCACTTCTTTCTTATATGAAAGCAGAGCACGGGGATCTTATGGATAAGATTAATCAGTCTGGCGACTACAACGACGATATTGCAGCAGGATTTAAAGCGGCATTAGAAAAGTTCATCGCAACGCAAACGTGGTAAGTCGGCTAGGGTAAATAGGCATAAGAGATGGCAATCGGAAAAGAAGTTAAAACCAAAATTGCTAGCATTGGTAGCACGCAGAAAATTACCAGCGCCATGGAAATGGTTGCTGCGAGTAAGATGCGTCGAGCCCAAGAACGCATGTTGCTGGGAAAGCCCTACTCCCAGCGCATTCGAGATGTTGTCAGTCACATCGCCAATGCTGTGTCTGAGTATAAGCATCAGTACTTAGAGCAAAGAGATGTGAAGCGGGTTGCCTACGTTATTGTGTCTACTGACCGTGGCCTCTGTGGAGGCCTAAATATTAATCTGTTTAAGGCGGCTCTGCGATCAATGAAAGAGTGGTCTGACCAAGATGTCGAAGTTGATATCTGCGTGGTAGGCAACAAGGCGGCGAGCTTCTTTGGTGCGGTCGGCGGTAACGTGGTTGCGGCGATTAAAGATGTTGGCGACGAGCCTCTGGCTCAGGATTTGATTGGAGGCGTCAAGGTGATGTTAGATTCGTTCGATCAGGGGCGTATCGACAAACTGTTTGTGGTTAGCAATGAGTTTGTCAACACCATGACCCAAACGCCATGTGTAGAGCAGTTGTTGCCTTTGGCGCCGGCTGGTGATGAAAGACTCTCCCATCACTGGGATTATATTTATGAGCCCGATGCTCAGGAATTGTTAGATGGTCTTTTGATTAGATATATTGAGGCTCAAGTGTACCAAGGTGTTGTTGAAAACAAGGCCTGTGAGCAAGCAGCGCGAATGCTTGCGATGAAAAATGCCACCGAAAATGCTGGTGAGATGATAGATGAATTGCAACTGCTTTATAACAAAGCGCGTCAGGCAGCTATTACCCAAGAGCTGTCAGAAATTGTAAGCGGCGCGGCGGCAGTATAAAGCCAAACGAATTTTAAAAGGGTTAGTGAAGAGGAACCGGAAATGAGCAGTGGAAGAATCGTACAAATTATTGGTGCTGTTGTCGATGTGGAATTCCCGCGAGATCAGGTGCCCAGTGTGTATGACGCACTAGTGGTTGATGGCAAGGGTCTAACCTTGGAAGTTCAGCAGCAGTTGGGCGACGGAGTGGTTCGAACTATTGCCATGGGCTCATCAGAAGGTATTAGTCGTGGACTGAGCGTAGATAATACTAAGGCTCCGATCTCCGTGCCTGTAGGCATTGAAACTCTTGGACGTATCATGGATGTTTTAGGCAACCCAATCGACGAGAAAGGCCCCATTGGAGCAAAAGAAACAATGGCAATTCACCGCAAGCCTCCGCCTTATGATGAATTGGCCGCTTCAGATGAATTGCTTGAGACTGGAATTAAAGTTATTGATCTAGTTTGTCCTTTTGCTAAAGGCGGAAAGGTTGGTCTATTTGGTGGTGCAGGCGTTGGCAAGACTGTAAACATGATGGAATTGATTAACAACATCGCCACTGAGCACAGTGGTTTGTCTGTATTTGCCGGTGTTGGTGAGCGTACTCGTGAAGGTAATGATTTCTACTACGAGATGCAGGAGTCAGGTGTTGTTAACATCGAGACCCCAAGCGAGTCTAAGGTTGCTATGGTTTATGGTCAGATGAATGAGCCACCCGGAAACAGATTGCGAGTTGCCTTGACTGGTTTGACCATGGCTGAAAAGTTTCGTGATGAAGGTAAAGATGTATTACTGTTTGTTGATAATATCTATCGATACACATTGGCGGGCACCGAAGTATCTGCATTGTTGGGGCGTATGCCTTCAGCAGTTGGCTATCAGCCAACCTTAGCCGAGGAAATGGGTACACTTCAGGAGCGTATTACGTCTACTAAGACAGGATCGATCACATCGGTTCAAGCGGTTTATGTGCCAGCTGATGATTTGACGGACCCATCCCCTGCGACCACTTTTGCTCACTTGGACTCTACTGTTGTATTGAGTCGAGATATTGCCTCCAAAGGGATTTATCCTGCGGTTGACCCTCTTGACTCGACCTCTCGGCAGCTTGATCCTTTGATTATTGGTCAAGCGCATTATGAATGTGCGCGTGGCGTTCAATCAGTATTGCAGCGCTACAAAGAGCTGAAAGACATTATTGCCATTTTGGGGATGGATGAGCTTTCTGAAGAAGATAAGCTAGCAGTGTCTAGGGCGCGTAAAATTGAGCGCTTCTTGTCACAGCCGTTTCATGTTGCTGAAATCTTCACTGGGTCTCCAGGTAAGTACGTTTCTTTGAAAGACACCATTGCTGGATTCCAAGGGATCTTAGATGGCGAATACGATGGTCTGTCAGAGCAGGCCTTTTATATGGTTGGCTCTATTGATGAGGCTGTTGAGAAAAGCAAAAACCTTTAACCTTGAGTAAGCATGGGCTGTAAAAATGGCTATAACCGTTCATTGTGACATCGTAAGTGCAGACGAATCCCTGTTTTCAGGGGCGGTTGAAATGGTCGTTGCCACAGGATCATTGGGCGAGCTGGGAATCACTCCTGGCCATGCCCCGCTGTTAAGTGATTTGAGGCCTGGACCAGTAAGGCTGGTCAAAGAAAACGGTGAAGAGGAAGTGTATTACCTCTCTGGCGGCTATTTAGAAGTACAACCGGGAAGCATTGCGATTCTAGCAGACACCGCTGTGCGTGCTGGTGACATCGATGAGGCTGCCGCTGCCGAGGCAGTCAAATCAGCCGAACAAGCGATTGCCAACCAAACTGGTGAGATTGAATACGCTAAAGCGGCAGTCATGTTAGCAGAGGCTACAGCTCAGTTAAGAACGGTACAAACGCTGCGGAAAAAACTGGGCGGCTGAGACCGCCAAATACAAAAAAGAGTAGCTTGGCTGCTCTTTTTTTTGCACGCAAGAAAAACCGCAAAGGGCTCTAGAAAGCGTTCCATCCTCCTCAACCTCTCGGCATATACTTGTAAAAAGGTTCATGTGTATACTTAATAACTTAACAGGCAAGATGCCGCAAAAGGCATCGCAGTATTCTGGCAGAAAATGTGCAACATTAATGCTTTTTGCGGCGGTTAATCTGGCGTAGGCATTTTTATAAGTACGGTGCTCTTGCAAACAGTAAGGCGATTGACAATATGAACAATGAAGGCAATGTTAAGGCGCTGGTTGAGGCTGCTCGAGGCAGCTTACAGGCAGGCAACATACAGCAAGCACTAAAAGAAGCGACGCAGGCAGTGGCCGCCGACTCAAAACACCCACCGGCATTATTTTTGCTAGGTGTTGCATTGCGTCGTAACGGGTCGCTAGACGAGGCTATCCAAAGGCTGTCTGAGTTTTTACTGTTGGCACCAAGTGTTGTCCAGGGGCGGCATGAGCTAGCGTTAGCGTTGTCTTCTAGAGGCCAGCTATCTGCTGCCGCAGTGGAATTGCAAAAAGCGGTCGACATGGACCCCAAATTTTCGCCGGCTTTGCTTGCGCTTAGTGATGTCCTTTTAGCCCAAGGAGATGAAAGCGCTGCCGCTAAAGCCCATGCAAGGGCCGTCTTAACCCAGGACGTAGACCCCGCGTTGCGAAAAGCTACTGAGTTATTCGCTTCAGGTAGAGTTGGTGTTGCAGAGGGCATTTGCCGAGAATATTTACGCGTCCACCCTACTGATGTAAACGCTATTAGATTGCTAGGTGACATTGGCTATAAGCTTGGCATTATGGAAGAAGCCGTGCAGCTCTATGAGCGGTGTTTAGAGCTGGCACCCGACTATCACAGGGCACGGCACAAATATGCCTTAGCACTTTCTAAGCAGGATAAATTTGAAGCCGCTATGAAAGAGGTTAGCCGCCTGATTACAATTGATTCTAATAATATTGCTTATAAAGCATTACATGCCGCTGTAGCGTCAAGCGCTGGGCGCTTCGATGAAGCGCACGTCGTTTATGAAGATGTACTTGCGCGTGCGCCTGATGCCGTTGCGATTTTGACCAGCTACGGTCACTCTTTGCGTTATTCTGGGCAGGGAGAAAAAGCCGCGACTATTTACCGTCGAGCTATCGAGGTTGACCCCGGGCATGGCGATGCTTATTGGAGTTTGGCCAATTTAAAAACGGTTAAGTTTACGGCGCCTGAAGTGGAGGAAATGTCAAACCAGCTGCATGCCTTAGAAGGCGATAGCCCGGATAAATACCATCTGGCTTTTGCTGTGGGCAAAGCGCTCGAAGATTTAAAGGATTACGCGGGCTCTTTCGATGCATATAAGACCGGCAATGAAATAAAGAGACGCTATAGCGGCTACGATTCTAAAGATAATGCTCACCGGATTGATGACAGCATTGCTGTGTGTGATGAGAGCTTCATGGCTCAATTTAATGCTGGAGGACATCCTGATTCGAGCCCAATTTTTATTGTGGGCCTGCCCCGGTCAGGATCCACATTACTTGAGCAGATATTGGCAAGCCATTCACAGGTAGAGGCTACCGCAGAGCTACATTTCATTAGTCGCATCGCGGCCCAGCTAGAGGGGACACGCAAGCGAGGAGAGCGCCGCAGGTACCCAAGACTCCTAGCGGATTTAAACAGTGACGAGCGCGTTGCTCTGGGACAGCAATATCTTGATGCCTGCTCGGTCTATAGAACCACCGGCAAAAAATTTATTGATAAACTACCTAATAATTTCATGCACATTGGCCTCATCCGTGCAATTTTACCTAATGCTACGATCATTGATGCGCGAAGAGCCCCAATGGCAGCCTGTTTTGCTAATTTCAAACAGCTCTTTGCCGAGGGGCAGCCGTTCACTTATAGCCTAGAGGATATCGGCCATTATTATGTTGACTACCATCGTTTGATGGGGCATTGGCAGAAGATTATCCCTGAGCAAACGCTTACAGTACATTATGAAAATGTTGTTACAGATTTGGAGGGGCAAGTCGCCCGGTTACTTGAGCACTGTAGTCTGCCTTTTGAGGATGCCTGCGTAAGGTTTCATGAGAACGATAGGGCCGTTCGTTCGGCAAGTTCTGAACAGGTTCGCCAGCCGATTTTTCGCGGCGGCTTAGACCAATGGCGGCATTACGAAGAATATTTAGGGCCGCTCAACAACGTGCTTAAAAGTTGCGATTTGGGCATAGTCTGAAATAGTTAAGCCTTGACGCCATAGATTTTTTAATCATGAGCCGAGGGACAGACCGCATTATTTAGCCGCCTGTCATTAATTCATAACAGCATTAATGTTGAGTTCTCGATACAAAAAGTAGAGAGGCTGTGCTACAGTCAAAAAAGCCTTAATCTCAGGGGTTAGGGTAGCGGCTAGGTGGGTTTTCCAAAAGCTGCTTATTCGGCAGTGTTTTACATTAAGAAAAGAGAAAAAGAGCACATCACTTGCAGACAAGAGGGATAATCTTATGACAAGAAGCACCGGCAATTTAAAAGCATCACGAGCACGGAGATACTCTCCGAAACCACTGGCAGCAGTTATTGCTGCACTAACAGTAGGCCTTGCGCCAGCCGTCGCTGCGCAGCAATTAGAAGAGATAGTAGTAACCGCAACCAAGCGCGCAGAAAGCGTGCAAGACATTCCTATGTCTATTGCGGTTCTAGGAGAAGAAACCCTTGAGAACCTCAATATCACCGATCTTGAAGATTATGTGACTATGTTGCCCAATGTTAGCTATATCGGCTTAGGGCCAGGCAGCGGAAACGTCTATATTCGTGGAATTTCATCCGGTGGTGAGAGCGCTCTGGGAGCAAACCCCAGTGTTGCTGTTTATTTGGATGACCAGCCAGTCACAGCTACGGGTGCATATTTAAATCCACATATCTACGACGCTTCCCGTATCGAGGTTCTTGCTGGTCCTCAAGGTACTTTGTTTGGGGCAAACGCCCAGTCAGGAGCCATGCGGATTATTACGAATCAGCCTGACACTAGCGAATTTTCTGGGGGACTAGACTTGGATGTCAACTCTCCAAAAAGCGGCGGTGTAGGCAACACTATTGAAGGATTTATCAATGTCCCAATAACAGATTCTGTAGCACTAAGGATTGTTGGCTACTCAAAGCATGATGCGGGGTTTATTGACAATGTGCGTGGCGAGCATACCTTCTCTCATGGTTATATTCGAGATGGGCTTGTAGCTGGTGGCGCGACAGTAGAGCAGGCAGCAGCTATGGCGCCTGACTTCACCTACAACAACTATACTGAGGGTGATATCGGTAATGTGGCCGGCGATAATTTTAATGAAGCCACCACGACAGGGCTTAGAGCCGCATTGCGAGTTGATCTTAACGATAGCTGGACAGCTACAGCGAGTATCATACAGCAAGACCTAGAGTCCGATGGAGTTTGGGATCACGATCCAACTGTCGGCGATTTACAGGTTTTTCGTATAATGCCTGATAGCCTGGATGATGAGTGGACTCAATATTCTCTTAAGGTAGAGGGCGAGATAGGTGGGGGTACTCTTACCTTCAACTATGGCGATCTTGATCGGGACTATGAATCGCGTGCGGACTACTCTATGTACAGTGATTACTATGTATCTGCTGGCTTTGTGCAACCTTACTATTCTTGCTATGCGGCGTATTATGGTTGTTCTGATCCCCGCGAGCAGTATGAGGGCCATTCCAAACTTAAGCGCGAAACAATGGAAGTGCGCTATGCTTCCGATTCAAGCAAGACGCTCCGCTGGCAGCTAGGTTACTACTCGGTCGATGTTAAAAACAGTCATGATGCAGAATGGCATGTTTTAGGACTTGCTGACCTAGGAATGATCACCGCTATTGACGCACCTGATATCTATTGGACCACAGATTTTCGTCGTAGCTATGAAGAGACCGCAATTTTTGGCGAGATCACCTATGACATCGCAGACAATCTAACGGTCTCCGCTAGTATGCGGCAATTCGATGCTGAGAGCTTTTTGGATGGCTTCTCTGGCACGGTCTGGTGGCCTTGTGGCGGTGGCCCTAGCGCTGCAGCACAAGCGGCATCAGGGGTCTATCGGCCGCAGAATAACTACGGGGCGGACTGTGTGGATGCTAATCGTGTAACAGCGTCAAAGGATGAAGTGTATCGTGTGACCGGCGAGTGGGCATTGAACGAAGACCTCATGGTTTATGGAGCTTGGGGCGAGGGTTATCGACCCGGCGGACTTAACCGGTTCTGTTCAGTCGGAAATACTGCGGATTATGGTGGTCAGGGAAGAGACGATGCCACAGGCGCACAATGTGACTTTACGCCTGACTTCTTGACTTCATATGAGGTGGGCATTAAGGCGACTCTATTGGATGGTCGTATGCAGGTTAATGCGTCAGCCTTTCTGCAAGATTGGGATAATTTCCAGTTTTCGCGTTTAGACACGTCGATATCACCCGTGACGCTAACCTATAATATTGGACAAGCTAAGAGTGATGGGTTTGAGGCTGACTTTAGCCTTATGCTAACGGAGACATGGAGCCTTACCGGTGCCGCCTCTTATATACAAGCTGAGTTGAGCCAAGATTACTTCAAGAGTGACGGACTAGCGGCACCTACTGCGGCAAGTGGCACACCATTGCCTCGCGTGCCAGAGGTAAAGTGGAATTTGTCGACACGATACGGCTTCAACACAGACTGGTTTATGCAAGCAAGCTACATCTATACGGGCTCATCGTATAATAATCTTTTCGATGGGGGCAGCCTTCAGACCAAGAGGTATAAGCAAGGGGATTACCAAATTCTAAATGCTTCAGTTGGTATTGATCGTGATTCCTGGGTAGCTGAAATGTATGTGCGAAACCTTACTGATGAACGAGGGGAAGTGTTCCGTAATGCGGTTAATTGGGATGACCGTGTTATGACGAATAGGCCTCGTACGATAGGTACGCGAGTAAGCTTCCGTTTCTAAGGGCTTAGTTGGGAGAAAGGGCGCTTTAGAGCGCCCTTTTTTTTGCCTGAAAAACGGACGTTAACTATCGGACAAAAATTGGCGCTGGAGCTGTCGGATTTTAGACAGCACGTCATCACGGTCAAGATAGGTGCCACGAAGTGCGCGATCTCCAGAGTTTGGATCATACGCTGTGCGACCATGCAAAATACGACGATTATCAAAGATAATGAGGTCACCCGCCTTAAAAGGAAAGCTCATTTGATACTCTGGCGAGTTTGCTTTTTCCATGTAGCACCTTAACGCGGCATACGCCTCTTTGATGTCCTCGAAGCTTCCTTGTAAGGGAGCTCGAGAGAACGGAAGCATGCGTATTTCCAGTAATTTGCCTGCATCATCTAAACCAATGGTGGGCGCTTCCCAGCGATAATCTTTGGGCCCTGCTCGATTTGCATAACACCATTTTGTAGACGCTAGCGTCTTATAGTGGCCAGGAAATTCCTGCTCAATATCTTTAGCCACCTTGAAACCGTCAGTCATTAAGCTTTCACCGCCTTGAGCGTCGGCAACTCGGGAGTGAAGTATTTGGATGCCTGGAGGTGATTCTCGCGTTGGTATGTCAGTATGAGCGGCTAGATATTCGCTGGTATAGGCATTACTGTCACCATCGGCCTTTGAGATTACGTCGAAAATTCGATCAAAATGAGTCTCCCTAATCGCACCTATACGCAGAGCAAAGTCCTCAACGAGCTCTAGATCTGTTGGCAAGTCTCTCAGGCGCGCAAGCCCATGACGGCCAACAGAAACAAGGACATCATATAACAGCGCGTCACTGATCAGGCCATCGAGGGCATAAAAAGTCGGCGGCTCAGGGAGTTGCGCGGTGCCCCAAAATTCAGAGCTAACGAGGGGCGCTGGCGGCTGTACGCTATTAGCATAGAGCCAGGCGGGATTAA